>JACCDP010499338.1_pt1 | contig 17352 bp, 19 predicted proteins | sample 7445841 | NCBI WGS metagenome assembly JACCDP01 (sample SAMN15323441, study PRJNA562643) | freshwater metagenome | isolation source: river surface water | place: USA:Blue River Watershed | collected 2017-08-17 | reverse complement strand
GACTCTCAACAATATATGAGAATATTTAGTCCTACCATTCAAGCTAAGGAACACGATAGTGATTGTAAATATATTAAAACTTGGATACAAGAACTAAGGGATGTAGATAATATAATTATTTTAAACTGGGAAACTGAATGGCAAAATTATAAAGAAATCAAATATCCAAAACCTATTCTAGATTATTCAGAGCAAAGAAAAAAGGCATTAGACATGTATGCCAAAGCATTATACTAAAATAATTTAAAATAAATACTATATACTATATAATATGGATATAAACACTATTTTAGAAGAAAACCAACGTCTTAAACAACGTGTAAGTGAATTAGAAGAAAGGCTTTCAAAATATACCAATCCGGATAGAAACAAAAAATATTATGAAAATAATAAAGAAAAGTTTATTCAAAATGGTAATGATAGATTAAAAATTTTAAAAGAAACAAACCCAGATAAGCTTAAAGAATATAGAAGAAACGCATATTTGAAAAGAAAAGAAAAATTGAAAAATGAAAATATCAAGGAAAATACTTAATTCGCATAAAGTATTTAAAATTATTTTCTTTAGTAAATGTATAAATGGAAGAAATAGTTTTATGTCAAATTATTAAACCTAAAAGCATAAAATGTAAATTTGAAAATTGCTTTAAATCTTCAAATTATAATTATCAAGGTGAAAAAAAACGTTTATATTGTAGTTCACACAAATTAGAAGGGATGGTACATATAAATCATAATAAAACCTGTATTTATACAAATTGTATAAAAAGACCATGTTATAATGTAGAAGGAGAAAAAAGTGGAATATATTGTGCAAATCATAAATTAAATGGAATGATTGATGTTAAAAATAAAAAATGTATTTATCATAATTGTAAAACGACACCTAATTATAATCTAGAAGGCGAAATAAAGAGATTATATTGTTCAGAACACAAATTAGATAAGATGGTGGATGTTAGTTCTAAAAAGTGTATTCATCCTAATTGTAAAACGATACCAAATTACAATATAGAAGGAACAAATAAACCATTATATTGTTTAGAACATAAACTAGAAGGAATGATTAATATTAAAAAAAAACCGTGCATTCATCCTAATTGTAAAACGATACCGATTTATAATGTAGAAGGTGAAACTAAAGCATTATATTGTTTTAAACATAAATTAGATGAAATGGTTAATGTTAATGACAAAAAATGTATTCATACTAATTGTAAAAAGATACCAAATTATAATATAGAAGGAGAAACTAAAGCATTATATTGTTTATCACATAAATTAGATGGGATGATTGATATTAAAAATAAAACATGTGTTCATCCTAATTGCAAAAAGATACCAAATTATAATGTAGAAGGACAAACTACTGGTTTATATTGTTTAACACATAAACTAGACGGAATGATTGATGTTAAAAATAAAAAATGTAAAACACATTTATGTAATGTTATTGTTAAGAACAAATATGATGGTTATTGTTTAAGATGTTTCATTCATCTATTTCCAGATAAGCCAGTAATTAAAAACTATAAAACAAAGGAAACAGCTGTTGCTAATTTCATCACAGAAAACTTTCCAAATTTTACATGGAATATTGACAAAAAAGTTGAAGACGGTTGTTCCAGAAGACGCCCTGATTTAATCTGCGATTTAGGTTATCAAGTTTTGATTGTTGAAGTAGACGAAAATCAGCACAATACATATGACTGCTCATGCGAAAACAAAAGAATTATGCAAATCTCACAAGATATCGGTCATAGACCCTTAGTATTTATTCGTTTTAATCCAGATGATTATTTAGATGGTAGTGGCAATAATATCGCAAGCTGTTGGACGACAACTGCCAAAACAGGTATAATTAAAATTAAAAGTAATAAAAACGAAGAATGGAGCAACAGATTAAATCTACTAAAAGAAACAATAGAATACTGGTCAAATGAAGAAAATAAAACTGAAAAAACAATAGAAACTATTCAGTTATTTTACGACCAAAATTTATAAAAGCAACTGCGTATGAAACAATTCATTCAACACTTCATCCATAAGGGGCACAAATTCATCGTTACATAATTTTAGAGTAACACCATGTGCCATTGCTAACACCAATTGTGATTTCACGAAATTGTCACTAGGTCTTATGCCAATATTTACCAATTCTTCCTTAGATAAATATTCCTTCAATGTAGAAAGGAATTTGTAAATTTGCATTTGATTTGCCTTTTTGGAATCTTGAATAGCGTCACTAACAATTTGCTCAGCAAAACACAATATACTTTCATAATCTGATTTAGGTATTTGCTGCATAATACCATGTGGTTCAATTATGTCAGAATTCAATATCTTTTCTGCTGATTCACGAGGAGATGTTTCGAATAAGTTGGTGATAACATCAAACATCAAACCTTTATATTGTGTATCAATTTCGTAAATAATACCAAAATCAATTACACCAAGTTTATATGGATGTTTATCATCCTTCTCGTCTTTTATAAACAAAACATTTCCACTATGTAAATCTCCGTGTGTAACACCGTGAATCATTGTAGTAACTAATCCAAATTTCACGACACATTTTGCGAATCCTTTGTAATCAGCTTCCAAAATTTGTTCTATTTTCATGCCTTCAATATATTCCATGTAAATAATATTTGGAAATTCTTCGGTTACTTGTCTATTGGCAAGAGGTATTTTGATGTATTTTAGGTTTTTACAATTATCTCTCATTTTAGACATATTGTCTACTTCTTCTAAGAAATTGGTTTGATGTCTAATGATTTCAATATTTTTAGTCACTACTTCCGAAAGTTGATATGTGTTAATAATAGGTATAAAGGAAACAATATAGATGAAAAACAACAAATTATCAATAGCCTCATCTAATTGTTGTTGGATATTCTTACGCTTCATCTTAATAATAACCTTTTCGTCGGAAGAGTGTTTAGACAATTTGAATACTAAAGAAATCATCCCAGCATTAATAGGTTCTTGAAATGGTCTAACAGTTAAGCCGTATTTATCTGCTACATCGCGTAATTGGTCACGGTCAATATCTGAAAATTGCCAAGGTGCTTGATTTGTAAATTTCAATAATTGATTATTCATGTTGTCATCAATGAAACTATGATTCAGTGCGAATGCTTGGAATATTTTAACATATAATATGTTGATAGAAGCCAGTTTTGTTGTTAATCTATCAATGAAGATAGCATAATCACGAAATATTCCATACATCATAAGTTCGGATCCTAGAATAAAACAAGTATTACAAACAAATAAAATATTCTTCCACGTGTGATTGAACATTTTATTACATTCTCACGTTCTCTATAAATTGTTTTACGCGATTAAATATTTTAAATAATATTAAGCCAACCATTTTTTCAGCAAATGATGGAATCATCATATAGTTTTCAAACGTAATATTACAACAAAACCGCATTTGATGTGGTGTTACTGATGTACATTCACATATCATATTTTTTATAGGCATTTGTTCCGCATTTTCAGGCATACCTTCAGGACGTTCACCATAGATGGATTGTGATACAAACGTGATCTTATTTTGCTCGATATATTTTGTCATATGAACATAAGAAAATCGTTGCGGTAATCCGAGGTCTTCGAACAAATGCTTCATTAGCATACACATTACGGCTTGGTTATCGTCAAGTTTTACTAAATTTACCTTTTCATAAATATCACTATTTAAATCGTAAATGAGTTTCACTAAACTAAAATCAATGATATTCGAGAGAACGACTGTATTATTTTCCATTTGAAACGTTAAACTGTAGTTATTCTTGCTATTTTTTACAAAGGTAAATCCTTCTTTTGAGTATAAAATTTCAAAGTCACCCATTATAAACAATAAATAAATTAAATGTATGTAAATAACTTATTTATTTATAAGAACTTCTTTTGATATTTTTCGAATAATTTTATCTTGTTTATCTTTGTCATTATCATCAAATGATTCAATTACAATTTTACTATATTGGTCTGAATGGATAGACTCGGAATCATTATAATCTGGATATTTCTCTTTAAATTTTGGAAACAAAACTTGGTTTTTATAAGCAATTCGTTTAATGAACTTTCGCAATTTTTTATTGTCTTCGTCGTCTTTTTCCCATTGGTTTTCGTCTTTAATATAAATAGTTTCTCTCTTTTTATCGGTGCAATGAATAGGTCTTTCTGTTTCATCTAGCGCATTCAAATTTTTCACAATAATATTGGAAATGCCTTCTACATAACCTAGTTCGCCGACACTTATTAAGTCAGATAATTGTAGTTTGATGGAATCGACAAAATCGTTGATATTCATGGCATTTTTACACGTCTCATTTAAGAAGAAATTTAGATTGAATGCCTTATTATGAGAATTAGTATTTGTAGTTGTAGTCGTATTATTAGTTGTATTATTCACACCATTTTTAGCTAACTCCATAGTGACGTCGCTCAATTTATTACTCTGGTCAAATATTTTATTGCTTTGGTCAACCAAAAGATTTTTTAATTCACTATTTTCTTTCATTAAATACTTAACAAGGTCATAAATATTCATTTGTTCCTCTGGTTTTACAATTGTATCGTTAGGCGTTAATTGTTTACACGTTTTTTTATGTTTTCCTAGGTTAGACTTAGTAGAATATGACCTTCCACAGTCACAAAAATGTTGACTCGATTTTTTCGAAAAATTAGATTCATCGATTCCTTTTTGCTCCATTTTAACATTGATAACATGTTTACTAGTAGCCAAATGTTTAAGCCAATCACTATTATATGAACATTTATAGTGACATGCTTCGCAAACAAATTTGTGACTCGATTTTTTCGATTCCATTATTCCATTCGATTCCATTTATATTCCTAAAAGAAAATATCTTTAAGTTTTTTACAAAAAAATATCATCACAAAAATTATAGTTTGTCATTTAAATTGTGACGATAAATTTAAATTATCTAGACAAAATTTTTTGTCAGTAAGGACTTTTTTGGCATATTCATTTTGGACATTTTTTTTGTCCATTTTAAAATTTCAAAAAAACTTTTAAAATTTTTATTTCAAGGTTTTTATAATATTGTCAAATTCTATGTGTTAGCTTTTCATTTTTATAGTAGTTGCTTTTGATATGTTTCTGATTATTTTCTCTCTACTATCATTCTTACAATCCATAGCTTCAACCATTATTTTACTGTATTGGTCTGACCTTTTTGAATCTGGATTATTATAATCTGGATATGTTTCCTTATACACCTTCATAAGTTTTTCATTTTTATAGGATATATTTTTAATCATATGTTTCATTTTTTTCTTTTAATCATCATCCTTTTCCCATATATTTTTGTCTTTCACATAAAAGGTTTCTCTTTTCTGGTCAGTGCAATGAATTGGTCTAACTGTTTCATCTAGTGAATTAAGATTTTTTACAATGATATTTGAGATACCTTCCACAAAACCAACTTCACCCATGTTAATAAAATCTGAAAGTTGCAGTTTGATTGAATCTATAAAATCAGAAATATTCATAGCATTTTTACATGTCTCATTTAAAAATAAATTCAGATTGAATGCCTTATTATGCGAATTAGTAGTGTTATTACTATTGTTATTATTCGTTGTTCCGTTTTCAATTACTTTCATCATAAGATTTTGTTGTTCCATTAATAACTTTTTAAAATCTGCGTTTTCTTTAATTAGAATCATAATTAGATTATCTTTATCAAATTCTTTTTCATTATAATTGTCCTCGTTTTTATGGATATTAATACATTTTTTTTTATGTCTCCATAATCCTTGTCTATGCATGTATTTCTTGCTACATATATCGCATGTAAAACCATCAAAATGATGTGTAATTGTATGTGAAGTGATATTTGTTGCTAAATTGTTGCCATTTGTTGCTAATTTGTAATCCGTTGTTGCTAAATTGTAACCAGTTGTTGCTAAATTGTTGCTATCGAATTGTATGTGTCCGCAATTCTTTTTATGTCTCCATAATCCTGTTCTGTTTTTATATTGTTTACCACAATATTCACAAAACAGTGCGGCAACATCTGTCCCCTTTTTGTCTCCTAATGTCTCCATAATGTACCCAAATAAAATAATTTTAAGTTTTTTTTAAAAAAAATATCATAACAAAAATTACAGTTTGTCGTTTAAATTGTGACGATAAATTTTAAGTATCTAGACAATTTTTTTTGTCAGTAAGAACCTTTTTGACATATCCATTTTGGACATTTTTTTTGTCCATTTTAAAATTTCAAAAAAACTTTTAAAATTTTTATTTCAAGGTTTTTGTAATATTGCCAAATTCTATGTTTTAACCCCAAAATTAAATATATTAATAAAAACTTAAACATAATTCGATAATATAACTACCCTACATAATGGAAGTAACGATTGACAATATTCATTACAAGTTTTTACCCTGCAAAGTAAGTAATATTAAAAGTGTTGTTAAACATAAAGTAACCTTGAAAAATGATATTTACGAAAAATATGATGCTACGGCACAAGTAGATGGAGAACTTATCATATGCAACGATATGAATTTAATGAGACGTTATGACAAAAAAATGATTCGAGAAACATATGAAGATTATCTTAGATATATCACGACACGTGATCCTAAAAAAGACCAATGGATTTACAATATTATTGAAGGAATATCTGAACAAGAATCTGTTTTGTATAGAGATGATCAATGTATTATCATTCCTACATATATGTGGGATGGCAAAAATATCGATAAATTACATATACTTTGTATGCCAACAGACGTAACATTGCGTTGTATTCGGTCGTTAAATGCGTCTCATATTCGTTTATTAGATCACATGAAAAGAAAAACAGTTGAAGTAATTAAGAATAAATATAACTTGGATGAACAATACTTGAAAATGTTTTTTCATTATGAACCATCCACTTATCATTTACATATACATTTTGTGAATATTGCAAACCATGATTCTAGATCATCCATTGAATACTCGCATGAATTACATAGTGTTATGTTTAACATTTCTATATGCAATAATTACTACAAACAAGCCATTTTAAACAAAAGAGTATAGGTGTAGAATCGATTATATTTATATAAAGTTGAAACAAATTAAATACTAGTGATGAAGAATATAAATGGATATATTTCAAACATTCGATTCGTCAATCATGAATCAAACTTTTATATTTGTAGACGGCAGTTATTACTGCTTTTACCGATATTTCGCACTACAACAATGGTGGCGAAATGCCTATCCAGAAGAGCCACTTGATGACCCATTTCAAAATGAAACATTTGTCGAAAAATTTAGAAAGACTTTTGTTGAACATTTGGAACAAATTCCTAAAAAATTGAAAATCCATAAAGAACCAATTAAACCGATACTGATTGTTGGGAAAGATTGTAAACGAGAGCATATTTGGCGAAATGAATTGTTCAAAGACTATAAGGCAAATCGTGCTAACGGTTCCGAAGATGGCTTTATGGGAGGGCCGTTTTTTAAGATGGCATATGAGGAGGAACTTTTTCAGAAAGGAGGCGCAAAGGCCATTCTAAAACATCCACGGTTAGAAGCGGATGATTGTATTGCTATTTCAGTAAGATATTTAACGCAAAAATATCCAGAATGTAAGATTTATATTATTACAAGCGACCGTGATTATTTACAATTGAACGCGCACAATGTATCATTGTTTACACTAACATATAAAAATTTAGTCGAAGGTAAAACTGCTACAGGAAATGCCAAAGACGATTTGAAAATAAAGATTCTTATGGGAGATACAAGTGATAATATACCATCTGTTTTTCCCAAATGTGGACTAAAAACAGCGCAAAAATGTATTGAAGATGAAGAATTCTTTAAAAAGAAGATGGCTAGCAATCCACTATATTATGAACAATATAATCTTAATGAAACACTGGTCAGTTTTGATAAAATTCCTAGCGAATTAGTGGATGAATTTTTACAAACAATAAAAAAATAACTAAATAAAACTATATATATGTAAATTATTTAAAACATTTTTTATTACATATATAATGAATACTACCAGCACCATACAAGATGATAATACTAAAATCAATGTTAAATCGTATATTTTAGACCCATTATCAGTAATAATAAAACTAGCAATTTTAAGTAATAAACCAGTCGGAACAAAACTATTGATTCAAAATAATAATATTTATTTTCAAGAACCTGGACCATTTCAGTCTTTATGCAGAATGATTTATAATACAAATAAAACTGATTTGCAATTTATATTTAACCCTTTGAATATAGCTTGCCTTCATTTTCTCTCTAAACCATTTGTTGATAAAACTCCTAGAATAAAAAAATTGTTTGTATGTGCCCAAAATGGTCTTAAAAAATTAATTGAGACATATAAAAATTGTTCAATAATAATATTGACTTTAAATTACTATTATGCTCTTTTAACAAATCATATTAAAGAAGAATATAATGATAATATGTTTATCAAGGACAGTTTTACATGTTATTATACACAACCTATTTGTGAATTATTAAATAAAAAGTGGTCCGACTCAAAAATAAAAGTGGTTTTAGATTTAATTACATTTTTATTAGATAACGATGACGCTGAAAATAACGTTAAATCTTTAGAAACTATAATGAATGGAATTGATGATAGTACTAAATTAACAATTTCACAATTTTAGATGCTAATATGTAAATCATCTTTAATAAAATAAGCTTCACCCTCTCTTGTCCATTCAACCACCATCGTAATGATTTCTACTCCAGATTTAACGGCTTGAATAAAGGCTTCCCTATATTCTGGATCAATAACAGATGGTTGAAAACGATTTACATCAGTTCGCTGTATTACATAACACATAATACAACGAGTTTTAGACATACTTTTAATCAGCGAAAGTTCATTTAGATGTTTTAATGCGCGAGGACTAACCGTGTCAGTGGTTTTTTTTCGGTAACCATCTGGGAAATAAGCAACTTTGGAATTAACATCTCTATCATCGAAACACATTTGTTTACGTTCTTTTGCTGTCATATCTTCATAATCCGCAAGGGGAACATTTTTCACTTCCATAATAAATGGAACTCCTTTTTCATCAATTCCAGAGAAATCAAAACGCGAATCTACAAGTCCTGGTGCATAAATAGTAGTTTCTCTTTTATAGGTTTTTACGTTACAAAGACGACTAAGTAAATTCTTTTTAAGAGCATTTTCTGTTAATTCTTCTGCTAGTTTAGGAAAGATTCCTACGATCATTTCTGTATTCTTCTCTCTAATCACAGATAAATATACTCTATATTCACAACGCAATTTATCAGAATTGGTGTTTTTCTTTGTTTTAGGAACAGGAGCCATTAGAACATGCGCACCTACATCTGCTAAACCACAACAACCAAGAGATGCGGTATGTCCTAATATCAATTTGCTATTAGCACATATTTCAATATCAGCAACATAAGGGGTTTTAATATACTTAGATGGACGTTTCATAATTTCCCCTTCGATTAAATCATGAATTGTAAGAAGTAATGACATTTTGATAATATTTTAATATATTTGTTTATTAATTAAATGGTATATTTAAGTATTCAATTTTAATTTTAAAGATAGAAAAATCATATAATAATATATCAATATATTAGTAAATGAATACAGAAGGGAATAAAGAAAATAAAGAAAATAAAGAAGATAAAAAATTTATTCCAGATCAATTAAACATAACAATACAAACGAGTATTCCTGGTTATCAAAAAATAGAATATAAACCATCAATGACAATTAAAAATACTGATGCGAAATCAGTACAATTTAATCCTCTCATAAAGTTAAATAAATCAGTTGTTGATAAAATACCATCAGAATATAGAGTAAAACAGTTTTTTAACAAAGGATTGTTTCAATCTTTATTAAACTATACTGGTGGAAAACCAGCTAAAAATTTATTTTATGCCACAAGAGCTGGATATGTTGATAATAATATAAAAGTTACGTTAGATTCTATATTTCCTGTAAATTCAGTCATTTATATAGAGAATAAACCATATGCTATTGGAGACGTGCAGTGGACAAATGCTGATTGGAGGATTGAAGTGAAACAAAAAAATATTGAAATTGACCCAAATAAAATAACAGATCCGCAACTATATAAACAATTAGTTCGAGAGGAAATTATTAGCGGAGAAGAGCAGTTAAGCAAACTGCCAAAATCATTGGTTGTAGGCAATAATTACAGTGGACCACCAGTAGAGGTATCAAGTGGAATTATAAATCAGCCTAAACCAACTACGACGCAACCAACCAGACAAACCAATACGATAATTCAAACTGATACTCCTACACAGACAATAGAACCTGTGGTAGAATCATCCGAAGAAGAATTCTCACCTGAAAAAGATTTATCACCTGAAGAAGAGTTACTACATGAAGAAGAGTTATCACCTGAAGAAGAAAAAATATTTGATACATTAACATTTCAAACAAGTCCTGTTGAAACGAGTGAATTTATCAGTTATTTTACACAGAAATCATATTACAATATCGCAAACTTTATTTATTTAAATATGCCTAAAAATGTGCAAGAACAAATAATGAGTTTTTATAAATTTGTCACACAAACAAAGGTTACACAAAATGGTATAAATCTCAGCAATTCAATGTATATGGAGTTATGCAAACAAGTAAAAATACTTAAATCGCCAAGTGATGGAAATTGTTTTTTTTCTGCTGTATCAGATGGGATTAATATTTATAATTACAATAACCAGAACGCAAAAATATACTATCAAAATTATGGAAAGACACAACGGTTTACCATTAGTATTATAAGGGAAATTGTATTACGATATTACGAAACTTTAAACGAAAATCAAAGGCAACAATTAAACATTATTGGAATGGCAAATGTCGATCATTTAAACAATACCTTTAAACAATCTATAGAAGCATATCCGGTAGAAACCGACGAAGAATATATGGAAAGATTGAATGCCATATATATTGGTGATGATAATTTTTTTGTATACAAACCAGAGTCCAAACCAATTTACATTGATGAAGAGTCAAACCCCTTTAAACTTGTAACAGAAGGTCAAATCCCATCTTATATTCGAAGCAAACAGTATTGGGGAGATCAATTCGCAATACAAGCCATATGCGCAATACTAAAAATATATATTATCCCAATTGAAAAAATAGGAAATAACAAAAATTATAGATTACTAGCTAGACTAACTGAACCAGAAACTATTAAAAATGTATGTTCGAAAAATGTATTGTTCTTATATAAGAAAGACCTTCATTATTCACTAATTCAATTTGAATACTTACAACAGATTATTAAAACAGTCGACGTAAATAATAAATTATTAACTGTCGGTAAAAAATACACAATATTTAAGTCTAGTGGGTTGCCTCCGCCATTTCATATATTCATCATGATTTATGGTTCTAATTATGTTGTAGTAGAAAAAGAAATAAGAGACAATTATGGAATATATCATACCATTATGATGACAATTCAGTCATCTGTTACAAGAATTGTCAATAATAGAGTAGATAATATGTATGCTGTATTCATTAAATTGTTCAATAGCACATTTCATTTAAAAAAATCATTAGAAAATTATGTGGAGAAACAGCCAAAAACCAACGTAAGGACTACTTCTTATATAGAGAATGGGGATCAGAAAAACAATGAAGACGTTGATAATGATGTAAATAATATGTCAGGTGGATCTACATACAATTCTGTTCCAATGCCAAATAGTAAAAGTATAACAAAAAAACCTGATGAACAAAATGCGTCCAAAATATCTTATGCGGTAACTGTTTATATGGAGTTACATCCAGGAACGTCATTGACTAAAGAACAAATCAACGAATCCAAATGCAATTCAAAATATAATGCGATCCGAAGAGCTTATTCAGAATTTACTGGAAAACCCTATGTAATTCCTCCAGTTTATAATACAACACAAATCAAAAAAAATGGCGGCAGAAAACAAAATAAAACTCGTAGAAGACATTACAATTAGGTAGATAATAATGTATATTCACCAGAAAAAAGAGAAACGTGATTTTTTAGTTTTATTTATATTCAAATCATTTTGAATGTCAATAATTCTTAATTTGTCTTCAAGTTCAGTTTTGTTTCTCTCTAATTCACTACAATATAATAATAAATCTAAATCAATGTTTGTAGTTGGTTCATATTCAACACATAAATATAGTATCCAATTGTTATCTTTTGTTGTATTACCTAATTCTAGATATGCGTCTAACAAATTTGATGTATCATCCAAAAATAAATCATAATAAATATTATCTCTAAAAAATGTATTTTTTTGATTAAATCCTTTTTCATGTTTGCTGTCAAACAGATTTCTAATATGTAAGTTATAGTTATTATTGACCTCTACATAAGCATAAAATTTTTCCGGATTCATTGAGTCATCAAAAGTTCTAATATTGTAATTTTCTTCTTTTTTATAACAATTTTCATCAAATGTTTCCCTCGCATGTCCCCAAGTCATATAACCATATTTTTTATTACTATAATGCCACCTTATTTTGGTGATATTTCCTATATAAAATTGTTTTTTCATATTATTTATAATTATAATAATATATCTAAATGATTTAGATATATTATAGTATATTGTTAATATAATGTTAGTTAATATATTATTATTATCGTTAATTGCTATTACGACCAGTAAACTTTTACCATCTACTATTAACAATTTGAATATTGATAATTATTTAGGACATTGGGTTCAAGTTTATGGGGCCCCAACAAATACTATTTTTCAAGGATATGGAACTTGTATAACAGCAGATTATGGATTATTAGATAATGGACTAGTAAGTGTTTTAAATTCACAATTAGATGAAAATAAACAAATTGAAAAAATAAATGGATATGCTTATTATAAAAATATTTCTGAACCTGGACAACTAACTGTACATCTTGATGGTGTTCCAGTTGATTCTCCCTATTGGATAGTTAAATTGGGAGAATTAGTTGATGGTCAATATCAGTATAGTATTATAACTACTCCATCAGGTATATCATTATGGGTATTGACTCGTGATTTAGAGAGATTTAATGAATTATATGTTGATGAAGTTGAACAATTTTTAAATGAGTATGATTTTAAATATACTGTAATAGAACAAACTGATTGTCAACCTACTGTTGAGTATTTAGACATCAACAATAGACTTAGAAGTAATTACCAATCAGAATGTCAAGTCGCAAGCTATTTAAGAAAATCAGGTTTTCCAGAATATTCAGTTCCGACTATGGTTTGTACTAGTAAATATGAAAGTTCTTATAATTGTGATGCAACAAATAAAAACACTGATGGTTCGACTGATTATGGTTTGATGCAAATTAATAGTTACTATTGGTGTTCTGGAGATCCTAAATCTAAATATAATAGTTGTGGAACAAGTTGTTCAAGCTTATTTAATTGTCAAACAAATACTAATTGTGCTTATATTGTATGGAAACAGCAAGGATATACAGCATGGTATGGATATAAAAATCATAAATCGGAATGTGATAATTATAAAATTAACTGTTAAATATATAATCTGAAATAATATATATTTAATTACCGTTTGTAAATCTCTCGAAATCAAACTTTGAATATGCTTCTTTTTGAGCTTTTCTTTGTTTTTCTCTCTTTGCTTTTTCTAAAACAGCGATTGCTGCTGCCAATTCAGGTTCTGTAACCACTCCATCTTCGTTTGTATCTAATAATTTATGTAATACTCTATATTTATGCGGAACAATACATAAAGAACATTCTTCATTAAACAAATAGTCCGAGAGAATGGTAAATACAGCTGTTAATCCTAACGCAGTATAAATATCACGTGTACCCATCCATGCCATCGAAAATACTAAAAGCTGCTTACTTACTGAATATTTCATATATTCTTCAGTTGATTTGCTAAACTGGATTTGTATAAATTTTGAACCAACGTTCAGAAGAATCATTACAACACCCGCAAAAAATTTGCTATTGTTTAAATACATAATATGATGGTTTACATAGGATAATCCATTAAATAATGGTGTAAATATCGTTGTTTTACCTCCTTGTTGAATTGGTTGTAGATTTATTTGTTGAGGTTGTTGTGATTGAGGTGGTTGACTTGTCGACATTATACTAAAATATCATATTATTATATTTTTTACAATATGCCAAATTTTCTGGAAAGATTTGAAATATAGGTTGATGTTTTGTCATAAAAACCTTCATATGTTTTTCTTATATTTCTCTCTATTGGTCTATATGATTCCTTTACTATTTTAGGAACAAATGATTCTCTATATACATTTACTGAAATAATGCTACTCAATAACAGTATAACTAAAACTAATATGAATAAATTATACATTATTTTATTCATATATAATTGCGATATTTAAATCAACGATACCTTCTTATATTTTCGGTTAAAATGACGCATAACTACTTTTAAACATAGATGTATCAGTTGGACTAATATCATCAGATTGCTCTCTTAAATTATTAAACACAGGAACTGTATTAGATTGTTTACCTCTTAACATATTTGTCTCTCTATCCGTCATACAAAAACCTTCGCGTCCTCTAAATGATTCAGCGCCTGTTGTAGAAGTTTGTGATTTAGAAGCCAATTGTTGTTGAACTGTATTTAATTTTTGTTCCAATGTTTGCTCTTTCGATTGTAACATAGACAACTTATTTTGAATAGCAGTTTGATTGCCTGAACCATCTGTCATATTGCCTGAACTATCAAAACCTTCATATAAATTATAACCATATACCATATTCATTTCATTATGGTTAAATGCTAAAATAACACACAAAACAGCAAACAGTCCTAAAATTTTACTTGTATAAGCAATTAACATAACAAATGCTAAAAGAGACATTCTTCCTAAATGTGTATCTATTAAGAAATCAAAGAACCGTGATTGACTTAACAAAACAATAAGAATTAATGTTGTAAAAACACCTACATTATTTTTACTCACCAATTTAAAGTTCATTATATAAATAACTTATATAATTTATTTTTAAATTTTTATTTCAGTCTGTTTGGTAAATTATTATCTAAATTTTTAATAAGAGAATGTCTTTAGCAATGTTTGCTGCTTCAATTGATGATAATTCAAATATAACACTCCCAAATAATTCAGATAATACAGACAATATTATAAATCAAAAACGTCACAAAAGAACACAAAGAAAGTATCCTAAAATCGAGAATTTTAACGCCGATAAAGTAAATTCTGTATTACAACAAATACATAATAATACAAATGATGATGAAGATGATGATAAAGGTGATTATCAACTATTGCCTCCACCTGAATCTATGAGCGCATATAAAAGTATAAACAATACAACTGCCACAAATGAACAAAAACATGAATCTTTCTCAGGAATGGAGTTTCCTTTAGGAAATAAACTTGTTGGAAAAGCACCTTCTCCAACTTATGATCATGGTGATAATTTAGATTTGAATAATTACACCAATTATGGCGACAGCAAAAGTGCTGAAGATTATTACAAACGAATGTTGCCAGGCTATCGTAATCCAGCCAATCGCCTTTATTATAATACAACTCATCCACAAAATAATCCAGAATATCCTAGTCAAGATGTTCTTTTACAGAAACTAAATTATATGATTACTCTATTAGAAGATCAACAAGATGAAAAAACGAGCAATGTTACAGAAGAAGTTGTGTTATATTCTTTTTTAGGAATATTTATTATTTTTATTGCAGACACTTTTGTAAGAGCTGGTAAATATGTTCGATAGATATAAATATATTAATATAAACAACTTAAACCAATCTTTCTATTTATATGTAACAATATGGTGAAATACCTGATTATTCATAATAAACACGAGGGATGCTATGATTTTCATTGCTACCAAGACGAAGTTGCACGAATTAGATTAACATCAATTACAATTAATCCTCCTAAAATTTATATGTTTAATACACGTGATGAAGCTCAAGATTTTTTTGAAGAGTATATAAATGATGTAGATTGTATTGATATTAGATGTAAGAAGGGAGAAGATGTTGAACATATTGATTATTGTACATGCGGTGTCATTGAATTAGACGATAAGGGTGAACCAGTGTTGTTTTACAACAAGAAAAACCAAATATTTTTGATGGAACATGGTCCACAATTGTTTGTCCCAAATCACGAAGTTAAAAACGATATTAAAAATTTTAATTTAACCAATAGACTTATTCGTAAGTGTAAGACACTTGGTAGAGAACAGAGAAAACGTTACATTGAATTGGGTAAGTATTGTGAAGAGTGTAACGCAGGTCATGAAACAGATTCTGATGAAGAAGATAAAAATACGGTGATTCAAACAGACTCTTCTAAAAACAAAGATGCAGAAGAAGAAGAAGAAGACGCGCCTGAAATTAAAGTATTAAAGGCGATTCCAACGGAAGGAATCACATTAGAAGCATTAATTTATAAGGTAGGTGAATCTATAAGAGATGGGATGGGTATTTGTCTGAAAAATAAGTGGATTTATAAAAATGGAGACCTAATTATGAAAGCAACATCAGATAGTTTTAACAAGAATAACAATAAGGATGATACTTCCAATAATGTTTCTGAAAGTCAACTTGAGACAACAGAAAAAAAGGAAGACAAAAAACCTAAAACTGTAAGAAAGAAGAAGACTGAAACTACGGAAACAAAAACAGAAAATAATGAAGAAAAAAAAGAAGACAAAGAAAAGAAACCAAAAGCACCTCGTAAGAAGAAGACTGATCCAACTGCTTAATTCAGTATAAAAACCTTTTCGGATTTAAATGTTGGATAGGCGAAATTATAAAAAAAATAAGCAGTTGGACTAACAATTGATGGCATTGTTTTCAACATAATGTTATGAACTAATATATCATTATGTGATATATTCTCGATTGCTGCGAATCCAAAATAATGTTCTGCGGCGATTTTCCAAAAACTTATTTTAAATCCTTGAATGAAGATATTTTCTCCACAATCACATATAGAAGCAAAACAACTCAATACTTCTAATCCTTTTTCTATTTGAACACATGATTTTCTAAAAAAATAACAACATATTATAGCTTCATCACATAAAATAGCGTAAACAAATATATTTTTTGTTTTGATTAATTCTATGATATTGGTAGCTTCAACATTAATAATTATGTCAAATTTGTCACTATTCACTCTTATAAAATCGTGTAAAAATCTGTAATTTTGTTGATTTATTTCCAAAAGCTTATATTCTCCTGATAAATCGGGTGGTTTAGTCCATTTATTAACT
>JACCDP010069897.1_pt1 | contig 17353 bp, 18 predicted proteins | sample 7445841 | NCBI WGS metagenome assembly JACCDP01 (sample SAMN15323441, study PRJNA562643) | freshwater metagenome | isolation source: river surface water | place: USA:Blue River Watershed | collected 2017-08-17 | reverse complement strand
TTGGTCTTTCCACTTTTTATTTAAACTGTCGGCTATTTCTTGTGCTAAGTCAATTTTAGCCATAATAATTATGAATTAAATAAATCATCAAATGCTGCTGCCACATCTACTTTAGGTGCTGGTGCAGTTGTTTCTTCATCCCAAGGTAAATCATTCATTATACCTGCTCCACCGATTTCAGGTGCTGCATCCTTAGAAGTAGTTGTTAATTGTTCTTCAACTTTCTTTGGTGTTGGTGCTAATGTTTGTTGAGAAACTGAAGGAGTTGGGTTTTCATCTTCTACCGAAGCAGTTGGATTTAACCAATTCTCTAATACTGTCTTTAATTCAGGATATGATAATTCCGAATAAATGTCAGTACAGTTTGTTTGCTCATCTAATAATTTCGCAGTAGTTGCTGCATTCTCATGTAATGGAGATACATTTGGTTTAACTCTGATACGAGTTTCAGGATATGTTTTACCTGCTTCTTCTACGATTTCAATAACAATATCTCTACCAGTTGTTTCATCTGTAATATCACCGTAATCAGGATCTGCTACGATTGCTAAGATTTCTTGGTAAACAGTCTTACCGAATCCCCAAAATTTAACACCCTCTGCTTCTTGTCCTCTTACGATAACAGGTGCAAAAGTTCTTAATTTTGGCTCCATTTTCTTACCAGCTTTCCAATTCTCAGTATCACCTAATTTCTTAAGTTTTTCTGCGAACTCTAAAATTGGGTCAGGTCTTCCAAAAGAAGCTGGACTCAAATAAGTTTTGTTGTTAATGTTGTAGTGAAATAAAAGTTCAATGAAAGGATTTTCTTTGTTGAACTTGTAAGGAACGATTCTAACTTGGTACTTTCCAGGTTTTGGTTTCCACAATGAATCTGTCTTTTTGGATGTGTTTTGCAACGAATTAAGACGTTGCTTAATTGCATTAATGTTCATGCTGTTTTTGTTTTAAAGTTTAAAAAATTAAGGTTTAAGATTATCGCGATTTAATCTCACGTATAAATATCAATAATCTCAATTCTTATATAACAAATATACGACTAATATTTGATATTTCCAAATTATTTAGAGAGATTTTCTACCTTACGATTTAGGTAGAATATTGCCTTTTTCAGGTCTTCTAATTCTTTTGCTGGATCTTTGATTCCAGCTCTAGCTACATATTTTACCACATTAAATAGATATGCATCCTTATCCAGCCCCCATGCTTCACATACTTTAATTACTTCATATGGGTTATCTGCACCACCATAATGCTTTGGTCCATTTACCATTTCTTTTGTACTAAATTCGTCTTTTCTTATTTTTGGTTTTGCTGGCATATAACTTATTATTTTGCGAAAAATTCTTTTAATCTTTGTTTAAATGTTAGTGTTACTATTTTGAAATCCGTATCAATCCATCTAACAACACTACCCTTTCTACTTTCTTTATTAACACACAATCTACATCTTCTAACTTTCTTTTTAGCTTCTGGTATTGTGTATTTTCTTATATCGGTTTTGAACATAAATAATGGAAACCATCTTCTACATTCAATACAATGTTTACCGTTTATCATTTTTTAATCCGTATTTAATCCAACGATACCAAATTCTTTCGTGGATATAATATTGAATAGGTTTATAAACTAATTCTGCTACCCCAAATGCGGCACCTACTTTAATTGAACCACTTACCCACCACATTATTAAAAATCCAATTAAGGTACTTATAATACGATATGAGATGGTTTTTGCTATGTGTCTCTTAATCAACGGCATATTCTATAACATCTCCGTTTGAATCCATATAACCTTTTCTAATTTGAGTTCCACTTATTAGTTCTACATCTGCAGGTGGATGGTGATGAATAACATCATAACCTACACCTCTACCATAGTTCACACTTTCAATATCAGGAATGATAGTAATTAATATTCTATCCACGTTTTCCATAATGAAAGGAACTTCAGTTAAATCCATCATTACTTTGTGTGCAGTTTTAGGATTGTTCTCATCTACTTGAACATCTCTAATTGCAATCCACACATCTTTACCTTTATCTAATTGTTGGCGAATAAGCCATTCGTGTCCTGCGTGCCAATTTTGCCATCTGCCAGGATACATTGCGTATTTTTTTCTTTCCATAAATCTAATTTACAACTTATTTTAATAAAAACCTAATTTTTCTTTGATTTTTTGGTAAGTTTCAAATGGTGTTTCATTTGTAGTATCTACATCAATAAAATTTTCCAAAGGTGGTTCGTAGTTCTGAACGTGAAAATGATTTCTACCCCTATCATCTGAACAATGAACATAAAGTTCTTTTATATCATTTCCCAACTTTTCTTTGAATGCTTCTCTTTGATCTCTATAAGGTGATACCAATGAAACTATAACATTAAATTTCTTTTTATGTAGAAATAGGGCCAGATTCTGTGCCAGCTCTATGTTTCTTCTCCTACCTGCTTCACTATAATCTTTGTTGTCAAATATTTCTCTAATATCATCACCATCAATAACTTCTACTCTTGTATTTAAATCGGTGATACTTCTTAACCAACCTGCTAATACGGTTTTACCACTACCAGGTTGTCCGGTTAACCATATAATCATAATTTTTTATTTTTGAGTTTTCCAGCCACCACCCTTTGCTTTGTAGTTTTTTGCAGCCCATCCGTTTGCATATGCAGATGGATAAACATCAAACTTCTTTTTTGCTGCTGCTTTTGATGCTGCCCATTTTGCAGGGTCAGTTGGTACATTCTTTTCTAAAAATAAATTTATTTTTTCTTCTATATTCATTTCGTTTTTCTTTTTTCCTGCACAATGTGCTTTCTGTGAAAAACCTTTTGGATTATTGCAATCTATACTATTTTTATATTTTTGAGACCAATCTTCAGATACTCCTTCACTTGCCCCGGTCTTTACAAATGTAGGTTTCTGACCTTTTGATTTTTCACCACCTTTCTTTGCATCTCCCGCATCTTTCTGAGCAGCTCTTTTTCTTTTTACAAATGCTGCTCTACCATCTTTACCTAGCTTAGCTGCTTTTTCATTTGATAAACACGCTGCATATGCTGAACCTTCTTTACTATCCCCACACTTACCAACCTTCTCACCCTTTGAGTTATATCTATCCCATCCACCAGTAGGACCTTTACCAAACCATTTACGAAGGTCTTCCGATAATAAATCTTTTAATTTAATCATATTATTTAGTTAAATCAATTACATCAAACACTCTAGTATAAATTTTCTTTACACCTTCTGTGTTTGTTACTAATATACAATTCCTATATTTTTCCCAATCAACTTCAAACTTATTATCCAACTGTCCTCCAGTAGCTTCCATAATAACATTGTTCAATGCATTTATTGTATATAATGTATTACTTTGTTTTTTTCTATGAACCAAAATAGTTTTCATTTCTAAATTTGGTTGGTCATTTTCTACTACTACATTATAAGTTACAAACAATTCATTTGGAATGTTTTTGTTTTGTAAGATATAAATGTAATTATATGCCAAAGTATAATTACTTTTAATTAATTCTATATGATTTTCGACATCGGTTTTAGTACTGAATGTACATAGTAACTGTGTTTTCATTATTACTTCTTATCCTCTTTTTGGGTGGTTGTGGAATCTACCTGCTCCAGGATTTTTACTTTTTCCTTCTAGTGTAAATCCAATATTAAATTCCGGTGATGGATATGCCAATATATCTATACCATCGGATCTATCCAATCCAATTTTACCAGCTCTTGCTAATGCAGCACCACCTCTATCTTCTTTTTGAGATAATACACTATCGTTTGCAAAATCTTGTACATCTAAATTTGTGTTATATGATTCATGTGCCAATTCTTCGTACATATAATATGCTTCTAATCTCAATCTTATTTTATCAGCTGCCTCTTTATCAATTGGTAATTGTGCTTTTTTTCTTTCTAAGATGATATTTGCTAATGCACTAGTTATTTTTTTAGATGCTCTACCACCAGTCTTCATTTCTTTTTCCATATTAGAAATAAACTTAGGATCAACATTTAAACTCAATGCTTTCTTTTTTATTTCTGCTTTATATGCATCTATTAATTTTTTATGATCTGCTAATTTTGAATCAAATGGAATAGAATAAGGTGCATTGTGTGATTCTGATAATGCGATTATACCATTTCTAATAATACCTTTAGGGTCATTTTTATATCTAGATTTTCTACACTTAGAAGTTAATGCACTTGCACCACCTACTCCTTTTTTAACACTTCTACCATCTAATGTTACTATTCTACTATTACCTGTACCATTACTAATAGTGATTACATCCACAGTTTCTAATGTAGTTGATTGTGGTAACAAAGCACATTTACCATTTTGTGTACCTTTACCATTATCATGCATTTCTCTAATTGCTACAAATATTTCAGCATAGTTTGCCCATGCTTCTTTAAGAGATGGTTCACCTTCGTGATTTGCAATCTTTGAAAGTATATTTTCAAAATTTTCTAACCATTTTTCTGGTTGTTTATTAGGATCTTGTTTACTAAAATCTGCTAATTGTTTAATTAAACCAATTGTTTCTTTATCTGATATTTCAGCCTTTTGTGCTAGTTTAGCTAAATTACTAGCCATACCATTTATAGAATGTTGAATTACCGTAACTCTATTTTTAGGTGAATCAGGTATAACTCCTTTATCCATATCAACAAAATCCATATCACCTGCTTCAATCTTCTCTGCATACTCTTCCATTATTCTATTGTTTTTAGCTCTTAACTTAGCTTCTTTTGGTGAGATACCTTTTTGAGCGGGGTCAGTTCTTACAATATCTAAACTTCCAATTTTAACATGTGTTACTACACCAGATTTATCCTTTACTACTTTAGATGCATTTCTTAATAATCTAGTCTTACCTTTATCATCCAAATAAGTTTGGTTTGCTGTTGTTTTTTTACCACCAAATGTAGATGTAGGTAATTCAGGAATACCATTTTTACTTGCCCATTGCCTAAATCCACCAATTACAGGTGTACTCTTATCTTTTGCACCAACATATATTCTAACTCTAGCCGTTGGTCCCTGACTTTTAAAATTACCAGGTTCTTTCGCTATATAAATTTTACATGCATTTGGATTAGCTTCTGTTGGTTCTGCTACTCTTACATATTTAGCAACAAAACTTTTTTCTCCTTCTGCTAATTTTCCACCTTTAAATAATTTAGATAATAAATCTGCTACTTTTGTGTGTTCTTTAGCGTATGGATTTTTTTTATTTTTAGCTAATTTAACAATTGTTTGTAAACTTGTTTTTATAGCATCCTTTACATTCTTTTTAGATTTATTATTATTGTTATTATCTTCAAATCTTCCTAACACATCATCCAATGTTCCTTTTGTATCAACTTGAACAGGTTGTTGTGCTGCATTCGCTTTTTTAGTAGGTTTTGCCGTTGGAGCTTGTGGTTCAGTTGGTTCTGGTTTTGCTTTAGCAGTTGGTTTAGGTTTTTGTTGTGGTGCTACTTTTGTTTGCGGAGTAACTTGTGGTTTTGGTTTAGCATAATATTGTGGTTCTTCTGGATTAGGATCATCAATCATATCCACATTTTTTTCACTATAACCACCTTGTTTTAACATACCTACTGCTGAATGATATGCTGCTCTTGCACCTGTACCTTTTTGATCTTTATAATTTAATGCCGATGCAACCGTTACTTGTCTACCGGTATCTCTATTTAATACTTTCTTTTTTAATATTGCTGCTAACTTTGGGTCAGTTCCATCTTGTTTAGGTGCTTCTAATGTAAATTTCTTTGGTGCTAAACTAATAGCTTCAAATATTTCATTAGATACAAATATATCTAATCCTAAATTTTCTAATACTGATTGTAAATGTTCTAATTGTTCTTTACTATTAAAATCAGGAATTGGATATGTAACACAAAATTCTGTTAAAACCTCATCAATAATTTCACTAAGATTGTCTAAATTAAAGTTCGTCATAATTTTTACCGGTCGTTGTTTTTACTTCGTATCTACCATGCCCACCCCTTAATAATGGTATGATATCACTATATAAATATTGTTTTTCTGTCGGATGCACATCAAAAACGAATGCATCATAAGTATATAATATAAGTTTTGTTAATTTTCCTTTCAATATATCTTTAATATCTAAAATTTTCTTAATATTTCTTTCAGTTTCATATGATTGAATATAATAGTTTAGAACTTTTGCAGGATTAATTGGTTCAAATCTATCTTCATTAAACTGAATATGGTATACATGAGTGAACATACATTTATTTTTATTAACCGTTTCATACAATAAATCAGTTAGGTTTTGTATTTCTCTAAAATATGGAATATGTAATAACTCACTTCTAATTCCACCATAAAGATTTTGAAATATTAGAGTTTTTACTTCACTTCTATCATCAATTCCCATTTGTTTACCAATCCATGTATAAAAATCTAAACCACACCCATAGAAATCAGTAATCCATTTCATTTCTTTTATATCTACCTTTGAATTAAGTTTGGTTTGATAGATAATATCCATTAATAATCTTGGATGATATGCTTCAAAGTCACAACTAACCAATTCCCCATCTTTATATCTACTGATAAATGCTTTTCTTACACCGGTATCTTTCTTAAGTGCAGCATAGTTTACACCCCCATGTCGGTTCGATGGTCGGAGTGTAGATGTCATTAGGTTATATTCAGTATAAACCATATTATCATTCGTTAAATGAACAGGATTGAATGTTAAACGATATTCCTCATCTATCTTCAACCCACTATGTTCAATATAATTAAATGCCTCCGTTGTATCCAATATGAATTTATCTGAACTTTTTGAAGTTGCTACATAGCACCTATTTACATATTGTTTTATTAATTCCAATTGTTTCATCATTGGAATACTATCGTTCAAATATGGTTCACTTTTAAACTTTGATTTATAAAACTGATTTAAACTATTATCTCCCAACTCAATATCATGATATCCATAGGTAACAAATCTGCCCAAATCCATATCATACGCATTTGTAAAAGGTAATAGATGTTGAACTGATTTAAGATTGAATACCCATTGTTGATGTTTTGTGTATAATAATTGTTCTAATGCTTCTACCTTAATTCCTAAACCATCACCATTATTTACATTTATAACATATTCACCCTTATCACATAAAATGTAAATAAATGATATACGATTATTCATCGCATGTTTTTCATTATCCGATAAACGAACATATATTTTATTACTACCTTTTCGGTATTCTCTTAAAAAATCTTCAAACGCAAATTTATCTTCTACAAATATCATGTAACAAATTTAGTATATTTTTGTGACAACACAAAATAAAAAAGGGAGTATTTAAACTCCCTTTATATTAAAATCCACCGAAATTCTTTTCATCTGATTCTGTCCAATGTTTTGCTTTTAATTCATGCAAATCAATTGGTTCTCTTTTCATATGCCCACCTTTGTTAAATACTGCTCCTTTTTTCAAATAACCACCTAAAAAGTTTCTTCTAAATCTATTTGAGTTATTTGCTTCAGAACCATGTACACAATGTGAGTGTAACAATACTACTTGTCCTTTTCTTAAGTAACCTTCTACTTTACGGAAATCATGTCCTTCTGGCATTACACAAGGTTTACCTCTTTCGTTTCTCCAAAATGTAGGATTAGTTTTTGTTCTTTCATCATCTACTTCAATTGGTAAAACTGGTAATCTATGTGAACCTTCGTAGTTCCATACCGCTCCATTTTCAGGATCATGGTTATCTAATGCTAACGCTGTGTTAATGATTTCATTGTGTCCACATCCTGTATAAAATGCATTTTGATGTTGATCTCTACCTAATTGTCCTGGTGGTTTAAAGTAACACCAAGTTTGCATTCCTTGTACTTCACCTTCCATCAAAAATTCACATGCTTCTAAAATTTTTGGATGACAAAATAATTTTTCTAATTTAGGTGAAAGTTTATGTGGGTATGCAAATGGATCCCAATCACCCCAAGGTTTACCATCTTCGGTAGTTGTACCAATTCTAGCTTGTCTTAATTTTTCTAATTCATCGTTTACTTCATCAACTTCATCTTCAGTTAATAGTTCTAATACGGTGAATCCTCTGTATCTCCAATCGAATGTAATTTGTTGTACTTCTAAATCGGTTAGATGTTTGAAATTGCTCATATAACTTTTTTTATTTATTATAAATATAATTTATTATTTTTTATTTTCCAAATTTAATTGTAGTTTTATTAACCTTTCCAAAATTTAGAATGATTTTGTAAGTATGTGTCTAAATTTGAAATATCTTTTTTTCCTAATCCAATAGATTTTTTATTTGCAGTTTCTACTTCATCCTTTTTACCGGATACTTTCCATCTAATTTTTGTTGTAATATATAATGGATCTTTTAAATATTTTTTATTTGTAAATTTATCAATTTCATAAATTATTCCATTTGGTTCATTACGCTTTCTTATAAAAAATCTATAAATATATCCTATTAGATAATCTTGTTCTATCAATTTTGGTTCATACACTTCTAAAACATTAGTTTTAAAACTATCTGTTTGTTTTATATTAGTATATCTATCTATTATATTTTGATTTATAGTATTCATATTTTATTTCAAATTAATTCTAAATCTTAATTCAACATCTACTTCCCATTTATTATCTGATATTTTTTGTGTAATATCAGTTATCTGCCAATAACCTTTTCCATCTAGCCAAGGTACATATGGAATATTTAATGCTCTACCAACTACAAATCCACCAACTCCTAATGTAGTAAATGTTATTTTTACAGGTAATAATGCATTTTTTGCTTTTTCTTTTCCTTCTCCAAAATATAAATTTTTAACTATACCCGCATCTTTAACTACTACAAAATAACTAATATCTTTACCACCACTATAATAAGGTTTACCATTTAATTTTACTCTAAATTCACCAGGTGCATTTAATGCTTTCAATATAGAATCCTTTATAGCACCATATACCGCTGCTCCCGCATCAGCAACTGCATTAAATCCTTTAGATAATACATCTACTACATCTTTACCTAAATCTCTATTATCTTGTAACTCTCTTTTTGCACCACTATTAACATCACCTCCACCACTTCCTTCCCCATAATTAGCTGCTTCTTTTTTTAAAGCACCCATTACAGGATCTACTTCATTTTTACTTTTACCAAAAATAATAGCTCCAGGTGTAATATCACCACCTTGATTTTCACCACCCATCATAGCTTGTCCTGCTAATTCTTTTGGTAAATCTGCCTGTAAATCTACATTTGTAATTGTAGAATGTGGTGAAAACAAATCTAAAGATGGTGGTTCTTCAAACTCATGTGAAAGGTTATAATCTACAATACTATAAATCATATGACCTGTTTTTTCATCTTCAGTATCTCTTAAAACCAAATCCCATAAACCTGCACCTGCAATATTTATTTCATTAATAATTTTAACTAAAAAATCTTTATTAGTTTCTGAACCTTTTACACACTCTTTTATAAAATCTGCTGATATAAATAAATTTTTAATATAACCCCATTTATATGCTTCTATTGTTTTACCATGTATTGTTTTAGGTTCACTTTCAGGAAACTTCATATCATATTTTAACAACATTGGTCCGAATGGAATATTTTTATCAGTAAGTTTTAAAACTTTTACTTTTTTTCCGTTTATATCTGTTTCTGTATCTGTGTTTGTTTCTGGTAAATCCGGACATGGTATAATAATATTTTCTGAACAACTTATCATTCTTTGTCTTCCAGTTACAATTGCTTCATCAATTCTAACATCTACTGGAATTTCACCCATAGATTTTGATTCACCATGATTACAAATAGTTTTTACAATATAACCTAATTGTATATAAGGAGTTTCAGTATTTCCAAATGTATTATCAAATGTTTCATCCTGTATATTAATAGAAAATTGTAATAAGTTTTTATATGCTTCACTTTCAGTATCTTCTGGATCTAACTTAGCGGCTTGTGCTGCAATTGCTGTTCCTTTAGAGGTTTCATCTTCTGTTTTTTCAACTCTAGTTGCCGATGCTTTATTTTCTAATGCTAAGAATGCAGGTATATCCGATGGTTGAGATAATTCTAACATTACATCTACCGTCAAATCATCATTTACTTTAATAGAAAAATTTGTTAGGATGCCGGCGTGAATATCGTAATCTTTACCTACAACTTCTTTATAATGTTTTTTTGCATTAATCGCCTTTATTGCTTGTTGAATACCTAAAGGAACATTTACTCTTTGTCCATTTCTACCTTTACTCCACCCCCAAACCAATAATTGTGTTTTTCCTATTTGTAAAAAACCAGCGTTATCAAGTACATCTTGCATATTAGAAAATCTAATAGTTACTTCTGCTTTTTTAATAGCACCCAATGAACCTGCAGTTTTTACATCTATACCTAATATCATAGGTGGGATTCTACGATTAAAGCTGTTTACTTCATTTGATATATTAAATTCTCTATATGTTTGATTTCCTATAATTCTACCAACATTTGATTCACCTATAAAACATTGTAATGCGGCAAATACTTTAGTACCAGAAAATTTAGTTTTACTTACATTTTCTATTGCAGAAATAATTGATTTATCTAAACTATTAACAATTGGAAACTGACTCATAACTTATTTTAAAGAATTTTTTATTTCTAATGCTTCATTTCTTGATGGTATTCTTAATATGATTCCCTCTTTCATAGATAAATCTATTTCTGTCATATCATTTTTTAATGCAATTACCCACCACATTGAAGGATCTTCATAATATTCATTGGCTAATAAATCCAATCTATCACCTTGAACTGTCATTACAACGATATCAGTATCATTTGCATCTACATTTGGTAATAAAACTGAATCATACACTTTACCTTTGCCTGTTTTTAAAATTGTTGGTATATTTGAATATCTATTTTCCATTTTCTAAATTATTTTTTTCTATAAAACTCATATTCATTACCTTCTAAATTCGTAACAACTTGGAATCCTACCGAAATAGTGCATACAAATGGTAATTGTTGTCCATTATCAATTTCCCAAGGTGAAATAGTATCCACATTCATTGTAATATCACTTACAAACCCATTTTCATTAATAAGATCACCTAATTGTAATCTAACGATATTACCATATACTCCATACGCAGCTCCTTTTCTTCCTGAAGGATTTCCTGTTGTGAATTTAGTTACATCATTTACTTTTTCCCATATTAAATCCAATTGATTTCTATTTTCTGCATATAATATTAAATCAAATGATATGTTTCTTTCCCAGTTATTAAATAAATAAAAGTTAATACCACTACCTATCGGCTTCACACCATCCCAATTTGAAGTATTTTTATCGGATAAATTAGTTAGTGTTGCTAAAAACCTAATTCCACCAATTGAAACTTTGATAATATCAGTTTCATTTTTTTCTAATACATTTTTCTTTTTAGTTAAATATGGGTTTATTACTTCACTAACATTTGTTTGAGTTTGATTAGCTAAATTTAAAAAAGATATACGATTGGTTCTTATATCAGAAACATTTTTACTAAATGGTTCTTCTTTTGTATTCCATCTTGCAACCGTTTCCAATCCACCGATTGTTTTGTATGGAAACTTATAATTCATTTTATCGGTATCATCTATTTTTTGCAATAAATCTGTATCACTTGCTCCAAATTTTTGAGATAAACCACCGTTTGTTGAATATGAAAATTCTTGTTCTGTATTTAACTTTACTTCATTTGCATATGAATCACCTGCTATAAATGTAGTATTATCTTTAGATACAATAAAATCTTTTGTATACGATGTATCAGTAGGTGCCCATGTATAAAAATTACCATTTGGATCTAACGGATCCCCTAATGAATGTATTTTTGGTGTATCACCTTCTTTTGCTGCTGTTATAGTTAATAAATTAGTTGTACTTGCCCCATATCTTTGAGTCAAACTTGCTAATTTACTAATATCATTATTCGTATATCCACCTCTTATACTTCTATTACCAAATGCTACAAATGCATTACCTTCTGCATCTACAAATCTAGAATAGTTTTGTACTTTATTATCTAATGATCTTTCTTCTTTGAATAAATCTCTATCTGCGGTATATGTTCCACCAAATGGTCCAATAAATTGAAGTGCATTTGCCGGTAGATAATTATTTTGAATCATTTTAGCAGAAACTATTACATTACCTTCATTTCTAGTTTGTGGTGTATTATTGTAAAGTGCCTGTGAGTAATAATCACTTATACCTTTTGTTTTATCAATATCAGTAAATTGTGTGACATCTAAAGTTGGTGCCATATCTTTTATGATAGTTGCACCATCTTTTTCTAAATAATTTAATGTACCAATATTACCATTTCTTTGTGATAATCTACTATAATTACGAAATGATAATCCGTAACCAGTTTCATTGAAACCTTCGTTTATTAATAAAGTAGATGGAAAATAAAGTTTATTAAATTTATCTTTTATAAAAAATGCATTATTGTATTTTTCTTTTTTAGTAGGTATTGCAGGTCCTTCTTTACCTTTCTTTTTATTTTTATTTTTAAATAATGCACTCACACCCGCCGCTACCAAACCAACTGCTAATCCAATTGCTGCACTTTTTAATGCAGGAACAATTGCATTTTTAACTTGTTCTGGACTTTTATTTGCTTGTAAAAACTGTCCTAATTTAGATTTACTATTTTTATGATATGCATTATAATAAAATCCCCTAGCATAATCACCATTAATTGTGCCGGCATAGAAATTATTTTGCATACCGGTTGGATTACCATCCTCTCCCTTTGTCCAATCATCTGGAAATTTAGGATAAAACTCTGCTATTTTAGATGCAACTCCACCAACAACTGCACCAACCCTTCCACCGATCGCACCACCTACTCTATCTGCTGCTTTTTTTACTGCTTTTTTAGTTTTGTGTGGATCTGTTTGTGTCATTATACGAACAAGATCTGTTCCATATAAATTAGGTGTTGCCTTTAACCATTGTTTTGCATCTTCAATATCATTTGTAAAACGGTCAGATGGTTCAGGATTAATTGTACCAGGTCCACTATTCCTAGGGTTTAGTCCATTTTCAAATGGAAATGTATCTAATAATTCTTTTAATGATTTACCCATAATTATTCTTTTTGACCTGTTCCTTGTCTACCACTATTGATATTTTGTCCTTCAATTATTTTTTTACCATCAAGATTAATAGCCGGAACTCCTCCAACTTTATTATTTATTGATTTTAATAATTCAATCATTTCATCATCTTTACTTTTGCCCCCACCAAACACCGCACCAGCCGCACCTGCTGCAAATCCTAATACTGCTAATGCTGGTAGAGCAGTTACACCTGCTGCTGATAAAGTTATTAATGAAACCGCTAATGCTGTTATAGCTGCTGCTAATCCAAATATAGGAATTATTAATGCTGTTATTTCTTTCATATTAGTTGTAAGTGTAGGAATAATTGTTATCATTGAACCAATTCCTGCCATTACAGATTTAATACCCACTCCAATCATCATTACAGCTGCACCAAATAAAGTAAATGCACCAGCCAATCCTAATAATAAAGCAATTCCAATTCCTGCTACTGGAGCCGTTGCACCAAATGCAGTTAGAGCTGTTCCTAATACACCCAATCCAGCTGCTGCTAAAGGTGCAGTTAAACCAACTGCTAACATTCCTATTGAACCAGGTATCATTAATGTAAATCCAATCGCAGCTAATCCTAAATTTAATGCACCTAATGCTACTGCCGCAGTTCCCATTGCAGTTAAACCCGCTGCTAATCCAATTAAACTAGAACTTTCTGCTGCTTTTCCAACTGCCTTTCCTGCTTTACCTACATTTTTCATATTCTTGGCCGCCTTTGCTCCTTTTGCTGCACCACCTCCTATTTCACCCGCTGCTGCACCACCTCCAAAAATTGAACCAGCTGCTTTTAAAGCAGTCATCTTTGCAATCAATCCTGGAAACATAGTATTTAACATATATTTGCCTGCACTCGTAATACTATTAAATGCCATACCAACACCTTTACTAACCGTTTGCCATAATGAAGTTTGTACAATAGATGCTTTTATTGAATTACCTATACCCATAAGTGATATCCAAGCATGCCCTAACTTTTTTCTTAATCCACCGGTAAAACCACTCCATATCTTAGTTGCAACACCAGAACCTAAAATTTTATTATAAATACCACTCATCATTGCACCTATTAATCTAAATGGTCCCATTGCTAAATACCAAATAAAAGAACCTAATGCTTTTATTGGATTCAATAATTTTAATAAAGAAGTTCCCATTGCATTAAGACCAAGATTAAGTTGTCCTGCTCCCATAACTAATGCAGACATTCCAGTTAATATTTTTCCTGTCAATGAGTTTCCCATTGCAGTTAATATCTCACTACCTTGACTATATAATTTATTACCAACACCATGCATTCCATTTAAGGTTTCTTGGTGTCCAATCATTTGTTGCATTTCTGCTGCTGATACACCTAATGATTTTGCAATTGCTTGTCTTTGGTAATAATCCATTTTATTATATGCTTGAATACCACCGGCTGCATCTAACGCTGCTTTCATACCCTCATCTATCTTACCTTGATACATTAATTCTCTTGCCTTACCTAAATTCAAATCTTTACCTAATAAAACAGATGCTTCCATTTCATCTTGTATTGAACTTTGATAATCTAATAAATGATCTGCTACTTTGGAAACTGTATCTAAACCTACTCCTAATCTTGAAGCTGCTACTGCCGCATCTGCAATATTTTTACCACCATCTTTACTATATAATGCAAAAAACTCTGTATTACTAGCTATATCTTTCATTACTTGAGAAGGTGCTACATAGTTTGCCATAGCTAAATCTCTTACATATTGTCCGGTGTTTCTACCAACTTCATAACTTTTACCACTTAATTCACCAAATGCCGTTGATAAGAACGCAACTTCATGTCCACTTAATCCATAATTTGCTGCCATTAAAGCTGCATCAGTTGCCATTTCAAAAGTTAAATGATGTATATCTCCTAAATCTTTTGCTAAATCTATAACTGCTTCACCCGCTCCTTCACCTAATAATAAACTAGCAGCTGCTATTTCACTTTTAAATCCAACCATTTGGGTCATACTAACACCCAATTCTTTATTAATTTCTGCAAAGTGATGTGCCAATTCAGCTGCACCGAATAGGCTTAAAGCCACCATATTTTTTGTGTTAGAAAAAAATAGTTCTACACCTGCTGCTATTTTTTTAAATCCTTTTCCTACGGCACCTATTTCTTCTACTAATTCACCATATATTTCTTTAAATTCTTCTGATTGATTTGCAAATTTTCCAGCTTCTTCTGTCATTTTTTGCAATTCACCTAAACTTTCTGCAAAATTCTGTTTTTGTTCTGCGGTTAATTCGTTACTATCTCTAATAGTTAAGAAACTTCTTTCTAAGTATGCTAATTGTTTTCTTAATTCTTCACCTTTTATTTTAATTTCTAAACTATCTTCTTCATTTAATTGTGCTAATTCCGCTGCTGCCTGTATTCCACTTTGTAATCCTTCATTAAAATCCAATGCACTTTGTTTTAAAGTTGGATCTTTTATACTTTCAATACTTGTATTTATTTTGTCGGATATACTTAAAGATTCGGTTAATTTTTCTTTGAAATGCTCATACATTTCTGGCATTTCTTTTACAACCGATGATAATGATGTTAAAGAATCTAATTGAATTTTTGATGCATCGTTACTTTCTTTAAGTGTATCTAAATATGATTTATATCTAGTTTGTAATCCTTCAATTTTTTTCTTTTGTTCTTCTATTATTTGGTTTTGTACCTTATCACCTTTTAAACTACCTTCTTTTAGTTTAGACAATTTTTCTTGCTCTGCACGAATTTGTGCAATAAGTTTGGCATATGTTTCTGCCGCATTTACATCCAATCTATCGTAAGGTGTACTTTTTGCCATTAATCAACGTGGTACTTTTTAAGAGCAGCTTTTAATGCTTTTTGATCATCTACAATATTTTTCATTGCCTTTTTAACTTCAGGATGTAAATCAGTATTTTTTACTTTATTATAAAATTGATCACCTGCATCCTTTTGTAATGATTTAAAAAAGTTATCTACTAAAGAAAATAAAATTCCTTCCGATAATTTCTTTTTGTTTTGTTCCATATTACTCATGATTTTATATAAATATCATATAAAACAAAAAGTTAGGAGTTTATCTTCTCCTAACTTTACTATTTGCTTTATTAATTTCTTCGTTTTCTTTTTTCTTAATTTCCAATAATTGGTTGAGATACATTCTTCTAATGTGAATAGGCAAACTATAAACATCTCCAAATGTAAAACCACCACCACCATGAAATACGATAAAGAAAATCTCATCGTATACTTGTTTTTTATAATTAGGCGGTAGGGTAAAAAAAGTCAACCCCAAATGGGATATCTAGCGCCTCCGTTTCGCCTGTTAAATCTGATGTAAAATCAAATTTCATATTTAAATCAGGTGATATACTTCTTACATATGCTCTAAATGCCTTAACATCTTTAGCTAAAAATTGGTTCATAACCCAACTATTAACAAATGCTCTATCACTATTTCCATCAACAGCTACAATCATATATTTTAATCTAGTTGTTACTTCACTGCTATTACTTTTACCTTTAGTTAATCTTTCCATTGCTTTGATATCATTATTAATATCTTTTTCATCTTTGTGAGTTAAAAACTTAAATGTGATATTTTTTCCGGACGGCAATGTAAAATCGTATCTATTATTTGGTGATAACAAACTATAATCAATATCTTTAGTTTGAACTGCTGTTAAATCAATTGTAACTTTTTGTCTTTCACCACTAAATGGATCTGTAATTTCAACATCATATTCAGGACCATATCCTAATACTCTTGCTGCTAAGTAGATAGCGTTCTTATCACCAATAATTAAATCATCGGTATTTACACCTTGTTGAACTACAATTGATTCTAATAATTTATCTAATACTAATCCTTTATTTATTAAGTTTGTATCTGCTAAAATATCTTCTTCTTTTGCTGTAAGATATTTTATTTCTACTTTACCACTACTTAAAGGATTACTCGCTGCGTACACTTTTCCTTCCGATGGTAAACTAATTACTTGAGTTGGAAATTCAAATGTTTTTGCAGTTGTTTGTTGAGGTTGAGTTGGAACTGCTCCTCTTTGTATTTGTATGTTTTCTTCCATAATAACTTTTTGTTTGTTTTATATAACTATTTCTTTTTTA
>JACCDP011311271.1_pt1 | contig 17359 bp, 31 predicted proteins | sample 7445841 | NCBI WGS metagenome assembly JACCDP01 (sample SAMN15323441, study PRJNA562643) | freshwater metagenome | isolation source: river surface water | place: USA:Blue River Watershed | collected 2017-08-17 | reverse complement strand
CATGTTGCTGGACCGTCCTCATCGAAGTACTTTATGCACGCGCCGAAAGCCTTGAACCGGGGGTCTCGTATGTACTCCTCGGTTGTCATCTTCGACAGCGTGTAGTCCTTGCTCGACCATCGAGTCTCGAAGTCGATTGCAAGTATGCGGTCGTAGGGTTTACTCAATTAAATTTCTCCTTGGGTGGTGCGTCTTTTGTATTTACAAACTCAAACCACTGTGTTGTTGCCATTGATATTTGATATGCCTCCATGTCATCACAGTTAATCGCAATAGTATCCACGCGCCCTGACGGATTGTCGATAACAACCAAGCCTTTGACCCCGTCTCGAACGTAGCAGTACGACAACGCGTCGATCACTTGTTTGAAGTGCTCTCTGTCGTCTTCGTCCATCGAGTCCACGCGTTGGGCAAATCCGCTCGGATCAAACATGTCAGTTCCTCCTGAAGTTGATCGAGGTTATGTTCATTGGCCACGAACGCATAGCCTCCAGCTTTCTGAATACTCTCGATCTCACGATCTTGTAGCGCGGTGGTGGTGTTCTTACCTGCCTTGCATTCAATCGCAATAAACCTGCCGAGGACGCACCCAATAACATCCGGGATGCCTGCCCGACCGTAGCCATTCGCTGCTGGAAAGAAGTAATAGATTTGTAAGTCATCCAATATGCTCCTCACTTGTTTCTTGACCTTCGCTTCCGGTGTCATGCTGTCCTCGTTTGATTGCTTCGATTGCTTCCAGTTCTTCTGCTGACATGTAACTCTCGATGGTGTAAAACCGTTCGTCACACGCCATACATTTTCGCTTACGCACTACGTGATCCCCAATGTGGCGGGAGTCGTAGATGTTTAGCTTGCTGCTTTGACATTCAGGACAGTTCAATTGATACCCCTGTTAGATTTTTCGTTGACAGGTAAACGCTTGGATGTCAGCACGGAAGGCACCGGCAAACTTGCAGTCCGATACGATCCGGCCTTCAGTCATGACGCCACCAATCCAGATACCGATAACAAACAGCACAATAGCAATCATGGACTTTGCCCAAACCGCATTGACCCATGCCCAGATTGCTTTGTAGTTGATGGTTTCTGAAATCACTGTTCTCTCGCTTTCATCATTGCGTCTGCTATTAAGTATGCTTCTTCGGCGTAGTACTGCGCCCACGTAAATCTAAATTCGGTTCCGTCTTTGTCTTCGCCGGTCATTTTGATTTCAGAGTTGACGCCGCAAACAGCCGCAGACAAAAAGCTAATATCTTCTGTAGCTATATCGTCTGCTTTCAAAGTGGCACTTGCTTGTATCAAACTCTGCATCGCCTCCGCCGCAAAGTAATCGCGCAAGTCCATGCCGAGTTGTCCGACTAAGTTTGGAAATGCTTTCATGTGTTCTTCTCCTTCAGCTTGGCTTCAACAAGTTTTTGAATCAGCTTTTTTTGCCTTTTCCAACTCTCATCTCCGTCCATGTAGTAGTGCGCCTCACCGTGCTTCGCGGACAATTCTTTTTGGAACTCTTCTTCAATGTCATGGTAATCCCAGTCGAACTGTTCCCAAATCTCGTTCCAATCTTCGTCAGTCATGGCGCACCTCTCTCGCGGATAGTGATAGCACAGCAGTACGCCCCATAACGTGGACCTAACGTCGTGTCGCCGTCAAGTTCTTCTCGGTTTGCTTCTGCGTCGCACAACGCAGCACATGCCTCGCGCTCCGCTGCTGCGACTAGGTTGGCAAAGCGTTCGATCTCTGGCATGAAGTCGCGGAAGATTCCCCAATCGTCCCCACCAGCCTCCCGCGCCATGCGGATAATGTCATCTCTGTTCATACTTTCTCCTTTAGTTGCTTTCGTAGTTTCCTGATCTCTGCGACCAGTGCTTTGTGGTAAATGTGCATCTTGTGCAGATGCCGTGCTACCTCATCCTCGCCGTCAGCTTTTAGCCGCGCCACAATATCTGGCGTGTCATCAAACCAATCCGCTTTCTTCAGTACGTCAATATCTTTTGGCGTCTTCATAGTTTCTCCCGGATTTTCTCAATGCTCCAGCCTGTCCTGTCGTACACGCGCAGTATGGTGTCGCCTGTTACTGCTAATGTGCGATGGCGTAGTTTGGATATCATCGACGGTGCTACCTTCATGAACCGTGCAAGGTCTGCGTCGTTCTTCAGGTTGAACTCCTTGATGATGGCATCAAGGAGTGGGTGGGTTTCTTGTAGTGCCTTTACCATCTTGCTTCTCCATGTGTATCGGTTGTTGGTTGTGCGACTCTGTCTTTTGGTTTGACGACCAGCTTCCACCCCGGCTGTAAAAATTTAGCCGCAGCGTGCTGGTCCCAAAACTTTCGAAAGAGTCTACCGAACTCGTCGTAGACCCAATACCTCATACCTCACCCAACATTGTCTTTAACTTCTTGTACAAGGCAATCGCTTGAGTGAACGACAGCGTTGAGAGAAGCTGGTCGATGTTGTCAGGTAGTATGGGCGCGGCTTGCGGCTTGGCTGGTGGTGTAGGTTGTGTAGTCACAGGCTTGGCTTTGTTCGCTTCGCGTAGTGCCTTTCTTGCTGCACGCTCTGCGGTTGCTTTTTCTTTGGCCGCTTTCAGTTTAGCCGCTTTCAGTTCTTTCACCTTGATCGGCGTGTACTCAGGCTGCGTCACCCACATCTGGCCTTTGTCGTTCTTGCGTACCTGCCCCACGCGTGTGAGTTGTGCAAGCAACGAAGTTACTGAGGTGGCCTTATGCCCTTGGTTCTCTGCGATCTTGACGATGGTCTTTGTATCGCAGCCGGGGTTGGCTTTGACGAGGTTGAATGTAGAGCGACTGACGTTGTTCGATGGGGCAAATAAGTGCTTAGGCTTGCGCTCATCCTTAGACCAGTCGTTAATGGTTTTCTTCAGTTCAGTTGTTTGCGTTTGCATGTTGCTCTCCTTGGTTGTATTGATTGCTTTTTGTAGTGCAGTTGCTAGGTCTGGCATGGTGTTTCTCCTTTCATCGAACAAGTGCCATCACTATGAGATATCCAACGAATCCCATGATGAGATACATCAGGTACTTCAAATCAAAATGAAACTGCGGCATGAAGTTGGTTTTGTCACCTAACAACAAGCTCTGCAACATCAGGTCTTCGTCGCTTTGCCTTTGCTTTGGTGGTTTGTAGTACACACCGATCTTGATCTTGCCTGTGTGATACGGCGGTGGTTGCACGATCTCGTGTTTCGTTGTTTTTTTGTTCATCATATTTCCTTTCGAATGGTTAAAAGTCAAACTTAATTACTACCTATAGTTTTGTCAAGCTTATTTGCCTCCTCTTTAAGTTTGTAATCGTGAAACACAACGCCCAGCGACGCGTCTCCACGCTGGTGTGCCTTCCTCCAGAACCGTTTGCCGTTGCGGTTGACCCAATGACCGCGCACATCGTGCAGTCGTGGGCTTGCGTGTGTACCACCTTGTGCCTCTGCCTTGGGCTTCGGCGGTTCAATCAGTACGGTGTGCCAATCAAACAAAGGTAGCTTGCGCTGCCGTAGCCGTTTGGTGTGGTTGCTACGTTTGATGGGTGTGTACACCTCAGTTACAAGTTGGCGATCAAGGCTTCTTAAAAAAGTATTAATGACTACGATACTTATGTTTGTCACCTGTTGTGCTCTTTCATTTTTTTCAAATCGTTTGTCCTCGTAAAATATAGTTATGCCGTCCTTGTCGGCGTTCTCTTCCATCGGGTCCATGCGGAACACGGGATCTATTTGTATTTGCAAGTTATTGGTGTTTGCCAGCGTGTTCGCCCCATGCACCAACAGCATGCCGTCTTCTTGGCTGACCAGTACAGCGTAGGTCTGCCCATCTAGATCAATACCTGCTATTGCACACTTCTCGAATGGCATTGGTTTTCTCAAACCCTCCATATTTTCTTGGTGTGTGTACACAACATTGTGGTCTATATCCGCTATATCAAACCACTTGTAATCCGCAGCCAACGCAGGAAAGAAAGTCACTGCCTTGTTAATTAGCGGTGTCATAGCTTCTCCTTTCAAAAAAGGGGTCAACATGACCCCATTTGATTTTACGCAACGTGCAGGTCATCGAACAGCATGCACAGCACAAGGTCAACGTCCTCGCCCGCCTCGAGTGATTCGACCGCCTCATCGAGTAAGCGTGGGTCAAGTTGTTTGAAGTTCATGTGCTTCATTGCCAACTCTGTATCGTCGGGGTACACCGCTGCTGCAATCATCCGCGCTAGATTGTCGGTGAACCCATGCTGCGCATCGAACACGGCATCGATGGCATCCTCACGCCGCGTCAACTGCTCGAACCGGATATCGTCGTACTCGAAGTCGTGCAGATACTTGCTTGATGTGTGCGTGTACGTTTGATACTCAGTCCACCAACTACCTTTTGTGTCAGCGTAAAGGCTTTCCACCACCGAGGGGTCCCGCTCCACCGGCAGGGAATCCCACGCAATCTGCACCACGGCAGAAGAAAGATGTTGATAGTAGTTGAGGTCGAGGCTCTCGGCCTGCGTGTGCTCACGGTCATAACCTACGCTTATATTTGTACACTCGGGGATGATGTCCGTAAACTCAGCGGTGTCGGTGTACACGCCCGTGTCATCGTTCAACATCATCAACTGGTCAGCCCCAGCCATCAGCGCATCGCATAGCGCATCACCAAACGCATCGGAACAGCAGCGACCCCAGCCCTGATGGGTGATAACGGAATCTATTCCTCTTCTATCGAAGGCCACTGCGCGATCAAACTCACGAAGCAAGTCAGGCATCTTCTCAGCCAGATACCTCGCACCCACACCACCGCGCTCTTCGCCCTGCGTGAATATGTAATAGCCTGGCACGTTGTGATGAATCATGTGGAACAGTATCGCTACCCCTGCGCCATCGTCCGCACCCAGTACGTCACCCTTGGCGTGCCAGTGGGTCTGGGTCTTCTTGATCTTGTTCTTGCCTTCGTTGCGGTGGACGGTGTCTACGTGTGCGACGAACAGGGTGCGGTGTGAATCCAAAGAACGGTTGTCCACATGCAGGTTGCCAGCACCGTCATAGAACGCAGTTTTGTTAAGCTCGAACGGTAGTTGCTCACGCAGCCATGCCGTGATTCGCTTGTTGGTCTCTGACCCATGTGGGCGTTTGGTTGAGAGAAGTTTGTTCAGTACTTTGAACTGAATGGTGTTTTGCTTAGTCATGGTGATTCTCCTTGATGGTTAGATTGTTGCAAACGCAGACAGGTCTGCGTCGAGGTTGGCTTCAAAGGCGTCGATGTTGTCCTCATGCACAGATACGTAGTCGCTCTGGCAATCGGCATACGGCTCCAACAAACTCAGCATCACACGCTCACGCTTGTGTGCTGCTTCGTGGTAGATGTTGCCTGACACATGGCATGTCCATGTGTTGTCTGGGTCTGCGTACGTGCCGTCCTCCAGCTCGGTCACATCCTCGATGTGCTCGTACGTGTCATCGTGTTCGCAGAACACAACGGCATCGTCGTCGGCAAGCCAGTACTCACCGCGTGACTCAAGGTACACCGCGTCATCCATCGAAACAACGTCGCCGTCATACAGCTCGACCATGTTGTTGTCGCCGAGGAACTCAGGGTCATACGCCTCGTGACCGCATACGTCATACACAACATTGTCGCTGTGCAGGTAGTACTGGTTGCCTCTGCGCCCATGCGCATAGACGTAGTCGTCACGACATGACGGACACACGCCGTGATCCTCGTGCCGCCCGACCCATGTGGTCTCGTCCTCGTCGTACTCGTTGCCGCAGTCGTCGCAGTCACGCCCCCCGCAGGTGTTGTGGCTACCGTTGGTACAGTCGAACAGCAGTCGTCCGGTCTCGTTGATGATGAGGTGCGTATCTGCGTCTGTCACACGCTTACAGTCGCCGTCGAGGTAGGGTGCAAGGAAGTCACCCCAGTTACCATCCTCGATGCGTGCCAGCTTGCAGCCATCCCATGTGTGGGACTTGGCGAACCCTTGCTCACGCAGCCATGCCTCAAGACCCTCGTCGCTGTGCGAGTAACCGCCCTCCTTGTGTGCATACGACCGTACGAAGATTTTGCCGATGCGCTGTCGGTTTGTCTCTGTATCGTCGTACACCAGACACCGGCCAACGATCTGGCCGTGACCGTTCAAGCGCACCGCAGCACGCCAACCGAAGCGTGGGTCATACACACGGTAGGGGTGGTCGCCCTCGTCGCCTTCATCCCACTGCATACAGCTACCCGGCCCCTCTTGCACGGACTGAATGATCTTGCTCGTGGTATCCCACAGCTCGAACCGATAGCCAGCGTAGCGTGCAGCTAGATCGCGTATCGCATGGTCAGGCATGTCGGGGAAGTGTCGGGCTAGGTATTTTCCTACGCTGGTTATTGTTTGTCGGTTCTCATGGCCTGAACGGTTGTCGCGTGTGTAGGCCAGTCGGTTGGGGTCAGTCTCGGATACGTGCGGCCACTCAAACACCAACGAATGAATTGACTTAGGACGGTACTGGTGTACGGCAGCAATCACAGCGGGGTGTAGCTTGAACCGATGTTGCAGGTCAGCGTGCCACATGTGCTCACGCGCATCGTCCTTGTTGATGTTTGGGTAGTTACGTTCGATGTAGAACGCATCGGGGCAGGTAGCCACCACGTGCATGGTGCGCAGCACGTTCTTCAGATCCTCGAGCAAACGCAGCGCATCCCCGCTGTCGTAGCCTAGCAGCCGGTAGCTACGTTGCTTGGCTCTTGCTTCTTCACGAGCATGGCGTAGGCGTAGCTCGAAGTCGGACTCATGTGGGTTGACCCACGTACTTGTCGTGTGTAGTTGCATGATTACTTCTCCTGTTGTTGATTTATGTATGGGCTGATTTCGGGTCAGCCCGACCCGTTTTTGTTTATGCGTCTGTCTTTGGTGGTGTCCCTCCGTTTATCTGTAGTAGCGTTTTACGTAGCCCGTTGACCGAGTCGGTCAACACCAGTGCTGCGATGAGTACGGGTCTGTCTTCCTCGGGGTAGTCCCTCACTACCCAAGCGCAATCGCGCAGCAGGTCTGACAGATATTCTTTACGTGACGCGGCCATCACGCACCCTCCTTCTCAATGAACCGTTCGAACAAGTCACCGAACGCATCCAACAGCTTCCTTCTGTTGGACAGGTCAGCGTAGAAATATGCTGCGGCTATGCGTGAAGCGAAGCTGCCCCCTTGCTGCTCCATCTTGCGTGCTGCATTGTGTAGCTGATCGTTGGTGTACTTATCTAGTACGCGCATCGGACGCGGCATTGCTTTGATATTAGTTTCCATGTGTTACCCCTTCAGAAAAAGAAAATCATCAGTACGGCTGCAAGTACGCAGCCAAGGATTGCGCCGCCGATGGCGGCAGCTACAGCAAACAACTCGTTCTCATCCATCGTCCCTCCCCACCCACTTGGCGTTGATCACGCTGGGGTAGAACTCGGTGACCCAGCCGCTGTCGTTCATGAACTTCACGTACACCCTGCCTGTGCTGCCAGCGTGGTGCGGTGCTCTCCAGCCTGTGACTACGACTGGTTCTCCACGGAAAGTGTGTGCGATGTCGCCGGTCTTGACTGGCTCGTTGGTTTTTTCGTAGATCAGGTGCATGGTGTTTCTCCTTTGGTTGGTTGTGGTGTTACTCGTTGTACAGACTCATGTACTGATACCCCTCGACACCGAAACGTACGCCTCGGTACTTGGTTCCCTCGATGCGGTAGAACAGATGCACCGGATACTGAAGTGCCATGCTGATCTGAATGTAACGATTCAATCTGTCATGCACCTGCGTGGTCTCATCGCACCATGCAAACACTTCTGCCGGTGTCAGGCGTACGCTGGTTGGGTACTCGCGCTGTTGCGCTTTCCAAAGATCATCAGTAGTCATGGTGTTTCTCCTTTCAGGTGGTTAATTCGTTGTCTTGCGTAAACAAAAACAAACCGTAGTCATACCCTTGCTTGTACGCTAGGTGTTCATCCGGTTTTTCCCATCCGTGATACGGATTGTTGTATTCCCCGATGTTGTAAGCGTCGAGTGCGCCGTGTGCATAGGCTTTGTGTGTGTTCATTTCACTTCTCCTTTACTCGTAGTGTGGACGGCTGGTTGGGAACGGTTGAGGGAATCCCTCAGACCAGAGTGCTTGGAACACCCCTTCGGACAGGACGCTGCCGATGTCGCGCCTGCCTTCGTTCCAGTCGGGTAAGACTGTGATGTTTAGTTCTTCTGCGTAGTCGTTGGCATCCGCTAGGTTGTCGAACGCTTTGAAATACGCCGCTGCCTCTGGTTCAAGGTAGGGTGCGCCGTAGTCGTAGTACCACCCGCCTTCTTCGTGACCGCCGAAGGCACGGTCGATCAGGTATATAGCTACGGTGTAGAACCCTAGTGCTTGGCGTTCCTCTTTGAACTGCGCTACTAGCTTCTCTGCTTCAGTCATGGTTGCTTCTCCTTGTTGTGGTTAAAGAACTGCTAGGTACTTCGCCAATACGTCGAAGTCTGCTTTGGATATCTCGCGGTAGTCCTCCACGTAGACCAGCGTGTGATCCGACCAGTAGCCACCTGCACCCTCATCCCAATCACCACTCGTACTGCTGCGCCAATCTTTGGCTACTTTCCTAGCGTGCTTGTCTGGGCTACCCTTTGTGGCGAACAGGTACGACGCGCTGTACTCGAAGTCACCGTTTCTTTCTGCGATACGTCCCAAGTAATGTTTCATTTGCTTCTCCTTTCATTGTTAAGCCTGAGTTTCGGGTCAGGCTGACCCGTTTTCTTCCGGCATCTTTACTACCGGTAGTTCTGCTACATATAGTTCACCCCATGTGTGTGGCACTTGCTCGTCATCGTCGAGCAGGATTAGCCAGTTCAGAATGTTCTGGGTGTGTTTCACCTTAGCTTGCGCATCCCGCTCGGCCTCGCTGGGTTCGCCTTTGTTTAGTTCGCGTATCAGGGTTAGTTCCTGTTCGGCCTCGAGAATCTCGCGCTTGGCTGTGGCGATGTGTTTGATACGCAGCTTGATGTTGTCGGCCTTTGACATGGTGCGTGGGAATGGGTCTTTGACTCTGGCCTTGGCTGCGCGGGGTATCTCGGCAAACGCTTGGCCTATCGCCCGCTTCATGTGGTCAGGAACCCAGTCAGTCCAATGCTTGCCCTCGTTGGGTATCTCCTTGCCCTTCTCCTGCTTCAAGTACTTGGCCTGTTCTTTGGGTGTGCGTTCGCCGTAGTAGCGGTACTCACGCAGTCGTTCTTTCAGCTTGGCAAGTAGCTTGGCGTAGGCGTTCAACGCTTCACGCCGTTGTGGGTTTGGGTACTTCTGGCTTTCGTAGTTCAGCATTGACCGTACGCTGCGTTGCTCGTTCGCCAACGGCGCGAGTAGTTCACGCCATAACTCTTGCACCATACGTCTGCGTGCTGCCCTGCTTCTGGCCTCGCGTTTGTGTTCGGCCACTTGTTGGCGTATGGCCTGCGCTTCCGCGCCTCGTATGCCACGCTTGAGTAGGGCAGCGTGAACTTCTTTGTCAGTCATTCCGATGTACAACATAAACGATTTCATTTTGTCCTCTTTTAAAAGGTGTTTTGGATAGTGTGTCTGGAAGTATCCATCGTTTTGCCGAGTATGTCCACCTTTTTGGACACCCCAAAAGCCGCATGGGTGCTGGGTTTGCGACGCAACAGTCCTAAAGGTACATGGTTTTTGGAAATAGCTATACCCCTTCAGACACGCACAAAAAGATGGAGGAACAGGAACGCGAAACCGCACGTACTAAAACACATTTTTTACTACCCTATAGTTTTTATTTATATATATGTATATATAGGACTGTATTTATTTGGACGCTAGGATTCATGCGGGTTTTGGGGGTGTCCGAAAGTTGTCCGTAGTTGATAAAACGATGGATAGTGCCGGATACCCCCTTTTCGGGTCATCTTGACCCCTTTTCCTCGTAGTAGATGCGGTTGATCCGGTTGGTCAGCATGAATATGCCTAGCGTGTACAGGGGAAGCCAGATCATGCCGTCACCCTCGATGAAGTCCAGCGGGATAACAACGCAGCAGACAGCGACGATTGTGCCGAGTAAGTGGGCGTACTTTTGGAGTCGGTTGTTCATGGTGTGGTTCCTTTCAGATGGTGGATTGGAGTTTGCGGATTGCCGCGTTGGTGTACACCGCTGCGCTTATGGGTTTGCCGTCCTTCAGGTCTTGCTTGGCGTACGCGATGTACCGTTCAGCATCATTCAGGGCAACGCGTTGACGTACGGCTTGCAGGTAGTTGGGTTCCATGATGTTTCCTTTCAGGTTGATTTGGGCTGGATTGGACAGGAAATGAAACAGCGGCCAGCCCTCCCGCTGTCACGTTCAGAAAAAACGGGTCAGGGTGACCCGAAATCAAGCAACGGCCTTCAGGAAAGCGCGCTTCTGCTTTGCATCCAGCTTGTTGAACGCTTTGATGATCGCGTCAACTGGATCGGTCTTGCCACTCGACGCGCTGCGCTTCTCGCCCTTCAGGGCGTCCATCACTCGACGCACGCGGGTCTTGATGAGTTCGTAGTGCTCATGACTGCTATCGAGCATGATCTTGCCGCTCGAAGATTCACTCCAGCCCGCGTTCTGGCTTTTGAGTGTGAACGTGCAGACGGCCTTGATGACGTAAGGCCGCTGGAGTTCAGGCGTATCAAGGCCGAGCGAGTGTACGCCTATGACGATGTTATCTGCTGCCTTGAGGAAGTCTGCTGTGAGTGCGTTGACTTTGGTTTGGGTAGCTGTGTTTTGCATGATGATTCTCCAATCAGGTTAAAAGGGTTGCGCCGAGGGCTTTCCCCCGACAATTTCAGTATCGCATACCCCTCTTTTTATCCCTTTATTCGGTCTATTTCGGGTCAGAATGACCCTATTTTGCTGGGTTTTGGCCGTTTTTGACCCCCACCATACCCCCACCCCCCAAAATTAGTGACGGGGGAGGGGTCTCCATAGAACACTATTCCCCAGCCATCCCCACAACTTCCGTTATCACTTAGACAACTACCCTACTGCAAACTTAAAACCAAGCACTGACAACTTATTCCCTGCCGACTGTAAACCTACCCCCCACAATATTGCAAAAAATACAAATATAATTGTCAAACCTTGGACAAATACAGGCGAAAAAAACCCGCCGAGGGGAGCGGCGGGTAAAAGTGATGGTTAGCGAACCATCAAGGAGAAGCAACTATGCAACGGATAGACCCCGCTTGCACACTTGCAGAAACGACTATACACTGCGCCCAACGTGGTTACAAGACAAAGTCAAGGGAACCATCGCATGCTGGACCATCTAATTAATTTCACGCCCGATGTGGAGCAGGACTCCACAGATTTCACACGCCTTGAGAAAACCGATCCCGTCGATGTCATCGATGCACAGGTAAAAACCACTGATTGGTTAAAGAGTCTGGGCGCTGCAAGTGACGACGTTGCTACCGAACTGGAAGCCAACGCTGCAAGAAAAGCATTTGGTTCGTTTATAACTGCGCAACCCCAAGAAGCGCAGCAGGCCGCATTAGCAGAAATAAAAACACCCGCTGCCGTCCAGCATCTTGTTGGAATGTTAACAGCGTACGATTGGGAGTTCATCCACCAAGCCAAAGAACTACGCGGCTATACGGTGGCAAAAATCTTGGAAGATACCAACCACCCCACCGCCAGTGTGCGCCTAAAAGCACTTGCCCTTTTGGGCAAAGTCACCGAGGTTGGTCTGTTTACCGAAAAGATAGAAGTCAAAAAGACCGAGCTATCCGACGTTGAGTTGGAAGCCCGCATCAAGGAGAAACTTAATAAACTGGCAAAAATCGTAGACATCACGGACATCAGCGATGCCCAGATAAAAGAAATCGACGATGAAGCCAGTACTGAGTCCTGAAGAAATAAAGGCGCTGAACCGGGTACTCCCCACACTAAGCCCCCAAGAGAAAGCAGAACTGCTACAGGACTTGGAAGAACGCGCAACCCGTGCGTCGAAACAGATTGGTCAAGACTCCATGCTGGGCTTCGCTTTGCATGTGTACCCCGGTTTCAAGATCGGACCGCACCACAGGAAGCTGGCCAAGATATTTGAAGACGTTATTGCGGGAAAGAAAAAGCGCGTCATTATCAATATTGCACCCCGTATGGGTAAGTCCGAGTTTTCGTCCTACCTGTTCCCGGCTTATTTTCTTGGCAAGTTCCCAAACAAGAAGATCATCATGGGAACCCACACCGCCTCCTTATCGGAGGACTTTGGCCGTCGCGTCCGCAACCTGATTGAATCTGATGAATATCAAGACTTGTTTCCCCGGACGCAGATTTCTGATGACCAGAAAGCTGCCGGTAAGTGGAGTACCTCCGAAGAAGGTCAGTATTATGCAGCTGGTGTGGGCGGTGCTCTTGCTGGTCGCGGTGCTGATCTGTTTGTTATCGATGATCCCCATTCCGAACAAGATGTAAAGTCAAACTCTAGACTTGCGTTTGATACGGCGTGGAATTGGTTCCAAACAGGCCCGTTACAGCGTCTCATGCCGGGAGGGGCGATCATAGTAATTATGACAAGGTGGTCGCTGTTGGACTTAACAGGCCGACTGATCGACTACCAGACGCGCAACCCAGAAGCCGATCAGTGGGAGATCGTGGAGTTACCAGCAATACTGGAATCCGAAAATAAAGAAGGTGAACTGGTAGAAAAATCGCTCTGGCCAGAGCAGTGGCCGTTGGACGCTCTAAAAGCTAAGAAAGCCGGAATGGACCCTCGGTTCTGGAACGCGCAGTACATGCAGCAGCCGACATCGGAGAACTCGGCCATTATTGCTCGGCGGCACTGGCGGATATGGGACAAGGACGACCCCCCACGTTGCGAGTATGTGATCCAGAGCTGGGATACGGCGTACGAACAGAAGACATCGTCTGACTTCTCGGCCTGCACGACATGGGGCATCTTCTACAACGAGGAAGAGAATGACACGCCGCAGTTGATACTGCTGGATGCGTTTAAAGACCGCATGGCGTTTCCAGAACTGAAACAAGTAGCACTGAAGCACTACAAGGAGTGGGAGCCGGATGCGTTCATTGTGGAAAAAAAGGCCGCAGGTGCCCCACTTATTCAAGAACTCCGCTCAATGGGAATCCCTGTCCAAGAATTCAGCCCAAGCCGAGGCAACGACAAAATCGTCCGAGTCAACGCCATCGCGGATTTATTTACTTCGGGCAAGGTCTGGGCACCGGACACCCGATGGGCACGAGAAGTAATCGAAGAACTCGCGGCGTTTCCAGTTGGAGAACACGACGACTTCGTGGATACTACGTCGCAAGCATTGCTACGCTTTCGGCAAGGGGGATTTATTACCCTCGATTCAGACGAACAGGACACCCGATACTACGCGCCCCGCAGGGCTGCTTATTATTAAGGAAATATCATGGCGATTGACAAAGCGCTGTACCAAGCACCCGTGGGCTTACCGGAAGAAGACGATGCCGAGGGCATCGAGGTTGAGATCGTGGACCCAGAGGCGGTCAACATCAGCGGCCCGGGATTTGAGATTGAGCTTGCCAAGGTCGAGGGCTAAGAAGACTTCAGCAGCAACTTGGCCGAGGATATGGACGACGGCAGCTTGCAGTCGTTGGCAGGAGATTTGGTAGGAGACATCGAGAACGACAAAGGCTCCCGCAAAGAATGGGAGAAGATGTACGTCGAGGGCATTAAGCTGTTGGGCCTTCAGATTGAAGAGCGCACGGAACCATGGAACGGTGCGTGTGGCGTGTTCCACCCCATGCTGGCCGAAGCTGTTGTTAGATTCCAATCTGAAACCATCACCGAGACATTCCCCGCATCGGGTCCGGTGAGAACCAAGATCATCGGCAAAGAAACGCCGCAGGTCATGGAGGCCGCAGCGCGGGTCGAAGAGGATATGAACTACGAGCTAACCGAGGTGATGACGGAGTATCGGCCAGAACATGAAAGAATGCTCTGGAGCCTCCCGGCCACCGGTTCGGCGTTTAAGAAGGTGTACTACGACCCTAACCTCGGTCGCCAAGTCAGTATGTTTATTCCGGCAGAAGACATCTTCTTGCCGTATGGCGCGTCTGATCTTGACACTTGCTACCGTGTCACGCATGTGATGCGTAAGACCAAGAACGAGATTATGAAACTCCAGCAAGCGGGGTTCTATCTAGACGTTGAGCTTGGTGATCCACAGAAAGTCGTTGAGGATATTCAGAAAGCCAAAGACAGGGAGACCGGCTTCTCTGACTTGAACGACGACAGATACACACTGTATGAGTGCCACGTTGATCTGTATTTGGAAGACGATCCATACGCAGACAAGAACGACGACAACGAACACACAGAAATCGCGTTGCCGTACGTGGTCACCATAATAAAAGGTACCAACCAGATTCTGGCCATACGCAGAAACTGGAACCAAGACGACAAACTAAAGCTGAAGCGTCAGCACTTTGTCCACTACCAGTATATTCCGGGCTTTGGTGCTTACGGCTTCGGTCTGTTCCACCTGATCGGTGGGTTCGCCAAGAACGCAACCAGTATCATGAGACAACTGGTTGACGCGGGCACGCTTTCAAATCTACCCGGCGGTCTTAAGTCGCGTGGTCTGCGAATCAAAGGTGACGACACCCCCATCTCTCCGGGTGAATGGCGCGATGTGGATGTAGCATCGGGCAACATCCGTGATTCAATCCTGCCACTACCCTATAAAGAGCCATCGTCAGTTCTCTTTAATTTACTGGGCACCATCGTCGATGAAGGCCGTAGGTTTGCTGCAACGGCAGACTTGCAGGTCTCAGACATGTCGGCTAACTCGCCGGTAGGTTCCACACTGGCCATACTGGAGCGGCAGTTAAAAGTCATGACGGCGGTACAAGCGCGTGTGCACAGCACACTGAAGCGCGAGTTCAAGCTGTTAAAAACAATCATCCGCGACTACACCGACCCAGCCTACGAATACACACCAGAGTACGGCACGAAGAAAGCCAAGCGTGAAGATTACGATCTGGTGGACTTGATACCCGTTAGTGACCCTAACGCAGCCACGCTGTCTCAGCGCGTTGTTCAGTACCAAGCAGTTCTTCAGTTAGCCCAAGGCGCACCACAGATTTATGACATGCCGTTCTTGCATCGTCAGATGTTGGAGGTGTTGGGGATTAAGAATGCTGAGAAGATGGTGCCACTGCCAGACGATCAGAAACCACGCGATCCTGTGACAGAAAACATGTGCGTGTTGAAGCTAGAACCCGTCAAGGCGTTCTTCTACCAAGACCATCAGGCACACATTCAGGTGCACATGGCAGCAATGCAGGACCCGATGATGGCGCAGTTAATTGGTCAAAACCCGCAAGCACAGCAGATGCAAGCGGCAATGGCAGCGCATATTTCAGAGCACGTTGGCTTCTTGTATCGTCAGAAGATAGAAGAGCAGATGGGCATTGCTCTACCGCCAGAAGACGAGAAGATGCCGCCGCAGTACGAATTGGCGTTGTCTCAGATGATGGCGCAGGCCGCACAGCAGGTGTTGCAGCAGAACCAAGCAATGGCAGCGCAACAACAAGCACAGCAGCAAATGCAAGACCCGGTTGTGCAGATGCAGATGCAAGAACTACAGATCCGCGCCAAAGAGCTGGAGATCAAAGAAAAGCAAATGCAGATCGAAGCTGCGGCCAAAACCGAAGAACTCGACTTGCGCAAACAAGAGATCGACGGTCGTCAGCAGTTGGAAGCACTCAAGGTTGGTGCAAACATCAAACACCAGCAGGCATCACTCGAAGCCAAGCAAACGGCAGAAGGTGTACGCATGGGTATTGAGACTGCCAAGGCCAAAGAGCAAGCAGACATCCAGAGAAAACAAGCCGCACTAAAACACATGGCGGCGTTTAAGAAGAGTGAGACCAAACCAAAAGGAGAATAAGTGGAGAAAGATTTCGCAAGCGTACTGCGCGAGAAGCTACGCATTGAGATGAACAACTACGCTGATGACGTTGCCACTGGCGCGTGTCAGGACTTTGCGGCTTATCAAAAACTCTGCGGGTTAATTCAAGGTCTAGCCCTTGCAGAGCGTTTATTACTTGACCTTGTTGAAGCGATACGCAAAGGAGAAGAAGGCGATGAGTGAGTTAATCCTGCCGAAATACCTAAAAGATTTAATCGAGAACGAAAAAGAAATACACGAAGATTCTGTTGAAGCCCCGGCAGACGAAGTCAATGCACGGAAACTACCCAAACCACAGGGCTGGAAACTCTTGTGTGCTGTGCCGCCTGCGGAAGATACGTTTGACGATTCTGTACTTGTCAAAGCCGCAATATCTCAACGCATCGAAGAGCAGACCACGACGGTACTTTTTGTCGTTGCGGTTGGTCCAGATGCTTATAAAGATACTAATAAGTTTCCCAGCGGTCCTTGGTGTAAAGAGGGCGATTTTGTGCTGGTTCGCACGTACTCCGGTACGCGATTCACAATTCACGGCAGAGAGTTCCGCATGATTAATGACGATCAGGTGGAAGGTGTCGTTGAAGACCCGCGTGGTTACGCACGCGCTTAACAGGAGAAAGTTATGTCTGAGTTCAAGGGCGAAGAGTTCCGGTTCCCCGACGAAGAGGAACAGCAGGAAAGTACGGCAGTACAAGAGAAAACAAAAATCGCTGCTGGCGATGATGTCGAAATTGAATTAATTGACGATACGCCGGATCGGGACAGGGGTCGCAAACCCTTGGACAAAGAAGTTACCGATCCCACCGACGACGAGATTGAGAACTACTCGGACAAGGTACAGGCACGTATCAAAGAATTAACGCATGCCCGTCACGACGAGCGTCGCCGTAAGGAAGAACTCTTGCGAGAAAAGCAAGAGATGGAGCGGCTGCTCGAATACATGTCTGAAGAGAACAAGAAGCTCAAGCAGACGGTTAATTACGGGCAAGAAATCTATGCTTCCACAGCGGCACGGGAAGCCGAAGCCCAGTTGGTCGCTGCGCGACGCAGCCTGAAAGATGCACAGGAGTCGTTTGACACGGATGCCATCATTGCCGCTCAAGAAGCGTTGATGGAGGCAAAGGTTAGATTCGACCAGATTAAAAATTACAAGCCTGCCCCTTTACAAGAGGATGAACCTGTTGTACAAAGAGCACCATCGCAACCCGAAACGGTTCAACCGGACGAAAAGACGCTGCGCTGGCAGGCAAAAAACCAGTGGTACGGTCAACCGGGGTTCGAAGAATACACCAGCTACGCACTAGGGCTGCATCACAAGCTAGTCACCGCAGGGATAGACCCGCGCACTGATGACTATTTCGAGCAAATAACTGCTCGCATGCGAAAGACGTTCCCCGAGTTATTCGGCGCGACGGATACGCCCAAATCTG
>JACCDP011360889.1_pt1 | contig 17362 bp, 20 predicted proteins | sample 7445841 | NCBI WGS metagenome assembly JACCDP01 (sample SAMN15323441, study PRJNA562643) | freshwater metagenome | isolation source: river surface water | place: USA:Blue River Watershed | collected 2017-08-17 | reverse complement strand
TATGTCTGAAGAATTTGCAATATGCAGCGCCATCCGCGCACTGATGAAGGAGGGCGGGGAATGACCGACAAACTGAGAGCGCGGGCGAGGGGGCTGGAATGAGCGAATGGCAACCGATCGAGACTGCGCCGGAAGGCGTCAAGGTTAGCGAGCAAATGTTTGTCGTGATTGCATTCAATGTAAGGAGCAGTGAAAGCAATCCTTTCCTGTACACATCAGACCCGTATTGTGTATGGAAGCAGAAGGATGGTTCCTTTGCCCGCTGGCCCCATCGGTTTAACCCTACTCACTGGATGCCACTCCCGGAGGCTCCGAAATGACTGATGCCGAAGCCGACGAGTATCAGCACTGGAAAGGCATGGACGGAGCAATTGCGTGGCATCTGATTGAGCGCCATGCGAATGACTGGAACGAGGTAGGTGCAATGATGAATGCGTGGCTGCGGGCGAATCAGAAGGAGGCACCTCATGACTGATGTAACACAACCTCTCTGTGTGGTGTGCCGCAGGATTCCAGCATCTAAGAGGGTGCCATCCGAGAACCGCAGGAAGATGCTGTGGAAGTGTAAAAGTTGCATCGACCACAGTTCAATATCATTCCTTTACCCAGAGGAAAACAAGAGGAAGAAGCTATGGGGGATAGACCGTTAAAGAAGTGCATACACTGCAGCGCCCGGTTCAAACCGGCGAGAGCGTTTCAGAAATACTGTAGTGCAAAGTGCAGGAGAAGGGTGGAACATCTGCGGTATGTGGAGAAGTACCCGGAGGAAAAGAAGAAGCGAATGGACACGCTGTTGGCGTGGAAACGAGCGCACCCCTTGCGAGCCAAGCGGGTCAAGCGCAAATACTTTAAACCCGTGGGGTTACCCACATGGCTGATCGGAGGATGAGATGAAAGATATTATTGAGAAAATTGCAGACTGCCTTGTTGAGGACCATGTTGCGTTGATGAACAAAAATAAAGAGTTGCGGGAGGCGTTGTCTGAGCTTCTGGAGGAGTATCACCCGAGGGAGTGTTGGACTGATGAGCATATCGAATATGAGCTATCAGAGGGGAATATGGTGGCGAACGTGGTCAAGCGTGCGTACAAAGCATTGGGGGGTTGAGATGAAAGAGGTAATAATGGTAATCGTGGCGTGCTTTGTGATTCTGTCTATGGTCATAGGTGGGCTGATGGTGCAGAGGAACCAGAGACTGCACTGCATAGAGTTGGTAAAGGACAAGCCCGCAGCGGAGATAGCGATGGTGTGCAAATGAGAAAAGGAAAAAGCCATGGATAGGTGGGGGTACGAGACCGAGTACGACAGGGCCAAGGCAAAGAGCGAACGGCGCAGGATAAGGATGGCGAAATACAGGGGGAAGAAAGATGATGTTCTCAGTGTGTCAGGTGTGCAGAAGGAATCAGGCAGTGAAACAGGTGCTGGTGCCACACGGCAAAAGCTTCAGGAAGATGGCAAAGTGCGAGGCGTGCAGCAAGCGCAAGAACGTGACCAAATTTAGCGGAGGGAAGAAATGATTGACTTCGAGATGACCGCCAAGACGCGGGAGGAGCTGATTGAGAAGCTCGCGCAGTACCAGCGGGATTACCCCAAGGGTGGGTATGGGACAACGGTATGGGTGCCACAGAAGGACGGTGACATCTGGAAAGCACGTATTGTGCGTGGGGAGAGTTGCGAATGAACGTCAGAGAACTGATCGAATTTCTGCAGAGACAACCACAAGACCTGCTGGTGGCATACCAGCTTTACAGTGAGCAGGCACTGCTGGAAGACAAGGATATGCACGTGCGGGAACTAGGCGAGGTTCGCCCCGACGGGTGGGTGCCCAATAGACGCGATGACATGCCCACACGTACTTACCTTGTATTTCCCGGAAACTAACAGGAGTAATCAATGAGCACGTTCAAAGATGCACCCATCCAGTGGGTGATTCGCAGGCTGGCCTGTGACTGTGGTGGTGAGTTTGAGCACAAGTTCACCGTGAAGTACGCCGAGGCACCCTATGTCCATGTGTGCAACCAGTGCAGTGGTGTGGAGAACATGGGTGATATTTATCCGAAGACGGTGTGGGAGGAAACGAAATGAACCAGATACCTGATTACTCCATCTCATTGCTGGAGATACAGCAGTTGCGAAAGAAAGCCAGCGAAGCGGCCAAGCTGGGCCAGTGGTCCGAGGTGTGCGATCTGGCTGATGAAATCATTGTCAAGTGCAGGGCACTGCGCATCTACTGCCTTGATCAACTTGAATCCAAGACCCAACTGGAGCTACCCCTATGACCCCAGAGGCGAAGGTCAAGAAGCAGGTAAAAGCTATACTGGCTGATCTGGAGGCTTACTATGTTATGCCGATGACCGGGGGGTATGGCAAGTCGGGGGCACCTGACTTCCTCATCTGCTGGAACGGGTTGTTCTTTGGGGTGGAGTGTAAGGCCGGGGACAACACGGCAACTCCCCTACAGCTACGCAACCTGCACGACATACGCAAGGCGGGTGGATCAGCCATCGTGATCAATGAAGGCAATGTAGACAAACTGGGTGCATGGATGGCAAAACATGCAGATGAAAACGGCAAGCTCTGAGCGCGGAACATGAAGATAATCACAGCGGATTTTGAATCTTTTTACGACGACCAATTCAGCCTGTCCAAGCTGACCACTGAGGAGTACATACGCGACCCCAAGTTCGAGGTGATCGGGGTGGCTGTCAAGGTGGACAACGGGGAGACTGAGTGGGCGAGCGGTACCCATGCACAGGTGGGGCGCTGGCTGGAACAGTTTCCGTGGAGCGAGTCGATTGCACTGGCACACAACGCCATGTTCGATGGGGCGATTCTGTCATGGCACTTTAACATTCGCCCGAAGTTCTGGGTGGACACGCTGTGCATGGGGCGGGCTATCCATGGGGTTGAGGTGGGTGGGAGCCTTGCTGCGCTTGCAAGCCGCTATGGTCTGGGCGAGAAGGGTACCGAGGTGCTCAACGCCAAGGGCAAGCGCCGCGCCGATTTCACCCCGGAGGAGCTGAGCCGGTATGGGGACTACTGCATCAACGACGTGGAGCTGACGTATAACTTGTTTTCCACGATGATGAAGAACGGCTTCCCCAAGATGGAGCTGCAGTTGATAGACCGGACGACGCGCATGTTCACCGAGCCTGTGCTGGAGCTGGACCTGCTGCTGTTGGAGCAGCACCTGATCGACGTGCGGGAGAAGAAGGACAACCTGCTCAAGATGTGCGGCATGGAGAACAAGGACGCGCTGATGTCGAACCCCAAGTTCGCCGAGGTGCTGGAGGGGCTGGGGGTGGTGCCACCGCGCAAGGTCAGCCTGACCACGGGTAAGGAGACGTGGGCTTTTGCCAAGACGGACGAGGAGTTCAAGGCGCTGGCTGAGCATGAGAACGTGCTGGTGCAAGCCCTTGTAGCGGCACGGCTGGGTACCAAGTCCACCCTTGAGGAGACGCGCACCGAGCGCCTGATTTGTATTGCTAAGCGCGGCCCGATGCCAGTGCCCCTGAAATACTACGCCGCGCACACCGGGCGTTGGGGTGGGCTGGACAAGATAAACTTGCAGAATCTACCTAGCCGTGGCAAAGACGCGGGAAAGATAAAGAAATCTATCGTTGCTCCCGATGGGCACGTCATCATTGACTGCGACTCCTCACAGATCGAAGCCCGGGTGCTGGCGTGGCTGGCGGGGCAGCACGACATGGTGGAGGTGTTCAAGAAGAACAACGCCGAGATGGCTGCGGGGGTAAAGAAAAGCGAGTTCCAGTACGACCCTTACAAGCTTATGGCAGCACGCATCTATGAGAAAAACTTCGCCGAGGTTGATGATCAGGAACGATTCATAGGGAAAACAACAATTCTGGGAGCTGGCTACGGTATGGGGGCGGTGCGGTTTCAGGAGCAGCTACGCAACCTTGGGACCAAGCTACCCCTCGACGAATGCCGCCGCATAGTGAACACCTACCGGGAGAGCAACCCGGCGGTGGTGGCCCTGTGGCGGCAGGGGCAGAATGCGCTGACAGCACTCTCTCAGGGGGCGACGACACCGTTTGGCCGGAAGGGGGTGCTGGAGCTGGTGCCCTCGGAACTAGGCATCCGCCTGCCCAATGGCCTGCTGGTTCGTTACGACGGCCTGACTGCTGAGCAGGGTGAGAAGGGGGTACAATACGCCTACAAGACTCGGCGTGGCATGACCAAGATTTACGGTGGCAAGGTCGTCGAGAACGTGGTTCAGGCCCTTGCCCGCATCATTGTTGGAGAGCAGCTATTAATGATCTCCAAGCGATACCGGGTGGTGCTGACCGTGCATGACGCTGTAGCCTGTGTTGCACCGGAACAAGAAGCCGTAGAGGCCGTGAAGTACGTAGAAGAGTGCATGCGCACCGTGCCCGCATGGGCGGCAGGACTACCCATCAACTGCGAGAGCGGTGTGGGTAAATCTTATGGAGAGTGCTAGGTAATGAACATCCCCGCGCAGTCCTACAGTAGCCTGAAGCTGTTCGATCAGTGCCCCCGCAAATACTATCACCTGCGGGTCGTCAAGGACGTGAAGGAGCCTACGTCTGAGGCGATGAACTATGGAACGGAACTGCACAAGGCCGCAGAGGATTACATGCGGGATGGCACCCCCCTACCTCCGCAGTTCAACTACGTGAAGAGCATGCTCGACAACCTGAAGCGGTTCCCCGGTGAGCGGCTGTGTGAGTACAAGCTGGGGCTGACAAAGAAACTTGAGCCCTGTGACTTCTTTGCACCGGATGTGTGGTTCCGGGGGGTCATTGATCTGGCTGTGCTCAACCATGAGACCGGTGAAGCCCGCATCGTGGATTACAAAACAGGCAAGTCAGCCAAATACGCTGACACCGGACAGCTTGAGCTGATGGCATTGGGGGTGTTCAAGCACTTCCCGCAGATCACCAAGGTGCGAGCCGGGCTGCTGTTTGTGGTGTGCAACGCTTTCATAAAAGACAAGTATGACGTGACAATGCAGGCCAAGCTGTGGGCCAAGTGGTTGCGGCAGTACTCCAGAATCGAAGTGGCCTACGAGAGTGGCAACTGGAACCCGAACCCGAGTGGGCTATGCCGCAGGCACTGCTCAGTCATGAGCTGCCCGCATAACGGGCAAAACAAGTAGGAGGCTTATATGCCCTACACCAAATCGCCGAGACCGTACAAACACGAATACGCCATGCAGAAAAAGCGTGGTGAGCATGAAGACCGGATGGAGCGCCAGCGTGCACGACGGGCGCTGGACAAGAAAGGTGTGGACCGTGATGGCAAAGACGTGTCCCATGTGAAGATGCTATCCAAAGGCGGCACCAATGCCGATGGGTACAGGCTGGAAAGTCCGAGCAAGAACCGCAGCAGGAACGGACACAAGAAGCAAAAATAGCTGTATCGTTGTCATGTTGTAGATGGTCCCCGTAAGGCGTGAGTGGGTAAACCGCGCCAGCAGACGCACGGCCCTCCCTTTCCGCTTGTATTTCGGCGTGTGAGTCTGCACCGGGTGAGATAGGGAGACCTATTTCACCCGGTCTCCCTTTTAACTTTGCATGGCGGATATATGAGAATCATTGAAAATAAAGCACTGCTACTCAGTCTTCAGTACCCCGAACGTGTGTCGGCGGTCATCCCCAATAGCAAGCTCATCGATGCAAACAACATACTGGTCAAGTGGGGCGTCGAGGAAGCACAGGTGCTGAAGAACCTGCGGATCAAGAACGTGCCTTCGCCGATTCTGGGGCGGTATAGCTGGCCCGGGATGTACCAACCATTTGCGCACCAGAAAGAGACCGCAGCCTTTCTGACCATGAACCGCAGAGCGTTCGTCCTATCAGAGCAAGGGACGGGGAAAACTGGCGGGGTGATCTGGGCGGCAGACTACCTGCTGAGCATCCAGCAGCTTCGACGGGTGCTGATCGTGTGTCCGCTGTCCATCATGCAGGCAGCGTGGCAGGCAGACCTCTTCAAGATTGCAATGCACCGGTCAGTGGACATTGCCTATGGCAGCGTCAACAAGCGCAAAGAGATCATCCAAGGCAATGCAGATTTTGTCATCATCAACTATGACGGGGTTGAGATCGTCGAGCGGGAGATCGCAGCCGCCGGGTTTGACCTGATCGTGGTGGATGAATGTTTTGTAGCAGGCACTCAAGTACGCATGGGGGACAACACCTATCGGGATATAGAGGGGCTAAAGGCCGGGGATAAAGTATTGACTTCCAATGGGGTAAAGCCTATAAAGCGTCTTATACACAATACCACGGAGCGGCTAGTTAAGCTGAAACTAACTCATGGCCCAGAAATCGTTTGCACCCCAGAGCACCCATTCTTCACCGACGTTGGGTGGGTTACTGCCAAAAATCTTACGGGAAGAAGGGTTGTTCATTACTCTGAGTTGCCCCATATGCGAGGAAACCTATCAGCTGGCCCGACACCGATGGGAGTGGCACCGTGCGAGGGGTACGCAGGCTGGCCTAGCTTGCTCTCGATCTTGCGCTCGGAAGAGGTACCACATGCTAAATCCGGGGATGAGCTACTTCAATCAGATACCCGCGGAGCAACGAGGGAATCCGACTGGCACAGTGCGGAGCGATGTGTATCGGGCGAACATGTCTCGGATATTAAAAGCGGGGAACCACAAACCACGGATACGTGGGGGGAACGGAACCGGGATGTCCAAACCAGAGAAAATCGTGTCGTTGGTGCTGGGGCCACACTGGGTATGGAACTTCCCGGTAGCGTTGGGCAAAAGGCAGCAGGGTTATCCTACGAACTACAAGCTGGACTTCGCCAATTCCATGATGAAGGTGGGGTTGGAGGTAGATGGGAACTCACACCATATGAAATCCCGGAAGGAACAAGACAAAAAGAAAGTCTCAAGGCTCGCGTTGTTAGGGTGGAAAGTGTTTCGCATATCAAACCAACAAGTCCTGTCTCTGTGTACAACATCGAAGTTGAAGGAACACCTAACTACTTTATTGGGGGAGGCGTTTTAGTCCATAACTGCAACGCCTACAAGACAGCCACCACCAAGCGATGGAAGGCGATGAACCGGCTGGTGCGCCCCGAGACGTGGTTGTGGATGATGACAGGTACCCCCGCTGCACAGTCCCCGATAGAAGCGTACGGGCTGGCCAAGCTTGCCAACCCCAAGAGTGTGCCCCCCTACTTTGGCACGTTCAAGGACATGGTGATGCACAAGGTATCGCAGTTCAGGTGGGTACCCAAGCCCAATGCGGCAGAGGTGGTGCACACCGTGCTACAGCCTGCCATACGCCACACCAAGAAGGAATGCTCAGACCTGCCCGACATGACCTACGTCACCCGGGACGTGGAGCTGACTCCGCAGCAGAAGAAGTTCTACGATGTGATGAAGAAAAAACTCATTATGCAGGCAGCAGGTGAGGAGGTCACATCCGTGAATGCAGCAGTCAACCTCAACAAGTTGTTGCAGATATCAGCCGGTGCGGTGTATTCTGACACCGGTGAAGTGCTTCGCTTCGACATAGCCAACCGCTACAAGATATTGCGGGAGGTCATCGACGAGACCGATCACAAGGTACTCATCTTTGCACCCTTCCGCCATGTCATTGATGTGTTGCGGGAGAAGCTGGAAGCGGATGACTTCACTGTTGAAGTGATTCGTGGAGACGTGTCTGCAGGTCAGCGCAGCGACATCTTCCGGCGGTTTCAGGAAACAGCCGACCCGCGCATTCTGGTCATACAGCCCCAAGCTGCAGCACATGGGGTCACGCTGACCGCGGCGGATACGGTGGTCTGGTGGGGGCCCACACCCTCGCTGGAGATTTACGCACAGGCGAACGCCCGTGCACATAGAACTGGGCAAAAGAACCCGGTCACGGTAGTACGGTTGCAAGGGTCTACTGCAGAGCGGCATATATACAAACTGTTAGATAGCCGTGATGTTGATCACACAAAGATCATTGACCTTTACAACAGTTTGCTGTCGTAGCATGCTATACTGCAGTCAGTAACACCAAAACAAAAGCCTACCTTAACTCATGGAGAACTACTATGGACGACTCGTCCCAAGAAGGGGCACCCCTACCGCCTGACCAACTCATGCGCATCTACGCCAAGATGCGGGACAAGCTGGAGCAACTTGAGGTGACCACCTCAAAGCTTGAGAAAGACATGAAGCTGGTGAAGGCGGCATTGCTGGATCACTGCAAGGCCAACGGGGTAGAGAGCATCAAGACCCAATACGGTACTGCCTTCCGTACCGTGCGGACTACGTACTCAACCGCAGACTGGGAAAATTTCCACAAGTTCGTGCTGGAGCATCAGGCACCATACCTGCTGGAGAAGCGATTGCATCAAGGGGCAATGAAAGAGTTCTTGGCGGACAACCCGGAGCTTATTCCTCCGGGGCTTAATTCGTCGAGTGAATACACTATCACCATAAAGAGGAAATGATGGAGGACGAACGCTATTCCACGATTGAACAAGTAGCAGCACATTATCGCGTGTCTGTCTCAACAGTGCGCGTATGGATCAGGCAAAACATAGTGCCCTTCCTGAAGATCGGTGGGGTCTATCGGCTGAAGATTTCGGAGATCGATGCCGTGTTCAAGCAACTTCCGAAGCCGCAAGATCAGGTGGGACCCGAGCCCGTTATGGAGCAGGTAACCATTGACATGGCACCTGAAGCAGCACCTGTAATCAACCCCGACCAAGACGTTTAATGGAGACAAGCATGTCAAATATCACCCTGTTTGAAGGATTCGAAGGAAACCTGCCCGCCCACTTCAACGAAGTGGATGACGCAACCAAGGCACTCGCTGGTTCCGGTGGGATGCGCCGCATCTCCATCAAGGGCGGTGTGTTCCGCGAGATCATTGGTGGGCAAGAAGTGCGCAGCAACGAAGAGCGTGCCATGAATATCGCAGTCATCCGGGTGGCACCCCACAACTCCCGGCAGTACTTTCCCGGAACCTACGTGGAGGGGGAGAAGGCTCGCCCCGTCTGCTGGTCATCTGACGGCAGCAAGCCCGATGCAGATGTGAAGGACAAGCAAGCGGCCAACTGCGCCTCCTGCCCTCAGAACATCAAGGGCAGTGGTCAGGGTGAGTCCCGTGCCTGTCGGTATCAGCGCAGGCTGGCAGTCATGATCGATGGTGAGATTGAGCGCCGTGAGGTGTATCAGTTGATCTGCCCCGCCACGTCTGTGTTCGGCGATGGTGAGCGCGGCAAGATGCCACTGCAGAAGTACGCCCAGCACCTGCAGGCGCACCAGACCCCGATCACCAAGATCATTACCGAGATGCGCTTCGATACAGCATCCACGCAGCCCAAGCTCACGTTCAAGGCGATTCGCCCCCTGACTGATGCGGAGTACGCCGCGGTGGTTGAGATGCGGGACTCCAAGGAAGCGATTGATGCCATTACGCTGAACGTGTCACAGACTGATGGAGATGCACCGAGGCCAGCACTGTTTGACAACAGCAAGGAGGAGGTACCAGCTCCTGCCAAGCCTGCTGCCAAGAAGGCAGAAGCCAAAGCCAAGCCGGAACCGGTGGTGGAGGACGAGCCGGAAGTACCCGCACCCACGAAAGTGTCTTCCAAGAAGCCTGTACCTGAGACTAAACTGGCTGACCTTGTTGGTGAGTGGGACGACTAGCCCAGCACCTGCGAGTTTAGGCAAAGCCCCCAGTAACACGGGGGCTTTATTTTCTCATGTACGGATATGGGCGGACCATGAACACACTGGAGTTTCTACGTGCTGTGCTGGCCGAGACAGGCTTCTATTGTGTTGTGGGGTTAAAGCGGGACTCCGACGAACGAGTCCAGAAGCTCTACCCTACGATTGAAGCGGCAGTCGAGGTTGCCAAGCAGTTACAAAATAATAAGTTCGACGCATACTTTGCCCTTGCCACGTTCAAGGACGGGACATCCCGCAGGGCACCCAACGTCAATAAGCTCAAGTCCTTCTTTCTGGACTTGGACTGTGGAGAGAGCAAGCCCTACGCAACACAGGCCGATGCGGTTCAGGCCCTCAAGGAATTCTGCAAGACTGTCGGGCTCCCCCGACCCATAATTATCAACTCAGGGCGTGGCGTGCATGTGTACTGGCCTCTGCAGGAAGCCGTATCCCCTACGCAGTGGGTTGGTGTGGCCAATGCCTTCAAGGAGTTATGTGTAACCCATAAGCTACATGCAGACCCTGCGGTCACTTCCGACACAGCTCGCATACTGCGCGTGCCGGGAACCCTGAACTTCAAGGACGAACCCCCGTTGCCGGTGGAGCTGATGTCCATGGAGCACACGACGATGACCTTCGCGCAGTGGGAAGACATCGTTGGCACAGTGCCACCCATCAAGGGGTTTGCACCAAGAGAAATGGACGACGCCACGAAGGCGCTGCTTGGCAGCTTCGTCAGCAAGTTCAAGACAATTATCCTACGGACAGCAAAGGGTTCTGGGTGCCCACAGCTAGGGCACATATACACAAAACAAGCCGAGATCGAAGAACCCCTATGGCGGGCAGGTCTGTCTGTTGCACAAGTCTGTGTGGATCGGGACAAGGCCATCCACCTCATGTCAAGGAAGCACCCGGAATACACACCAGAATACACAGAGAAGAAAGCCAACGAGACCAAGGGTCCGTACACCTGTGACACATTTGAAAAGCTTAACCCGGGGGGCTGCGAGGGGTGCCAGCACAAGCTCAGTATTCGTTCACCTGTAGTATTGGGCCGCGAGATGGAGGAGGCCAGCGATGAGGATAATGTTGTTTTTGAGAAGCCTGCCGATATTCCCACGGCACCAGCACAGAGCTACGTCATCCCCAAGTACCCCCCACCCTATCTGAGACCCAAGAATGGGGGTGTGGCGAAACGGGTGCGGGGGGAGGAAGCTGATGTGGACATCCCGATCTACCACAACGATATCTATGTGGTGCGGCGCATGGTGGATGCAGAGGCTGGTGAATCGGTACTGGTGCGCCTGCATATGCCAAAGGATGGGGTGCGTGAGTTCACGATCCCACTGACCGCTATCGGATCGAAGGAAGAGTTTCGCAAGCACGTTGCAGCCAAGGGGGTCGCAATCGTCAAGGTTGATGACCTGATGTACTACATATCTGACTGGGTGAACCATTTACAAATGAATACTGTCGCTGACGTTGCCAAGAGGCAGTTCGGTTGGACTGATGAGAAGCTGACCTCGTTCGTTGTGGGGGACAAGGAAGTCTTTGCAGATCGCATCGACATGAACCCCCCATCCAAGCCCACCGGGAGGCTGTTCCCGTTCTTCGCCGCACGTGGCACGCTGGAGGACTGGAAGGAGACCGCAGAGTTCTTCAACCGCCCGGGCTTTGAGCTACACCAGTTCGCCATCGGGATTGGATTCGGCTCACCCCTGACTGCGCTGACTGCGATCAATGCCGCTATCGTGCACCTGTGGAGTGAGGATTCTGGTCTGGGGAAAACAACGGTGCTGCAGTGCGCTGCAAGCATCTGGGGGGACCCCTCCGAGATCATGACGGTAGAGAATGACACGATGTCCACCCGCATGAACCGTGCAGAGGTGTACAAGAATATTGTTTTGCCACTGGATGAGATTACCTCTGCCAAGGCAGAGGAATTAAGTGATCTGGTTAAGTCCTATACCCATGGACACCAACGAAACCGGCTGGACCGTAGTGCCAACGTAGAGCGGGTGCGGGGTACTGTTTGGCAGCAGTTGTGCCTCTCCACCGGGAACCGCAGCATGATTGAGCTGATCTCCACCTACAAGGCTGTGTCAAAGGCCGAGGCACAGCGGGTGCTGGAACTACATGTCACCAAGATGGATTTGCCTGATAAACGTGTAACAGATGAATTGTCGATCCGGCTGCGCAAAACTTACGGGACAGCGTGGATTCCTTACATGCAGTACGTCATCAAGAACATGGATCAGGTGTACACCCTGTTTCATTCTGTGCAACAGAAGCTGGACAAGGCCATCGGCCTGTCTGCGCAGGAGCGGTTCTACTCAGCCATTGGAGCAGACAGCATCACAGGGCTAATCATTGCCAAGCGGCTGGGGTTGGTGAGCTACGAGATAAGTCCCATCGTGGCATGGCTGATCAAGACCATGAAGCAGGCCAAGGCCCGCGTGGGCGATTTGGATACGGGAATGGACACCATTCTGAATAACTATCTTGCCGAGAACTACAACAACATCCTGCGCATCAAGAGCACAGATGATTCAAGGGGCATCAAAGGGGACACAGACATGCTGGTGATCCCGGACGGTACCCCCCGCATTTCGCTGGTCGCCCGCTACGAGTACGACGTGAAAAAGCTGTACCTGATGATCAAGCCCTTCAAGGACTGGTGCAGCAAGCAGCACCTGAATTACAACGAAATTGAGAAGCAGTTGGCAGCGGGAACCACCCGGGCCGTGCGGGAGAAGAAACGAATGAGCAAGGGCACCCGTATGAACCTGCCCTCCGATTATGTGTTGGCATTGGATTGCTCGGAGTTCATGGACGATGAAAAGGAGTTCGCACTCAGCGCCGCAGCCGCCCGCGTTGGCGCAACGCCTCCCGCCAAGGTGGCATGAGGACGTAGTTCGCCCCGACGGGATACCAGTGTTTGTCGAGTGGGACTTGCTGGAGGTAAGCAGTTCTGTGTTTATTCCGGCGCTAAACCACACCAAACTGAAGGCGCAGATAGAGGCTATTGCCGCTCGTAAGTGTATGAAACTTTACGGAGTTCCCCGCATTGAGGGGAAAAAATATGGGATGCGCTTCTGGAGGATGGCGTGATACTATCCGCGCATGGCTCCTCCTTGCCATGCTCGTCTCCATGAGCTTAGCCCCCGGCGCAATGCCGGGGGCCCTTTTCCCTAGTCCTCGTCCTCATTGTCGAAATCGGCTGCGTACTGCCTGATCTCACCGCGCAGTTTGTCGCTGAGCACGATACCGTTCTCCATCTTGGCCGTCGTGCGGGCATGCGCCTTCATGGAGGAGCTGAGATACTCAGACAAGCTGCCAAGGCTGGGATGCTTCTGGTACAGCTCACGCAGTTCTTCCAATGCTTCCTGTTGGGCCTCACTGTCCCCCATGCGACCCGCGATGTAGAACCGCTTGCTCAGCTTATCTCGCGTCTGGGTAACGTACTTGTCAAAGCCCTTCTTGCGGCTGTTGACTTCGTTCTGCCGCTGGTAGTCTGACGGGCTGAAACCCATGGCTTGACCGAGTACGTTCCACGTACTTACTTCGCCCGTGATGGCATCACCGCGCAGGGTTGTGGTGCCCTCGGTGGCGTACCGGTAGGACTTCAGGGGGTTGCCTAGCGCAGTTGGTAATATCAGCTCCCATCCTCGCGCCATGTACCCATCTTGTACCAGCTTCCAGCCCCTATCAACTTTTGATCCAATACCATACAGCGGGCCCAACATCTGTTCCATGACCACGGTGGGGAATGACTGCCTATCCCCCGTCCGCATCTCACTCACCAGCAGGTCAGTAAGGGCGATCCGTCCGGAAACATCATACCCAGTCAGGTTGCTGATCAGACCGTGGGACATCTCAACCCCCAAGGCACGGCGGGTTGCCATCTCAAGATCATCCTCGTCATCATCCTTGAAGAGGTTGTACAGCGCAGCCGCGGCACCGAAGAACGGCACCCCCTGTACCCCTGCAAGCAGCGCCGAGATACCCAGCATGCCCCCGAACTGGCGCATGCCCTGCTTCCTGATTTCCGGGGTCTCACCACGGAACGCAGCTCGCAGCATGTTGTACTGCGCATAGAACATGCTGATACCAAATCGCTTGTACATCAATACCACCCGCCCAACATCATTTTGCATGAGCCTTGGTGCCGTGGCGATAGAAGCCCCGCCTTGTGTCAGGTTGGTGGTATGGATCGCGTGCCGCACAGCCCTTTCTGACATTTCAGCCGCAGACAGGTTTTGCTCGTCTGCTTTCTTCGACGATTTCAACCGCGCCATCTCCAACCGGTACGTGGCGATCAATGCAACTTGACGGTTGATACGATCTGTCTGGTGCATCATCCACCCAGTAAACCGGTTCATCTTCTGCCACCAAGTTACACTTTCCGAGGCATCCAGCAGTTCATAGGTAAGGGAGCTATACGTCTGCCCGTACTTCATCAACCCGTCGATGAGGGGTTTGAGTTCCTTGTACTCTGGATTGTTGCTCTGCATATTGTCCAATGAGTACATCGTGGTGAATGCTTCAGCCTCTTTCGGGGAACCAAACAGGTTCACGGTCTTCTTACGCCCCGAACCCGTGATGGTTTGCATGGCACGAATAAGCTCCTTGGAAGCGTCCGGATAGTTGTACTCCCCGCCTAGCTGCGGCAGGGTCACCATAGGCACCTGCGCAAACTGGATCAACGCCGTCGAGATATTCGCCCCCAACAGCATGTTGTATCCAACCCCCGTCATGTAACGGGACCATTCTGCAACAGTGGGGTTGTTGATGAACTTAACGCGGGCCTTGTACTCGTCAAGAAAAATGCGCAACCGGCGTTCTTTGCCTGCACCAACTTTATTTTCCTTGGCGTACTTGATGGTTTCTTCTTCCATCTTGCGCACGGCGCTATTGAGGGGTCGAGCAAAAGCGATGTTGGCAACCTGATGCGAGGTGGCATAGAGCTTTTTACCCAGCACACTGATCACGTTCTTCTCGTACCCCGGAGTCTTCTTCCGCTTCTGGAAGCTCTTTGCAAAGGAAGCCTCAGGCAACGTGTTGACGAACAGATCAACTACCTGCTGAATTTGCTCCGGGGAAGCCCGCCTACGCTCACCCGTCTTCTTGTCAGTGGTGCCCTGCTCCAGCACCTTGATCATGTCCCCAACAAACGAGGTCGGAGGGACCTTGGTATAGGAGAGTGACTGCTCCTTCATGAACGTCGTGATGCTTTTCTCATCAAGGTTTTTGTCCGTGTCTCTCAGCTCTTGTATGCGCTGCTCCCGGTCCCGCTCCGTCTTGAACAGTTCAAATGGGGAGTCCGATTGCCCATCTATTTTTGTGTCATAGGTAAGCGCGTAGGAACCTTCACGATGTAGGGGGAAGTAGGGGTCGGTGCCCGCCCGCTCAAGCAGCTTTCGTATAACCCGATTCTTTATCTCTGAGGTATCAACTGCATCTCCCACGATCTCATCAATCTGAGATTCGAGAGACTTCTTTATCTCCTCAAACATGGCCTTGTAGGCATCCCGGATTTCTACGTACGTCTCCTTAGCCCCTGCCGGGAGAGCCTTGAGCTGAGCCACCAGCTTGCGATGGTCAGCGATCTTGGTTTTGCTACGCTCCTCCGCTTCAGGGCTGATCTTGCCATCCTTGTCGGGTTTGGCCGCATAGTAGCTCTCTGGCTTGGTCGGGTCCACCTCGGCGATGGTGCTGTCCAACGTCATCTCAGAAAACTTTTCTACTGCAGCAGTACCTACTTTATCAGCCCATTTCTCAGTGCGCGTAACCAGCGCGTTGATCTCGTCATGGCGTGTATGTAGTGCCCCCTCTTTGAGCAAGACCAGACGGCTGATTTCCTTGGCACCGAACACCTTTGCCCGGGTGGCCTGCGTTTCTAGCGCATCCAAGGGCAGTGCGGAGAGCAGCAGCTTTACAGCTTTATCCGGAAGGACGTTGGTGATTGCTTCATGCAGGTTGTTCACCCACCCCGGTGTCGCACGCGGTAGAGCCTTGGTTACCTTGCCAAACCCATCCATGAGTCCACGCAGCCCGTCAGGCTGTGCCATCACCGAGTACAGCATCCCGGCGTCCCGTGAGTCCGGTGCCGGGGAGAGGATGGTGTCGATCAGGCTATCTACCTTGTCCAGTGCGGAGTCAAGCGGCTTGCTCGGCTGACCCACCAGACGGCGGAAGAAGTTGCCCACGATGTTCTGGAACCGCGCCCACGCGGAGACCTTGCCCCCATCCGGACGCAGCCCATGCAGCTTGCCTCGGAACTCCGGGTTACCTAGTGCTTCAGCAGCAAACTCCTGCACATCTTGTGCACCATACGATGTATCCAGCATCGGGGCTACGTCGTCCAGCAACTTCTGCATCTGCTTGGTGACGGGGTTGTTCTTGTCTGCCAGCACATGGGAGAGTGCAGCATGGCCGGTTTCGTGGATGAGGGTGTGCGCTGTCATCCCCCGGGTGGCATCCAGCCGGATGGTGTTGGTCTTGGGGTTGTAGAGCCCCGCAACCGGGGCACCCATCTCGTCACGCAGGTCATCGATAACCTCGACCTTGGGGTTCACAGCGGCGGCGAGCAAGCGTTCTGCCAGCTTGGCTGTGCGCGGGTCCTTGGTCTGGGTCATCAGTCCCATGGCCTGCTTGAAATCGCCGTTCTTGAGCGTGGTGACCACCGCCGGGTGCAGCGGAATCGAGAGACTAACTCCCAGTGCGAATTCGTTGGGGTTAGCTGCAGAAGCTGCGGGGGCCTTTGCCACACGACCAGCTATCGGTGCCTTACGGAAGTCACCAATCTCGGAGTGGGCCTGCACGTTAGTCAGGCTGGTCGGGTTGGTGACGACGCTGGTGACAACGGTCTTGGTCGGGGAGTACTGGCTGATCCCGGCAAAGGTCTGCTCTAACGACTGGGTCATGGGGGTGATGTACATGACGCCCCCGTCTGCAAACCCGGAGGCGACGAAGTCCTTGAAGAACTTGGCATCGACGTTGATGCACCCGTAGGAAATGAAGTTGTCATCCGCAGTGGGGCTATCCAGTCGTTGCTGCCTGCGTTCTTTCAAGGAAGCCAGATAGGTCTGATGCATGGCAAGCACCGAGTTCCCCAGCTTGAGGAAGTCAAACGTCGAACCGTAGTGCACGTCCTTGTTGACCTGTCCTTCGAAGCGCCCTGCGGGGGTGACCTTCTCATCCGGTGCAGTCTCGGCAACGGTTTTGTTGACCGCAGATTGGGGAACAACGTCTGCCCCTCGGGTGGCACCCATGAGTACGGGTGCTGCACCCTGCAGCTTCCCAGCCGTATCGAACACGAACACCGTGGCAGAGGGCTTGTCCACCACCATGAACGGCTTACCCTTGGCATTGTTAGTGCCAACGATCCAGTCCGCAACCGTTGCTGCCGTGGCAGAGGGCTTGACCTGACCGAAATCAGCTCGGGGTTTCTCTACCACCTGAACGAATTCGGCTTCGGTCTTGGGCAGCGGCATCGCCATTGCTTGGGCGTCTTGAGCAAAATGCCCTTGATTAAACGCCACACCTACAGACAAGATGGCAACGGCAAGCTTCTGGATGATCCTGCGTATGCCGCGGCTGACGCTGGCCGCACCCTTGTTGACGTAGGACAGGATGTCTGCACGCAGCCGCCGGAAGTACGTATCGCTGTCGCTCGGTACCCCATAGTGCG
>JACCDP011142176.1_pt1 | contig 17364 bp, 13 predicted proteins | sample 7445841 | NCBI WGS metagenome assembly JACCDP01 (sample SAMN15323441, study PRJNA562643) | freshwater metagenome | isolation source: river surface water | place: USA:Blue River Watershed | collected 2017-08-17 | reverse complement strand
TTTACAGGAATCTTGATATGAAACCTTCTGTATAAGAAACTACAGCAAAAGTAAAAGACAGCATTACTGTAAATCAGAGAGAGTCTTGCAAGAACCTGTGAAGAACCTGTGAAGAACCTGTGAAGAACCTGTGAAGAATCTTCATTGGCTCGGCAGCAACAAAACTATCAAGACTCTCAAATAACAAACGTTTTTATTTCTTAATTTGAAACAGTTTGTGTTTTAACAGCCTTTTTTAGTGCACATTCTAATAAATATAAATAATCAGATCTATTTTTTAACTTAAAGTTTCTAACTTACTTTAACTAGATGCTTACTGTTAATCTTTGGGACGAAGAGTTTCGCCACACAATGAAAAATGATGGGATGGATACAGCTAGTTACAAAATATTGCCCAGTAAAATTAAATATAATCGGGATAACTACACATGGGATGGAATTACTATTTTTACTAATAGAAATCTACATATGGTAGATACAGTAAAAACAAAAACTAAAGTCGCGTGGATGGTTGAAGCAAGATCTATATTACCTAACACGTATAAACAGTTAGTTGAGTTAGAAGATAAGTTTGATTATATTTTTACTTATTATGAAGACCTCTTAATGAGAAACCCAAGCAAATATAAAAAATATGTTACAGGAAGCACTAGAATACCAGAACAAGATAGAAAAATTTATGAAAAGACAAAACTTTGTTCTTTACTAACATCTGCTACAACAACAACTCCTGCTCATTTATTTCGTCATCAGTTAGCCCATTTTGTAAAAGAAAACAATATTAATATTACAGTGCTTGGAAAATATTATATTCCTTTTGAAACTAAACTTGATGCTCATAAAGATTATATGTTTTCTATTGTTGTAATGAACAGTTGTGAAAATAACTATTTTACGGAATATCTTATTGACTGTTTTATGTGTGGAACGATCCCTGTATTTTATGGATGCCCTAATATAAATGAGTATTTCAACATGGATGGAATACTTCATTTTACACAATTTGAGGACATTATTCAATTATTGCCTAGATTGACCCCAGAACTTTATATTTCTAAAATGGATGCAATCAAAGATAACTTTGAGCGCGCAAAAAAGTATGTCTCTACTGATGACATGGTGGCTGATATTTTAAATGAATTGCCTACTACTTAATAATCCAAAGATTTAATAAAAATACGTCTAATACCTTCTTCTAACGATACTTTTGGGACCCATAAATCATTTAATAGTGATTGGGAAGGTTCATTTTTAAGGCAATGAGTATCAGTATTAGATCCTTCATAAATAACAATATCTTTTCCTAAAATCTCCTTAGAAAGTTTAGAAACAATGGATGAGACATCACGGATTGTTTGCCATGTTTTATTAGAAATGTCTACTGTTCCCAAAGACTTGAAATGATTGAAATTTTCAATAACAACGTGAAGTGCTTCAGCAAAATCATCACAATACAAAAAGAGACGCTCTTCAAGTCCTTTTGATCGCATCCTTATCTCCCCCGTTGTCTTTACTTGATGAATAAAATCATTAATAACATGAGACTTTTCAGAGACTTCTTCACTTCCATACACATTCCAAAGTTTCACATTCACACCTCCCAAAATTTCTGTATAAAACTCACCAAGACGTTTTAAAACACAATAAGGACTATTGTTCATATTTGCCATTGTTGAAGTGGTATAAATGAAAGACTTCTGGTATTTTTCAAGAGATTTAAAAGTATTGTTCATAAGAAGAACATTATTCTCAATATACTGTGTGCTATTCACATTGTATTTTGAGCCACCAACATCAAACGCTAGAAATAAAACAAAATCTACAGTAGGCAATATCTCATCTAAGACACCAGACTTCCTAAGATCATAGTCATTTCCCATTTTAATATCCCATGGAATGACAGTATGACCCTTTGATTCAAAAAAAGACATCACAGCGCTTCCAACACAACCATGTGAACCCAAAACTAGTATTTTCATATCTTGTTACTATGAAGATTTATTCTTTAAACTATGATTTTTACCTAAAGATAAATCTTGTCATAATCGGAGATGGAGATTATATATGCATTTATTGGTAAACTACCTTCTTACATACTAGGAACAGTTCATCAAGTAAGAACATGGTCAAACAACAAAATAACATTGATTACCGATGATATTGAATCTCCTTACATAAATCTTTTAAAAAACTATAATGTATCTGTCATTAATGCAAAGGAACTAGAAGATACAAGTTTCTTGAATACAGTAGATGAGAATATTAATAAGTTTTGTATTGCTACAAAAATAGGAGATCGCAAACTTTTATTTATAAAAAGTTTTGAACGTTTTTTTCTACTTCTAAACTACATGAAAAAATACAATCCTCAACATATTTTATTTCTTGAACTAGACATGCTTCTATATTTCAATCCTGATGACTTGTTGCCAAAACTGTCAGAGAAAGAAATGGCACTCTCATATGTTGATAAAGACTTTTACTGTTCAGCATTTTTCTATATTAAATCCGTTGAAATTTTGACAAATCTCACTAACTTCTTCAAACAGTTTATCAAAGATGCGAAACCTGATGAGTTTCTTTCAGAAATGTTAGCACTTGGAAAATGGTTTCAAAATCCCCAAAACTTGAAATCATGTTGGCTCCTTCCCAGTGCACCCAATCATGATTCATACAATATTTTAGCACGTAGAGATTTTCATGCTTTTAATAAATCATTATTTGATGGGTTAGGTATTGCTATTGCTGTAGATGGGCCTGATTATACTCATCGTAATGAATGGAAGCAAAAAGAAAAAAAATGGTGGGCGACTGATGTAAAATATTATCAATATTCCTATAACTGGAAAACTGTAAATGGACTTCGAGTTCTTTATGCAAAACCAGATGCCCCTGGAGCAGAAGAATACAAAGTTCAATGCTTACATGTTCATAGAAAATATATTCATGGGTTCCTAAGCCAACCTATGATGTTTGGTGGAGATCCTTCTGACTATAAATTTATTCATGGAGATAGATTTTTAAAGATGGCAGAAGTTGTCCTTCGCAAGAAATCAAGAACAGATTATTATAAAGTGGAAGGGTGGGATCAAAAGAACTGTCTGTTTTTTGAAGACATTCCAAACTTTCCTGAAGTATTTAACAATCCTAAGATGATATTTATGAATACAGAAGATGTAGAAGAGTTTATGAATCATCTCTACAAACTAAAGAATCCATTCATTCTAATCACTCACAATTCTGATACAAATGTTACACAAAGGTTTTTGCCTCTCTGTGATCATGAAAAGTTGATTCATTGGTTCACCCAAAATCTTTGTATTGAACATCCACTGATTTCTCCCTTGCCTATTGGGTTTGCGAATCCAATCTGGCAACATGGTAATTATTCACTATTTTCACATGTAAAACAAATGGATCATCAGAAAACACTTCCTTATTATGCTAACTTTTTAATAGAAACAAACAGACAGGCAAGAGAACAATGTCTTTCAGTTCTAAACAAGAAACAGATTCCAATCTTCCAAAGAAGTCCTCCTCATCAATATATATTAGAACTTGCAAACTCTCTTTTCTGTATTTGTCCAGAAGGCAATGGAATTGACACACATAGATTCTGGGAGGCACTCTATCTAGGGACAGTTCCTATTGTTTTACGAAACACTCTTACAGAAAGATTTTCTAAAGATTTTCCTTGTGTTCTTTTGGATAAATGGGAAGATTTACCAGATGATCCAGTTAGAGATGAAAAAATGCAGAACTGTTTGTCTTGGATAGAATCCAATAATCCACCATTCTTACATAAGATTGAGTTTGCTTATTATTCAAGCCAGATTCTAAGCGCTTACTTAAACTCATAAAATAACCTCTAATACATTTTGTATTGCTAGTTATTTGGTATTAAAACTTAACAAACTTATTTGCTTTTTTAGACATATCTGTTTGAGGCCGCTCATCTTCAATCGTGACCTTTTTCCCAATATCATAATAATCAATCAAGTTCCAAGTAATAAATCCATGAGAGCATTTAGGAAAAAGAACGTCTAAATACTTTTTCTGATGAGACAAATCAATCTCACTAAAGCAATAGTTGCTAATAAGAAAAGTATTTTCATTACTCACTTCCTCTCCATAATTATTTGATTTGTAGTAAAAGCACTCAAAATCTAATGTATGATGCGATAAGTATTTTTTCTGAAGAGCAGAGGCTTCCTCTAAGTCTATTAGAGAATAGGACTTTATTCTAACACCCATAGATTTAGAAAAGTGATCAATCGCTAAACATAACCCACCATATCCACAACCAACTTCAACTAGATTTACATTCTCCAGGTTTAATGATTTTATATGATTTAAAATAAGAAGGGCATGATAAATATATCGTAAAGAAGTAGGGGAGCAAGTTAACTCAGGGCCATATTCAAAAACAACTGGATTTCCTATTTTATCATTTTTATCGCAAAACTCTTTTACAGTTGGTGTATCTAGATGAAAATCATTCCAAATATTAACTAGGTATTGGATACCCAACTGAAAAGACACATGCTCTAATATCTCCACATAATCATGAATATTTTTAAAGTTATTAAAAAGATCTTTATTCTCAATACATTTTTGGATAGTTTCTTGATACTTATTATACATAATCTTTAAAGAGATAAAAAAAAATCTTTAAGTTTCAAAAGACCTTCTACAGCATAAGTTCTCTATGTTGTGCTCTTGTCATTTCAATCATTTCGCCATCAATATCAACCATAACCATATCATTGTCATTGGTTAGTTCTTGAGGTTGAATAATCACGTTTTGTGCAACTGCTACAGGCTCTTCTTCATTTTCTTCTGGTTCTTCCGTTGTTTGAATACCAACCTTGTTCTTCTCTGCTTTGATTTCTTCACGTGTTGCCCAACGATAGTTAAAGTATTTGTCAAACTGTGGCACTACTATACCCATCTGAGCACCTTTTGATAAAAGGGATTTGTTAATATATTCACGCACCTCCTCCATTTCTCTGACAGTTTGATCTGCTACTTTTGAAAGTTGTGGGCTATTCTGCTGGTTCTGAAGGCTTGTTAACTTTTCAGAACCAATGTGAACATATGTCTGTAGAATCAGACCAATCTCTCGTTTGCGCTCAAACCGAGTTTCCATTTGCTCTAACTTAGTGCCCCACTCTTCTTCTGTGATCTTTTGCATAAGATATAGAACATCCAAATCACGATTTCCATTTGCTGGTGCGCGGAGAGGGAACTGGGGAAGACGTGCATATAGAACATCCGAAAGAGAACGATGAATGGTATTCAAACTTAGTTTAAGGTTTTGGGAAGTATTGGGAATCGTTTGGACAAATCGGGTAAAGAGATATGCGTTTGGCAAGCCTCCACAAGGCACATCTCCTGCCTCACGAGGAATCGCCCCACCATTTGTTTTGCGTAGGTATTCATAATAATGTGGATTGTGAACAACAGTGTTCAGAAGAATCTGCCCAGAGTTCCACGAGAACGTTGTATGGCAGCCTGTGCACCACATTTGATCACACCCATCAATCTTGCTAATGCGGATTCCACACTTAGGACACGGCTTCGTCTCTTTGCGAATCATGGCTGCTGTGGCTTTAGCATCCTCATTGCACACGTGAGTCTCATCATGCATGGCAGTCTTCTGCGCATGGCAATCAGAACAGAAGAACTTCTCACACGTTCCACACTTCCAAGCATTGCTTAGAAATCCGCGGCAAGCCTCTGCAGGGCATTTCATAATAAACTCGCGTGCTTGAGGTCGCTCCTGGCCTGTTAGAATAGCACGAGCAGCCCACAACTGTTGATCCAAGACACGAATTCTTGTTTTCTTTTCAGCAAGTTCTTTATGAATCGGTTCCAGTTGACGAGAAAGTTCATCAAAGGAGATTGTTCCTGCCTCTGCTTGAATCTCGTTTCTGCGACGCTTGAGCCTCTTACGATCCTGGCGGAGCACCGCTACTTGTGTAGAACAACGATCAATCGTATTTTGTGCTTCTACAAAGACTTGCATGGCGGGCAGACGGCCTCGCTCTCTATCCATCAAAACACGACGCCGATGAAGTTTCAACGGACCTTTCCGAAACGTCTGTGTAAGATTTGTATCAATAAACTCACGATTCCATTCACGTTTGCAGTCCATGCAGTGAGACTCATCCTGAGTCGTTAGCAGAAACTGTGATGTGCATTGACGACATGCAGCACTTGGACAAAAGGAACACTTGATTGGCTGGCGAATCACTGCTGTAAAGTGTGACATACACACTGGGCATGTTGGTTTATCTTTTTCCTTAGGGGGCATTTCCTTGCTTATCCTATTGCTCAAGAAGAAATCAATTTTTGCGTTAATCTCCAACTACCCTCTGCACTTGCATTCTCTTTCCACCATTGCTGACAAGAGAGTGACATCTTTACCCATTGATCCTGAGTTACAGCAGCCATCTTCTCCTTCAACTCCTCAGGAGTTTGCCCTTTCAAATAGTGAATACCCTCTAGAGGTGGGTTCGCATAGTTCTCCATATCAACATCCCCTGTAACTACAGGAACACAGCCCATCGCCATACACTCCACCTCTCTGTGACATTTTTTACCAAATCCTGCCAAGCAAAGACCAAACTTTGCATTTGCTAAACGCTCTAGATATTCCTGATGAGACAGTTGGTAAGGAGTTGCCTCACCATTCACCATCACAAACTCATCACAAATAGATGCCCATTCAAACTTTGTGCGGCGCTTCTCTTGCACCTTGTTTTCAATCTTTCCATAGAAGACACAGTTCTTCTCTCTCTGCATCGTCTGAAGAGGAAGACCCTTATTCACTAACTCTTCTACAAGGCGAGGCTTGCGAGGCCAGAAGAACCAGGACATTGCAGGACCTCCAGACGTGGAAGGTTTGGGATTTCCAAACAAGGCCTTCTTCCATTTCTGTTCCTCTTGTGATGCAGCAAAGAGCCAATCCATTGTTGGGCGATCATACAAAAGAACATCACCCACCTCACCTAACCAAATCTGAACTGCGTTTGGATCTTCTACAAGTGACACATACTCCTTTTCACTCCAGAGTTCTATCATTTCTCGGAACGAATCTCCAGCATGTCCAAAGAACCCTGTTAATGTCTTCCGTGGGATACGCACAAGTGGTTTATCGGATATTTTTGGAGAAGCAGGAGTATCCAGGGTTTGATAGATCACCTTTGTAAGAAGTTCCTGTGTTACTTTATCCGCAGCACGAGGCACAGAACAATACATATAGTGAAGATTAGCAGCCCCACAAACATGGGCCGCTTCACCACAAGGGTCCATTTCGTTTTGAACTTCAATGACAGTCGCATCTTCAGGAAGTGCCCAACAGAATCCCCAACGACTCACAGTATTGGCGCCGCCAAAGAAAATCAATCCTGCGGCTCCTTGCAACTTTTCCACAATCCGATCTGCAGACGTTCGTCCATCAAACACAACTGCCCAATCCTTGTCAGATTTTACAGTTTCCCATTCACGAACCATGTCCGATGTAATGTGAGTTCCATCAATCACCACTACCCACTTTTCTCCTGTCTTCTTGGGAGTCCATCCCACCTTGAGGCCGTTTCGCAAAGCCTGGATTTCTTCCCTATGAACTTCCTGCACATTTGTCCATGGATACTGAATGACCTCTCTACACCAAATCTGTGCAGCATCTGAATGAGGAATGACAGGAAGTTCCTTTGCCTTCCAATCAAACAATTCTAAAACAGAGAGCATACCCTTTGCTGGAGCCCAAAACTCACCTTGTCCATATTTCTCACGCATCATGAGAATCTTTGATAGATAATACAAAGAATAGCCTTCCTGTGTTTTGACTTCCTCGGGGCGCCAAGGAACCGCAAATGATCGGTCAATAGAAAACGCAGGAGTAATACTGCTTAACTGAGAATGTGCCCATGCTTCCTTAGAAGCCTCCTCTTTTCCAATATACAGTTTGTTGTAAGAATAGACTAGACCACGAGGTGTCTGGAATGCGTGATTGTATTTATAAATAGGCATACTTTGCGATAAAAATGTATTCTTATCTTTTGCATTCATCATATAGCGTTCACCACGTTCTAACATTTTACAGAATGTGTCCAACACTTTGGGTTGCACGGAAGAAAGACTGCGTGAGAAAGCAGAAAACTCCAAAGTGCTATCTTGAAACTTACTAATGTTAAAAATAGGCTCCATATCATGAATACCATTCGGATCTACATACATAAACATAGGTCTATCCACAACATCCGATGGATCATACGTTCGGAATCCACTTACCTGATAATGGTGGGTCTTCAGGGATAGAGCAGGATTGACAATCAAAAACTTCTGACGCAGCATTTCCACTGTAATCGCATTGTCACACCCAGCCTTACCAAAAGGAATCCGCACAGAATCCCAGTTCCAAGTGCGAGACTTCACAGAATCAGATAAGACAGCCCAGGTATCCTGACTATCATTCCGAGGTCCAAACAACTTGGATTCAGATCCATCTTCCTGAACATCCCAACGAAGAAGAGCCACAAATACATCCTCCCACTTTGCTGTCCAAGCATCACGCCACATTACTGAATCTAGCCAAATATCAGCATTTGCAAATACACAGATGACATTTTTGGGAGCATGTTCATGAATCCATTGTAGAACATCTGCATATGTCAAACGTTTTCCAATCACAACTTCCTGAATCTTTTTCTTAGATTCATTAAAATAGATTTTTTCATTGAGAAGAACAATCTTGTCAATCAACGGATTCTCTACATTCATGTCTAAACATTTCCGAATCTCCTTGGCTCTCCTATTCTTCTCAGGAATATAATATTGAGTAAGAAACCAAAGTTCCTTGGGTTGCTCTTCTACAAATCTCATTTCAATATTCACAGATTTATAATACTCTAGACGAACAGAAGGGGGGTCACGAAGACCTGAAACACAGGAAGTTCTCATTAAACCTGCAATTAGCATGATCAGATCTTGCTGACTTCCATCCCAAAAAGGGCCCAAGAAAGGATACAGTTTTGGAATTTCTTCCACACAGATAATATTCTGAATCTTCATTTGGCGAAACTTAGCCTCACCCACTTTATACACAATATCTTTGGAAATAAAAATCATGCGATAGTCTTCAGAATGGATTGTTTGAAACCAGTTGATCGTCTCTTCCCCTGTATCCAAAAGAACAAGATAATCAATGCGTTTTCCTGCTGCTTTCCATTTTTTGAGATGAGACAGACCAATCACAAGAGTATCCCAACGATCCCATTTTACAGTTGGATCTTGATCCTGAAGCCAAACGACAGTTTTTTGACTTCTCCAAAGAGACGCATCACTCCGCATGATGCGAATCGGCTTGCCTGTTTTGGGATGCTGAGCGAGCATGGATTCCTATGAAATCTTTTTCAAACTTGTTTAACCCTCTTAAACAAAAATGAAAAGGAAAGGTAGAATGGAACGCAGTGATGTCTGCATTTTAATTAACAGCACACCCAAATATTTCTATCTTCTTCCTCTTCAACTTACTCTTTTGAAACGATATGCTCCTCAACTCAAATGGCCGATTTATTTTGCCACAGAGGCCCTGGATCATCCAATCACCATCAAACTTCTTGTAGAGTTTGGTGTGAAAGTTCTTTCACTTTCATACTCACAAGAAGGGTTTCTAGAATCTCGTCAGGCAGCCCTTCAAAAGTTGCCTTCCAACATCACTTATGTTCTTCCTCTCCAAGAAGACTTTCTCCTAGATAGAAAACCTGATTACAATGCTTTACTAGATGCTCTTTTTATTTTAGACACAGATAGAACTGTGAGTAGTCTTCGTCTGACCCCCTGTCCAGGGCCTCATTTTTCAGATCTTCAATATTCCAAAGAGAAACCATGGAAAATCCTTAGTGATCGCAATGAATATATTTTTACCTATCAGGCTACTCTTTGGAGACGAATGGATCTTCAAATGTATTACAATGAACTTCTTTCACAGATTGAGAAAACCAATAAAACAGCGTCAGATGCAGAAAAGAAACAACTTGCACTTGTCCACAATGTTGGAGAATCAACCTTTGGTCAAAAAATCTTGCAGAAAGTTCTTCCAAATACGTATCATCTTTCTTGGCCAAGAGCAGGGCCTTGGTCCAATGCTGTGTATCTTTGTCCTTGGCCTTACAGGCCCACTGCTGTAACACGTGGAACTCTGGAGTCTTTCGCAAAAGAGTTGTTTGAGAGAGAAGGAATAAAATTGGATGGACAAACTATAAATCTGCTGTAAACTACACATGAACATTTTCCTGTTAGATTTAGATCCCAAAAAAGCGGCACAGGCGCATGCCGACAAACATGTTGTCAAAATGTTGCTAGAGGCCTGTCAACTTCTCTATACAGCACATTGGGCATTCTCGTATCCCAAACTCTTAGAGTGTAAAGCACCGATTCATCTCGCGAAGGCTCAAAAGGCTCTTTCTATTCCAGAAGCAATCCAAGAAGCACCTCCGAGTTTAACAAGACCCGATGAGCCTGGATTCCGCCCTTGCCATATTCATCACCCTTGTGCAAAATGGGTGCGCGAATCTTTAGACAACTATGAGTTTACAGCACTCCTAGCGATTGAACTTGCAGAGGAGTTCAAGTTTCGCTATCCCAAGAAGGGTGCCCATGCCTGTGAAAAACACGCGCATTGGCTCCGATGGAATCCTCCTATGGAGATTCCTTTGATTCCTCAAACGCCCTTTGTATTGGCCATGGATGATCAATACAAACGGAGTGATCCTGTAGACGCCTACAGAAATTATTACCTAACTGCAAAAAAAGAAAAAGGTTTATTGGAATACAAGTTCAGACCTGCTCCTTCATGGTGCAGTGGTGCAGTAGTTGTCAAGAACAAGTGAAATAGATGTTGGTTTTGCTGGGAACACGAATAACTGATTTGTAGTAGGACTACTAACACCAATGCGATGAAATAGACTCAAAGAAGAAAACTGCTCATCATTTTTGATAGAACTTATAGTAGTAACATTGTTTAATATAAATCTATATTTTTCAGTGAAGAAGAAGGGCAAGTTCACAGGGTTTGCGTTCAAAATATAGTAAGAAATGTTTTCCTGAGCAATAATACTTTCCATATTCAAAGAAACACCTTTGACAAGACATGTGCTAAAATCATATTGGAGAGATCGTGAATCATAATAGCCAAACTGTAAGTTTGCTTTGAATTCTATATCCAAATTTGTTGTGCTTACAATAATTTTTTCTCTAAGTGGAAGACCCATATCAAACTGAAATGTCTGCACAGTAGAAAAAGGACGCAAGTTATTATACAAAAATCCAGTGTTTGACCAGTTCCCAACATACAAGTTAGAATATGTGGATCGGATATTCTCACGAAATGATGAAAGATACCCCGCCGATCCTAAGCCTCCCACTGTGCTGAACAACTGTGAACTTGATATATACCCTGCACTTCCTAAACCCTCCACTGTGCTGAATAACTGAGAACTAGAAATATATCCTGCATTTCCCAAGCCTCCTACTGTGCTGAATAACTGAGAACTAGAGATATATCCTGCATTTCCCAAGCCTCCTACTGTGCTAAATAACTGAGAACTAGAAATATAGCCTGCAGTTCCTAAGCCACCTACTGTGCTTGTCAAACTAAGCGTTGAAACATATCCTGCTGATCCCAACCCTGCAATAGAACTGTAAACCAAATCACCAATAATAAAACTTGATAAATACCCTGCAGTTCCTAGACCCGCCACTGTGCTGAATAACTGAAAACTTGAAATATACCCTGAACTTCCTAATCCTTGAACAGTGCTTGGTAAGAAAAAAGTAGGACTGCTAGGGAGATTGGAATTAAAGGCACCAAATGTAGAGACTAATTCTCCTTCTAAAGTGCTTAATTCAGCCGGAAGATTTGGAACACCAATAGTGCTCAGAGCCAAGTTCAGATCCAAAAACGTAGCAACACCTTTTCGGAGTGCTGTTAAAACAAATCCAGTTGAAAAAGGTGAATTTGAAATATCATATGCAAAGATTCTGCGTAAAACGATAGAATCTGTATCATATGTTTTTCTGGACGAGACCAAACTCATTCTACAAATGCAGAAGAAGAGTTGTATTTCCTTTTTCACTCACCTTCTTAATAAATGCTGTAAAAACTTGTTCCATCCGACACTACAGTATTCCCTTGCCCTGGAGTCAATGTGAAAGGGCTTGTCGTATTGACTGTAAGATTGCCTCCGCTAGCAGGAAGACTTTTCAAAACAACATTCCATCCTGATACTGCTGTGGGTAAGGTTAAGGTATATCCAGGATTGTTCACTGAAAATAAGAAAAAAGATCCCGTATCTCGTGTATAGAGGTTAGCATTTCCATCTATTGTGGAATTAATGACATTTGCAAATGTTCCTGTTAATACTCCATTTGTATTCGTTGAGACATATCCAGCAGAACCAAGACCTTGAACAGTGCTCCGCATGTTCCGATTCACATTTGAAATCTCTGAGTTCAGTTGAATAATGGTAGCACGAGCATTGATCAAACCTGTAAGAATGTAGAACTGGTCTCCTGTTGACATAGCCAGTCCATTTATACTGGATTGAAGAGTCGAGAAGGAAATACCACTTCCCGTGGAAAGAGTAGCAAGAGTTGAGTTAAAAGTGCTTATTGTAAGATAAGAACTACTGACTGTGCTTAATGCACTAAATGCTGCAGCACTAATATCTAAATATCCTTTGCTCGTAAATGTGCTGATTGTAAAGAAAATAGAGTTTGTCGTGACGTTTGTGCTGAGTTTAATATCCTGAAATCCAATCATGCGTAGCAAGGTAGAAGGTGAACTGGCTGTAATAAAATCTCCTGGAAGTCCTTGAACAGTAGATGTAATCGTAGATGTTTGAGGAGTCACTTTGATTTGATAAAATCCATATTGTCCTGTTGATACAATATAGGGGTTGGAAACAGGTCCATCAATAAATAAAGTATTTGTAGTAGGATCTGACCGTGCTTGGATTGCACCAGTTGTCGCCACACGAATTGTAGGATTCAATACATTGTTGGAAAAAGCAGAAAACCCATTTTCTCCACTGACATCCAGATTCATAAACGATTTTCCAAAGAGAGTTGTTTGATTAGAACCAGCAGGGCCATTCACCATTCCAATCCCTTCACCAGCCAAGAGACGAAACCGATTGTAACTCAAATCTGCCGTATATGTCGCAGCAGATGTAATAATTTCATTAAACGATGGATTCAAACCAAGACTACTCGGGATCGCCCAATACGTTCCCCCAGTTCCATCCGCTGTTAAGACTCGCAATGCGGGTATATTTGAGTTGACAACATTTTTTGCAAACACAGTTCGCAAAGTAATGACGTCTGTATCATATGTTCTGCGGCTAGATGCCATCCTCTCTTGTTTTACGGTAGATTCTGAATTGACAAAAACACCGAGTTCGTAGAGCCAACTCTGATGTCAATATTGCAGTTCTTAAATCCTGTTGTAGTATCAAATGTCAAACTACTCACCATGTTATGACAGAAAATATAGGGATTGGCATAGTTTCCACTAATCACTGATCCAGGAATCTGGAGTTTTATAGGCTGCTGATACAGATTTCCAAAAGCATTGGATGTATTATTTCCATAGACCCACGATGTTGTTTGATTGTCTGTCAAGAAGTTATTATTTCCATATTGCAAGAAAGTGCTCATACCTCTCATCAAATATCCTGAAGCCCCTTGATAAATCCCTGAAAAGACAAACGTAGGATAATAGTCCAAATAGACACGGCTATTGGCAGTAATATAACTAGAAAAGCGATCTAAGCCAAGCAAGGCAGTTGAGAAGAGCATACTTCTGGGAGGAGTTCCATCATAGGTAAATGCATTAATAGTTCCATTTGTTCCAGCATAAGTAATGGAAGAAAATACAAAGGAACTCAAATATATAACATTATTTACAGAAGAAAAACTAATATTTCCACCATTAATGGTAATGCTGCCTGCATTATCAATATAAATCGCTTGTGCAAAGTTTGTGCTGAGACCCGCGGCTGTGCTGATCAATGCTCCTGTAGAAACATAAGTTGCAGGTGAATAAATAGTTGCAACAGTGCTAAGTAATGATGCAGTGCTTATATAATCAGACGATCCAAGCCCTACAACTGTGCTACAAAGGTTTCCTGTGCTTATATATCCTAAGGAACCAAGACCCACAACTGTGCTTTGAAGTGTAGAAGCGATTGTTGTAGAAATACCTAGAAGACTGCTTTGAAGATAAGATGTGGAGACATATCCAACTGTTCCCAAGCCTATAACAGTGCTTGTGATTTGAGGAGTAGAAATAAATCCAGCAGTAAAAAACTCTCTCTGAAGACCTCCTGTTGTGGAAAGAAGGTTCAAAGAGGATAAAAATCCAGATGTTTGATAGTTTCTTGTAATTCCAACTGTTGTGCTTATGAGACTCAACGTGCTGACATAATCAGAAGAACCAAGTCCTTGCACAGTGCTGTTCAGTTGAAAATCATAAATCCCCGAAGAAATATAGGCATTCCCCAAAACAGTGCTTAACGAGGAAAGTCCTGCTTGATAGTTGATTCCAATCGTTGAAACTGTGCTAGATAATGAACTCAGATTGCTTGTAAGATTGAAAATAGTGCTTGGGAGATAGCCAATCCCAGGGCCTGCTGTGCTCAGATTTTCAAATGGATTCATCCAAATAAGACCTCCTAAGCCATCCGTAGTCACAATGAAGTTTGTAGAAATCGGCAGATTCGTGTTAGGATTCAAAGCGAACAATGTTCGCAGAATTATCATATCGGTGTCATAGGAACGACCTAGTTGTGAAAAGGAATCCATACGGCAAGTCTCTTACTGATCTACAGAGAAGTTTTGGGCGTGTTTTTATCAGCACGAATCTATTGTTTCACAATAGAATGACAGCAGGAGGTGGCCTGTTACAACTCGTAGCACGAGGAAAACAAGACATTTTTCTAACCGGAAATCCTCAAATCACATGGTTTAAAATGGTCTACAGACGCTATACAAACTTTGCAGTGGAATCTATGCCTATGTATTTTGATGGAGACCCTGATTTTGGAAAGAAACTGACCTGTTTGATTCCTCGTCGTGGAGATCTCCTCGGCCAAGTGTTTATAGAAGTTACCCTTCCAGCACTCACTTTGGCTGGAACCAATGATCCTGTTTCCTATGTAAATGCTATTGGTCACGCATTGATTGCTGAAATCAGTATTGATATTGGTGAACAAGAGATTGACAAGCAGACAGGTGAATGGATGGAAATCTGGTCAAACTTAACAACCACAGAAGATCTCAAGTTTGGATTTTATGACATGATCGGCAAGGTGGATGGATATATTCCTCCTACTCTCTACGGACCCCTAAAACTCTATATTCCTCTTCGTTTCTGGTTCTGTAAAAACCCCGGACTCTATTTACCTCTCTTGGCTCTTCAATATCATCCTATTCGTATCAATCTCACACTCCGACCTCTACAACAACTCTTCTATACCACGGAACTTGTGACAAACTGTGATACACTGGCTGTGAATCCTGTAAAAATCACCAATATGCAACTTTGGGGTGATTATGTATATTTGGATGTGGAGGAGCGCCGACGCTTTGTGAGCAATGCTCATGAATACCTGATTGAACAGATTCAATATACTCCCAGTATTGGTCTTCCTGAATCAGGCAACCAGTTCCAATGCCGCTTAGAGTTTAACCATCCGATTCGTGAGTTTGTCTTTGTCCTCCAGAGAAATATTATGGAAAGTTATCATGAATGGTTCAACTATAGCAACTTACCGATTCCTGAAGTAGGAAGACGAACAGATTTGCTGTCTTCTGCTATTTTACAGTTGGATGGACAAGATAGATTCCAAGAAAGAGATGCTGGATATTTCCGATTGGTGCAACCTTGGCAGCGACACACTGTAATTCCGAACGAAGATTTTATTTATGTTTACAGCATTGCCCTCAGACCTGAAGATTTACAGCCTACCGGTTCCTTGAATGCTTCACGGATTGACAGCATTGTCTGGCTCCTCACAACAAATCAGACAACCGTTCCTGCAAGAGGCAACTGTTCTACACGCATTTATGCTACAAATCACAATGTGCTTCGTGTAGTGGACGGTTTTGGTGGTTTACTCTTCACAATCTAAAAAAGAAAATAGCAAGAATAAAGAATGGGTCTTTACACATTTCAACTCAAATGTGGTTGTGTAGAAGTCACAAGCACATTAGAAAAAGAACCAAAAACATTCACACTCTCTTACTGTAAAGACCATAAACCTCCAGAGGATGCTTACGAAAAGAAGTTGGAGGAAACTGGAAAGACGGAAAAGTCAAAGAATCAGAAAGACCCCAATAAATAGCAATGGAGACATCTCCTGAAAGTGGTAAGTATCCACAGTATACATCTGGAAAATTCTGGGGCGGCACAGTTCTACCTTTTTGGGTTCTCATGCTTGTCACAGCACTTCCTTTTACAGGATTTTTTGGGATTGATCATTTGTTGTTTCGGTCTCCCTCTACGGCTTTGATGAAGTTTTTCACAAATATTTTCACACTGGGTCTTTGGTATTTCTACGATATTGTTCAAGTATTTAGTGATAAAAAGTTTATTAAGGAATATGGATTGAGCAAACCGTTTACAGGGGCTGCAGGTCTTGGGCTTGATTACTTCAGTGGTATTGAAGGAAAGGATACACTTCCTCCCAGCAAAAGCAGTCTAACATCCCTACTCCTCTTTGTTCTCTATTTGTTCACACTTTTGTTACCGTTTGGTGTTAGCAACTTTGTTGCTGGAGATGTGGATGGTGGGATTGGAAAGTTCCTCCTTTCTTTTGGTATCTGGGGACTCTTCTGGGTTCCATTCCTCTTTGTTGCAGGCTTCTTTGAACTTTACAGAAATCTCACAGATCCCGAAAAGATCTTCACAGAAGGAGCAGTTCGCCCAACTCCTTTAACATTCTTAATGGAATCTACAGGATATTCTCCCAATATTATGAATCCTGAGAGCATCCAAAAGGCAAAAGACAATGCAAAGTTTGATTGGTATGGCACCTTTGTCAAACCTGTTCTCTCTTTCTTTGGTATTACTGATCCAAAAGAAGTTCTGGATACTGCAAAATGCACGGTTGTCCCTCCCATAAAGAAAACTGTGAATGCTGCTACCACGGCAGCCAGTGGTCTCACTGCTCTTGCTGAAACTGTTCCCGAAGTAGCAGCAGAGGCCACACAGAAACTTCAAACCTTTACGGATCCTGAACAGTTGAAAGCAGCCGCAGCAGCCGCGGCGAAAGTGCAAACAGGGGGTGGATCTTC
>JACCDP010996352.1_pt1 | contig 17365 bp, 11 predicted proteins | sample 7445841 | NCBI WGS metagenome assembly JACCDP01 (sample SAMN15323441, study PRJNA562643) | freshwater metagenome | isolation source: river surface water | place: USA:Blue River Watershed | collected 2017-08-17 | reverse complement strand
TGCTAACTCTTGCACCGGCAACTTTACCAACTAGTGCACCTGCTGCAGAAACAGCTGGAACAGCACTTAGTCTTTCTTCACCTACTCTTGTTACAGATACGGTCATTTTTTTCTTTGAAGTGGCACTAGCAACACCTGTTACAATTACTTCATCAAGCGCGCTTGTTGAAGGTTGTAGTGTTACAGTCATTCCTTTTGCAGCTGAAACCTTTGCATCGGTATAGCCAACATAAGAAACGGTAAGTGTTGTACCTACTGCTACTCTAATACTAAATTCACCATTACCGCCAGTTAGTGCGCTAATGTTTCCAGATTTAACAGTTGCTCCAGAAAGAGCAGCACCTGAATTAGATAGTACTTTACCATCTATAACAGTTTGCTGCGCCATCGCATACTTACTAGAAGTAAGCATAAGCACTGCAACCATGAAAAATAAAAATTTTCTCATTTGCATATTATTTGGTTAAAAAATAAGACCCTAAGTTAAGCAATAATTAACCAATTGTTAAAATTTTTTAACAATTGAGTATAAATCATTCAATTTCAATGATTTATAGCCTAACTAACGATCGTTTTTTTCGATCAAACGGCATTATAAAAGGATGAATGGTAAAAAAATATGCTTTTATGGAGCCTCATTTTAGGGTACTTTTGCAACATGTTAGTACTAGACGGAAAAATTGCAGCAGCAGCTGTAAAAGCTTCATTGCAAGCAAAAACAGCAGATCTTGCTGCAAATGGTAAAAGAGCTCCACATTTGGCAGCCATTTTAGTAGGCAACAATGGAGCCAGCGAAACCTATGTAGCCAGCAAGGTTAAAAACTGTGAAGAAACAGGCTTTATATCTTCACTCATTCGTTTAGACGAAAACGTGTCTGAAGACATCCTGTTAGCAACCATCCAAAAGCTCAATAACGACGATACAGTAGATGGTATTTTAGTGCAACTTCCTTTACCAAAACATATCAGTGATCAAAAAGTAATTGAAGCCATTGATCCTAAAAAAGACGTGGATGGATTTCATCCGGTAAACGTTGGAAAATTAGTACAAGGCCTTGAAACCTTTATCCCAGCTACACCTTATGGCATCATGTTGTTGCTAGAACATTTTAATATTGATACCAAGGGCAAACACGCTGTAGTTGTTGGACGTAGTAATATTGTAGGACGTCCTATGAGTATTTTACTCAGCAGTAACGTTAACAAAGGCAATTGTACGGTTACCATTTGTCATTCACATACACCCAACATCGAATCGTTTTGTAAAGACGCCGACATATTAGTTGCCGCTCTTGGTAAACCCGGATTTATTACCGCTAATATGGTAAAACCAGGTGCAGTCATAATTGACGTAGGTATTACAAGAGTTGCAGACGATACAACCAAAAGTGGATTTAGAATTAAAGGAGATGTTGCCTACAACGAAGTATCAGAAGTAGCAAGCGCTATTACACCGGTACCTGGTGGCGTAGGGCTTATGACCATTGCTGGACTTTTAAAAAATACCATGCAAGCTTATTTACAGCACACCTAATTATAAAATGAACGATACAACCATAGCAACAGATTCGTTACCCGTGATGGAGTATTTTTATACCCTCCAAGGAGAAGGCTATCACCAGGGTAGAGCTGCCTATTTTATTAGACTAGGTGGTTGTGATGTGGGCTGTGTTTGGTGCGATGTAAAAGATAGTTGGGACGCGAGTAAGCATCCATTACAAACGGTTGATTTTTTAGTGTCGGAAGTACAAAAAACACCCGCCAAATTAGTAGTGATAACAGGTGGTGAACCACTCCTACACAATTTAGATGCACTCACTGCTGCGCTTCAAGCAGCTGGTTTTGAAACCAATATAGAAACCTCTGGATCTTCTCCCTTATCTGGTAGCTGGAACTGGATTTGTTTATCGCCTAAAAAATTTAAAGCACCGTTAGATCATGTGGTACAAGTAGCACAGGAATTAAAAGTGGTGATCTTTAATAAACATGATTTTGAATGGGCCGAAACTTTTGCAGCGCAGGTGCCTCAAACTTGTAAATTATACTTGCAACCTGAGTGGGAAAAAGCGTCTAGCATGCTTCCACTTATAACAGAATATATTAAAGAAAACCCAAAATGGGAACTGAGTGCACAACTGCACAAATATATTAACGTACCTTAATTGCATGAAGCAAAAAAGTAGGTTTAGGGGTCTGATATTTTGTTGTGCTTTTGTTGTAATAAGCACTTTAACAATTGCGCAAACACCACGTCAATCTAGTAATCCAAAAGCTTTAAAAAAATACAACGAAGCGCTTCTTGCGCTCGAAGACAACCGCAGTACCGAAGGCATTGCACTACTTGGGAATGTTTTACAAATAGACTCAAATTTTATTGACGCCTATTTATCACTAGCAGGTGCCCTTGGAAATACCAAACAGTATAAAAAAGCGGTAACGGTGTATGAGCGCGCACGCTTAAAAGACAGCATTTATTTTACACCTTACGAATTACCGTTTGCTATTAACCTTGCGGGGCTTGGACAATTTGAAGAAGCGCTTGCAGCCATCAAAAGATTTTTAACCCTTGCTGATCTAAGTGGCAGAAGCTTAAAAGCCGCACAGTACCGTCAAAAAACTTTTGAATTTGCACTGAGTGAAAAACAAAAAAATAAAAACGCTTCCTATGTTTTTGCGCCAAAAAATTTAGGCGATAGTGTGAACTCTAGTTCTTCCGAATATTATCCTTCCGTTACGGTCACAGATGACGCACTTGTTTTTACAAGACGCACTGGAAATGCAAGAGAAGATTTTATGCTAAGTGGTATTAGTAGCAAAGACAGTTTTAATAAAGCAGCACCGCTGGATGGAGATATTAATTTGGAACCACGCAAAGGCGCTATTACTGTTTCACAAGATGGCGACTGGTTATTTTTTGCAGCTGATATTGCAGGTGCAGGCATTGGTGGTTTTGATATTTATAAATCGGTGTATACACCAACAGGCTGGAGCATCGAGGAAAATTTAGGCGATTCTATTAATACCGATTTTTGGGAAAGTTCACCAGCTATCAGCCCCGACAAACGCGTTTTATATTTTAGCAGCAATAGACCTGGTGGTTATGGTGGTGCCGATTTGTATGTGAGTTATTTAAAACCAAATGGGCGCTGGACAGATGCTGTAAATATGGGACCGAGTGTAAACACAGCAGGTGATGAACTCGCTCCTTTTATTCACGCCGACAACCAAACACTTTATTTTACTTCGGACGGCCTACCAGGTTATGGTGGATCCGATTTATTTGTACTCAAAAAACTATACAATGGAAAATGGGGCACACCAGAAAATATGGGCTACCCTATTAACACCATCGAAAACGAAGGCAGTTTAGCCGTAGCCGCCGATGGCTACACCGCTTACTACGCAAGCGATAGAGAAGATAGCAGAGGTGGTCTCGACATTTATTCTTTTACACTTCCTACACATGCAAGGCCTTTTAAAACCATTTATGTAAAAGGAAATATCACAGACCTTGTAACAAAAAAAGGACTACCTGCTAATTTAGAATTAACAGACAACGCCACAGGTACAATCATTAATAAAGTACAAACCGACGAGCTCGGACATTATTTTATTACACTCCCGGAAGGAAAAGATTATACGTTTACCGTTAATAGAAAAGGATATTTATTTTATTCTAGCGCTTATGCATTATCGGGTGTAGCACCTGATAGCACTTATGAAAAAAACATTGCTTTAGAGCCGATTAAACTAGCGTCTAATTTTGTATTTACACAGGTACTATTTGATAACAATAGTTTTGCACTTTTACCAGCCTCGTTACCAGAATTAAATAAACTGGTTCAAATTCTAGAAGAGAACCCGGGCATGCATATACAAATTAGTGGTCACACAGATAATGTTGGTAAAGCCGCCGATAATTTAACACTCTCTACAAATAGAGCAAAAGCGATTGTGCAATACATATCGGGTAAAGGCATTGCTACAGAAAGGCTTAGCTACAAAGGTTTTGGCAGCACAGCACCTATTGCCAGTAACGAAACCGCAGCGGGTCGAGCACTCAATAGACGGACTAGTTTTACGATTACGAAATTATAAGTTGCGCGTTTAACGTTGCACGCGTTATTACGTTATTGCGTTTGCGTGTTTTTTGTACGCATATTTACACGTACTAGTACTGATTTTTGTTTGCATGTTTTGTATGAGCTTGCACTATGATGGACACAGAAATTTCAGACAACGAACTACGCTATCAAATTGCGCTCACACAAATAGAATCGATAGGGCCAAGTCTTGCAAAATATTTAATAGAACATTTTGGTACCGCAAGTGTTGTATTTAATGCTTCTAAAAAAGATTTATTAGACATCGAATATTTTGGCAATTATAGAGCCGAAAAAATTATTCGGTTCAATAATTTCACCGCCGCCGACACAGAAGTTTCTTTTGTAAATAAACATGGCATCACACCCCTATTTATTAATGCGGCGGACTATCCAAAAAAATTAGCGGCCTGCTCCGATGCCCCTACCATACTGTATTACAAAGGATCAGCACCTATCAATCAAACGCGTATTATTAGTATTGTTGGCACCAGACTTCCTACCCCTTATGGCAAATGGCTTACCAGTTTAATTGTGGAACAATTGGCTCCTTACAACCCACTTATTATTAGTGGACTCGCCTATGGTATCGATGTAACCGCGCATCAAACAGCACTCGACTGTAATTTACAAACAGTAGGTGTGCTCGCACATTCACTCGCCACTATTTATCCGGCCGCACACCAACATATTGCAAAAGATATTGTAGCGCAGGGCGGACTCTTAACCGAACTATCCTCTACCGCAAGAATCGAAAAATTTAATTTTCCAAAACGCAACCGCATCGTAGCAGGCTTATCAGATGCTACCATTGTAATTGAAACAGAAACAAAAGGCGGTAGCATGATCACTGCAAATTTGGCCTTTGATTATGATAGACAAGTGTTTGCCTGCCCAGGAAAAATTACTGATAAAAAAAGTAGTGGCTGCTTGCAGCTCATTCAAACACATAAAGCCGCCATGCTAGATTCTGTAGGCACTTTTATTGATGCACTGGGTTGGGCGCCCATCATCACAAAACAAATAGCCCCTAAACAGCAGCAAAACTTAACAGATCCCGAAAAAACAATTCTTGCACTACTAGATCACCAAATACCGGTATCTATCGATGAAATTTACCTGAAAAGCATGCTCCCCAACGCCGTTTTAGCAGGTAGCCTGCTCAATTTGGAGCTATACAACCTCATTGGCGCCCTACCGGGCAAAACCTACCTACGGCTGCTGGGCTAAATCATTTTTTTGGCGGAAATATGCGGTTCCTATTATCTTTGCACATGGCAATAAGAAATACAAAGACCGCCAATAAGGCAACAAGTGCTAGATTATTTGGAGAAGGGCTAACGTTCGACGACGTTTTACTCATGCCAGCCTACTCTGAAATTTTACCAAGAGACACTGACATCCGCTCTCAACTTACCAAGTCCATAACGCTAAATGTACCCATGCTATCCGCTGCAATGGATACCGTTACAGAAGCCAACCTAGCCATAGCGCTTGCACGCGAAGGTGGCATTGGTATTTTACACAAAAACATGAGCATCGACAAACAAGCCGAGCAAGTAAGACGTGTAAAAAGAAGTGAAAGCGGCATGATTGTTGACCCCATCACCCTTTTAGTAGACGCCACCATTGGTGACGCACTAAAACTAATGCGCGACAATAAAATTGGTGGTATTCCTATTGTAGACGCCGGACAAAAATTAGTAGGTATTTTAACCAACAGAGACCTTCGTTTTGAGACAGACAAAAAACGCAAAGTAAAAGAAGTAATGACTAAAGAAAATTTAGTGATTGCACCAGAAGGTACTGACCTCAAAAAAGCAGAAATTATTTTACGCAAACATAAGATCGAAAAATTACCCGTTGTCAACAAACAAGGTAAACTCATTGGTCTTATCACCTACCGCGATATTTTACAACTACGTAATTTTCCAAACGCCGTTAAAGATGGTATAGGCCGTTTACTAGTGGGCGCTGCACTTGGCATCACTTCCGATTTAATGGATAGAGCCGCAGCATTACAACATGTGGGCGTAGACGTAGTAACACTCGATAGCGCACACGGACACAGCAAAGGTGTAATCGAAGCGCTCAAAGCACTCCGCAAAAATTTTAAAGGACTACAAATTATAGCTGGTAATGTGGGTACGGCCCAGGGCGCCCTTGCGCTTGCCGCAGCCGGCGCCGACTGCGTTAAAGTGGGCATCGGGCCCGGTTCTATTTGCACCACACGTATTGTAGCGGGGGCAGGTGTGCCGCAGCTTACGGCCATCATGGAGGCCAGCATGGCATTAAAATCAAAAGGCATTCCGGTAATTGCAGATGGCGGTATCCGTTACACCGGCGACATGGTAAAAGCACTTGCTGCTGGCGCCAACGTAGTTATGATGGGATCTGTTTTTGCAGGTACCGAAGAAAGCCCTGGCGACACAATCATTTATGAAGGACGTAAGTTTAAAGAATACCGCGGCATGGGAAGCTTAGGCGCCATGAGTCAGGGAAGTGGCGACCGTTATTTCCAAGACGTTGAAGCGGATATTAAAAAATATGTGCCAGAAGGCATCGAAGGACGCGTTGCATACAAAGGAAATATCTCTGAAATTATTTATCAATACGTGGGTGGATTAAGATCAGGTATGGGCTACTGCGGTGCTAAAAATATCAAAGCTTTACAGCAAGCAACTTTTGTAAAAATCACCAACGCGGGCATGAAAGAAAGTCACGCACACGATATTGATATCACAAAAGAAGCGCCTAATTATAGCCGTAAATAATTACACGACTTGAAAAAATCAACCCTCTTAGGTTATAGTATTTTAACAGGCCTGTTACTCGTTGTAGCATGGCCTGTTTTTTGGTTTGCCCTCTTATTATTTGTTGCATGGGTACCACTACTTATTATAGCTAACAACGTAACAAAAAAACTAAGCTTTTTTGGGTACACGTTTTTGTCGGTACTTATCTGGAATATTGGCACCACCTATTGGATGTGGAACTCCACCGATGTTGGCAGCGTAGCTGCCATTATAGCGAACAGCCTACTTATGTGCGTGCCTTGGCTATTTTATTTTTCTGCTGCGCAAAAAAATAAAAACATCGGTTATTTTACCCTCATTGCAGCATGGCTAACATTCGAATACATCCATTTAAACTGGCAAATTAGTTGGCCTTGGCTCACGCTAGGCAATGGCTTTGCCATGCATACCAGCGTTATTCAGTGGTATGAATACACCGGCGTAGCCGGTGGAAGTTTATGGATACTACTCATGAACATATTCGTATTTAAATTAGTAGCCAAAAAAAAAGAAAAGCAGCCCATCAAAAAAAACATCGTTCAAATTGTATCCTGTTTTATATTGCCCGTTGTTTGCTCAAACCTGATACTCAGTTATCAAAAAATACAAGCCAACACAAGTTCCAAAAATGCAACTAGTACACAAAATGTATTAGTCGTACAACCCAATATTGATCCCTATCAAAAGTTTGAACTATCCACTGCGTCATCGCAAATTGCCCAGCTTGTAAGCGCCACGGAATCAAATATAGACAGCGCTACCACGCTGGTATTATGGCCTGAAACAGCCATGAGTGTTGCCGACTGGCAAGACAATATTTTAACCAACCCCTACTACCAACCCATATTTGAGTTTAGCAAAAGACATCCGAGGCTCAATATTTTATCGGGCATCGAAACCTATAAAAAATATGGAGCTACTAAAGAAACGCCTACCGCAAAACAATCGAGCGACGGAAGTTTTTATTACGATGCATTTAATGCAGCCGTATACATTAACAACGGAACGCCAATTGCCTTTTACAATAAAAGCAAACTAGTACCGGGTGTAGAAACCCTGCCTACCTTTTTAAATTTTTTAGGACCGCTCCTCGAGCAGTTTGGGGGCTCCACCGGCGGATACGGAAAATCTAAAGAAGCAGAGGTATTTACCAGTAATGGTTGCCAGTTCATTAGTGCACCCATTATATGTTACGAAAGTATTTATGGCGCTTATGTAGGCACCTACAAACAAAAGAGCGCTAACCTACTAGCTGTTATCACCAACGACGGCTGGTGGGGTAACACCAGTGGACACAAACAACATTTGCAGTATGCTGCACTTAGAGCCATAGAAACAAGAACCTGGGTGGCGCGCAGTGCCAATACGGGCATATCTGCAGTAATTGATCCGCTCGGAAACATCGTAGCACAAAAAGGATGGAACGAAAAAGCAGTTATTAAATACCCTATTCCAACAAAATCTACGATCACTTTTTATGCAAAATATGGCGATTGGCTGTATCTGATTTTTTCCTCTTTTGCCGTTCTTTTATTCGTACAGGGTGTATACAAGCGCTTTAAAAAATAAGCATGGAAACCCGTTCATTTGAATTTGACAAACACCAAATTGGTTATATAAAAACGGGTACTGGACCCGCCGTTATTTTACTGCATGGCTTTGGAGAAGACCACCACATTTTTAATAGCACCGTTGCAATGCTAGAAAAAAAATATACGGTATATGCACCTGATTTAATAGGCACGGGTATTTCGAGCATAAATACATTCACATCAAATTTTTCGATCGAATACCTGGCAAATAGTATTGCAGCATTCATTCATCATGAAAAAATAGAAAACTGTACGCTACTAGGGCATAGTATGGGTGGTTATGTAACTGTGGCTTTTGCAAAAAAATATCCGCAGCATCTAAAAAGTTTTGGACTTTTACATTCAACCGCCCTCCCTGATACACCCCTAAAAATTGAAAATAGAATACGCGGCATTTCTTTTATACAAAAGTTTGGTGCCGCTCGCTTTTTAGAAACTACAGCGCCTAATTTATTTGGAAGCTTTACCCAAAAAAACCATCCACAAATAATTACTGATTTTATACAGTCTATACCGTCATTTACTAACGAGGCGCTAACGCATTACTACCATGCTATGATGCAGCGGCCAGATCTTACGCCTGTTTTAAAGACCACTTCCTCACCCGTACTGTTTATTTTAGGCGACCAAGACATCCCTATAGCACTAGAAGATACATTACCACAAACAAAAATGCCACAGAGAGCCTATCTTTATGTACTAGAAAATTGTGGCCATATGGGTATGCTTGAGCAACCCGGAAAGTTTAATAACGCCATACTCGATTTTTTGGATAAAGTGAATGCATGAAAAAATGGTTATTGATATTATTTGCTAGCGTTTGTTTTACAACTGCGCATGCATCACATATTTCGGGGGGCGAAATGTATTATACCTATTTAGGAAAATCTCCCACCGATGCAAACAAGCTTCGTTACGCGATAACATTGTTGTTATACAAAGACACAACGGTTACTGGGCCTACTGTAGCATCACTATCAAGTAATTATAACATTTCTATTTATAGAGGCGATAATAATGCACTTGTTGGCAATTATGTACTGAGTCGTAAAAGTTACGAATTCATGAAACTAGGCACTTACGATAAATGCCTTTCTAGTTTTCCGCGTGTTGAATTTGCCGTATCTGCTTATGAAGTAGTGGTAGATTTAGATCCTAATGCTAGTGGATATTTTGCAAGTCATTCTCAGTGCTGCAGGGTAAGTGGCGTATTAAATATGAACTCCAACTCCGTGGGTATTAGCTACTGGGTAAAAATTCCGGGTAGCGACACCAATCCGTTTGCACCCGATAATTCAAGTGCTGCTTTTTTAAAAAAAGACACCATCCTTGTTTGTGTTAACTCTCCCATGCAACTCGATTTTAGCGCGGTAGATCCTGATAAAGACTCGCTGGTATACTCATTTGCACCAGGTTATATTGGCGCAGGACCTCCACCCAATCAATTACCACTGCAATCCGATACACCTCCCTACACCACCGTATCCTATTTTGGCGGATTTAGTTTTAATCAACCCTTTGGAAATAACTCCGCACAAATTAATTCCAAAACAGGAATCGTAACCGGGAAGTCTCCTGCGGTAACAGGTATTTATTTATTAGCCGTTCGCGTAGAAGAATACCGTAATGGAATAAAAATTGGTGAGCACCAAAAAGAATTTCAAGTAAAAGTTGAAAACTGTTCTATCGCTGCCGCAGAATTAAAACCACAATATATTTCTTGCGATGGGTTTACACTAAGGTTTGAAAACGAATCAACAAGCCCAAGTATCAATAGCTATTTATGGAGTTTTGGTGATGGCCCTGCCAGTGTTTCTAACTTACCCACGCCCACATATACCTATAAAGACACGGGTACTTATGTTTTAAAATTATTAGTAACAAGTACAGGCGGTTGTCAAGACTCTGCCACATCCCTTGTAAAAGTATACCCTACATTTAAAACAGATTTTTCTGTAACAGGAAGTTGCGTACTCAATAATTATACTTTTAAAGATTTAACCGCTAGCAAATATGGTATAGTAAATAGTTGGCGCTGGAATTTTGGTGATGCTGGCAGCTCCGCAGATTCAGCAACAACAAAAGATACTGTTTGGAAATATAGTGGTGCGCAAAATGCAACCGTAACACTTATTTCAACCAATAACAAAGGGTGTAGCGATACCCTTTCCAAACAAATTGCTATTTTAGATAAGCCACAAATCAATCTTCCATTTAAAGACACACTTATTTGCAGCAATGATACAATTCGTTTAAAAGCAAATATTACAAATACCGCTACCATCTCATGGACCCCCAATAACACAGCTAATAAATTACGTATTACAGGTGCGAATACTGCAAATCCGAGTGCATATCCCAATGACACTACCAAATATTATGTAACCGTCAATGATAATGGATGCAACGCCACAGACAGTGTTATGGTTAACGTGCTTCAGTTTATTAAAGTAGATTTAAAGACAGATAGTACCATTTGCAGGGGTGATAGTTTTGCACTTGCCCCTACTTCATTTGCACTTTCTTATTTGTGGCAAAGCTCGAGAGGTGATGTGGTTGATCCTGTTAAACATCCAATTGTAAAACCAATAAGCAACACACAATATTTTGTAACAGCCAACCTTGGCAAGTGTCAAGACAAAGATTCAATACTTATTAAAGTAGTAGCTACGCCCGCCGTAACTGCATCGCCTGATACTACCCTTTGTTTTGGAACTACACTTTCATTACAAGCAAACATCAGTGCCAGTAAATTTACTTGGAGTCCTACTAGTAGTTTAACGGGCTTTAACACCCTTCGCCCTGTTGCAAGACCGGTAAGTTCTACAAACTATGTGATTGCAGTTTCTGATACACTCGGCTGTCCTAAAATCGTTACCGATACCATTCGAGTAACAGTAGTCCCTCGCATTATTCCAAATGCCGGAAACGATACCATGGCCGTTATTGGAAAACCCTTACAACTTGGCGCGAGTGGTGGTCTTAGTTACTTATGGACACCTTCTACCTTTTTAAATAATCCGAATACCCAGAACCCTATTTTTATTGGTGCAGCCGGCACCGACTCTGTTGTATACACCGTTCGGGTTTATACGCAAGCTGGCTGTTACGCCGAAGACAATGTTACGGTTACCATATTTAATGGTATTTCAAACATATGGGTCCCTTCGGGATTTACCCCCAACAAAGACGGCAAAAATGATATTTTAAAACCCATCACAAAGGGCATCAAACAATTGATACATTTTAATGTTTTTAATAGATGGGGGCAACTCATTTATACCACCAGCAAACTGGGTCAAGGTTGGGACGGAACTTATAACAATGAATTGCAACCAAATGGCGCCTATGTGTATGAAGCAGTAGGTATCGATTTCGCAGACAATAAAGTATATACCAAAGGAACAAGTGTTATCATCAGATAAAATAATGTATGAGTAAAACAATTTTAATTACAGGTGCTACTTCTGGTTTTGGAGAAGCCATGGCCCATGTATTTGCTGCAGCAGGAAACAAATTAATTGTAACCGGCAGAAATGAAACATTATTGGCTAATTTAAAAGAAACCCTTGTTTCAAAGCACAATGCAACTGTGCATACACTATGTTTTGATGTACAAAACAAAGAAGCTGTTTTTGCTGCCGTAAATAGTATACCATCGGCATTCGCAAGCATTGATGTACTCATTAATAATGCAGGTTTAGCCCTTGGTCGTGATGCTTTTCAGAACGCTAACTTAGACGATTGGGAAACCATGATTGACACCAACGTAAAAGGATTACTATACGTAAGTAAAGCAGTGCTTCCACTCCTTATCCATAATAAAAAAGCGCATATTATTAATATTGGTTCTACAGCAGGTGTAGAAGTATACAAAGAAGGAAACGTATACTGTGCCAGCAAACACGCTGTGGCTGCTATTTCAAAATCAATGCGTATTGATTTATTACCACACCATATTAAAGTAACGGCCATTCATCCGGGTGCTGCAGAAACTAATTTTAGCAATACTAGATTTAAAGGAGACGGGGCAAAAGCAGCTGCTGTTTACGAAGGATACAAAGCATTAGAAGCGGAAGATGTTGCAAACGTTGCCTACTATGTTACAACGCTTCCTGATCATGTATGTATCAATGAGCTTGTTGTAACCTGCACCAGTCAGGCCAATTCTTTTTATTTACACAAGTAAAATTGCGCGTGGGATTCGAAATGTATTTACCCAAAATCAATTTCGGTATTGTCACCAATATTTAAACTACGCGACAAGCCTTTTACACTCGCGTCACTTCCAATTAAAGAATTGTCAAGCACCACTTCGTGTAAATTGGTGTAACCGCCAATAATACTGTCTCTAATAATTGATTGAGTGATAGTCGTGTTAGGACCAATGGCTACATTCGGTCCAATGATAGCATTTGAAATGGTGCAACCTTCTGCAATACTCACCGGATCAATAATAATAGTATCGGTGTAACCATGATTTTCAGGCACATGGCCGCCCATCTTTTTCAGGAGTGTGGCATTGGTTTCAAGTATCGATTCTTTTTTACCACAATCAAACCAATTAGCCACTTTAAATGACCTAAAACGAGTACCCTTTTGTATCATGCATGCAAGCGCATCCGTTAAATTATATTCACCCCTCGTGGTAATATTTTCTACAAAAAGTTGCTGCAAACATTCAAATAAAACAGCTGTTTCGTTGATCTTATAAAGTCCAACAAGCGCCATATTACTTTTTGGAATGGCTGGTTTTTCTACCAAATGTTCTATAAAACCATTTTCATCCAAAGTGGCCACACCAAAATCGCGTGGGTCATCTACTTTTCGTATCCCAATCATACTATCTGTGCTATCTATAATTTCCTTGACGTCAAATTCACAAATGGTATCACCAAGTGCTACAAATATGGGCTCTTCTCCAATTAATTGTTTGGTTAACTCTACCGCATGGCCTGTTCCCTGACGTTCGTTTTGGTATACAAAATGCGTTGTCAAATTTGGATAGGTTTGTTTAACGTAATCCTGAATTTTTTCGCCTAAATAACCCACAATAAAAATAAACTCAGTAATGCCCGCGTCCCTTAATTGATCTACAATATGAGATAGTATTGTTTTGCCAGCAATAGGTATTAGCGCCTTGGGTTGCGTATAGGTAAGGGGCCTCAATTTTGTTCCAGCACCAGCTACAGGGATAACGGCTTTCATAACTTGGGGGATTTAAAACGATTTACCCACATCAAATAGGGGTTCGAAAATAGTAAAATTAGGCATTATAACAACAATTGTGCATAGTTTGCGACTTAAGGATTCATTTTGAACCTGCTTAATCAAGCCCTTAACTTATCTTTGTACCCAAGCACAAAAAATAGCAACCATGCAAAGAGATACACTTGTTTTTGACATCATCAACCAAGAATTAGCACGCCAACGTAGAGGCATCGAACTCATTGCTTCAGAAAACTTTACAAGTCTTCAAGTAATGCAAGCGATGGGAGGTGTGATGACGAATAAATATGCCGAAGGGTATCCTGGACGCAGGTATTATGGAGGTTGCGAAATTGTAGATAAAACCGAGCAATTAGCGATTGACCGTTTAAAAGAAATATTTGGACTTGAATACGCCAACGTACAACCACATAGTGGTGCACAGGCAAACGCAGCAGTAATGCTTGCTATTCTACAACCAGGTGATGCTATCTTAGGTTTAGACCTTAGCATGGGCGGTCACTTAACACACGGTTCTGGTGTAAACTTTTCTGGTAAAACCTACACACCGCACTTTTATGGTGTTGTAAAAGAAACAGGATTGATAGACTACGAAATGTTAGAAAGTCAAGCACGTACACATAAACCAAAATTAATTATTTGTGGTGCAAGTGCCTACAGTAGAGATTGGGATTATGCGCGCATCAGAAAAGTAGCCGACGAAGTGGGCGCTTTTGTACTTGCCGATATCGCACACCCAGCTGGTTTAATTGCTAAAGGATTATTGTCTTCTCCATTTGATCATTGTCATTTTGTTACTTCTACTACGCACAAAACATTACGTGGTCCTCGTGGTGGTGTAATTATGATGAAAAAAGATGGCGAAAACACTTTAGGACTAAAAGACGTAAAAGGAAATTTAAGACTATGGTCTAACGTTATAGATATGGCTGTGTTTCCGGGCACACAAGGTGGTCCGCTAGAGCACGTGATTGCTGCTAAAGCCATTGCATTTGGTGAAATATTAACCGACGAGTTTTTAGTATACCAACAGCAGGTGCAAAAAAATGCACAAGCCATGGCAAAAAACTTTACCGACAAAGGGTATCAAATTATTAGTGGCGGTACAGACAACCACTTAATGCTCATTGATTTACGCAATAAAAATATCAGCGGTAAAAAAGCAGAGCAGGTTTTAGGACACGCAGATATTACCGCCAATAAAAACATGGTACCTTACGACGACAAGTCGGCATTTGTTACATCAGGTATTAGATTTGGAGTTGCCGCTGTTACGACAAGAGGGATGGTAGAATCAGATATGGCTTTTGTTGTAAACGCTATTGACAAAGCACTTATGAACCCCGACGATGCTGCGCTTTTAGAAAAATTAAAAGGCGAAGTCAATGAGTTTATGTCTCAATTTGTTTTATACCCTGAGCTATGATACAACGCATTCAAACCCTATGGTTACTGTTAGCAAGCATTTGTGCATTTGCATCTGTTAAGCTACCGTTTTATTTTGGAAGCCTAGAAGTGCCTGGACCCACTGTAACCATTACACCTTACGATAACTTTATGCTACTCGTATTTGTTATTGCGACGGCATTAATGGCGCTTGTATCAATTTTTTTATTTAGCAATAGAAGTTTACAAATTAAGATGTGCGTAGTAGGCTTAGTTTTAAGCTTGGCAAATTTGATGCACTACTTTTTGTACATGAAAAATTTTAAATCAGGAGGACTTTCCCTGTATTCAATACTTAGTTTTTTAGTGCCTGTGTTTTTTATACTTGCTATCAGAAGTATTTACAAAGACCAAAAGTTACTCAAAAGCCTAGACCGATTGCGCTAATAAATAGCTAACCTCCCATTATTTCAGGTACTTACAAGTATTTTGCGGTATGCGAAGCGGCGCATTTTTTAATGCCAGCAGGAACACCCTCGTACACAACCGTTCCACCTCCATCCCCCGCTTCGGGACCCATGTCTATGAGCCAATCTGCCGATTTTATAACGTCTGTGTTATGCTCAATAACAATCAGTGAATGCCCCTGATCGATAAGTGCCGAAAAAGAATTGAGTAATTTTTTGATGTCATGAAAATGAAGTCCAGTAGTAGGTTCATCAAAAATAAATAGCATTTGGCCATGCCCTTTACCCTTGCCTAAAAAGCTGGCAAGCTTTACGCGCTGAGCTTCTCCACCACTTAAGGTGTCGCTACTTTGCCCGAGCTTAATATAACCAAGCCCCACCGATTGAAGTGGAAGTATGGCGTTGTAAATATTTTTATCGTCTACAAAAAAATCGAGTGCCTGATCTACAGATAACTCAAGCACGTCAAAAATACTTTTGTTGTTGTACTGTACTTCTAACACTTCTTCTTTAAATCTTTTGCCTCCGCAAGATTCACAAGTAAGGTGTACGTCTGCTAAAAACTGCATCTCTACCACTTGTTCGCCTTCACCTTTACAGGTATCACAGCGGCCACCATCTACGTTGAAAGAAAAATGTTTGGGCATAAACCCGCGCATTTTAGAAAGCGGTTGTTTGGAATACAAATCTCTAATGCCATCATAGGCCTTAATATAGGTAACCGGGTTACTGCGCGACGATTTACCAATTGGGTTTTGATCTATAAGTTCTATTTGTGAAATAGAATCGATGTCACCAATTAATTTGGTATGTAAGCCTACTTTATCGGCGGGCTCTCCCTTGTATTTTTGAAGTGCTGGATATAAAATTTGTTTTACGAGCGTTGTTTTACCACTACCACTCACACCACTTATTACACATAGTGTTTGTAGTGGAAATTTAACTGTTAGATTTTTTAAATTATTTTGCCTTGCGCCTTCTACACCAATAAAACGGGTGCTCTTTCTTAATTTACTCGGAGCTTCGATAGCAAGTGCACCCGATAAATATTTACCCGTTAAACTATCCGGATTTTTTATAAGCTCGTTGTAATTGCCCGCTGCAACTACTTCACCACCAAGGTGCGAAGCAAATGGACCCATATCTATAATATGATCTGCTTTGCGCATAATCATTTCATCATGTTCCACCACTACAACGGTATTTCCTAAATCACGTAACGATTGTAATACCCCAATTAAACGCTCGGTATCTCTAGAATGAAGCCCAATAGAAGGCTCATCTAAAATGTATAATGAGTTGGTTAAATTACTCCCTAAATTCCTGGTTAATTGAATGCGCTGACTTTCGCCACCACTGAGCGAATTAGCTAATCTATCTAATGTCAAATAGCCAAGACCTACGTCTAGAAGGGTTTGCAGGCGCTGGTGTATTTCAATTAAAATTCTTTTGGCAACCGTACTATCATGCTCCGATAACACAAGGTTCTCAAACCAAACTTTTACATCACGCACCGGCATTTGACATAGTTCGCCAATATGTTTACCGCCTACTTTTATATAAAGCGCTTCTTTGCGTAATCGGTATCCACCACAACTAGTGCAAGTAGTGCGTCCACGATACCTACTCAATAAAACACGGTATTGTACTTTGTATAAATTTTGTTCTACCTCTTTAAAAAAATCATGGATGCCGTACACTTTACCAACACCATCCCATAACTGCTGGTACTGTACTTTGGTTAATTGTGCAATGGGTTTATGAATCGGAAAATCTATTTTAGAAGCGCCTTT
>JACCDP010220468.1_pt1 | contig 17375 bp, 18 predicted proteins | sample 7445841 | NCBI WGS metagenome assembly JACCDP01 (sample SAMN15323441, study PRJNA562643) | freshwater metagenome | isolation source: river surface water | place: USA:Blue River Watershed | collected 2017-08-17 | reverse complement strand
GTTAATACTTTAGTTCTAAATCCGTTTCTAATAGCAGTCACCATACCACTACCCGTGAAAGGACGGCAAAAATAGGGTATTTTTTGAATTTTTAAGCTAAATCTGTATGTTTTGCGGCAATTTTTTGCCCAAAGAACAAACTACCCTGCTGTTCAAATACCTGCTCATTATCGGTGGTAAAAAAGCTAATTTGGCCATTTTTACTGCATTTTTGAGCTATTTCAGGATGATTTTCTAGATAAAGGGCCAAACTTTGAGCCACAATATCTCCTTGAGAGATAAACTTAACGGTTGGAGGGGCATAGGCTTTAATCTTAGCCTCCAATAAGGGATAATGGGTGCAAGCCAATAATACGGCATCAATTTGTTTAGACTGGCTAAAAAGCTGGTCCAGGTATTTTTTTACAAAGTAATCTGCCCCCTCGGAATCAAATTCTCCGTTTTCAATAATGGGCACCCACATTGGACAGGCTTGTTGGAACACTTTCACCTCTGGAAAAAACTTCGCCATTTCAATAATATAACTTTCACTTTGAACCGTACCAGAAGTTCCCATGATACCCACTTGTTTAGAAACAGAATAATTACCCAATACTTCACTACTGGGTCTGATCACCCCCAAAACTCTTTTATGAGGGGCCAAAGTTGGAAGGTCTAATTGTTGGATATTTCTAAGTGCTTTTGCGGATGCAGTATTACATGCAAGAATGACTAATTCACAACCCTGATCAAAAAACCATTTAACTGCTTCAAGGGTATATTCATATACTGTTTCAAAAGATCTAGTTCCATATGGTGCACGTGCATTATCTCCCAAATAGATATAATCATACTCAGGTAATTGCTTTTGTAAAGCTTTTAAGATGGTTAAACCACCATAACCACTATCAAAAACGCCAATGGGTGCAGCCATAAAATTGTTTCGTTATGTAAAACTAAGAACCTCGTTGCATAACAACGAGGTTCTTACTAAAAATATTGTTATGTTAGAATTAACCTTTCTTAGCAGGAGCTGCTGTTTTAGCAGGAGCGCCGCTAGTAGCTGCTTTGAAAGCATCTTCTACCTCTTTAGGTAAAGCTAATTTCAACTTCATTGCAACACGAATGGTTAAATTATCTGCAATGGAAGGTTGAGCATATGGAGATAAAGATTCTGCTTTTAATACTACAGTATATTTATTTTCCGCAACTACTTCACTTAAAGCAGCAGCAATTCTTTGTCTATAAGGTAATAACAAAGACTCTTGCTTTTGTTGCATCATCTCTTGTTGATATCTTTCCCAGTTGATCAACTTATATTTTAATTGATTTAACTCATCAGTTGATAATTGTAAAGCTTTTGGTCTTTTAGATAATTCTAAAGAATCTTTTCTGTAGATACTATCCTTCACTTGATAACTTTTTAAAGTGTAGTTATACTCATCTTGTAAAGTATCTTTTGCATAAGATTGCAACACTGTATCTAATTTCTCTTGGATACCAGGAAATAAAGCAATGATGCTTTGGTCATCAAAATAACCAATTTTTACTTGTGCAGAAGCACTGTTAGTGAAACAAGCAGCAACTAAGATGATGGCTGCTATGAAGAAACCTTTTTTCATTTGTCTATTTTTTGTGTTGTGTTATACTTAATTATTAATCCCCAACTCCTTTAAAACGTCGTCGCTTTTATCTAGTTTCGGGTCAGCAAATATAATGGTTATTCCTTCACTTTTATCCAAAATGAAGTCATACGAACGAGCGATAGCCATTTTTTGAACCACATTATATACTTTATCCTGAATGGGTTTTACTAATTTTTGACGCTCTTTGAATAAATCCCCCTCATAACCAAAGCGCTTTTTTTGCAAATCTCTAAGCTCTTTTTCTTTTATAAATAGTTCATCCTCACGCTTTTTCTTCAAATCTTCAGACAACATAAACTGCTCTGCTTCATAGTTTTTGTACATTTTGTCCAAAACCATTTGTTTTTCGTCAATTTCTGATTGCCACTGATCCCCTAATGCTTTTAATTTTTTGTCCGCTTCCTTGTATTCTGGAATTTTGTCCAAAATATACTTGGTATTAATCACCGCATAACGGCTTTGCGCTTGAATACCTAAAACAGTACAAAAACTAATCGCTAGTAATAAGTAAAATTTCTTGAATTGCATTTTGATCAATTTTAAAATGAATTATAAATAAATCTATTCTGGTTCAAATCCTAACATGAAGGTAAATCTACCCGCATCTTTCAAAGAGTTGGTTGCATTCAGTCTATCAAGACCTATACCATAATCAAAACCTAATAATCCAAACATAGGTAAGAAGAAACGCATGCCCACACCCACAGATCTTCTTAAATTAAATGGATTATAATCTTTCATACTATACCATCCGTTCGCAGCTTCGAAGAAAGTTAATGCGTAAATAGTACTACTTGCTGCTAAGCTCAAAGGATATCTTAATTCAGCAACATATTTATTAAACATGGTGAATTTCTGTCTAGAAGATTGTTGATCAGGATTGATTTTTGGATTAGAAGATTCATATACAGGATAACCTCTTTGAGCAATGATATCAAATCCTAATAACGCAAACTGATTACTTAATCCGGCATCACCCACTTGGAAACGTTCAAAAGGAGAAATTGCTAAAGACTCATTGTATCTTCCTAAGAAACCAAACTTAGCAGCAAATTTCAACACAAATTGTTTGTTGCGTTCTTCTCCTGCTGGTTTACCTAATGGCACATACCACTCACCATTGAATCTCCACTTATGGTATTCTAATAATTCATAAGGATTTGCTTTCTTAGCAAAATTTGGATCAAATGCAGAATATGGTGGAGTTAGTTGAGCACTTAATAAAAAGGTGGAACCGGATCTTGGAAACAATGGTTGGTCAATAGATGTTCTTTGTAAGGCTAATCTTATGTTTAAGTTATTTACAAAACCATTATCAAAGTTGGGAAGGTTGAAAGGATCAATGGCATAGTTTTTCAACTTATACCTAGTATAGTTTAAACCAGTACTAAAAGAGAAATAGTCATCTGGCCAAGTTAATTGTCTGGCGAAAGATAATGTTGCACCTGTTGTAGAAATATATCTTTGATCAGCTACATTAGGATTGAACATACCAGTTATTGGATCAAAAGATTGACCAAACTTAGTATTGTAAACGCTTAAGGTTAAAGAATTTCTTTTAATACCACCAAACCAAGGTTCTGTGAAAGTAAAATTATAAGATCTAAATGCTTTACCATTACTTTGAATACGCAAACTTAATTTTTGACCATCCCCCATTGGAAGTGGATCCCATGCTTTCTTGGTAAAAAGATTTTTGGAAGAGAAATTATTAAAGGTCACTCCCAATGTACCTGTTAAACCAATAAATCCACCCCATCCAGCGCTCAATTCTAATTGATCACTAGATTTTTCTTCAACCCCATAGTTAATATCCACTGTACCATCTTCCGCATTGGGAATAGGTTCCATTTTAATTTTTTCTTGATCAAAATAATTCAACTGTGCAATTTCACGTTGAGAACGAATCAAAAAAGTACGGCTAAATTTATCACCAGGAATGGTTCTAATTTCTCTACGAATTACAAAATCTTTTGTTTTTTCATTACCAGCGATACGAATTGTTTTGATAGTAGCTTGTGGACCTTCCATTACCCTAATTTCAAAATCGATGGTATCATTATATACTGCAGTTTCAATAGGATCTATTCGGAAAAATAAATAACCATCATCTTGATACAAGCCACTCACATCTCCACCTTCTGGAGTTGGTGTTTTACCTAATTTATTGAACAGGATTTCTCTGTTGTAAATATCCCCTTTCTTAATGTTCAAAATACTCGTTAAAAGAGAATCTGAATATTTAGTATTACCTCTCCAAGTTAAATTACCAAAATAATACTTCTTACCTTCTTTCATTTGCATGTCAATATTCAAATTGCCAGCAGCGTTATGGTATACAGTATCTTTTTCAATCACCGCATCTCTAAATCCAAGCGCATTGTAATAATCTAATAAGTTTTCTTTTGCGTCTTCGTATTTCTTTGGATTGAATTTTGAACCTGATAATTTAATACGCAAATAAGGATTCAAAATTTTTCTAGTCTTTGTAAAAGTCAAATACCCTTTTTCTTTAAGGTACTCATCAAAAGTATAAGGATTCGTTTTAACAATAACTGGCTTATCATTGATTGGATACAGCGTCATTCTTGACTTTTCGTGTATCTCTTTTAAACTTTTCTTTAATTTAATTTCTTCAATTTTATTGCCGCCAAAATTAATATTGTTAATACGCACTTTTGGACCACGATCAACCACAAAGTCTAGTATAATATTGTTTTTTCTAGAAGCATCTTTTTGTTCTTTAATCACAACAGATGCATCCTGAAATCCTTTTTCTGCATAAAATTTCTTGATACCTTCAATAGCAGTAATCTTCATATTTTCCGTGATGACTCTATTAGGAGTCAGGCCGGTCTTCCCAGACAATTCATCTCTTTCCGTTTTCTTTACCCCAATTAAATTAAATCTAGATAAACGAGGGCGTTCCACCACATCAATTTCAACATCAATATCCTTGTCTTTTAAATCAGTAATATAGATACTTACATCACTAAAGTAATTCTGGTCCATTAACTTACGAATGGCTTTAGAGAAATTATCTCCTCCAGGTATTTGCACTTCATCTCCCACATTTAGGGTAGATAAAGACAACAATAGACTTTCATCAAAAAATTCGTTACCTACCACTTTGATAGAGCGAATTTTGTATTTTGATATAATTCTTTGACTAAATAGGTTTTGTAACTTAACATTGATCTGAGAAACCGAGTCTTTAACAGGAACTTCCTGAGCAAAACAAGTTGAAGACAATACAAGTACCGATATACATCCAATAAAAAAACGGGTCAATTTCTGCATCTGCTGGTTGGGCTATAATTTATAATCTTAAAAGAGTCGCAAATTACTTGTAAAAACTCAAAGTCTTTGTTAAAAAGGAGAAAATAACATATTAATTATTTTACTCATTTGACTGTATTTGAGCACTTGTTTTACCAAATCTGCGTTCTCTGGATTGGTAATCCATAATGGCTTCCAAAAGATGCTCTTTTCTAAAATCAGGCCAACGAGTCTCTGTAAAATACAATTCTGCGTATGCCAACTGGTATAATAAGAAATTACTAATACGGTGTTCCCCACTGGTGCGAATCATTAATTCTGGGTCTGGAATTCCTTTGGTAGTAAGGTTTTGCGCAAAAATAGCTTCATCAATTTGAGCAGGATCCAATTGGCCATTTTTAACCTGTTGGGCAATTGTTTGAGCTGCATGCACCAATTCCCATCTACTACTATAACTAAGGGCAATGATCAGTTTTAAGCCGGTGTTGGAGGCAGTATCTGCAGTGGCCTGCTCCAATGCCGCACTTGCATGGGGGGGAAGGGTAGATAAATCCCCAATAAACTGTAATTGGATATTATTTTTATTTAAATCGGGGACTTCTTTGGCAATGGTTTCCACAAAAAGGGTCATCAGACCATTCACTTCCTCGGTGGGTCTATCCCAGTTTTCTGTGCTAAAAGCATACATGGTGAGGTATTTGATCCCAATTTCTGCCGCAGCTTCTACCACTTTTCTAACGCTAATCACCCCATGGTAATGACCATACAAACGGTCCTGCCCCTGTTCCTGAGCCCATCTGCCATTTCCATCCATGATGATAGCAATATGTTGGGGGAGTCGGTGTAGATCCAGGTTTTCCATGTTGTAAAAATAAGCAATACGATACTTATTTGCGGTTAAAAGGAAGGAAAAAAAGCAATTTAGATCTCTTTTTAGGGGAATGGTCTTCTATGTCTGATTTTTTCTTTTTGGATGGTTTGAATTTTTCAGGACCATAAATTTTTCTAAAATTATAAGAAAGTCCAATGGAGGCAGACATCAATTCATCTTTACCTGACTTACTTCCTTGAAAAGAGTTTGCAGAACCTGGAATGGATAAAGGTGTATCATCTGGAAAATGATCAACATAATCTGATGTAGTAAATCGATATTTAAATTCCCCAAACAAATTAATTTGTTTGTAGACATTCCATTTAAATCCAACATTAATGGGCATTGTGGCAATTCTGTTTTTTGCAGGACTTGCATAACCATTCATATCATCAATATTCCCATTGAATAAATAACCTACACCAAATCCCAAATAAGGTGAAAAGCGAAAATCTTTTCTATCTGTAATAAAACGATTAAAGTATAATTCAGACAATACACTTACTTCATGAAAGTCTCTTTCAAAAATAAATCCACGTGTAAAATCGTATGCATTTTGTGAACTTAGATCACTAGCGCCAAGATTTAATTTTTCATAATTCACTCTTAAGCCAATATATGCATTCAATTGTTTTTTGTAGAATGCTCCGTAATTCATTTTAATAAATTGTACATCAGAGGCAATATCTCCATTATAAGAACCATATCCCATAAAAGCCCCAACTTCACCTTGATCATTGATTAATTGAAGGTGTTGCGCTTTTGAAGAAAAAGAGAAGAAGGAAAAAAATAATACTAAATAAATATAACGCATGCCTTTAATTTCTTTTATCTAAACCCCATGTAAGTTTGGTTCTTAATGTAGTCAAATAGCTATTTTCATTCAATCTTATAAAACTCACTGTAAAAGATTCTTTTTTAACTGCTAACTGAATTTTTTTAGCAACAATTTCTTTTCTCGCATCAAGCGCACAAATAATTTCTTCAGTGCGACCTTCAATTTCAAAAGATATCACCGAAGTATCTGGCACTACAATAGAGCGAACATTTAAATTGTGCGGCGCTACGGGCGTAATAACAAAGCTAGCTGATTCTGGAAATAAAATGGGACCATTACAACTCATATTGTATCCTGTAGAGCCAGTAGGTGTTGCTACAATTAATCCATCTGCCCAATAAGAATTTAAAAACTCACCATTTAAATACGTGTGAATTTTAATCATGGGAGAAGTATCTCTTTTGTGAATGGCAAATTCATTTAATGCAAAAGGAGTTCCACCAAAAATGGGAAAGTCTGCGTCTAAATGAATCAAAGATCTTTTATCAATGACATAAGATCTATTCACCAATGCATCTACCATTAAGCTTAATTCATCTTTAGATATAGATGCTAAAAATCCAAGTCGACCATAGTTCACCCCTAAGATGGGAATATTGGTATCACCTACTAATGTAATAGCATCTAATACGGTACCATCTCCCCCCACACTAATCAAACAATCTACAGCATTATGTAAATCATGTGAATCCTTAAAAGGCTTTAAAGCAGGTTTACCCTCAATGGCTTTTAAATCAAATTTTCGAATAAGGTCTTCAAAAACAAAAATGTCCACATCATAACGATATAGCTCCATCAACAAAGCATTCAATGATTGCTGTTGATCCATATCCACCCCTCTACTGTATATAGCTACTTTCATGATGTAAAATTAAAAATTAATTCCGCCTTGTAAATATAAACCTTTGTCACCAAGCTGATTCACACTGTAATCTACTTTTAAAACAAAATCATAAATACTAATAATATCTACCCCAATTCCAGCTGTTCTAAGCAAGGTATTGGATAATTTATTCGCATTCAAGGGTTTTTCACTATAAACATACCCTAATTGAGTATATATTTTAAGCCAAAAATGGTATTTCACTTCTGGCAAGAATTTTTTAGTAACTGGATTGCGTAAACTAATGCTACCTAATTTATGATGAAAAGCCATCTTTCCAATAGTTGCTGCATTTCCATCCACCACATAAAATTCTAGACCATTCATTTGCAAATTGCCATACCCTAGTAATTTTTGATCCAAGTAATTTTGATTGGCTAAGAATTTAATTTGTGAATTGGATTCAGTGTATAAGAAATTGGTTTTATTAAAAGGATGTACAAATACTTTTCTAAATTGAAAGGAACTCAGCGGCGCATTTTTAGCCAATCTTTGATACCAAATAAAATCAGTACTAGCCCCTTTGGTTGGATAAACATTGTAATCAAATTTAGTTTTTGAAAATCCAATAGTAAAATCGGCATAGCGCATCATTCTATTTAATGTAGGAAGTAGTTTTGGCGCTTTTGCAAAAGCTTCGTCTGTAATTTGTTCCTGCCCAAAACCTAATTGAAAATTCATTCTTTCAAATAAATTGGGTCTATAAGAAAAATTGGCATTGCCTCTGAAACCTTCTCTAAGAAAACGATCGGATCTATAAAAAACTTGTTTGTCAGCCAATGTAGCAAAGTTCATTTCCTTTTGGGTATAAAATTGCAAACCGGCACCAACGCCCCATTGTAATTTTTTATCAATAAAAGGTATCTGGTATCTCAAAACAGCTTGCTGCGTGTAACCAGTAATTAAACCAATTACCAATCTATCGTTATTACCAGAAAAATTACTTTGTCTAAAATTAATTCCATAGTTCACTCTGTCTAAACTTCTATTCTGTTGATTCCACCACTGGCTAAAATTTCTATCCACCCATCTAAAATAAGGTAGTGGAAATAAGTACCACCTTTCTTTAACATGAATCAATATATCAGCTGTAGTACTATCTACCATGATAGATTCCACTTTGGCCTCATTAAATAAACTGGTATTAAAAATTTGATACTGACCTAATGTATTATAAGCATCCAAAGAATCTGACGGTACTATAGAACCTATTTTGTAAGGTAGTTCTCTTTGAATGATATAAGACTTGGTTTTATCATTACCCTTAATGGTAATAGAGCGAATAGTAATTTGTGCTTGAGCAGAAAATGCAAAAGCAATACTCAAAAAGAAAAATAAAACATAGGATTTAAACATCTAAATAGTTCATTAGATGATGGTAATGGTCCTCGATATCATTATTGATAGGAGTGTTACCAAAATAATGGAGTAGTTGATATTCGTAACGCTGAAAAGTAGATACAATTGCTTGTGCTTCTTCTTTATTTATTTTTATAGTGATAATAAAAGCACCAGTAGCTTCATCAAAAATAGAATTCAATTGTACAATTTGTGCATTATTGGTTTCTACTAGTCTACTCATCTCCGCTAAAGAATATTGATAAGGAGATATTGAGAAAACCAAAATTGCACCTGGTTGTGACACACCCAAATACAAGGCCAACATTTCATTTAAATTCTTCTGAGGTACTACTCCCACGCACTCTTGTTGCTCATTGAGCACAGGTAAGATACTTAATTGATGCTTGGCAAAATGATCCAATACAGAAGTAATATGTGCAGTACCCAATACCCCTACTCTTTGAAAAGCATCAGCAATAGATGCAATAGTTTGATCATTGGGAATATCTAATAAATCAACTTTATGGACTAAGCCAATAAAATAATCATCTTTTGTAACCACCAATTCTTGCACATCAAAGTCTTCCATGTTTTGTAAAACAAATCCCGCCTTATCTTCTAAGCGCATCATGGGAAAGCTTTGTACAGCAATACTAGAAGCAATCATGCAATTTATTTTGGTAATGATTGAAGAAAAGTAAACAACAAATCATTGAATTCGCCAGGCACTTCCATCATTGGAGCATGACCACATTTATCAATAAAATGAAGTTGACTATTAGGAATTAATTTATGAAATTCTTCCGCTACAAATGGCGGAGTCACTGTATCATTTTTTCCCCAAATCAATAAAGTAGGAATTTGAATTTGATTCAGCTCCTCTCCTAAATTATTTCTAATCGCACTTTTAGCAAGCGCAATAATTTTGATAACCTTTACTCTATTTTTAGTGATTTCAAAAACCTCATCCACTAATTCTTTAGTCGCCATTGCAGGATCATAAAAAGTAAGGGCTGTTTTATTTTTAATATAATCGTAATCGCCACGTTTTGGATAAGAATCTCCCATGGCGTTTTCAAACAAACCACTACTACCTGTTAAAGTAAGCGACTTGATTTTTTCAGGATGTTTTAATACATGTACCAAAGCCACATGACCTCCTAAAGAATTACCCAGTAAATGAATATGATCATATCCTTTGTGTTCAATAAATTGATCCACATGTTTAGCCAATCCAGTAACACTGGTATGTAAAATATCTAAATCAAATAGCGGTAATAAAGGTACTACCACCTTATTTGTTTTTCTGAAACGTTCAATCAGGTCCGAGAAATTACTTAAAGCACCAAAAAGCCCGTGCAAAAGCATCAAAACCTCTCCCTCGCCTACTTCTAAGTAGTCAAATTTGCCCTCTTTTTTGATTTCGTAGTCCATGCTTTAAAGATAATTGATTCAGCTTAAAAAACCTTAAACTAAGCTACTCAAACTAGATTTAATAGAGGGAATCCATAAACTTAACTTTTTCATAAAATAAGGCCACCAAGATTCTAGATAAGAAAAGCTAAAACTATCCTTAATACTGGCTTTCTCTACCACTCCAAGTAAGATCATAAAATAAAGTACAGCACTTAAGATAGTACCATAAATCAAAGCATACAAAATCATGCCCAATAATTTATTCAACCAACCCAACATTAACCATTCTGCAGATTGTTGTAAAATACCCGTAATCATTTTTAATAAAATCATTACACCAATCAATACCACCAGAAATGCAATAAAAGGAAGCCACTGAGAGCCAATTTTAGTATGCTCTTTTAACAGATTGGAAATATACCCGGCAAACTGAAATGCAACAACCAATCCAATGAATAAAGAGAAGAAAGATATAATGGCTTTAATCAAACCATGACGATAACCTTGCAAAATAGCAATGATTAAAATAGTGCCGGATAGAATGTCAATCCACATACTAAGCGGTCAATAGATTTTTAGCAACAGCAGAAATTACATTGCCTGCAGCTTTACCCGCTAACTGTTTAGATGCTACACCCATTACTTTTCCAAGGTCTTGAGGACCAGCTGCACCTACTTGTGCAATAATCGCTTTTACTGCAGCAGTTACTTCTTCCTCACTCATTTGAGCAGGTAAGAATTTTTCAATCACAGCAATCTCTTCAATTTCTTTAGCAGCTAAATCTGCTCTATTTTGTTGTTCATAAATCGTCAAAGAATCTTTACGAGACTTTACTAATTTTTGCAACAACTTCATTTCAATATCTTCATTGATTGATCCATTCGCACCAGGATCTGTTTTCGCTTTTATAATTTCAGCCTTGATGGCTCTTAGTCCTCTTAAAGTAGCTTCATCCTTGTTTTTCATAGCGTCTTTCATCAAAGACATTACTTTTTCTTCTAAACTCATATCAATAATTATTTAGTATTATTTTGTTTTAATTGACTCTCTTTAAACTTGGTTAAAAAAGTTTTTGCAAATTTTTTAAACTCATCAGACAATTCCTTGTCTTGCGTTGCACGCATATAGGTATCTCCCATGCCCATGATGTTTTGGTAAAAGAAATCTGCCATTTCATCTACCATCATTTCTTTGGTCCATAAATCAATACGTAAAGCAGTTTTATCAGAAGGATCCCAGAAAGTTAACATCATTGCTCTTGCAGCTTGTGCTTCTTCGGCAGAGCTATCAGAAGCAGACCATTCAATTTGTTGAGGAATTTTTTGCTCGTCCAAACTAATTTGAACTTGAATATTTGATTGATGCATAATAAAATTTATTGGGCAAAAATACCATTTTTTATGGTATGCACATCGGACATCATTTGGTTCAACCATGCATGTCCATAGTTAGACCTGGTTTGCTTATATACTTCGTCTTTATAGTATAATTTGAATTGATTGGAGAGCCCCTGTAATTCAGAAAAATCAAAGCATTCCCCAGATTGAGTATACGCAATAGGCCAATTGGTTTGACTATTGAGTAAGATGGGCAAACCCATACCAGCAGCCCATTGAATCATACGAGTATAATAAGGCAGATATACACTCCAAATACTGACATAAGCGGCCGCAAAATCTATTAATTCAAGGCTTTCATAAGTTTTAAAGAACACTGCATTTCTATATTTATATCCTTTAACTAATTCCTCCGCCTTATGCATTTCTTTGGTGTCTTTACAAACAAATAAAATAGCCATACTGGTTTGTTGCCATTTTTTGAAAATAGAAAACTCTTTTAAAATACCCACTATTTCATTGAGTGTTGCGAAAACCATAAAATAGCTGTCCCCATTGGTGTTGCGCGTTTTAGCCAATGCCAATTCTGACCATTCGTATTTTGGTAAATGAGGTTTTGGCAAATCAATATAACTATATACAGCGCTTGCTTTCTTCACTATTTTTTTATGTTCCATTTGAGCCAAGCTATTGGCAATCCATCCATCTACCAACTGCTTAGGTGCAGCTAAATCAATAAAATATTGGGTAAATGATTCGGATCCTTTTAAAGGAATTCCAAAGTGAACAATAGAAGCATTGGCAGAACTTAACAAAAGGGCTTCTGCTTCTTGCGTGCCCATCAAAGTAGCGCCAGGAGGCAGTGTGGAACGAAATCCATCTGCAACCACAATTATTTCTGAACTAGTTGAATCATTCACAGAAGCAACCATATCAACAACGGTTTGATCCACCAATAATGCAGGAATATTCCAAGCAGCTTTAGAAACAATAAAAATGCGCATCAGCAAAATTACGCTATACTTAACAATTTATCCACCAATCTCTTAGAGGCTTATCTGTCAAAGAATTGTATAGTAACTTTGAAATATGGCTAAACACTTGCAACAGCTAGATTTATTTGGAAACGATACACCACAGCCGGTGCATATCGCAGCTCCAGCAAGTACCAAAAGTCTCAGAAAATCCAAATCTTCCAATAAAGCAACTACCAGAGAACAGAACACTACAATGGTTGTAGAAGAGCCTCTTCCAACTGTTTCAAGAACCAGCATGCATTATAAAACCAATGCAGGTATTCAAAAAAGAGGTAGAAAATCTTTTGCATCCATGGAAGGTGATATGGAAAAATTACAAGTACCTAGTGCAGAAATTTTAGCAAAAAAATTATACTACCCTATTGGTGAAGTAGCAACTTGGTTTAATGTAAACACTTCATTGATTAGATACTGGGAAAAAGAATTCAAACAATTACAGCCTCGCAAAACTAGAAAGGGAGATCGTTTATTTAGATCTCAGGATATTGAATTCTTGAAACAAATTTATTTCTTGTTAAGAGAAAAAAAATATTCTATAGATGGTGCTAAAACTTATTTGAAAAACAATAAGGAAAAAGCAGATAAGGATATGGCTTTATTAAATAGCCTTAAAAATTTGAAAAGCTTTTTAACACATTTGAAAGAAAGCTTGTAATACATTCAATACTTCCACAAATAAATAAGTAAAATCAATTACAATTCAGCAAATTGAATTTGATGTTGATTAGCGTATTGAATGGCTTCAAGATTAATACGCTCTCTTAGGGTCTGAAAGGCAGTAATATCCAAATGCATACTCACATATACTTCTACATGAATAATATGTGCTTGTTTACCAGCTTCCGTTAATACCACCACGGCATTTAATACACCTGCTTGTTGTTTGATAAAATTTCTAAAATGATCCGTGAAAGCGCTTATGACTGATGCAGGCGTATGAACACTTAACTGCATATCCATTTCAAATTTACGCTCCGATCTTAAACTAATATTGTCTACAATATTATCTACCATTTGCTTATTAGGCACAGAGATATAGGTTTTTTCTTGCGTGCGAATTCGCGTACTGCGTAACCCAATTTTTTCAATCGTGCCAGTGAAATTATTCACTTTCACCAAATCCCCCACCGAAAAAGGTTTATCAAAAAAGATAATAAAAGAAGCAATAATATTTTCCAAGCTTTCACGCATAGATAAAGCAATAGCTGCACCCACAATGCTTAAGCTGGTAACAAGGTTGCCAATATTTTCATTGAAAACATAATGCAAGATGAGTAATGCACCAATAATGTATAAGATCACTTTAAAGAAATCTCTAAAGAACAATACCAATTGATCATCACTTTGATCTGTGGTAGATTTTGCTTTCTCTTCTAAAATCTTCGCAATAAATTCTAAGGTTCTCAAACAAACACGAATGAGCAAAATGATAAAAATCAATTTAGTAGAAGATTCAATAACCTGCTGAAAACTTAATTTAAATAAGTGCAGGTTCCATGCTTCAGGAAAATGCAATTCATATAAAGCAATCACTGCCACCAAGAACAATAAGAATTGTTCGATAGGCACAACCAATCTATGTAATTGAGCTTTCTTTAATTCGGCATGATTGTTTTTAACAATCCAAGTATAAATCAAGCTGGCAAAAAAACGAGAGATGATTCTTTTAAGAATAAATGCCACTACAAAAATAGCTAGTACAATCAAATAGCTTTTAATAGTATTACTTAAGAAAACATCGTTTAGGTTCATGCTTCCCATTTTTTAAGTTGAAGATCATTGCCATCAAAAACTGCATAAGTATTGGATCTAATCCAATCACCTAAATTAATATATCTAGCCTTGTCGGTAATTTTTAAATCCAATGGATAATGACGATGTCCAAAAATAAAATAATTAGCCGCATTGGTTTGAGACAATTCTTTGGTATAGATAATTAACCATTCTTTATCTTCTCCTAAAAATATTTCGTCTGCAGATCCTGTTTTAATTCTACTTTGGCTACTGAAAAAATTAGCTAGTCGAATACCCAAATCTGGATGCAACCATCTAAACAGCCACTTACAAATTGGATTGGTAAATATTTTCTTTAAAAACTTATAACCTTCATCTCCAGGACCTAAGCCATCACCATGTGCCACAAAAAACTGTTTGCCCGAGAAAGTAAATTCTTGGGCAGAGAAATACACAGATGCCCCTATTTCTTTGGTTAAGTAATCTTGCATCCATAAATCATGGTTGCCAGTAAAAATATGAATGGGAATGCCTGCATCATTTATAGATGCTAAACATCCTAATAAACGGACAAAACCTTTTGGAACTACTTCTTTGTATTCAAACCAAAAATCAAAGATGTCGCCTACAATAAATATCGCAGCAGCATCTTCTTTAGCGGATTGTAAAAAACGAACAATATGCTCTTCACGAACTCGACTGGCTTTTTCATCAGGCGCCCCTAAATGAAAATCTGAAAGAAAATAAACTTTTTTGCCAGCAGCCAATTCCATGCGGTGGATTTAAATAATTTAATCAGTAGCCTTGTCTACCAAGAAGCAATATACTTCTTTTGGGCCATGCACACCTACTACCAATGTTTTTTCAATATCAGCAGTTCTACTTGGACCCGTTGCATAACTAATCATGCTAGGCAGGTGTGCTTCCTCATTTTTGAATAATTGAAGACTATCTGCAATATCAAAAACCAATTGATGCGTATACGCAATACAAATATGAATAGGCGCATACACGCTGGAAGTTCTACCACTTAATTGATTCGTACTTAAAACAATGGTACCTGTTCTTGCTATTAAATGATCGCACAAAGTAATGGCCACATCACAATTTTCTAAATCGTCAGTATTTACTGGATCAAAATTGTATTCTTTCATATCATCCAACCAACCTGCTTCTCTGGAATACACTTTAGTCCAATTTTGAGAATGTATGAGTTTGGTTAACTGATCAACTAATTCAGCTTCATCTGCACAGTACACAAATTTGCCTAATAGCTCGGTGAATTTTTCTGCGAAACCAATGGTTAACTCTTCTTCTGTTGGTAAAAATATGGGAGCATCAGAAACCTGTTCAGGGAAAGGTACTGGTACAGGATCTTTTAAAGCCTGCTTTATCTTGTTTAATATTTTACTTCTTGAACCTTGTGATTCCATTAGAAATATTATTCATTATTACCAGCAGCATCTGCTGCATCAATAGTTGCATTTGCTGTGTCAATAATATCAGCCGCATTTGCACTATCCACAGTTGTTTCAGTTGGAGCAAAACTTTCTGCTTCAGAAACTTCTAAGGTAGTTTTTTCTTCAAAAGGTCTGTTACCAATTAATTCTTCAACATCTGATTTATGTAACACTTCTCTTGTCAACAATGCTTGTGCTAATTTCTCCACTTCTGCTTTTTTAGATTGCAATAAATCCAATGTTCTATGATAAGCGGCATCAATCATCTTACGCACTTCTTCATCAATAATTTTTCCTGTCTCTTCGCTAAAAGGTTTTTGGAAACTATTTTCTTGAGAAGGATCATAGAAGCTCACATTACCAATCTTATCATTCATACCATAAGTGGTTACCATTGAGTAAGCCATTCTAGTAATTTGTTGTAAATCGTTAGAAGCTCCTGTAGAAATTTTACCAAAGAAAATTTGTTCTGCAGCACGACCACCTAAAGTCATACACATTTGATCTGTCAATTGCTCAATAGTATATAAGTATTGTTCTTTAGGAGTGTATTGCGCATATCCTAATGCTGCTGTACCTCTTGGAACAATAGTTACTTTCAATAAAGGATAAGCGTGTTCTAAGAACCAACCACAAATCGCATGACCTGCTTCGTGGTAAGCAATCACTTCTTTCTCGTCTTTAGAAATAATTTTATTTTTCTTTTCTAATCCTCCAATCACTCTATCAATAGCGTCTTGGAAATCTTTCATCTCCACCCCAGACTTTCCTTTACGTGCAGCAATCAAAGCAGCTTCGTTACAAACATTCGCGATATCCGCACCTGCAAAACCTGGAGTTTGCTCAGCCAACTTATGAATGTCTAAACTTTCAGAAACCTTGATAGGACCTAAATGCACTTTGAAAATTTCTTCTCTACCTTTTACATCCGGACGATCAATAGAAATTTGACGGTCAAATCTTCCTGGTCTTAATAAAGCGCTATCCAATACATCAGGACGATTGGTTGCAGCTAATATAATAATGCCGGTATCACCACCAAATCCATCCATCTCTACCAGTAATTGGTTCAATGTATTCTCACGTTCGTCGTTACTCATCATCGCGTTTTTACCACGAGCACGACCAATCGCATCAATTTCATCAATAAATATTATACAGGGCGCTTTCTCTCTTGCTTGCTTAAATAAATCACGCACACGGCTAGCACCCACACCCACAAACATCTCCACAAAATCAGATCCACTTAAACTAAAGAAAGGAACCTGCGCTTCACCCGCCATAGCTTTCGCTAATAAAGTCTTACCAGTACCTGGAGGGCCAATCAATAAAGCACCTTTAGGAATCTTACCACCTAGTGATGTATATTTTTTTGGATGTTTTAAAAAGTCAACGATCTCCATTACTTCTTCTTTCGCTTCTTCCAATCCTGCAACATCAGAGAAAGTAATATTTACTTTAGTACCACCTTTTTCAAATAAGGTTGCTTTAGATTTTCCAACATTAAAAATGCCGCCTGGACCACCGCTGCCACCAGCGCCACCGCCCATCTT
>JACCDP011193992.1_pt1 | contig 17377 bp, 13 predicted proteins | sample 7445841 | NCBI WGS metagenome assembly JACCDP01 (sample SAMN15323441, study PRJNA562643) | freshwater metagenome | isolation source: river surface water | place: USA:Blue River Watershed | collected 2017-08-17 | reverse complement strand
ACGCGCGATCGCTGACCATACGCCTGCCGCAGCCCGTCATTAGATAACAAGTTCGCGGCGCAGTCTGCCCACTGCTCTAGATCGAGTTTGCGCACAAAGCCGTTCTTTCGATCGACCACTAATTCATCAGCCGCACCAGCATGTGGGCTAATGATGACAGGCAGGCTCGCAGCGCACGCTTCATTCGCCACCACACCCCAGACATCTGCCTCCGTTGGGAATAGAAATACTTTTGCTGAGTGATACAAGTCCGGAAGATCGGCTTGTTTGGCGAATCCGTTAAACACCACATCGATATTTGCTGCATGAGCTTGGGCCCGTAAGCGTAATGAATCTTCCAAACTGCCCGAACCAACGATCAGCAAACGCGTTTTGCGCATTAACAGCGCAGCACAGCGTGCCGCCACCTCGATCGCGAACGCTGGCCGTTTGCCAGGCTCGAGTCTTCCACAAAAGATAAAGTCAAAAACCTTTTCCGGCGCGTTGTCTTCAGCGGTGCGGAAGCTGTCGTTGTCGACACACAGGCAAGAGCGGTAACACGCTGCACGCGGTACGCCATACTGCCGATATAGGGCGAAGCCACCATTGCTGGCAGCAATCACCGAGCGTGCTCGCCGATACACCACGCGTCTCAAGCCGACATGTACCCGGCTAAGGCTACTCTCAGACTGTAAAGTGCCGTCTGTCATTGGTACATAGATGCGACGGGTTAGCGCGCACCAGCTCATGGCATACAGATGGGTAGGATTGAACCCATTGCCGATCACCACATCAGGCGAGAAACGCCGCAGGGCAAGATAGACCTCCGGGTTATTGTGAATATAGCGCCCATTGACGGTGGTGATGCGCTCGCGTAGATAGGTTGCATCAAATTTCATCGGAGGCAAATCCCAAAAGCGATTTGGCTCACGTCGACAACAAAAAATAACCTTGAGCTGCACATCTGGTGTGGCAGCGATGCGATTAAGAATCGGAATCCGATACGGCGGGGGTTCGTTTAGCACCAGCGCAAGTTTAGGCATCGATAGTTTCGGCAGTCAGCGAAGTGGGTAGGGGAGCTAGCGTCTGATGGTAGATGTCCATCAGGGTGGTGTAGTTGCGCTCGGGCGTATAGCGCGCCAGATAGGTCTGATATGCCTCCAGCCCCATTCGCCGCATCCGCATTGGGTTCGAGACGGCATAGTCAATCGCATCAGCCAGTTCATCGGCATCGCCGGGTGTGACGAGTAGGCCGTTATGACCATGTTCAATTATTTCGCGCAAGCCGCCGTGTCGGCTCGCAATGACCGGCGTACGGCAAGCAAAAGCCTCGATTGCTGCCAAGCCAAAACTCTCGATGCCAGTGCTTGGCATCACCAAAAATTCTGCGTTCGATATGCGATTACGTAATGCTTCGCCCTGCAAGAAGCCAATGTAATCTAGTCCCTCGCTTTGCTCGACGGTGGCTTGCAAAGGGCCACTGCCACAGACAGCGATGCGGGTTACCGGCTTTTGGCGTATCGCTTGCGCAAGCGTGAGCAAACCTTTTTCAGCTGCTAGCCGGCCGATAAACAAACCGCCGCGGCGTGTATGCTCGTCCGGTGCACCAGCAGCCTCGACAAAATTCGGTTTGATGCTTAGCTTTTCAGGCGGTAGACCACCGCGAATAAAAATCTCGCGGCACATTTGATTTAGCACGATGTAACGACGCACTCGATTTCGCCATGTACCTAGCATTCTGTGGCCGGACACCATACCCGCGCTTACTGCTGATTGCGCTAGCGAGCCGCGATAGCAACGATGTAGTACCGCGCGCCAAGGCCACCGACCAACGCAGTCATCACAATAGCGACCATTGCGCATCAACATGGCCTGCGGGCACAACAGCCGAAAGTTGTGCAAGGTCTGCACCACCGGGATACCAAATTCTTCTGCTACGCCGTACAGCGATGGCGATATCAGGGGGAAGGTATTGTGGGCATGAATCAGGTGCGGCTGAAAACTCTCCAACAAGCGCCCGACTTCCAGCACGGTACGCTTTGACCAAACGCTGTCCATCGCTGCCTGCCACCGTGGCAAGGTGTCTAGCTCGGTGTTATCACGCCGGTATAGCATGACCTCATGTCCATGCCGTTGAAGCAGCGCGATCTCCGACTCGACCACCGTGTCTTCGCCACCGCGATACAGGTAGGCATTGTGTGCGACTAGGATTCTCATGCGCCGCGATGGTAGATAGATGAAGGGCTGACCGCGATGCGCAGGCGCAAGTGACTGGGCTATGATCGACGTAGGTCAACAAGGAGGCGACGCGATGCAGCCAACGCAAGGAAAACAATCAACGGAATCAACAAAAGCCACACAGGCAATCAATCTCGCCGGCCAACGTGTGCTGCTGACGCAGGCATCGGATTTCATGGGGCCTGCGCTAGCCGAGGTGTTTCGCGAATGTGGCGCTGATGTGATCGCGGCCGACGGACCGATCACCGATCCCGAGTATCCACAGCAGCTGATCGATGTGTCAGGCGAGATTGACGTGCTGTTACTGAACTTGGGCGTGCCCGCGCCAACCAGCCCAGCGAGCGAAGTCAGCGATGACGAGTGGCACTCGGTGTTTTCAGCGATGGTCGATCCGCTACCGAGATTTGCCCGCGCCGTGCTGCCGCAGATGCTGGCCCGTGGTAGCGGGAAAATCCTGCTGATTGGCAGCGCATCTGCCTTACGCGGCATGCGCCGAGCCTCCAGCTATAGCGCCGCGCGCGGTGCGCAGCTGGCGTGGGTGCAAGCGGTCGGCACCGAGCTGGCCAACAAGCAGATTCAGGTCAACGCCATTGCCCAGAACTTTGTCGAGAACCCCACGTATTTTCCGCCCGAGGTACAAGCCAATCCTGCGTTTCAGGAAAGGCTTAAACGTGAGGTGCCGCTGGGCCGGCTGGTCAGCGCGCGCGAAGATGCGATGTTCTGCGCGTATCTTGCCAGCGACCATGCCAATTGCTTTGTGGGTCAGGTTTTCCCGGTTTGTGGTGGCTGGGTTGGGCGTTGATATTGAAGGCAATTCAGCGGGATGGTGAACCCAAAAATGATGGGATTTATCCGATCAAGACCCCCGAATACGACCCTATAAAAGCCGCATAATTTGTATTATGTAAAACGATGGGCGGGTCTCCAACAGGACCCCAAAAGCCGATGCGCCTTATTTCCTCAGGCGGCTTTCCCGAATGGGCTGCTCGACGATCAAGCCAGCGACCATCGACAACTCGGAAGCGATCAGATTGATCACATCGTCCGAAGTAATCATTCCGAATAGCCCGCCTGCGCGATTCACCACCGGTAGCCGGCGAATCTTTTTTCCCCGCATGACGCCCAGCGCCTCGTTCAGGCTGGCGTCTTCTTGCACCGTGGTGACCGGTGAACTCATCAATTCAGCCGCTGAAAACATCTTGGGGTCGACGTCCAGGGCCAAGGTCTCGACCAGAATATCCCGGTCAGTCACGATACCAATCGGGATGCGGGCGCCATCTAATTGGTTATCCACGACCACCACGTCGCCCACATGGTGCCGGCGCATCAGTGCAGCCACCTCCGCAATCGGCGCATCTGGCTCGCAGCACACAACATTCAAGTTGGCGTAGTCTCTTACTAGCATTGGCTTTGTCTCCTGAGATTGACACCGCGTCGGCGCGAGTACACCATGCCGAAAAAGGAGGACGCCATGTCATCAGAATTCAGTTTGGAGCGCATCACACAACTCGTCTCTGATCTTGAGCAGGAGCTACTAGCCGCGCCGCCCGGCTCGGCCAAACTTGATGCGTTACGAGAAGAGATTGTGGTGCTTAAGCGCACGCTTGAGCAGCCTGACGGTTCATCAGGTGAACTGAGCAACCATCTTCATGGCGTACGAGGCCGCCTGAGCGAAGTGCTGGCTAATGTCGAGGGCGAGGCGCTGAAAGACACGCCCTACCTGGTTGAATTCGGTCGGATACTTGGGCTGATCTGAGGACAGGCTGTTTCCGCCCTTTCCCCTGTCCGCGCACCCCGCTCGTTGGAATCCAGCCACCTAAGTGGCCGGAATCGCAACGCGTGAGATGTAGTAGCTTACTGAGACGGGTTGTTGCTGCTAGCTGAGTTGCTGCTTGATGCGCTGCTGCTTGATGCGCTGCTGCTTGATGCGCTGCTGCTTGAGCTATTTGTGCTCGACGAACTGCTGCTCGATGCGCTCGTGTTCAACAGATTATCCCCAGCGTTAGAAGCCGTGCTGGTTGGCGCCGCACGTTCTTTGTCGAATTGTTGCAGCACGTTCCTGCAGAACTGGGGGAAGAATTTCGTCGCGGCTTCCTTGATCGTTGCTAGGAACAAGGTCGGAATTGCCTGACCCGCCTCGGTATCATTGCCTTTTGCGGTTCGCAGCACCATGCGGGATACCACCAGCTCGTAGGCGAGTCGCTCCCTCTCCGGCGTGCCCAAATTCATCGTAATCAGCTGACTATCCATGGTTCGCCACAGCGATATCAATTCCTCCGAGAAGAAAGTGGCCGGTGATTGGCTTGCGTTGATACCGAACATGAATTGGACGCAGTCACGTGTACGATCTTCCATATTCTTTTTGTAGCGCTCCTTCGCCGCCGGGTCGGAGTCAGCACGTGCCTCGAGGTCAGATAGCATCAATTTTTTGTCGCTATAGTCTTGCATGACCGAGCGTCGGGTTAGGAGAAGTACTTTGGCTGCCGAATGTCGATTAAATGCCGGACCGTACAAGGTGCTGATCAACACCGAATGCGTCATGGTGGCATCGTTGAATGAGGGTGGCAGCCGCTTTCGCAGTTCGGGTGAGAACTGATCTACTGGGAGTTTTGTCGGTTGACCGAGAAATACCGCTGCGCCCGATTTACGCATACCCTTTCTTCCCGATCCATCACCTTGTATTGCCTGAATCCAGTGTCCCGCGACCTCATTGCTCAGGGTCAGTAATTCTTGATCCAATGTGCGCGGTGACGGCTGCGCTTGAATCTCCGAGCTACGGACCTTGTTGGGAGATTTGGTGTCCTGTGCGGGCGATGCGGGCGGCTGACCACTTGTTGATTCCAAGGTTTTACGTGGTGTCGTCGGTGCTGATGCGCTGCCCTTCCCTGTTTCCCTGTCGTGTACGCGCGATGAAATTCGTCTCGACACACGGAGGCGCATTAACTTTGTCGGACTCGGTGGTGGCGATGCATCGCTTATGTTGTCGCCAGTGAGCACGCTCAGCGCCAGCATTGGCAGATTAGGGGTTGTTGTTGTCGTGGGTGCTTCATTCGGTTTCGCCGTGGGTGTTACCAAGGGCGTTGAAGCTGGCATTGCCATGGGTGTTGACGGTTGTTTCGCCACCGTTGTTGAAGACCGTGGTACCGGTGACATGCCCTTAGAGGGCGAGGCGAGACTGGCAGGTGACGATTCGCTGCGTACCCGGTTCTGCGAGGGGTAGCCAATCGTAAAGTCTTGAAGTAAACGCGGCGAGCGGGGCACTACCCTGGGCGGTGGCATAAACTTCTGTGCCTGAGGCGTTGACGCACCACTCTTTTGCCCAGCAAGCGTATTTGGAACAGTTACTTGATCCACAGTTATCGGATGATTACTGCTCGATGTCACCTTCGCATTAGCCAAACTCATGACAGACTTCCTTTCTTGGTGAGTAAACGCAGATTAGGCTTTCCTGAATGCCTGAAAAAATGCTTCCCAGGTTTGCATGGTTGATTGACGTACTGCATCAGCAAATGAAGTTGCTGCCAAAGTAGGTTCAGCATCGCCAATGCCGATGCACATTGGATAAATCAGTCGGGTAACGATCAGATCAAAGCCCAATGTGGAGCGCAATTTTTCAAGCTCTTCGGCAGATACTTGAAGGGTTTCTTGTGCCCAATCTACTAATTTCTGATCGAAGCTTTTCCAAAGTGTCAACAACGACTGTGGAAAACCAGATTGCGAAAGATCGACATTAAAAAGACTAGTCGTGATCTGCTCCGCAGGCTCCTTAAAGAGAGTCAGGAGGCGAGTCTTTTCAGCTTTTTGTCTCAGTTGATCATCCAGCGGATTGGGTTTTTGTGAAGGCCCTGCCGATCTCAAGGCTTTTTGGCGGCTGCTGAGTAAAATCTTTCCTGATGTGCTGACTTTGAATTCTTCCAGCATGAGAGTTTTTAGCAAATCAGCGTGACTGATTGTTAGTGCCTCATCCGATAGTGAGTTCAGTACCTGAATCTTTTCGCGCAAGACTTTGGTGAGTGTGGCTAGTGGTATTTGGAACTTGTCGCGACCGGCCGCGATGATTTCTCTTACTGGATCGTTTCTCAGAACCAAGCCTGTTTCTATTTTTTTATACGCAGCTCTTTGAATACCACCCAGAAGGAGATCTGGGTAGGCGTTGATCAGTGCGGTTCGCTCCTGCTCGGTTAGACTTTTAGTCTCTTCACTAAATTTGACAGGTAAGACGTCTGCCGTTCTTACGCGCCGGTGTTGATATATCTGGTGCGGTCTCGGTGATTTTGGTAAAGATGTTGATGATGTTGGACTTGGCGTAAATTGTGTTGAAGATACTTTTATTGGTGTTGCCTGAGGAGTAGTGGTAGCCGCAGTGGTGACTGTAGGATTTGAAGTGCTGATCGGATTTAATGGCGTATCGCTCGATAAGCGATTGGCTCTTTCAATTGGTAGCTCCTTACCCGATTCCTCAATTGCAGTAAGCTTTGAGAATAGATCTATCTCAAGCATTTCTGAATCCAGTAATGATTGCTCTTTTTCTATTTCTACGGTTTCAACGACGATGCTTTTTAATGGCTTTAGAACGGCATTGTTACCATCATCCTTTGATGCGATATCAAGCCATGTCTGATAAAGGAACGATTCGGAAATTGGCTTTTTTGAAAGAGCAAAGTCGTTGTTGAATAACTTTATTTTGCTAATCATAGTCGGCGTGAATTCTGCGTTTTCTTTTTTTAGATCACGAATAAGTTTTTTAAATATCTTGCTCAATTCAGACCTGCGATGTCGGCTCGGGCTAGTGTTTTCGACTAGCGGAGGGCGGTAAGTCGATATTGATTTCTTCTGATCTGTTTGATCATTTTTTGCGGATTTATCCGGGGTATCTATTCTTAGTTTGAACTGTGTAGTTCGGCGTTTTTTTACTAAATTTTGGATATCAGCAGGGGCAGATTTAAGAGAACCGGAAAGTATCGCGGGTGCCGAGATAGCAAAGGCACTATGGAGGGCAGAAATAATTTGGCTGACCACATGATCCGTAGCCAATGCCCCGCGGGCTGAGAAAAATTCTGTTTGTACTAATGGCACCAAAAAGGCATCGATCAAAACTTTTGCCATCCAGTCCCTGCGTAAACGAAGAAAGTTTTCCTGACTCATGGCGATGCCTTTATCATCGGACAGCACCATTCTGATCTGACGATAGTCGATCTCTCGAAGAAAAAACATCAAGCTCTCCGGGAGTCTAACGACTGAATTCTTTCCAGAGATGTTGAAAAATGCACCTGCAAAGCTCGCGGCAAGAAGGCTCAGCATGCCAGTTACTTCTTTTTGCATGACAGGGTCTAACTCATTAGAAAGATCTTGACCCTTAAAATAGCTGATTCGTATTTTTGTGATGAGTTCTTGCGCAATCGTCCACGCCTCCATTTTTTTAAGATCATCTGAAAACATTTTCAGTGTTAGGTTTTCGATAAATACCTTGCTTTCCGCTTTTTTATCGAATTTCCTTTGTAGGTTGACAGTCGATTGACTTAGGTCGATCTGATCATCAAGCCTCCCTTTTTTTCGTAAGAGTACTTTTTCAAGAAGATCTGCCAGGTCGCTAGCTAATTGCTGGTCTGGCATCAGTATTTTTGGTGATGCGATTGACTTAATATCTTTCAGCTTCGGTGATGAAGAGACCTCGGTTTTAGTGCTGTCTGTATTGCTACTAGACGATGGTGGTAACGGCAGCGGTCGATGAATTACCGGACTAGAAACGCTGCGCTCGCGCTGGGTGAGTTTTTGCCGTACAACCGGCGGTTTCAGTTTGTTGATTGGCGCCGATTTTTTATTACTATGTTTTTGATCGGTCGTTGAATGCTTGGAAGATTGTGTTGAATTATCAGCGTCACCAGTACCGGCATTCTGTTTATTTTTTGAATCTGGTGATAAGGAGTCCTGCGTTTCTTTTTGCGGATTTAATGCCTGTTCTGGAAGTTTTGTGAGAGACGGTGTTCGGCTTAGCGACATGATTGCTCCGGTAGGGCGAGATTGGAAAACCGGGCAATGGGTAACTGATGTTTTACACTAGTTCGCTTTGTTTATAGGATCAGTCATCTAAAGTCTATAAAGTGAAATAAGCGTTCGATCAGCGAATACTTTCAACAAAAATCTCGACTTTCTGTCTGCAAGCTGCCTAATAAATCAGTCAGATCAACTAAGCGTTTGGCGATCAGGTGATTCACACTATTGTCTGTTTGCCATATGCCATATACGCCTAGCAGCGAGGACTGCAGTAGCTCTTGGCGTTGGCGCTCAACGAGTGCTGGCCAAACAATGACATTCACCGTACCGGTCTCGTCTTCGAGCGTAACGAATACTGTCCCCTTTGCTGTCGCCGGTCTTTGTCGGACAGTGACGATGCCGCAGGCACGAGCGATCTGACCCTGCTTGAAATCGGCGAGCGTACTTGCAGGTAGTAGACGACGCTTGAGCAAATGCTCGCGAAGTAATGCGAGCGGGTGGCGTCCTAATGTCAAACCAATTGATCGATAATCGGCAACTATTTGCTGCGCTTCGCTGGGTGCTGTTAATTGAATCGGATCTGCCGCGATCGCGGTTGTTTTCAGCAAGCCTTTCCCCGGCGTAGCCGCTACCGCGTGCCATAGCGCCTCACGCCGATGGCCAGCGATGGATTGCAAGGCATTGGCCGCAGCTAAGGCTTGTAAATCGGTAGCTGAAAGACTGGCGCGCAGCGCAAGATCATTCAGATCGCTGAAGTCTTTGACGGCGCGTGCTTCTTCAATACGCCAGCCAGCGAGTTGGGTAAGACCATGCACTACGTTCAACCCAAGTCGTACTGCCGGTTGCTGTCCATTACAGGGTTCAAGGCTTGCCTCCCAATCGCTGACCATCACATCGACTGGCCTGACCTCAACGCCATGACGCCGCGCGTCTTGCACCAACTGCGATGCGGAGTAAAAACCCATTGGCTGGCTATTCAGTAACGCCGCCAGAAACGCAGCGGGATGGTGACATTTCATCCACGCGCTGGCATAGGCCAGCAAGGCGAAGCTCGCCGCATGACTCTCGGGAAAACCGTATTCCGCAAAGCCTTCGATCTGACTGAACAAGGCCGCAGCAAACTCGGGCTGATAGCCGCGCTCAAGCATGCCGTTGATGAGCTTGTCGTGGAATTTTTCCAGGCCACCCTTGCGCTTCCAAGCCGCCATTGCGCGTCTGAGCTGATCTGCCTCACCCGCGCCAAAACCCGCCGCCAGCATCGCCAGCTGCATCACCTGTTCCTGAAAAATCGGCACACCCAGTGTGCGCGATAGTGCAGCCTTAACATCCTCACTGGGATAGGTAATCGGCTCCCTGCCCTGCCGCCGACGTAAATACGGGTGAATCATCCCGCCTTGTATCGGTCCCGGACGGATAATGGCGACTTCGATCACCAGGTCGTAAAAAGTACGTGGCTTCAAGCGTGGCAGCATACTCATTTGCGCCCGGCTCTCGATTTGAAACACGCCAACGGTATCAGCGCGGCTGATCATGTCGTAGGTAGCCGTATCTTCTGCCGGGATATCGGCTAACTCGAAAGGCTCGCCCTGCTGCTGCGTAATGAATTCCAAGCCACGCCGCAGCGCTGACAACATACCAAGCGCGAGGATGTCGATTTTCAGCAGACCGAGTGCATCAAGATCGTCTTTGTCCCACTGCACCACGCTGCGCCCTTGCATCGCTGCTTTTTCAATCGGCACCAGCCGCGAGAGCTTGTCGCGCGCGATCACAAAGCCACCCGGATGCTGTGACAGATGGCGTGGGAATCCCATCAGCTCAAGGGCAATCTGGTGCCAGTGCTGCGCAATCACCGAGTCGGGATCGAGCCCACACTCGGTAAAGCGCTCACGTAAGTTTTCTTTACGGTCCCACCAGCGCTGTGATTTTGCGAGCTGATTGATGATCTGTGTATCGATGCCAAGCGCCTTGCCACTGTCGCGAATCGCGCTGCGAGGTCGGTAGCTAGTCACAACGCCGGTGAGCGCAGCACGCTCGCGTCCGTATTTGTCATAGATATACTGAATGACTTCTTCACGCCGCTGATGCTCGAAGTCGACATCAATATCCGGCGGCTCATTGCGCTCTTTCGAAATAAAACGCTCGAACAACAGGTTGCCACGCGCCGGATCAACCTCGGTAATACCAAGGCAGTAGCACACCGCTGAGTTCGCCGCCGAGCCACGACCCTGACACAAAATATGGCGACTTCTGGCAAATGCCACAATGTCGTATACCGTCAGGAAGTAGGGCTCGTACTGCATCTCGCCAATGAGTTGCAGCTCATGCTCGAGTTGTTGCTGCACATTGGCCGGAACACCTTGCGGGAAACGCCGGTGCGCACCGATCCAGGTTTGCTGACGCAGATAGCTCGACGGTGTATGGCCTTTAGGTACCAGTTCATCGGGATATTCATAGCGTAGCTGATCCAATGAAAAATTACACTGCGCCGCAATCGCGATCGATTCAGCCAGCATCTCGGTGGGATACAGATTGGCTAAACGTAGTCGCGAGCGCAGATGCTGCTCGGCGTTGACGAACAATCCGCGGCCACACTGCGCCACAGGTTTGCCAAGATGGATCGCGCTAAGCACATCTTGCAGGCGTTTGCGTGAACGCAGATGCATGCAGACATCACCGGTCGCCACTACTGGCACGCCCTGCTCGGTACCGATCTGCTGCACAGTACGTTTGTGCTGCTCGTCATGCCCCCGGTACAGCAAGGTCAGCGCCAGTCGCGCGCGCGATCCGAACACTTGTCGCATCCAGTGACACTGCTGGCGTAATACATCAGGGTCGATACAATAGCTAGGCGCCAGTAGCACGATGCAATTCGGCAGACCACGCAGATACTCAAGCGCTGCTACAGGCTGCGCAAAGTCGTCGGTGTACAGCAGGTAATCGCCCTTATCGACACGGCTGCGCGCCAGCGTGATCAGCTCGCATAGATTGCCGTAGCCGTCGCGATTCATCGCTAATGCGATCAGTTGCAGCGATGGGCTGTTATCGTGATTAACCCGAAACTGACTACCGATAATCAGTGGTAAACCCTGTCGCTTGGCCTCACCATGTGCGCGCACTACACCCGCGACTGAACACTCATCCGTGATCGCGATGGCGCTGTAGCCCAGTTCAGCTGCGCGCGCGACTAATTGCTCCGGGTGTGAAGCACCGCGCAGAAAACTGAAGTTCGATGCGCATTGCAACTCGGCGTAGCTCGGCAGATGGGAGGGCATTATCCAAACAAGCCATGTAAAAACCATCGCGCACTGCTGGCATCACGCTCGCGATAAATCCAGTAACAAGCGCCCTCCTCGCCTTGCGCTACAAAGTAATCTCGCAAAGCGAGCGCACCATCCCACCAACCGGCTTCAATACGCTCTGGCCCAGATAACAAGCTGAGCGATGAGCCATAAAACGGTCGGTGCTGCCTCACCACCAATGGCAAGGGCTGCTCCAGTAACCAGAATGGACGTGCGGCCGTTGGCATCTCGGCGTGCTCAATCGCCCCTGCCTGATGCGCGATCTGCCACTGGTTAGCCTGCTCGGGACGATGATCTGCACACGGTGCGGGTAAATTCAGTGCATCCGCACCAAGGCGCGCGACCAGTAACTCAAGCAAGCGGTGATAATCTTCTGTACGACTTCCGGGTGAGGCGAATAACTGGCCACTGGGTGCGGCCCAAGCGCTGAGCTGTGTTGCTTCGAGACGTAATGCGATCACCGGCGCGACCAATTGCAACTGCCCTAGCCTTTCTTTCACTAGCCGCAGCAGATGCGCTTCTTCACAGCTGGGCTCAGAGAGTGCGACTTCCAGCGCAGTCGGTGCCAAACTCGCGCGCCCTTTCTCATGCACCATCCAGAGCAAGAAACATCGAACCGCTTGCTGTCGCGCTACCAGCCAGCCACTCATCTGTGCCAGCAGACGCTGCGTCCCAAACAGCAGCATGGGTGCTTGATCAACGCGATAAGGCAACTCAATCGCCGCCTGAAAACTTACCGGCGCTTGCAGCCAATCGAATAATTCTGGCGCTTCGCCATAAGCACGATCAAGCGCTTCCAGCAAACCCGTACGTGTGCGTCGCTTCAGCCCACTGCGGGGTAATCGGCGTAAATCAGACAACGTACGGCAGCCGATACCTTCCAGCCATTCTTGATGTGTTGCTGCCTCGGGCAAATAAGTAAAACTCAGCGTATCCAGCCAGCGACACATGGTGCTGAATTTAATCGCACGTCGCTGTAAAACACGATGCGCAAACAACCAAGCGCCTTGCGCCGTCGGCGCCATCCCCAGCGCCAGTGAGAAGCCGAGTGCTTGTACTGTTTTATAAACACGTCGTGATAGCCGACGATGACCACCAAACAGTGACAAGCTGGCGCTGATCTCCAGCACCAGACTCTGATGATTAATGGCTGCAATCTCCGGTGTGTACTGCATCAGTGCCAGCGCGACTGCATCCAATGAGTGCTGCTCGCGTAGCAGATCGCGCGGCTGCAGCACGACCTGCGGCGCGATACTATGCACACTCGCGCTACGCATACCAATACGAACCCCCTGCGCGGCTGCCATTCTGCTGAGCGCGATCACTTGCGCACCATCGATGATGGCAATCGGCAGTGGCTCAGACCAGCGCGGCTGCAGCGCTTGTAAGGGTAATCGGGTCAGGATGACGGCGATCCAGCAGCGCATCGCTTGCCTCGTTCGCAGAATGTTTTAGCGCAGCTGCGCGTGAATCGCGACCGCTCCAGAACACATGAATCGGTAACGCACATGGCGGCCCACGCCGTTTCAGCACGTCAAGCTGTACACCACCCGCGAGTGGGCGCAGCGCAATACGCAGCGGTGCGGGTGATGCGATATCACTCGCCGAGAGCGGACGTAATAACCAGCACAAAGTGTCTGATGCCTGCGCAGCCAGTTGCAGACGACGTAAAGATTCATGCCGTAATGTCTGCTGCCATAACAGCAGCGCACCGCAGCTACCATTACGTAGTACTTGCTCGGCACTCCACAGCGCATCGGCTTGACGTTTGGTGCGTATCCAGAGCAATCGTTGCGGACTTAAACCCCAGTCACGCCAGGTAGCGATATGCGGCGTATGCGGTGGCTGTAGTAATACGATGCGTTGCTCGCCGAGTGCGTGTAGCGCTGGTTGTAACAAGCGCAGCTCACCGATACCGCTTTGCTGTAGTAGCAGCTCAATCAGGCCGCCATGTGGCCAGCCGTGGTTAGGCAATTCACGGTCGAGCGCTGCGTTCCCGGTCGGCGTGACATTGGCACGCGCCAGCCCCATCTGGCCAGCGCGCCAGACATGCTCATGCAGTGCTGCGGGAAGTGCCTCGCGAAGTGAGCCCCGAGGTGACTCGGTTAGCGATAAAAGTGACGGTAACGGCGGCGACGGCGTGGCAGCCGTCACCGCATGGGCGGAGACGTTCATCAGTGAACCTTTAGACTTAAGTACTGTATAAATATACAGCATTTAAGAAAGCACTGATGAAATAAATTAGGAAGATTTTACTTTAGATTAAATTCTTAACTAATTGATTTTAATAGTTATCAGTCGCGGTCAGGCGTGCAAATGGAAACCACCTGCCTCCATTCCTGGCAGTGGCGGTGCCTCACTGGCATCGGCTTTGCCAACGTACTGCGCCCAAGAACGTGCGATCGTGAGGAAACGCTGGATTTCCTGCTTTAGCTCTTGCAGCGTCAAGCTTTCGATGCAGACATCGGTGCTGATGATGAGCGCACCCTGCGGTCCGGCCAAGCCGATTTTTACCCCACCACTGTCACGCCACATCAAGTTGTAGCAGAGCATGGTTTCATACACCGTGCGCTGCTGTGCCTCGGCGGCAGCACCTAGCTCAGTCGAGATTACGATGCGTGATGGATCATCGGCCGGTTCGAGAATGATGATGGTTTCATCAGAGAACTGTATCGCCCAGCTCGGGTCTTCGGTTTGAACGATGGCGTCGATGTCCGACATCGCAGGGCCGAGTTCTTTTACGAGGTTTTCTATCTGTTCAATAGTTGTCATGGTTTCTTGTCTCGGAATAGTGAAGATTCAGTCGTCGCTATTGAATCTCGGGATGGGCAGCCTTCACGTGAACTTGTGCCGGTTGCAGTAGTTGCTGCATGCGCTGCAATGTATTCGCCAGGCCTTCAGCCGTGCCAGGCGAGCCGTACAAGGTCTTTAATGAATTATTTGCTGCTTGTGCTGCGGGAGCGGGTTCAGCTGCTGCGGCTGCCATACTGGCAGCTGTGCTGCCTACACCATTGATTGACATGGTCTGTCCTTTCTGTGGGGATAAATTCAGGCGCCGAGGTGCAGCATGTCAGTCGGACTCGGAAGGTTGCCGGCCGGCTGCTCACCCTCCCCTGTGACGTACACGCTCCACACCTGCGAGATGCTGACAAAATTAATCAGCACAGTTTGTAGCTCGCTGCGATTGAGGTTAGAAGCAAACAATTCATACAGCAGCACCAACTCACCGCCCGGCCCGGACAATGCCATCTTGACGCCGCCGGTATCCTTCCAGAGCAGGTTGTAGCAGAGCAAAGTTTCATATACCGACAGCTGCATGGATTCCGAAGGCGCGCCCAGCATCGCGGTCAGTACCACCCGGTCCGGGCTCTCGGCCCATTCCAGCATCACAATCGACTGATCTTCGAATTGGATCGCCCAGTTTTTTTCTTCGCTCTGGATCACGGCTTCGATCTCGGGCATGGCGGGCCCGATCTCTTCCATCATGATCTGCATGCGTTCCAGATTTGTTGCCATGCGTCTACTCCTTATGGTCAGCACCGACTTCAGCAAAATTTTGAAGATGTGTGAAATAAAGCAACAAATAGTTCCGGCCGCTCGGTGAAACACAAATACGCCGGAAGCTATGGCGCTAAATAAGCCCAGCACTCACCATCCGCTGATTGCAACACCTTGAACAAGAAAGCCCAAGGGTAGATATCACGCTCCAACGGCAATGCGGCGCAAGATCATTCGCATATTGTCAGCACCGGAGCTTGATCCTGCTACCGGGACACCGCCGAACTGCCGCCAGCTTGTACTGTCCACTGCTCTGTTGTCTTCACATTCATCAGGGAGCGCCGCCGATGATCAGCATCGACACAGGATCGGGTACGGGACAACAGCAAGATTTCATGCGCAACCTGTTTGCCTTCACGCATGAGCATAAAAGTAGCCATTGGTCGGGAACGCTGGCGGGGTTTCTTGAAGGAATTATGTCCAAGGATCCGCACGGGGCGGCACGCAGTTCGCATCAATACATCTGGGACATGATTCGCTGGACTCGCCACACGGACCCGGAGGCAAAACCGGGAAGCGCGTTGTTCGCAGATGAGTTGTTCGGCATGCAGGAGCCGATAGAACGCGTGGTCGATTATTTCAAAGCGGCGGCAGCTGGTTCAGAAGTCGGGCGGCGTCTGCTGTTACTGCTTGGTCCGCCATCGGGCGGCAAGTCGACGCTAGTGATTCTGCTCAAGCGCGGACTAGAGGAATACAGCCACACCGAGGACGGTGCGATCTACGGTATTCAAGGCTGTCCGGTGCACGAATCGCCGCTGCACCTGATACCGCACACGCTACGAGCGGAATTCCGTGAGACTTACCAGGTCGATGTGCGTGGTGAGCTTTGCCCGCACTGCCGCATGCGTGTCGAGCAGCAGTTGAATGGCGATTTTTTACAGATGCCGGTGGAGCGCATCTTTATTTCCGAAGCGGGTCGTAGCGGCGTTGGTACTTACGCGCCGCATGATCCGACCACCGCTGATCTGGCGGATTTGATAGGCTCGGTCGACCTGTCGAAGGTGGCTGAGTACGGCGATGAAGGAGACCCCCGCGCCTGGTCTTGGTCGGGTGCGGTATATGCGGCTAGTCGCGGCATGCTCGAGATGATCGAGATTCTGAAAGTTAAGCGGGAGTTCTTGTATCTGCTGCTGACGCTGACGCAAGAAAAGAATGTCAAAGTCTCACGCTTCCCCCTGATTTATCTGGATGAGACCATTATTGCGCACACCAATCTCGCAGAATTTAGAAAATTCTTGCAAGAGAGCGAGAACGAGGCGCTACTCGACCGAATGGTGATTGTGCAGGTGCCGTATACGCTGAATTTCAACGACGAGGCCCGCATCTATCGCAAGCTAATCTCCTCTGCAGCACCGGCATTCAGGGAGGTTCATCTTGACCCCCATGTACTGCACGCAGCGGCGGTTTTTGCGATCCTGACCCGACTACAAGAATCCGAAGACAAAGAGCAGGACCTGGCAAAGCGAGTACGCCTGCATGCGCGCGAGGATGTCGACGGCCTGCACCCGGCGGATGCCGATCGAGTAAGGCAAAAGCTGCCGGATGAAGGATTGGGCGGCGTCTCGCCTCGTTTCGTGATCAACGCGCTATCCAGCGCGATTATTCAGTCGAACGCACGCAGCCTGACCACCATGGATGTACTGCTGGCCCTGAAAGATGCGATTGAAAACGATGCCCGCATCGACCCCAAGAAGAAGCGTAAGTGGGTGGATTATCTGGTGCTGGCACGCAAGCATTTCTATAACCGGTGGGTGAAAGAAGACGTTCACCGGGCGCTGTTTGTCTCGTTCGAACAGGAAGCACAAGATTTATTGGCTAAATACCTAGACGAGGTTGAGGCAACACTCGATAACCGTCAGATTCGCGACCCGATCACCAATGAAGAGCGCAAGCCGGATGAGCGTTTCTTGCGCTCGGTGGAAGAGAAAATACAAGTCTCTGACTCTGGCAAACAATCTTTCCGACAAGAGGTGGTCAGAAAAGCGATGGGGGCTTTCAAACGCGGCGAGAAATTTACAGTCGATAGCCACGCGCAGTTGCACGAGGCAGTGCAGCAGTATTTATTTGAGCAGCGCCGTGATGTGCTGCGTTTGGTCAGCTCCAGCAGCCGGCCCGATCAGGAGGCCCGACAAAAAATATCCATCGTCGAGCAGCGACTAGTTGATGAGTATGGCTATGACATTCACAGTGCGCGCGAAGCACTGAACTACGTCACCAGCCTGCTGGCACAGGAATAAGGGTCAGCCAATATGACGGCGCACAGCACGATCTCGACCGGATCGCCTTGGTACTCGCTATTCTCACGTGGT
>JACCDP010753006.1_pt1 | contig 17380 bp, 11 predicted proteins | sample 7445841 | NCBI WGS metagenome assembly JACCDP01 (sample SAMN15323441, study PRJNA562643) | freshwater metagenome | isolation source: river surface water | place: USA:Blue River Watershed | collected 2017-08-17 | reverse complement strand
TTGAGAGATCGGATTAAAAGGAACTTTTGTATCTCCTTTTTTCCGTTTGGTTGCAGAATGAACCGGGATAGATAGAGCAAAGCATAATAGAATTACAAGATAAATAAATTTTTTATAGAGTGTTTCATAATTTTTTCTTTTTCGAAGTTTAAATACCTTTTTCTGGTTAAGGGTTATCATTATTTTGTACTCCAAATAAATATATTCATGTTAATTATTACTATGAATTCCTAAATTGTATGTGGTATTTTGTGTCACAAATTTTATTTCTAATTCTCCTGCAATCTTAAATATATCCAAGTAAATCTTTTGAAGTATATTCAATTCTTGTTCTATTTCAGAAGGTTTCATAAAAAAAGTTATGTTAATTTCAAGACCTGGATCTGAAATTTTGTAAAAATTAACTAATATTTTTTCTTTCAGAATAAAAGGGTTTTCGTTTAGAACGGACTTTATTTTATCTAAAAATATTTCCAAATGTACAGGATCTGTGTCATAAGGTAAGAAGATAGAAAAGGAGTTTTTATTTTTTCTCCCTATCCCTAGATTTTCAATGTTTGAATTTGCAATTAGGGAATTGGGCATGGATATACTGCTATCAGCATCGCCTTTAATTAATGTGGATCTAAAACCAATTTCTTCCACCACACCTTCAATGGTGCCTATTTTTATGTAGTCTCCTGCTTTGAATGGCTTATCAAGAAGTATCATAAGAGAACCAAATAAATTAGCTGCGGTATCTCTTGCTGCAAGGGCAATAGCCAAGCCCCCTATGCCCAATCCCGCGAGGAGAGATATTACATTGATTCCCATATTTTGGAGAGAAAGCATTACACCAAGGGAAACCAAGAGAATTTTCGTTAGTTTAATTAATAGAGAAACAAGTTGAAGATCAGAAGGGTCCTCTGTTGAAATGATGTGTTGTTTATAAAATGTTCCTACAATATCAGAAAAGTCATTTAGGAATTTAATAAAAAAAATACCCATAAAAAATTTTAATATATAACTCAATATAATATAAATTTTTCCATCTATTCCTGCTAAATAAAGAAAAATATACCAAAATCCTATGGTGACTAAGTTTCCACCAGGTTTTGAGAGAGCTATAAATATTTGATCATCCCATATCAAAGAGGATCTTTTTGCAATTTTTACAGAGAGTTCAAATAAATAAGAAGATGAAAACTTAATTCCTATACCTATAAATATTGCAAGAAATAGACCTAACCATTGCCATACCAAAAGACCAAAAAGAAAAGTATTAGTCCATTGTGGAGCAAATCTTTCGCTAAAAGGAGGGGAATATGCGGCACCCTGTCCTGAGTCCTTTAGATAGGGTAGGCTTTTTGTTTTATTGAAATAAATACGTGCATTTAAAACGGTTGAAGTTGAAAATAAATATTCTTTTTTGCCATTTGTCTCTTCAATACTTAAAGATATCTCTGTTTCAGGTATAGTCCATGTTGAGTTAGAATTATCCGTAGGTACATCTTCGAAGTTAGGCTGAAATACATAAACTTTGTCTATTGTTTCTTTCAAAAAAATTGCTATTTCTTTACCCTGTTCTTCTCGAATCAGGGGAGGAATTTCCTTAAGGTTTAAACATTTTATGGCTTTGTAAATGGCATCTATCTTTGTTTGGTCATTTTCAATGATTCCTTTTCTATGGATATTCATGGACTCTATAAAGATGGAGATAGATTGTCTGGGAGTATTTATTTTTAATGGTGCAAGAGGACTTTCTCCTCTGAGTATACTATATGGAAAAAACAGGAGAAATATATAATAAATTTTCGTAATATTAAGAGATAATTTATAAAACATTATAAGTGTCCATTGAAAATAGGTTTTTGATTTTTTTGATTTCGTATCACTTCAAAATGCAGATGATAACCTGTAGACCTACCAGTGCTCCCCACTTTTCCAATCAATTCTTTCTTTTTTACATGTTGACCTTTTGTAACCAGTATTTGATCTAAATGTCCATACCTAGTTTCATAGCCAAACTCATGCTTTATGACAACTAAATTTCCATAACCTCCTTTTGCTTCAGCTAAAACAATAACTCCTGCAGCAGAGGAAAATACATCTGCTCCTTTGTTGGCAGCTATGTCCAAACCACCATGAAATGTATCTTTTTTTGTGAAAGGATCTGTGCGTTTCCCCCATCGAGAGGATGTAGTTCCATGGACAGGTTTGGATAGAGAAAATGAGGATTCATCTGATTCTTCCAAAGGAGCAGTGAATGCCTGTCCTGTAAAAAATGTTAACTCCCTTGCTGTCATTCGTTGACCAGGAACAAACCATTCATTCCTATAACTATCATCATAAATAAATAATTTTGCATTGATTTTATATTTCTGAGATAATCTCTCTCTACTTTTAGGTATGTTAGGTAGGTCTTCATTGTCATAGATTCCTCTCATATTACAGAGGACTATTACTTTGTCTTTTTGTATGTCCTGTGAGCTTGTGAGAGAATTAATAGATTGTATAGTGGATATATCCAGCATGGATTTAGTTTGTATTTTAGAATATGTATCACCTTGTTTGATTTTGTACTTATAAAAAGTGAGTGGGGTGAGGGAGTCTGTTTGGTTTCCTCCTCTTGAAATGTGTAAATTGAGTTTAATATCTTCTCTAATTTTTTGAAGTTCCGGATTCTCATAATTCAAATTTTGGAGATAGGGGAAGTCTTCTGCGGAGATGGGGGCTAGGTTAAAAAACAGAAAAGTACAAAAAAATTGGAATCCGTGAAACAAAAGGATGAACATCCACTTTCCTATAATCATATTCCAAGTATTTCTTGATTTGCAGAAATTGGAAGAAAAAATTATGTCTTATAAGAATTATAAACATTTTTATTTGAGCTCAAGGATTTATTTGGAAAAATCATTATTTATTTACTAGAGATTTAAACTAGTTCGTCGTTTTTATTCCGTCTTTTTTAGAATCAGGAAGGTGGTATCATCTTTGGTTGTGTAAGCTTCTAATTTTTTTAAGATTATATCTTTGATATTTGATGAATTTTCCTTTTCATTCTGGTTAAGGATTTCGCTCACTCCTTCTGTACCAAACATTTTACCATCAGATGTTTCGCTTTCCGTTAGCCCATCGGTATATAAGAAAAGTGTGTCACCATTGTTCATTCTGAAGGTTCTATCTTGGATTGAAGTGATACTAGTTTGGTTCATCTTGCCTAAGCCGATCCAAATTCCTTCTGTGGGAATTAGTTCTATTGAGCTATTATTTTTGCGATATAAAATCATATCTTGGTGGTGACCTGCATAGGTAAGAATTCCATCCCCCTCATAAGACAGAATTGTGATAGTCATATATTTGAATTGAGAACCAGATATTTTTTTTATGTTCTCTTCTATTCCATATATTATTTCTTTAAGTAATTGTGAGGGAGTTATTTCTTCTTTTCGGGACAATATCAAGTGAATAGAGGTCTGCACCATCATCATAATTAGACCCGAAAGGATACCATGACCCGAGACGTCACCTATCACAATCCAATCTTTTCCAGGAGTATTGATAACATCATAATAATCACCTCCCACAGATTCTGCCGGCTTCATATATCCTGTTACATCAAACCCTCTAACCTCGCATTTTTCTGGAATAAGGGATCCTTGAATCCTGGAAGTTATTTCCATCTCTTTGGAAAGTTTTGCTGATATTTCTCTTTGGGCAAGGAGAAGTGCATTTTCAATTGAGATAGCTGCTTGGGAGGAAAGAATAGAAAGAAGTTCTAATCTTTCTCTAATAAATACGTTAGGGGAAAGATTATTTTCAAGGTAGAGAATTCCCGACATATTCCCTTTGTGTAGAATTGGAGCACATAGGACAGATTTCATTTTTTTTGAATAAATGTATGAATCATCAGTAAACATACCTTTCTCAAATGCGTTTGGTAGTACAATACTTTGACCAGTCTTTCTTACATAATTGATAACTGAGATTGGAACTTCTTTGTAATCATCTAGCGGTGTAGAGGATATAATTTCTCCACCGATAGCATTTGCTTCTGCTTCAACATAAAGTTTCCCTTTTTTTGATAAAATTAAAATTCCCCTCTGTGCACCTGCATTCTCAATAGATACGTTTAGAATTTTAGTCAATAATTTTGAAAGGTCAATTTCACCAGATAGAGCCTGAGATGATTTTAAAATTGTAGATGTATCGAGTGTAGAGCTACTTCTTGATAAACCGATAGATCCTGGAAAGTAAGCGGTAGATTCTTTAAGCAAATTTACATATATATTGTCTAATTTTGCTACTTGGTTCGGTGCCCCCCATTTCATATATGCACTTCTAGATAAGAGAATCATATTTTTTGCATGATCCCTATAGTCTAGATCTAGATAAAATGCTCCCGCTAATTCAAGAGCTAAGGCTTCCTCTTGAAGAAATTGATTTTTCCTGGCATCTTTAATGGCAGCTTCGTAAAGAGGAATTGCTTCAAAAATCTTTTCTTCATAGCTGAGTAGTTCAGCTAAAATTAAATTATATTTATGATTGCAATTAGCGGGGGAATATTTCTTCCAACTTTCAAATTTCTTAATATTATTTTTTATATCGATTAGATATTGAATTTTATTATTAACAATTCTCTGTTTTAAGATTGTAATTTTTATTAGAGAATCATAAAAATAATAAACTATAAGACCATATACACCTCCCTCTCCTTCCATCACATCTTTTATTTTTTCAGAATATTCTAGAGCTTTAGAAAAACGGTTGTTCATAAAAGAATGAAACATAGAGCATAAATATACATGAAATAATGTACTATTATCTCCTGCTTCTATATGAAGGGGAACCATTAGATCAATATCATAATATTTTCCCTTTAATTTTGAATTATCTTTGCTTCTTCCTTGAAAATTATAGATAGATTGTTGGTATATATTTATAGCATTGATATCAATTTGGTATCTTATATTTTTTTTATCATCTAAATACAGATTGATTTTTTTTTGAACCTCATCTAATTCAATTCCAGAACTATAACTATAATAAACATCAATAAAAGCAGAGTGAGATGCGAATTCAAGATCTCCAACATCTAGAGCTCTTTGAAAAATTTCTGAAAGAGGCTTTAAGGTTTCTCTAAGAGATGAATTCCAATGCTTTATAAAAGTATAGTATACAAATAAAGCTCTTGGTTTTTGATCAGGAGAATTTAAACGATCAGAAAGAGCTAATGCAATCTTCCCTATTTGATTACTCAAATTAAATAAACCTATAGTGGAGAGTATCAAGCCCATACCATTTAAATTGTATGGTGTATAAATTGTAGGACCATATTTATAAGATAATCTAACTACTTTTAAAATAAGCAATGGGAGAAGTTTTGGTTTAACCCAATATGCAACAGAGTTTATACTTGAAATTATTCTTACAGCTGCTAATACATATGGATCGGATGCTGGAGGAGAATTTAAAAAAAATCTCTTACCTTTTAAGTAAATTGCTAATATTGACTTAAATAAACTAAGTACTTGGTCAAGTTGATTAGGATTTTTAGGAAATTTTATATTAAGTTTTCTTAATATCTCTAAACCAAAATTAATACTTTGAAGGAAATTATTTTTAGCAATTTCTGTTTTTATTTTTATTTCATAAATTTTTACTATATCTAATAAATTATTAGCATTTTTTAAAACTATATTTGAATAATCTTCCATTTCGTCGTACTTTGCACAAAGATAACTAGTTTCGGCACAGTAGGAGTATAAATTTAAAGCGGTATCATAGTCGTTCATCCAGATGGTATCTTTCACATATTTTTCTGTGATAGTAAATCCAATTTTCATGTAGTGATAGGAAGGCTCGTAAGCTGCAGAACTCAATGCTTTTTTGCCAGCTAATAAATTGAATTGAATTAATTCATAGATAGAACTTTCATTTTCTAGAAATTCAATTCCATGATTTAAATGATCTACAATAAAAAATATTTTATCGGAGATTTCATTTTGACTCAATCCATCTAAGGTCATTCTTCCTATTTTTAAGTGAATCTTAGATTTTTCCTCAATTGGGATGAGAGAGTAAGCAGCTTCTTGGATTCTATCATGTAAAAATCTATAGAGGGTGTTAGATATATATATTAGACCTTCCTTAATATTTTCATCGATAGCAACCAATGCATCTTCATAATTCATATCTGCTAGATTACATACACCATCTAATGTAAAACGATTACCTATACATGATCCATATATAATTAATTTTCTTGCAGAATCTGAAAGTTTATTAATTTTTATTATCATTAGTTCAATCACATTATCTGTGACCTGCATATCTTGAGCTTTTTTTAAATCCCACTCCCATCCTGTTAAATGATCAAAATAAATAATCTTGTCATCATATAGATTTCTAACGAATTGATTTAAGAAAAAAGGATTTCCTCTTGTTTTTTCATATATTACGCGCGAAAGATCTTTCACCTTCTCACCATTTTTTCTCAATATGATTTCCATGTAAGATTCAATATTAGATTCTAACAATGGTTTGAGGTATATCCTATCTATTTTTGTTTTTTGTCTTTTTAATTCTTCTATAAATATACTAAAAGGATGAGAGAAATTAATTAAGGTTTCTCTATATGAGAGGATTAGTAGAAAATTATTTACAAGACTATCACTTAGTATGGTCTTCAATAGGGATAAACTCGGGGGATCTGCCCATTGAACATCATCAAGGAAAAGTACAAAGGGATGATCTGCTGTTGCAAAAGCTTTTATAAGATTTGTAAATAAATGGTTAAAACGATTTTGAGTTTCTTCTGGGTTTAAAATTACCGTTTCTGGCTGAACTCCAATTATTAGTTCTAATTCTGGAATTAGTTTGGTGATAACTTGTCCATTTTCTCCAACTGCAGATAAGATACTCCTTCTCCATCTCTGGACTTTGTTATCACTCTCTGTTAATATTTGTCGTACGAGATTTTGAAATGCTTGTATTATTGAGCTAAATGGAACATCTTTTCTGAGCTGATCATATTTACCTGAGGAGAAGTACCCCCTAGCATTGATTATAGGTTTATTTACTTCTTTGATTATACTAGATTTTCCGATTCCTGGAACACCCGAAACTAAAATTACACCTGATCTTCCTTTGCTGATATAATCAAATGCCTCTAAAATTTTTTGGACTTCTTCTTCTCTACCAATTAATTTTTGTGGCAAACTAAATCGATCAATGATATCCATCTCCCCAGGATTTAAAGAATATATCTTTCCAGTATCACGAATTTGATCTAGGCAGATTTCTAATTCTATCTTTAGACCAGCTGCACTTTGGTACCTATCATCAGGAGACTTTGAGATTAATTTTTGAATAATTGAAGAAATAATTTTCGGAATTGACTTGTTGATTTCATGCAATGGTTTAGGTACAATTGCAAGATGAGAGTGAATAATTTCTAGTGGGTCAGACGATGTAAATGGTGGTTTTTTATTTAGAATTTCATAAAAAAGCAATCCAAGTGAATATAGATCAGTTCTATGATCTATGCTTGTGCTCATTCTTCCTGTCTGTTCGGGTGATATATAAGGAAGAATTGATTCAATTACTCCTGGATTGTAAAGTTCTCCTAATTGATCATTTAGTAAAAATGAGTAACCAAAGTCAGAAATCTTAGAATCAACTATTTTATTTTTCAATATTTTTACATAAATATTTTGTGGTTTTAAATTTTTATGAATGATGTTTGCTAGATGAATATTTGATAAAGTATTTGCTAACTGTACTGCAATATTCAGAAAATCTAATGTACTTAATTGATATTTATTAATATAATTTTTTAAAGTATATGCCCCATTATCTTCATATATAAAGGCAATATCAGATTCATTTATAATTACATCATAATTCTTAACTATACCATCTATTTTTAAACTTTGTATTTGTTTTGTTTCTTGTTTTAAGAGAACTATCTCAGAGGGGGTTTTGAATTGTTTTTTTAAAACCTTAATAAGAACTGATTCATTTGATCTATTATGTGTTCCCCGATAAATAGTTGATTTATAATTTTCAGCTAACTTTTCACTTAATGTATAATCACCAATTTTATTATGAATTGTGTTCATAATTTTAATTAGATGTTAAATAAACTCGAATAGATTCTTTTAAAATTGCCAAACCAATTGGCAGAGCATCTTCATCAAAATCAAACTTGGAATTGTGATGCGGAGATATAAATCCTTTCTCAGAGTTCCTGGAACCAACAAAAAAATAGCAACCAGGAACTTTATCTAGGAATGCAGAAAAATCTTCGCCTCCCATATTTTTTACATTTTCAGTAGTTATATGAGTTTCACCTAGAATATTAGAAGTTGCTTGTCGTACAATATTTGCAATTTTTGGGTTGTTGATGGTAGGTTTATTCACTCTTATATATTCTATATCTGCTTCTGCACCAAAACCATCGCATATCCCTAAAACTATTTTTTTTAACCTTTCGGGTACTTCTTCATATAAATTTTTACTATATGTTCTCACAGTACCTTTTAAAAAAGCCGTTTCGGGAATAGCATTGAAGGCATCTCCTGAGTGAATGCTACCAACTGTCACAACACAAGAATCTAAAGGATCCGTAGATCGAGAAACTATTGTTTGGAGTGCAGTGATTATATGTGCGGAGACAAGAATTGGATCTACAGTGTATTGGGGCATTGCACCATGTCCACTTTTTCCTTTTACAGTAATACGAAATTCATCTACAGAGGCCATCATTGGCCCATCCACAACACCAATCTTACCTAAATCAATATGATTCCATACATGCAGACCTATTGCTGCATCCACAGAGTACTTTTCCAGTATTCCTTCTTCAATCATCTTATCTGCCCCGCCACCACCTTCTTCTGCGGGTTGGAAAACTAGTAGGACTCTCCCTTTCGGAACTACTAAGGAAGCTTCTTTTTGTAAATCAGTGGCAAGCCCCATGAGAACTGCAGTGTGCCCATCATGTCCACATGCATGCATAATTCCCTTTTTTGTAGAAGCATATTCGACTTTATTTTCTTCGTGGATGGGAAGTGCATCCATGTCTGCTCTCACCAATATTGTTTTTCCTGGTTTACCTGAATCTAAGAGGCATGCTACCCCTGTTTTAGCAATCTTTGACTCAAAAGACAAACCCAACCCCATAAGATGGTCACATACCAGTTTAGATGTTTGATTTTCTTCAAACATAAGTTCGGGATATTTGTGGATGCTTCTTCGAAACTCTATTAAATCATTTCTTTTTATGATGGTAGATTGCATAATTATAAATTCCCCTAATAGAACCTTACTGAGTTAGGTGAAGAATCAATTAAAATTCTTTTTTATAAAATAAAAAAATGTTTTTTATTGTTGTATAAACAATTAATAAGGAGAAAGAAGAAGGTAAGAAAAATTGTGTTTATACGGAGGAATGAGAATAATCCTCCCATAGAAGTTATCCTGTATCTAAAACTCTATCCCTAAGAATATCCATCTTCAGATGAATTAGATAATACTTCATCCCTTGTCGGGTCTAAAAATAAATAAGTAGATTGCGCCCGTTCCAATTACTATAATGGAAGAAAAAATCATTCCATAATCTATAAACCATGGTTCTGAAGGGCTTCTAGGATAAACCATATTCAATATAGCTGTAATACCATAAAATAGTGCAATACTATTTATCAACAAACCCCATTTCCCCAAACTAAAGCTTCCACTTGGTTTCCAACCCTTCAATCTAGACCTAAGTGCCGCAAGAACCACCATCTGAAATCCAATGTAAATTCCAACAGAAGCAAAACTAATAATTGCTGAAACTGCATCTTGTAGTACGTGCCCTATACTCGCAACAAAAATTGGGATAAGCCCAGTGACTAATAGGGCATTGGTAGGAACTTTAGTAGATGGAGATAATTTTTTTAGAGCTGAGCTACCAGGAATCATCCCATCCCTAGCAAACGAAAAGAGAAGACGACTTGCCGCTGCCTGTAAACTCAATGTGCAAGACAAAAAGGAAACCATGACTATGCCTATAACAAAAGAATACCGAGTGGGACCCAGAGCGGCAACCAGTGTAGTGGTCACTGGATCTTTGTCTTCACCCGAGATTGCGCTCCCCAGATTAGGGAGAGAGAGCAAAAGACCCAGACATATAAAAATAGCAGCGCCCCCACCCACATAAATTGTCATTCTCATAGATTTGGGAATAGAGACACTGGCATTGGGTGTCTCCTCGGCAACATCTCCACAGGCTTCAAATCCATAGTAACAAAACATAGCAGCCACAGAGGATGCAAGAAGGGCAGGGAAATAATTGATTCCCGAACCAAACCCGGAAGTATCAAATAAAATAGAAACAGGTTGGTTTCTTTGGAATAGAAGCAGGTATCCACCCACAACCACAGCACCTAACAATTCGCAAACAAAACCAAAAAAAGCTACTCTGGCTAAGAATTTTGTTCCAATTAAATTGAGCATGGTGGAGAGAATGATTATTCCCACTCCAATCCATATATTGGTAGAGTTCGATGCCTCCCATCCCAAAAGTCCCACCAAAAAAGGGGAGCCCCCAACAGCCACAGCGGCTATGGTTGTAAAGAGAGCCCAGCCATAGACCCAGGCACTCATCCATGCCCATTTCTTTCCCCATAAATGCAAAGCCCAGGGGTAGATACCCCCTGCGATTGGGTATTGAGATACAATTTCCCCAAAAACCAAGCAAACAAGAAATTGACCAAATCCCACTAAAAGGTAGTTCCAAATCATTGGTGGACCCCCCGCTTGGATAGCCATTGCAAATACGGAATAGACACCCACAACAGGAGATAGATATGTAAAGCCCAAGGAAAAATTTTCCCAAAAACTCATACTTCTTTCGAACTCAGACTTGAGCCCTAGCTTGGATAATTGTTCGGTATCAGGGGAGGAATTCGTTTCTTTCACAGAAAACAAAGTATTCTTTCTAATAAAATCACTCAATACTTTTAGTAAAAAAAATGAGGGTTACAAAGAAAAACTATATCCCTTTATGTTCTCCTAAAGATTACTTAGCTTTTGCAAATGATCCTGAAGATCTCTTGAAGAAATCCCCACCTTCTTTTTCAAGATACTCATCATACGTACCATGGTAGTCGGTAATACCTTCAGGTGTTACTTCAATTATACGTGTGGCTAAACTGGAAACAAACTCCCTATCATGTGATACAAAAATCACTGTGCCCTCATATATACTCAATGCATAATTTAATGCTTCTATGGATTCCAAATCTAAGTGGTTTGTGGGCTCATCGAGAGCTATCACATTGTCTTCAGCCATTATCATTTTAGCTATGATTATCCTTGATTTTTCACCACCCGAGAGCACAGATGTAGACTTTAGAGCCATATCTCCGCTAAAAAGCATCCTTCCAAGCAATCCTCGTATTACAGTTTTATCTGTATCGGGGGGTGCAAATTGATACAGCCAATCTACTAGGGTAGGCTTATCTTCGTTGATTCCTTCTTTGTGATCTTGTGGAAAGAAAGATGCATTTACGCTCATTCCCCATTCTACTGAACCACTGTCGGGCTCTAAAAATTTCATCAAACATTTAATGAGTGTAGTTTTTCCGACACCATTTGTTCCAATGATAGCAACCTTGTCCCCTTTGTTTATAGAGAGGTTAACATTTTCAAAAACTTTGAGGGATCCGTATGACTTAGATATATTTTTAGTGATGATGACATCTTTACCCAGGGGTTTTCCAACCTTAAAGCGTATATATGGTGATACACGAGAGGATGGTTTGATTTCAATTTGCTGGGACTTCATTTTTTCAATTAACTTTTGGCGTGAAGTAGCTTGTTTTGCTTTGCTGGCATTGGCACTGAATCGGTTTACGAAATCTTGGAGATCGGAAATTTTATCTTTCATGCGTTTGTTGTCATTGATCATTTGCTCACGTGACATTGTAGATGCAGTCATATAGTCATCATAATTTCCGGGATAGACCTTGATTGCATTGTAATCCAAATCTGCTATATCTGTTGCAATGGCATTGATAAAGTGTCTATCGTGAGAGATTACAATCAATACGCCGTTATAGTTGATTAAAAAGTTTTCCAGCCAGTTGATTGTTTTGATATCGAGGTTGTTGGTGGGTTCATCTAGGAGAAGGATCTCTGGTTTTTGGTAGAGCACCTGTGCCAATAATACTCTAAGTTTAAACCCACCCGTAATGGAGGAAAGGGGTTCAGAATGAAGGTGGGAGGGAATCCCCAATCCTTCCAAAAGCTCACCAGCATAGGATTCAGCTTCATACCCACCTAGGTCTGCGAACTTTTCTTCAATCTCACTGGCTTTGATTCCATCTGCTTCGCTCATTTCTGGTAAAGCGTACAGTCGGTCTCTCTCTTTGGTCAATTCCCAGAGCTCTGCATGTCCTTGGAGAACAGAATTCATAATGGTTTCATTTTCGTATTCGTAATGGTCCTGCTTCAAGTATCCCAAACGCATTCCCTTGTCTATGGAAACATTTCCAGAAGTGGATTGGTCTAGCCCTGCCAAAATTTTTAGAAATGTGGATTTACCAGATCCGTTAGCTCCAATGAGACCATATCGGCTGCCTGCTTTGAATTTAATGCTGACATCTTCAAAGAGAGTCTTTTTTCCATATCTGACGGTTAATCCTGAAACACTGATCATGAAACTTCCTACCTAAAATTATGAGTTCTTTCCCCACTTTTCTATTTGCCCTCTTATAGCCAAGCGAATTAGAATGAAATCTATTCGGCTATTTCCTCACCAAAATAAAATTTTAAAAACAAAATTTTGGGGTAACGGGGTACTTTTGATTGACCGAAGGAATAAATATGAAAAGATTCTGTCTCATTGTGTGGTTATTTCTCCTTTCTGGAGAATATTTAATATCCAAAGAAGTTTTAGTAGTTGGAAATCTGATTGGTTCCGGTCAATATCTGGAAACCGAAGCAGGAGCCACATATACACTCAAGCACAGCGATCTTGCTAAAGAGCTCATTGACGTAACAGGAAAAAAGGTAAGGATGCTTTGTGATATCCAAGAGGACACTTGCACCCCCCTTCGTTATGAAGTAGCTCCTTTTTTTACTGATAAAAACCTCAGCAAATGGACACTTAAACCCATCCCCAAGTATGTATATAGATCATTGACATCCTTCAATCCAACTGTAACACCAGATGGAAACGTACTCTTTTGGACTGTTTTGATTGAAAATGGAAGCAATAGCACCCAAAAGATTTGGTACTCAGAAATGGACCAACATGGTCTTTGGAAGAAAGGAACCCAGATGGATGCTCCCCTAAACAACAAAGCTCCTTCAGCGGTGATTGGTGCAATGCCTGGTGGAAATGAGCTATTTGTATTTGGAACCTATGGTGACCAAGAGATTTTCAATGACATACGCCGTAAAATGGAAGCAGAAAAAATTGAACTTTTAAAAAATTCTAAAACCCCTAGGGAATTTGAAGTGAAATACAGTGAACTCAAAGAAGCCTACAGACGGGATATAGATAAGCTCCAAAATAAAGTAACACTCTACAAAAGTTATAAGCAGGATAGGGGTTGGTCTTCTCCCGAGCCCATAAACTTTCCCGATTTTTATAATTTGTATCGCAGTGAAGAAAATGGAAATCTCCAGGTGTTTGGAGGCTCTTCCCTTTCCTCTAGTGGACGTGTTTTAATCTACTCATCCAAACACAAAGACAGTGTTGGAAAATTAGATCTCTATGTATCTCTCATGAATGAAACGGGTAGTTTTCCATTGGGTATAAATTTAGGAAGAATTATCAACACGGAACACGAGGAGATGGCTCCATTTTTAGCAAGTGACGATAGGACTCTCTATTTTTCCAGCAATGGGCACAATGGGCTCTCTGTTTACGTAACACAAAGATTGGGTGATGGATGGACAAATTGGACCCCTCCTCAAGAAATTTCAAAAAATTTAAAAGGAGTGAATTTCTTCTCTATTCCTGCATCAGGAAACTGGGCTTTTATTAGCCGACAGGGGCATCTATATATGACATATCTTCCTCAGGAAATCAAGCCCCAGCCTGTAATACTGGTAAAGGGAAAAGTGACAAACAACAAGGGAGAACCCATCAGTGCAGATATCACATACGAATCACTCACCACTAAAGAAAAGAAGGGTACTACAGTTTCCGATCCCAAAACTGGAGCTTTTTCTATCGTCCTTCCTTTTGGTGAAAATTATGGATTCTATGCACAAAAAGCAGAACATATACCTGTAAATAAACATGCCGATCTGAGAAATGTAGATAATACCTACAAAGAAATAGAAGTAGAAATCGTACTACCAAAAATAGAGGCTGGTCAGGAAATTGTTATCAACAATTTATTTTTTGAATCCAATAGAGCAGATATTAAAAAAGATTCTGAGGCAGAGTTAGATAGGCTTGCAAAAACAATGCAAACCAATCCTGACATACAAGTTCTGATTGAAGGTCATACTGATAATTTGGGTGGTTATGATAACAATATGGTTCTTTCACAGGCTCGTGCAGATGCAGTAGCACAATATCTAATTCATAACCATAGTATAGACCCATCGCGTTTAAAAGCAAATGGTGTAGGGGAAACAATTCCACTCTATCCAAACGACTCTCCTGAAAATCGATCAAAAAATAGAAGAGTAGTCTTTAAAATTTTAAAAAAGGGCTATGCCAAAAACTAATATATGTTCTACTTAGGCTTCCATTTTTTTATCTATGATTTTTTGAGAATGTAAAACTTTTACTCTAGAATACTCAGAGAATAGATCTTTGGATTCTAATCCAAAGATCTACAAATCTATTGACCCTTAGGTAAGCCTAAAAATACTGAAATTCATGAAAGCATATCTAGTTTTAGCGAATGGGGATGTGTATGAGGGAGAGTCTTTCGGCTATGAGTCAGAAGAGGTCGGAGAAGTCGTTTTCAATACATCCATGGCAGGATACCAAGAAATTCTCACAGATCCTTCTTATAAAAAACAAATAGTTACACTTACATATCCAATGATTGGGAATTATGGAATCAATCCCGATGATATGGAATCGGATAAGATCCAAGTCAGTGGTCTTTTGGTAAAAGAGTACGTCGATATTCCTTCCAATTTTCGTTCTCAAGAATCTCTGTCTGATTTTTTAATCCGCTATAAAATACCTGCTATGAGCGGAATTGATACAAGAAAGCTCACTAGATATATTCGATCGAACGGTTCTCCCAATGGTGGGATCTTTGTTGCCAACTCATACCAACCCTCCTTTTTGGAAAAGGTTAGATCTTTCCCAGGGATCGCAGGAATGGATCTTGCTTCTGTTGTATCTACAAAAACGTCTTACGAATACGGGGAATCCAAAGGAAAGCAGTTCTCAGTTGCAGTGTATGACTATGGTGTTAAAACCAATATTCTTCGCAAACTAAATGAGGTAGGCTTTAAAGTAAAAGTATTTCCAGCCACCACACCCGCTGAAGAACTCTTCAGAGAAAAGTTTGATGGTTACTTTCTTTCCAACGGTCCAGGTGACCCCGAGCCCCTGAGCTATGCCATTGCAAATGCAAAAAAGATTATAGATAAAAAACTTCCACTCTTTGGAATTTGTTTGGGTCATCAGATCATTGGACTTGCAACTGGAAAAAAAACCACTAAGCTAAAATTTGGTCACAGGGGTGGGAACCAGCCAGTGATAAACCTCAGAACAAAAAAAGTAGAAATTACATCGCAAAATCATGGATTTGCTGTGGTAGAAGAATCTATTTCTAAAGAGTCCACCCATATCAATTTGAACGACAACACAAATGAAGGGTTGGCTTCTACGGATCTACCTATCATGAGTGTCCAGTACCACCCGGAAAGCTCTCCAGGGCCACATGATGCTGAGTATCTTTTCCATGATTTTTTCCAAATGGTCAAGGAGTCTCAGTAACTTTATATACTTTTTTATTTTTTCTGAAATTTGAAAAATTAAATCTTGTTTAGAAAAATACGGGTGGTAAAAAAGAAAGAGTAATTCAAAAATCAAAGCTACCAAGGAGATAGTATGCGATACCAAGAAGAAGAAAATTTTTGGGGAATGCCCATAGGAAAGGAAACAAATCTGGATGCTTTCATTAGGGATCTTTGGGACCCATCTACAGAAGAAATATTTCCACCTAAAAATTTTATAGGTATTGGATGGGGTGTGAACCTACATGCCATTGGAAAAAAACTAGGGATTCTTTAGGAGCAAAGGTACTGGCGGATGTAGAATTTTCCGCCGGTATTTCAAAAAACTATTGAATGGGTTCGAAGTACGCTAAGTTTTCGGGCCCCTCGTGTATCACAATTTTTTTTACTTTTCCATTGCTAGATCCTACTGCATCCCGGAGTCCCTGATAAAACCATCTGGCAACATTTTCAGATGTAGGATTTACTCCCTTGAAATCAGGATGATCATTGATTAAAATATGATCAATAGACGAAACAAGGTCGTTGAGTTTATTTCTGGCTGCTAGGAAATCATAGCTAATCCCATCTTTTCCAATATTATGGTTCGAGGCTAAGGTTACCTCAACTTTCCAGGAATGCCCGTGAATGGGCTCATCACTACCATCTGGGAAGTAATTGTATAAAAAATGAGCAGACTCAAACCTTCCTTCGATCCGAACATAAAAGTTTCCATCAATTTCCGTAAACATAAACCAAAAATAGGAAAGATAAAGATTTTAGGTATCCATTTTTTGTTGAAAACACAATTGTTAGAATTAGTAAAAAAACCGTTGCTAGAAAAATTCACCCTGATTATGAGTCTAATAGAGAAGAATAAACTCACATCACAGCGAGGCAATTTGTATGCAAGCAACAGAACCAAGATTTTTCAAAGAGATGACCGTAGGCGAAGCAATGCAGGTACACCCAGAAGCAGGTTTGGTATTTTCTAGCTACCATTTGGGGGGCTGCTCACACTGTTCCATAAATGAGCTAGAGACAATTGAACAGGTTTGCCAAGGTTATGGTGTGGAAGTAGAAGTTTTAGTGGATAGCCTAAACAATCTATTTGCCGACAACGAAGAATAAACCAATATCCCCGAGGTAGATCATGACAGTTCAAGAAGATGGATTTGACCTTGGGGATGAAAGCCTACCTATTCCAAAAATAACCTCCAAAGAACGTAGAACCTTGGAGCTTCTCTTTAATTTACTCAAATACAACAATGGTATATCCTTTGAAAAAATTAGAAGGTTGATGCCAGAGCATTATTCCAATGAAACACTGGAGTCAGACCAGAGAAAATTACGCAGGGATATAGATGTTTTAGAGTCTCAAGGTATCACCATAAAATTTTATGCCGATAACTATTCAGGGGAAAAAAAT
>JACCDP010138245.1_pt1 | contig 17383 bp, 13 predicted proteins | sample 7445841 | NCBI WGS metagenome assembly JACCDP01 (sample SAMN15323441, study PRJNA562643) | freshwater metagenome | isolation source: river surface water | place: USA:Blue River Watershed | collected 2017-08-17 | reverse complement strand
GTTTATTAAGTTTATCTGGAGCTGTTAACACAATTTCAACTACACAATGGACAACTATGATGTCACTTAGTAACTACGTTAGTAGTAATGTGGTATCGATGTTAAGTTTATCTGGATATTTAAGTAGCAACGTTGTAAGTTTATTATCTTTATCAGGATACGTTAGTACTGTTAATGCAAGTTTATTAAGTTTATCAGGACATGTAAGTACTGTTAATGCAAGTTTATTAAGTTTATCAGGACATGTAAGTACTGTTAATGCTAGTTTGTTAAGTTTATCAGGATATGTAAGTACTGTTAATGCATCATTATTAAGTTTATCTGGAGCTGTGAATACAGTAAGTACAACACAATGGACAACTATGATGTCACTTAGTAACTACGTTAGTAGTAACGTCGTGTCAATATTAAGTTTATCTGGTTATGTAAGTTCAACTGTCGTAAGTTTATTGTCACTATCGGGATATGTAAGTACTGTTAATGCATCATTATTAAGTTTATCTGGTTACGTCAGTTCAACTGTCGTTTCATTCTTGTCACTATCAGGATATGTTAGTTCTATTAATGCAAGTTTATTAAGTTTATCAGATATTTTGAATAACTTGTCAGGATCACAATCTGGTAATGTTTCTGAACTTTCATATAATACAAGATTGTCATTAAATACACAAATGTCACAGTTAAGTTCATTAGAATACGGTGTATCACGTGACGGTTCTAATAATTTGTACATTGGTACATCAGTTAATACTATATATATTGGTGGATTTGGTGGATCTGGTATATCACAATTAATTATTATTGGTAATGAAAATGATTCTATTATATTATCTGGTACAATTCTTTCAGTACGTACTACAAATGTTGAAATTTCAGACAATACATTCACAATAAACAAAGGCGGAGTTACTGGTGTTGGTGCTGGTATTAATGTTGAAGTAAATAATGTCAGTGATGCTGCATATTTACAAATCAATGGTGCAAATAATTGGAGTATTAAAAATGTTGATGGTTCAACATATGATTTGAAATTGTCATTAGATAATTTAAGTACAGCATCAAGTTCACAATGGACAACTATGATGTCACTTAGTAACTACCTTTCTCAAAATGTTGTATCATTATTATCTTTATCAGGACATGTAAGTACTGTTAATGCAAACTTGATGAGTTTATCAGGTTATGTAAGTAGCAACGTCGTAAGTTTATTATCTCTTTCAGGACACGTTAGTACTGTTAATGCAAACTTATTAAGTTTATCTGGACACGTAAGTAGCAACGTTGTAAGTTTATTAAGTTTATCAGGACACGTCAGTACTGTTAATGCAAGTTTAATGAGTTTATCAGGATTCGTAAGTTCAACTGTAGTTTCATTCTTATCATTGTCAGGACATGTTAGTACTGTTAATGCAAGTTTATTAAGTTTATCTGGAGCTGTGAATACAGTAAGTACAACTCAATGGACAACTATGATGTCACTTAGTAACTACCTTAGTACAAATGTCGTGTCATTATTAAGTTTATCAGGACATGTTAGTACTGTTAATGCAAGTTTATTAAGTTTATCAGGATTCGTAAGTAGCAACGTCGTAAGTTTATTATCATTGTCAGGACACGTAAGTACTGTTAATGCATCATTATTAAGTTTATCTGGTGCTGTGAATACAAATTCAACAACACAATGGACAACTATGATGTCACTTAGTAACTACCTTAGTACAAACGTCGTGTCTTTGTTAAGTTTATCTGGATATGTTAGTTCAACTGTTGTGAGTTTATTGTCATTATCAGGACACGTAAGTAGTGTTAATGCAAGTTTGTTAAGTTTATCAGGACATGTTAGTTCAACTGTCGTAAGTTTATTATCATTATCAGGACATGTCAGTACTGTTAATGCAAGTTTGATGAGCTTGTCAGGAGCTGTAAATACAATTTCCACAACACAATGGACAACTATGATGTCACTTAGTAACTACGTCAGTAGTAATGTTGTGTCAATATTAAGTTTATCTAATTACTTAAGTAATGTTAATACAAGTGTCATGTCACTATCAGGATATGTCAGTAACGTTAATGCAAGTTTAATGAGTTTGTCAGATTATCTTAGTAATACAGTCGTTTCATTCTTGTCACTTTCAGGATACGTTAGTTCTGTTAATGCAAGTCTTATGAGTTTATCAGGATTTGTCAGTAGTATTAATGCAAGCTTATTAAGTTTATCAGGATCATTATTAACAACATCACAAAATTTCTGGAATACTATGAGTGATTTATCATACAGTACTAGATTGTCATTAAATACACAAATGTCTCAATTGAGTTCATTAGAATATGGTATGTCACGAGATGGTTCTAATAATTTATATATTGGTACTTCAAATCCTGCAATATACATTGGTGGTTTTGGTGGATCCGGTATATCACAAACAATTATTATTGGTAATGAGAATGACACAATTATTTTATCAGGTATTGTCGTCTCGATTCGTACAACAAATGTCGAAATTTCTGATAATACATTTGTATTAAACAAAGGTGGTGTCACAGCTGTTAGTGCAGGTATACATATTGAAGTAAGTGGTGTTAGTGATGCTGCTTTTATTGAAATAAATGGTGCAAATAATTGGAGTATTAAAAATATTGATGGTTCTATATATGATTTGAAATTGTCATTAGATAAATTAAGTACAGCATCAATTTCACATTGGGATACGATTGTGTCATTAAGTAATTACGTCAGTACAATCAATGCAAATACAAATGCTTCATTGAGTTTATTAAGTGACGTTGTGTACACTTCATTATCAACATTAAATATAAGTGTTTTATCTAATATATTCGCAGGAGGTAATATAAGTATTTCAAATACAGGTTGGTTTGGAGGTATTGTTAGTTTAATGAGCACTGTATATATTAATGGTAATTTAACAGTTAATGGTGCAAATGGTATTACATTAACAAATGGTGCAACATTAGGTAATGGTAATGATCTCACACGTGTTCGAAATAATTTAAATGTTGATAATGTAGTACGTATTGGTTATGCAGATGCTACAAATGTTGGTACAGGTAAATCAAATAGTGCAAACGTTGATATATCAGGAAATGTATATACAACTGGTAGTATACGTGCACTTGGTATTGTATCAGCATCTGATTTTTACGTCGGATTATCGAGTTATAATTCTATGATATCATCATTAAGTTTTAATATCTATTCATTAAGTAATTATACAACTGGTACTTTATCAACATTAAATTTGTCTGTCGTTTCTGATGTATACATAGGAAGAGATTTAAGTGTAGTTGGTAATATTAACGCAGGTGGTGCATTTGTTGTCAGTGGTGTATTACAAGTAAGTGCTATATCAAATGTATATTCACATATTGTCGATTGGACATCAAAGGTATCATTTGTTAGTGATCAGTACAATACATTACTTCAAATAAGTGACCTCAATTTATCTAACTATGCTGTTATATTATCTGTAAGTACTACATTGAATTTCTTATCACTATCACATTGGTATGCAATAACAACATTAAGTGATAGCACAAAGTTGTCACTTGATCAATTACAATCTGCTAGTATTAATCATTGGAGTTCCATAAGTAGTATTTCAAGTACATTATCTAATTTATCAAATACACGTGCATTAATTGATATACCGTATGGTGAAATTGCTACAACTGCATATGCATATTATAATCTTGATTTACAAGTAGGTAGTGTAATTGCTAACGGTGGTGCTGTATCAACATTATCTGGTTATACATTAAATACTGGACAATTGTATTTGTCATTGTCAACTGCACAAACATTAAGTTCAACTGGTTTTACATTTGCTATCAGATATACTATGCAATCTGTTACTGATAACGCGTTTGTTATATTAGGTTTAAGTGATGGTGGTTTAACTACAGGTCCATTAAATATTACTGGTAATGGTAAATTCAGATTAGGTCCTATATCGACATACAACGGTTCATTTATTTCAAACTATGTTGAAAACGTTACTGTATCATATAATATTTTTGATACCATTAATTTACTTGTTACATATAATTCAAATGGTAATTTAACTATTTACAATACATCAGGTGTTGCACGTACTACTATTTCAGGTTTAAGTTTACCAGATTCATCTGCATCATCAAAAATACTTATTGGTACATCTACTGCTTATTTTGCCACTGTGAAATACTTTACTGCTTTTAATCGTGCATTAACTGCAAATGAAATTTCAAAGGTATATGCAGATATGAATAATACAACAAGACGTAATTTATTCGTCAGTGAATACATATCATCCATGTCAACACGTTTAAGTAATTTAACTGGTACAGTGAGTAGTATAAGTGCAGATCTTGGTACAATGATTACTGCAAATACAAATAATATTTCATCATTGTCATATAGAACTGATCTTAGTGTATTGTCATTGTCAAATTACGTAAGTAATGTTAATGCATCATTATTAAGTTTGTCAGGAGCCGTTAACACAATTAGTACAACACAATGGACAACATTAATGTCATTATCAGATTATCTTAGTCAAAACGTTGTGTCAATATTAAGTCTGTCAAATTACGTAAGTAATACAGTCGTTTCACTCCTGTCATTGTCTTCATATTTAAGTTCTAGAAATGAAACTATCACATCACAATTAAGTTCATTAGAATACGTTGTATCACGTGATCCTTCAAATAATGTTTATTTTGGTCAATCTGCTGCGAATGTATACATAGGTGGTTTAAATAATACTGGTGCATCACAAAATATTATTATAGGTACTGCTAATGATAACGTCATTATTTCAGGTACTATATTATCCGTCAGAACAACTAATGTTGAAATATCAGATGCTACATTTACTTTAAATAAAGGTGGTGTCGTTGGTACAGGTGCTGGATTGAATGTAGAAATTAATGGAACATCTGATGCTGCTACATTAACATTAACTGCAGGTGGTGATTGGAGTATTAAAAATACTGATAACTCAACATATAACTTAAGATTATCATTAGATTCTTTAAGTTCTACTTCTATTACACAATGGACAACATTGGTGTCACTTAGTAACTACGTTAGTAGTAACGTTGTTTCAATATTGTCACTATCAGGATACGTAAGTAATGTAAATGCAAGCTTATTAAGTCTATCAGGAGCTGTGAATACAGTAAGTACAACACAATGGACAACATTGATGTCATTGTCAGATTATCTTAGTGTTAACGTTGTTTCAATATTATCACTCTCGGGTTATGTAAGTAGTGTTAATGCATCATTATTAAGTCTATCTGGAGCTGTTAATACAATTTCAACAACACAATGGACAACATTGATGTCATTGTCAGATTATCTTAGTGTTAACGTTGTTTCAATGTTATCACTCTCAGGTTATGTAAGTAGTGTTAATGCATCATTATTAAGTCTATCTGGAGCTGTTAATACAATTTCAACAACACAATGGACAACTATGATGTCATTGTCAGATTATCTTAGTGTTAACGTTGTTTCAATATTATCACTCTCGGGTTATGTAAGTAGTGTTAATTCATCATTATTAAGTTTATCAGGAGCTGTGAATACAATTAGTACAACACAATGGACAACATTAATGTCATTGTCAGATTATCTTAGTCAAAACGTTGTTTCAATCTTAAGTTTATCAGGATATTTAAGTAATGTTAATGCATCGTTACTCAGTTTATCAGGTCATGTTAGTGTTATTGGTGTGTCATTATCAACTTTGTCATATTCATTATATGATCATGTACAACATGGTGTACAAAATTACGTAACTTTTGGTGTATCTGCATCTTCTGTAAGTTTATCAAATACATTATTTACAAATGGAAATTATCTCTTCTTTAACACAAATGTTCAAAATACATTTATGCCAGGTTATGTTTTCTTCTTAAATACTGTAAGTAATCGTACAATTTCTACAAATGTTGCTGCAAGTACATTCTTGTCATTATATGATAAAAATCCTGTATTATCTGCTGGTAATAAATATTGTATTGAATTCTGTGCTACTATATTATCATTTTCAACTGGAAATGGTGTTGATACGTTCTTTAGATTAAGTGGTACTGGAACACTTTCAAGTGTTACAATGACAACTACTACAGCTGCAACAAATATTTCAAACGGCGCTTTAATACATGGACCTTCTACAACTATTGTAACTGTTATGTCAGGTGGACCTGTAATGATTCATACGGGTGCTAATAATCAACCTAATAGAAATATACATGGTCAAATTATTTTACTTATGTCTTCATCTGGTTCTCTTGTAATGGAATTTTATTCTACAGATACATCTTCACCAATATTATTAGCTAATACTGGAATGAGAATATTACATCTAGGTCCAAGTGATGGAACAACAGATTTACAATTTGGTTCATCTGTATAATAATTAAAAATCTGAAATTAAATAAAATGTATATAATATGTATTATAGGTCCTGTTGGTTCAGGAAAAACATCATTTACTGAAAGAATTGTAAATGCACTTAATAAAAAAGACGTCGAAATTGTAAGTGTTGATAATTACTTCCTTCCAGAACAAGAAGATTACGATGTCCCACAAGCGTTGAACAAAACATTATTACAATCACATCTGGAATTATTACGATCCGGAAGTTCTGTTGAAAATGTACCACGTTATTCATTTGAAAATCATACATGTACATATGATCTTACATTGAAACCATGTAAATATATTTTTGTAGAAGGCCATATGAATTTATGTCTTTTTACAAAAAATGATTTTGATCTCGTGATCTACATTGATCAACCTGATGAAACATGTTATCAACGACGTTTATTACGTGATACACAAATACGTGAACATCGTTCAGAATATGAAGTGTCGTTACAACATTTTACAAAAACACTTCCAGCACAAAAGAAATACGTCGAACCTCAAAAAATACAAACAGACGTCATTGTATCAAATTTTGAACAATTTGTTGTGTTATGTTATTTTTTGTGTTTTTGTAAAAAATAAAATATAAAAAATGAATTTTGTTAAAATTTATGACATTTCAAAATATTCAAATGAACTCTTAAAAAAACAAACATTTACATTCACAACACCAAATTTTCCTGAACAACGTCAAACATTATTTGTTTCTAAAAAAATCAAAATACATCCATATGATCAATTTTATACAAATGTAAATAATGTTGTTGCAACTTACAATTCCACATACATGTCATAAAGTTCATTTTGATCATTTGGATATCCATATTGATTTGAAATACATCTTACGTTTTTATATGTAAAATCATATGAACGATGTGTGTGTCCTGAAATTACACATAATAATTTTTCTAAATATTTATTTGTAAACATATGAAGATAATGATTACAATGATATTTAAATTTTAATTCAGATTGATTATGAAATTTTTCTGGAATACATGTTAATTCTCTTGTTAATGGATAATGTGTTATTACAATTTTATTTACATCTTGATGAGTATTTAAAAATAATTCAAGTTGTTGAAATTGATCAAATGACACTCTTCTGGTGTCAAATGATTTAATACGTGCTTCTAAAAATTCTGGAAGTGCTGACGTGAACATTGTACAACCATAAAAATATACATCTTCAAATACAATAACTTCAGAATCTAAAAGATACATATTACGAAATTTCAGGAAGTATTGTTTATATTCGTGTAATAATTGTTTGTATGTACGTTTTGTATCGTAAAATTCATGATTACCTAATACTATTATTACATGTTTCCAATTTTCAGAACAATATTCCATAAATTCATGATACAATTCACAATCAATATGTCCAATATCTCCAGATAATATTAATAATTCACATGATGGTTTTATTTTTGGATAAGATGTACGTAATTCCAAATGTAAATCTGAAAAAATTTGGAATTTCATTTTATAGTTTAATAATATTAGTTAATGTTTGTTTATATTTAGATTCGTAAAAAATTCATTTAATTCATCGTGAACATTTGCATTTACATTTGTTGTCGATTCATTCGAATTTGTAGTTGTAGATGTAGAATAATAATATTTATTTGCAATTTGTGTATATGACAATGGTTGATTCGTTGGTAAGAATTTATTATCAATTATGTCATACAAAGTGTAAATCATTTGAAAATACACTTCACCATTATTTATTTGTTTAATCCACAACATATTATCAACAAGGACGTCATGTAAATGTGTAATATTACTTATGTAACCTTTCGATATTGATGGCTTCATTTCAGGATTTCTCGGATAATAAAAAAACATACTTAATACGAATGAAGGTTTTATAAGAATCTTCATACGTAAATTGCGGTCTTCATATGATAAAATAATACGATTTAAATGATAACTTTTACCATCTTGTAATGATAAATCATAATCTTCTAATAATGTACGAATCGTTTGTAGAAGTAATGACAACGAACAAGGTTGTGATACAACAAATGTTTTATGTATATATTTGACACTTAATGTATTCATTAATACATTCGTATTCATTGACATATTTGAAATTGACATCATATGTTCATCTGTTAATTGAAATGTATCTTTTATAAATGAATAATATGATTCATGTAAGAATACATCAGGAAATTCATAAAGATAATGTATACTTACGATATGTGATAAAAATTCTGCATATTTTTCTTTTCCGAGATATTTTACAATTTGAACAATTGGTTCTGACATGTTTGGTGTTTTTTATATTTTATTTTTCCATAAGATGTAAACTAAAAATATACCCAAGAAATTTTTAGCAAATAAATCAAGTATATTGTACATTGAATTTTTTGTTTCATATGGAAATAATGCAGCAATTCCATATAATGACCATGTTAAAAAGAAAAACCAATACATAAATATTTGATCTTTTGTTAAATTTTTGTTATCTACAAATTCATTATAAATAATTTCAAAATACATTACAAAAGGTATAAAACCTAAAAAAACTGAAGTTTTTATATTTATATATCCTAATTCACCAGCTAAACCTAATAACAACATAAGAACATTCAAAAATATTATTTTGTAAACATTTTTTGTATGTTTTTTTAAAAAATCAATAATACTTAAACTATTTGATGTATCTAAATATGCCATTAATGTAATTAACATTGTTGGTGTTGTTATAAACCAATCATAATATCTCGTGGGTGTTATATTTTTCATTTTCGTAATATTTTTTACCATCCATGAATAATACACGAATTCGATTGTTTGAACAGTTAATTCGATTTGTAACAATTCCCGAAAAATTTTTTTGTTTTCTGGAACTATTATTGATAATCCATATACATCGAATACACCTGTTATAAATTGAATAAAAAGTGAAGCATTTGCTGTTTGAATCATATTTTGTTTTTTAATTACATTTTTACATTTTTTTTTATTTTAAATAAGTTGGTTTACGTTTAGGTTTAGGTGGTTGTTCAAGAGGTAACACACGTGCTTCTTCAATAACACCTGTAAAATTACATTCACTACGTGTTTGATCAACACTTACAACAACATGAATTACAGCGTCTATTTTTTGACCAGGTTGTAATGATAATGAATCAATTTCGTTAACGTCTTCATTTGAATTATTTAAAGTTTCAAAGAAATATGATTTTGATTCTGGATCATCATCAATATCAAGACGTATAATATAATCACCATTTGAATGTTGACGGACATAACTTGAAATACTAACAAGTTCATGTGAAGATTCATCTTCCATAAATGATGGTGAACTATTTATAATTTCCATTAAACGTTCATCTACTTTTAATAAATGACGAAAATGACGTTCTGGTATAATACCAAATAAAATTTGCATGGATTCATTTTGTATAACTTTTTTTACAATAATGTCATTACATCTTAAATGTAATGCGTAACGTCTTTGTTCATTTGCATTATTTACAAAACGTTCTTCAACGTGATCATAAATAACGGATTGTAATGTTGTGAGATAATCTGAATTGTTAATTTCAACAAGACTCATTTTTTTTAATTTTTTTTAATTTTAAATTTATACAATTTTAAACATTTTAAAACGCACTAAATACTTACAGATACAGATTCAGTTTTTTCAGATAATAAATCATCGTCTGAATCATTATTATTCATTGGAATACGTGTATTACGTCCCATTGGTGGTCTCATACCCATTGGTGATTCTGTTGAAAAATTATTTAAACTTACACCTGTTGGATTCGGTGTATTTGATGGTAATGCATTGACACCTTGTTGTTGGACATTTCCACCATTTTGATTTTGCATATAATCCATAAATTGCATTGCAACTTGTGGATCGATTGACATTTTCTTTGCAAAATGAAATGTAAATGCTGAATAACCAACTAACATTGCTAATTGTAATTCTGGTGATTGTTCTGAATCTGGTTTTGAATATTTCTCAGCAAGACGATGTAATGGTCTATTAAATTTTGGCATATTCATAATAACACTTTGTCCCCATCCATCTAATTCGGCACCATATCCTGTTTTAGATTTTAAAAATTTATTACCCATTTCAATAAATTGTGATCCTAATGATAAACTTTGTTGCATTTGTTCAAATGTTGCTTTACGTGATACATAACGCATTGAAAAATCATATGCAAATTGTAATTTTGCTAATGATGTATGTTGTGTTAATTCAATAGAATCGTCAACAGGAATACCATCTTCTTTAAATTGACGTAATGCCATTATTAAATCAATTTGTTTCATACGATATTCTTCTTCTGTTAATGGATTTTCTTTTAATCCACCCATTTTTATATCATAACGATCTTTAAAAGAACGACTATGTTCCGAATGTTTGTTTGATGATTCAGATGATGAACTTCTACGTTTACTTCTACTTTTTTCACTTTTATTACTTCTTTTTTTACTGCTACTGTTGCTACTACTACTACTCTTACTACTACTGTTACTGTCATTACTTCTTGAACTTCTTGATGAATAATCATATGAACTTGAATTTGCAGAACCTAATGAATTATTTGAGAAACGTCGAAAATCATTTGAATCATTATGATTCGAACGTTCTTCATCTGATTCATTTAAAATTTTTGATGTAAAAAAATTTGGTTTTCTTGATGGAAAATCGAATGAATTGTTGTTATTATTATTATTATTATTATTATTATTATTGTTACTGTTACTGTTATTATTATTGTCAGTACTTATTATTGAAGGTACAGGATTATTTGTAATTTTTTTTTTATTTGCTAAATTGTCAAAATTAAAATGACGCGGCAAAGGAAAATTACTTGACGATTGTGATATCATTTTATTTTTTTTTATATTTACATGTATTTTTCAAAAAATACAATTTAAACGCTTTTTTTTAATATACTAATAAAACATGAGTCATAATATTAATTTTACTAATGAAATTCAAGAGTGGTTACAGTTCAATAAAAATGAACAAAAAGATACAAACGATTCCTTTCAAAATATTTGGAATCAATTAGGACATGTTGTTAGATCTAATTGTGTATCAACGAAATCATCAGAACATATTGTTTCTTCATTTTTTGCATTAACATTACGTGATTTTTTAAAAATATTACCTGATGCTGTTCCTGATGAATGTAATTTTTGGTCATCCATGTTATTTCCAAATTATAAATTTACGACATACTCCGCAATTCAAGGTGAAGAAGGTTTTTATAAATTATCATTAACATCAACAATGACATATGTAGCGTTTGAATCTGATTCACATCAACAACCATGTGTAATTGAATCGAATCAATCAAAAATATTTATTTTTCCATATATACAATCACCATATGTAATTTTATTTTTTCTTACATTACTCAATGGAAAAAATAACACATTAACGTCAATGTCAATGCCAACGTCAATAACAACAACGTCAAATGAATATTATACATATCAAGAAACTAATAATAATACATTAACAAATGTAAATGGAAGTAATAATGTAAATGTAGAAAATTTATTAACACAATGGAAAAAAGAAAAACCTAATTTAAAACCAACAATTCCAAAATTAGCAGATTATTTTACAATTGAACAAGATAAAATACACAAATGGTTAAAAACAAATGGTAAGTCATGGTCAAATATGTTAGTAACTTATGGATTTCGTTGATTTTTTTTAAAAAAAAATTCTTCGTTGCAAATTTAAAAAAGAAACAAATTCAAGAAAATGAATCAACAAGATACAAGATTACAACAAGAATATACACGTTACATTGGTCCAAATGTTGTTGAATTAACACCTGATCAAGTTATATATAATCAAAATATGGTACCACAAATGTTAAATCAACGTGGTCCTATGTTACGTAATTTAGATAGACAAATGCCAAATATACAATTTGGTGATAAAATTAAAACATATGAAAATCCTGTAACACGTGCTGATTTTGCATTAAATCAATTAACACCAGAAGCTGTAAGAAATTCACAAGACCTTCGTTTTGCAAGTATATCACAAAATGATTCACGTATGATACGTCAACTTCCTGATACATCTGCTAATTTATTACGTTCTTTTCAAGATGCACAATTAAAATATGGTAATAAAGTACCTTTAGATAAAATGGTTGATCCAAAAATTGTACATGGTTTTACTGAAGGTGCTATTAAAGTACCTAAAAGAAATGATGATTACACACGTTTAGGTGCAAGTGTTTATGATGCAAGAAATTCACAAGACAACGATTTATTTACTAAAAAAGGTAATAAAACATCTGATTATATTACTAAACATAATCGTGATCCTATTATTTTCGTTAGTCAAGGTATGGATCGTTCAAATGAATCAATTGATTCACGTAGTCAACTTATATTTACACGTTATACTGATTCAAATGGTAGAGGTATGAAAGATCCAAGATTAACATCTGGTATGATTGGTACAGGTGTTGTGAAACAAGCATCTGCATACTCAACAGTTCCTGAAAATTCCAGAAGAATGTTTTAAGAATTTAATGTTTATTAATAATATATTTTAATTCAAAAACATCATCGACACCATAACTTTTTGTAAATGTAATTGATTTTTTATTTGTTACATACACACGATCTCTTTTAAAACGTATTGTTGTTTTTATATTTTTTGTAAATAATTTCATGAATTTTTTAATGTTGTAATTTTTTAAAAGATCTCGTAATGTAAAATTTTTATACTGATCTATAATTTCTTTAAAAAATGTAAAAATTGAATATATACACACTTTTTCTGTTATTTCACCTTCTGTCTTTTTAAACATATTATATGTCAATAATAATGATAATGACATTCTCTTCAATATGTCATCACGTTTTTCATAATTTCTCGTATATCTCTTCCAATCATTAAATTTCATTTTGTTCGACATGTCTCTTTTTAAATATTTTTTTAATTCATTATATGAACGATATTGATACGCAGGATTATTCCTATTTTCTTGCGTATTTGTACAAAAACTAGATTTATCATTTACTGGTTCATTTGAATATTCAAAATATTCATCTGAAAAATTATCATCTAATTTGTTACTATTTGAACTTACAAATATTACATAATTTTTTAATGAATCTATAATTTTTTTTAAACGATCATTTAAATTATTTACATATCTACGTTCTTCTTTTACATATTCTTTGTTTTTATATCTAATGTTTTTTAATATTTTAGCATTTTTTTTTGTTTTGTCATTTTGAAGTTTTTTTATTTGCAAAAACTTTTTTAATAATGTTAACATACGTGTTCTATATCTTTCTTCATTTGCTACATGTGTTACAATTTTATAATATTCTGACATAATAAATGGTTCTACATATTTTGTAACAAATGTTTCATCAAAATTGATTCGAGACATTTTTTTAAATGATTTCTTCATTTTATCAAAAAAACTTAAAGATGTCGAATATAATTTCTTCTTCACGTACCATTCATTTGTAACTTTTGATGTGTGAAATTTAATTTCTAATATTTCTTCATCAGGTTTCATATTTTTTTCCCATCGTATTATTTTTTTTATACAATTTTTTTTAGGAATAGGTGTATGTTCTATATATTGTTCATTTGGATTGTCATCTGAATTGTCATCTGAATTGTCATCTGAACTTTCATTTGAACTGTCATTTGAACTGTCAGACACTTCATCAGAATCATCTCCAAAATGTAAATTTTTTACAAGAACATTATTGTTATTACGTTTTGTTGTGTGTTCAAAATTTTCTTTTACAAATAATTCACGTTTTAATTCTTCTATTGTTATATTACCTTGTTCATTTCGAAGATGTTCAAAATCTCTTACAAATACATCAATTGGATCATATCCATATATTGTTTTACCATTAACACTAAATGGACGAAAATATGATTTCACAGTATAACGATTTTCTATTTTAAATGTGTTGTCAGATTCATTTCGACGATTCCATATTTTTACATTTTGTTGTTTTTCAAACACACTGTATTCGAAAAATTGAAAATAATCATTTTTTAATTGACGTTCATTTATTGGAATTTTTATATTTGACGGATCTTGTGGAATTCTTACGAATTGTACAAAGATGTCGTGATATTGTAATTTAGGATCTTGATAATTCACATGTCTACCATCATCTAATAATATATCTTTTTCGTTTTTTTCAACTTCAAATGGTTTATTACAATAATACATCTCATCTCCTTCTTGAATGTAATTTTTAAATTTTTCTACATCTTCCTTTTGTAATTTACGTATTTCATGTAGAATCATTTTACCAAAATGTCGTGCTGCACGTTCTACACGATTTGTTTCGTAAACTAATGAATTAGATGACATGTCTAAATTTTCTAAACAACTTAATACATATTTATGTGAATTTAATATAAAATCACTTTGAAATTCTAATGGTTCAAGATTGAAATCTATAGGAGTTGATGACACTCTTGGATAATCGTATTGAATATTATTTTTTACATGTTGTGAAGACACTAATAAATACTTATGTAATTTTCGAAGACGTCCTGTGTTTTTTTCTTTTTTTAATTCTGATTGTGATAACTCTTCCAATTCCTCTTCGTCTTCTTGGTTTTCGTCTTCGTCTTCTTCATTTTCATCTTCTTCTTCTTCATTTTCGTCTTCTTCTTCTCGTCGTGTATTTCTGACGTCGTCTCGTACATTATTTCGTGCATCTCCTACAATTATTACATTTCGTGCATTTCTGAAGTCGTCTCGTACATTTATCACATTTCGTGCATTTCTAAAGTCGTCTCGTACATTTCTTACATCTTCTGCATCTCCTGCATCTCCTGCATCTTGTGCTTGTTGTACGTTTTGTTTCTTCTTTCGAGTACGATGAGGTGTTTGTAAACCTGTATATTCAACAGGTTTATTTCGACGTGCATTTTGTTTTCTTTCTTCAGCAATACGTTTTTTTTCAGCAGCTTCTTGGCGTTTTCTTTCAGCAATTTCTTGACGTTTTCTTTCAGCAGCTTCAGCAGCTTGACGTTGTTCTTGTAATCGTGTCAATGCTCCAAAGTTATTTTTTTTATTCATTTTGTTTTTTTTTAAATATACACACACAAAAATTTACATGTTTCGTTATGTGATGAAAATTTGTTAGCTGATTGAATAAAAAACAAAATGAATTCAAACAGTAATAATATGATAAAACCTGAATTAGTTGAACCTATGAAAATCTTACATATTCAAGAAAAAGATTCATTTTTTAGTGTACATCATGATTTTCTTGTAATTATTGTTATTTTTATTGTTCTTATAACAATTGCATGTGGAATATTTAATCGTGTGAATCGTCAACAGATTCAACAACAGGATGTTCTTCAACAGAAGAAACAGTAGTTACAACATCTTGAACAACAGGTTCATCAATAAGTTTATCAGAAACACTATTTACAACAGGTTTATTATCAATAACATGTTGTTTCTTTGTTTTTGTATGTGTTGGTGAATTTTCAAATTTGTGTACCTTCTTCATTTTTGAAATTGTCATAATTGTCATAAAAATACAAAATATACAGATGACAATAAGAATTTTGTGTAAACGATCAAGATGTAATTTTTCCATTTTTATTTATTTGATATCTGAGAACTAATTTTTTTGAAACACAACGTTTTTTATAAAACTTCTCGGTGCAGGACCAATACTTAATAAACGATCATGAAAATCATATAAATTTTTTTGATTTTTCGCTAAATTTTCTATAAATTTACAGCCAATAAGATAACTACATGCTTGTCCTGGATTACATATATAACGTAATACTTCTGCAGAACAATCATGATAATTCATATATCCATTCATTAATTCATACATATATTTACAACAATCTTTATATGATTTCTTTTGTGTATGTATGTATACATCAATTATACAACGTGTTGCACGTAATAATCTTTCTATAAGACGTGTACGTTTATATTGTATACCAAATTTATCAATCCATTTTTCTACATATAATCCCCATCCTTCATTAAACCAATACGGACTAATGTAAAAGTCATATGGATATTTTTTGAATTCATAAAAATGTCCAGGAATTACTTCATGTGTCAAAATTAATGTAAGATCACATATATCAACATTATTCAACGAATTTAATTGTATTACAACTTTACCACGTTGATTAGGATTACCATGTGTATATTTACATGTTACTGATGGTAATACATAATATGCTTTTGGTTCACCTGGTTTTGTACGATGTATATAAATACGTGGTAATTTTTTATGTATGTCATGTAATTTTGGAAAATCATCTTTACATATTGATATAATGTCCATTAATATTTTTTTGACATATACACGTACTTCTGAAAAATTACGAAATGACATGTATTTTGTTTTGACATTATCATATTTTTTCAATTCTTTTAGAATTATTTCGTGTTCTTTTAAACCTGTTGATTTCACACGTTTTATTATGGAAGATGAATTATTCAAACCTGTCATTTCACGTAACATAAATTTGTAATACATAATTCCTTGTGATCCAGCAACTGCTTTACATCCAACGTGTTTATTTGATGTATAATTAATTTCAGGATGTTTATGAATACCCTTAAACAAATTCATTACGATTTTTGGATGTGTATATTTTGATTTCGAGAAAAATTTTACGAGATCATATGTTAATTTTTTTGAATCTAAATTAAATGGACATAATTCATAAAATTCATTTAGTTCAGCAAATTTTTGAAATTGACGTTCAACTTCAAAATGTTGTTTTATACGTACATCTTTAATATTTTTATATTTTTCTAATTTACGATCACACAGAACATGTTTTGCAAATTTTTTATACATTTTTTATTAATTTTAAATAGAAATTAATTTAAACACGACGTCTTTTATACGAATTACGTTTACGTCCAAAATTTGAACGTTTTG
>JACCDP010812904.1_pt1 | contig 17384 bp, 16 predicted proteins | sample 7445841 | NCBI WGS metagenome assembly JACCDP01 (sample SAMN15323441, study PRJNA562643) | freshwater metagenome | isolation source: river surface water | place: USA:Blue River Watershed | collected 2017-08-17 | reverse complement strand
TGCTGCTGAACCTGTTGCTGCTGAACCTGTTGCTGCTGAACCTGTTGCTGCTGAACCTGTTGCTGCTGAACCTGTTGCCGCTGAACCTGTTGCTGCTGAACCTGTTGCCGCTGAACCTGTTGCCGCTGAACCTGTTTTCGCCGAAGCCTTGACCGAAGAAAAACAATTATTGTTGATGAACGAGATGTTACAAAAGCAAATGGATGCCCTCCAGAAAGAAAAGGATATTGTTGTTCAGCGTTTGAAACTGTTGCAGACTAAACGTGAAATTGAAAACATTGATGCTGAAATCAAAGTGTTGCAAGAACGACGACAAATGTTGATTCAGACGTTGCCTTCTGATGTCAAAGTCTCAGACGACGTCAATGTCTCAACCGACACCAAAACCTTGAATAAAATATTGCTTCAACCCTACGTAGAAAGAGTATTGGACAAATTGTTGGATACGGGCAACAACAATGATATGTCAAAGTTTTTGGCACCTATTGCAGAACTTTTTGTTTCAGACGATCTGAAACAAAAAGGATTTATTGTTTGTGAATCCAAAAATGTTTGTGGACTTGGAGCAAGCCACGATTTGGAGATTATGAAACCAGATGGAACTGCAGTCAAGGTGCAGGTGAAGGGCAGAGCCGACAAGAATTGGGGATTTTTAACAGGGAAAAAACCTTATTTGAAGAATGATTTTGACTTACTTGCCTATTTGCATTATGAAAAAATGGGCGACCTCAGTTCCGCAAAATTATGGTATTTTCCAGCAGAGGCTTTGATGACCACAGACACAACTATGAAAACAAAAGTTCCAGTAAAAGTTTTGGAAAAATATTGCAATAAAGAAGCACAAGATAAATTACTCTGTGCGTATTTTTAATTTGAACAAGAAAAAAATGGTGAACAATGTTCACTGATTTTTTATTGGTGCTTTTGAACCGGCTGTTACCACTTGCCACCCGCGGCTCCTGTGCCCGTTTTTTTAACAGTTATTTGCGACCCCTGTTTCTTCTTTTTTGCATTCGGGTCATACTCATCTTCATCATCTGACCCAAGATTCTTTGATATTTCCCAAAACTCTTTTGACCCCAATCTGAAATCTGGTCTCTCCTCCGCGCGATACCAAAATATTTGGTCACTTATTTTGTTGGATTTGGCATTGTTATTTATAACCAAACACTCATAATTCTCTGTGGTCTGATCCATTATCGTGCAAAACGACTCCAGTGTTGGAAACATAGAAGCATAATTTTCCCATATTTTTTTACGATTTGTCAAGTAATTTTCACGCAATATAAATACATAGTCTATATTGGTGCGCAGGTTGGGCGGCACGCCCAACGGGTATTGCATCGTGATGATTAACATCACTTTCCAGTGACGTCCGTTCATAAAGAGGGAACGCATCAATTTGTCGCGTGCCCAGGTGTTGTCATAAAGACAGTCATCCAATATTACAAAAGTGCGTGGGTCAATAGACGTGCGTTTATACGCCTCAACCTCTTTTTGCATCTGTTTCATCACAGTGCGTTGACGACGCAATACATTTTCAATAATAACTGTGTTGTATTCTTCGTGGATAAAGATTTTTGGAACAAGTTTGCCATAAAATCCGTTTCCAGCCTCTGTGCCAGATATTACTGTGCCAACCGGCACATCCTGATGATGAAACAACAAATCTTTCACCAAAAATGTTTTGCCGGTGTCACGACGACCAATTAACACAATCACAGGACCCTTGTTTTCGTTGGGGTTGAATGTAATTGAACGCATATTAAACTTTGCCAATTGTAACGTCATTTTTTAATAATATGACAACATAATTTAATGCGTTGTTTCAAACGCTGTTGTGGCTAAATGCTTGGCAAAAATAACAGACCGTTTTTACTTGCCGTGATTTTGATTTAAAGAAATATTGTGTTTTTGAATAATATGTTCACTATTGGATACCAAAAATATAAAAAACCAGATTTGGATATGATGGCAACACAAGTGCCACCAAGTGCTTTGTATCAACCCTTTGTGTTGGACAGGTTTCAGGCATTCAATCCTATTTATACGCGGTTTTTTTCTATGACGCCAGACAATTGTAATTTGATTGCTTTGAATCACAAATATCAAGCAGTGGATTTGTGGTCAGTGGTTGACCAAAGTGGCAACCATAAAGATGCACGGTTATTTGTGAAATTTTCGCCTTTATTAGACCCTATTAAATTTTTAACTGGGCGATACAAATTGTCTGACCCGTTTACAACTGCATTGCCTCAACTGGATTTGTCTGCGGCATCCGCAAAAATTGGCTGCATTAATAATTGTTCATACACGGATTGTTTCTTTTCTTATTTGTCCAATATGTTGGGTGAAACACATCATTTTGTTCACACTGTGCCTTTTTATGGATCCGCGTTGGCCATTCAAAAAACATATAGATTCAATATTGAAGACGACTTTGACTACGTAAAAGAATCTGAATTTTTCTTGAACTCTATTGGCACACATATATCGCTGGACAAAACCACTGAATATATGTTAAATTCAGCAATGGGTATGAGAGACTGGTCTCGTGCGCGTCGTGCAAAAATACAGATTGGTGATGTGGTAAATGATGATATGTTTACCGTTGGCGAAGACCTTGACAAAGACCTCGGCGATATCCTCGGCGAAGACCTCGGTGAAGACCTCGGTGAAGACCTTGGCGAAGACCTTGGCGAAAACCTCAGCGAAGACCTTGGCGAAGACCTTGGCGAAGACCTTGGTGAAGACCTTGGCGAAGACCTTGACAAAGAGTCCAGCAATACATCTGACACATCCAGTTCTGACGACAGTATGTCATCCAAAAGTGACACAACAAGTTCCAATAGTGTTTGGGAAACAGAATCATCTTCAGCATCTTCGTTGGAAGCCGCGCCAAATATTGCATACTGTTATTTGCACAATTTCCCCGTTCAACTTATATTTCAAGAACAGTGCAAAGGCACATTAGATGACCTTATATTATATGAACACATTGATGCCACTGAAATATTGTCAGCACTGATGCAAATAGTTTGCATATTATATGTTTATAATCATTGCTTCCAATTTACTCACAATGATTTGCATACCAGTAATATTATGTATGTGGACACAGATATTGAATATCTTTATTATCGCGTTCAAGGACGATATTTTAAAATCCCAACTTATGGTCGCATTTATAAACTAATTGATTTTGGTCGCGCAATTTACAAATATCAAGACAAACAATTTTGCAGTGACAGTTTTTCGTTGGGCGGCGATGCATATTCTCAATATAATTGTGAACCTTTTTTCAATGAGCAAAAACCACGTATTGAACCAAACTACAGTTTTGATTTGTGCAGGTTGGGGTGCTCGTTGTATGACATTATTAATTGTAATGGCGACAACGACGGCAGCGACGGCAGTGACGACGACGACGATTCTGTTGCAGAACGATTATTGGTTGCTTTAATTAAAAAATGGTGCACAGACGATGAAGGGAAAAATATATTGTATAAAAAAACAGGTCAAGAACGATATCCAGATTTCAAATTGTATAAAATGATTGCACGAACTGTTCACGCACACACCGCAAAAGCACAATTTGCTGACCCAGCAATGTCGCAATATGAATGCGGCAAATTGTCTGGCGTGGAATTTTTTAATTTGGATGCGTTACCAAAGTATGCTTAGATAGTTCGTCGCGTTTGCCGTTTGCTGCTTGTTGGTCGTTTACTACCAGTGCGCCGTTTACTTTGTTTTTCACTGGCGTTCATTGAATTCACATCAAATCTGGATTTTAATAACAGAAAATTATTTGTCATATATGGTGTGCCAATGCTTATAATGTTGTTAATGCGAACTGGCTTTATTGCATAGGATTGCAAATATGAATCCAATCCCATTCTGAATATGCGTGATGAAAACACCGGTTCTTCAGTAAAACCCTCGTCAATATCCGCTTCGTCGCATCCCATTATGTCTTTATGAACGGCATCAAATATGCGTATTGCATCCAACATAACACGGTCATTGTTGACCATGTTTTGAATCGTTGCATTATCCAACAAAACTCTTTCTTTTTCTTTTCCAAATGGCGCAAATTGTTCAATTAACAATCCATTATTTACATTTATTTTATGTTGAATGTTTGTGTACCGGTCATCCACTAATATTGTGTTAAACACGTTGTATTCTGGATATTCCTGATACACAGTTTGTAAATTTTTTGGATAATCATCATCATCATTAATGTCTTCCGCTCCTTTCAAAAATAAAAATATATCGTTTGGTAACTGATAACGCGCAATAAGCGTTGTGGCTATTGAATGCGCATAATCTCGTTCAGAATATGTCCAAATGGCAATCTTTATTGTTTCGCGGTTAGCAACCAAATAATTAAACATCTGTTGTAAATGCGGGCGAAATATTACCACATCTTTGGTGCCATTTTTCTTTGCAATTTCAATAAAACTGTTCTTTGGAAATAAATGTTTTTTTTTCATCCATAAATGATGGTATTTGGAAGGAATATATTGAATTAAGGTTTCGTCAATGTCGAATATTATCAATAGTTGTTTGCGATTTATTTGTTTTGTTCCACCTTTGCGTTTTCTGGCGGCATTACTGATATTTCGTCGCACTTCGGGGATGAACCGTTTATCAATATTTACTGTGTATTTAGATTCATTGACATCAACTAATTTCATAAACGCCTCCACAGTTGCCTTTATCAAATCGTCGTTATTTTCCATTGATTTTGCGAACGATTTTATTTCATCATATGTTGTGTTGGGTGGCGTTTGCGGTGACAGCAGCCGTTTGAATGCATATAACATACTCCATATTGTGCACGTATTATTCCAGAACGTGGATGTTGCGACGTGGGATTGCGGTCCTGTCCAATGCGGAAAACACACGGCGGACGGTGGCATATAGTAAATTTGCGCCAAAGGCACATTCAACAACTCCGACGCCAAATTTTTTGCAACAGTTTCAATGTTGTATGCGGGCATTGAGGGAGGGTCGTGAACCGGACCGTGCGGTTCAAAATGTTCAACCGTTATTTGACCGTCATTGGTTGATATTAATAATATATTTGCGTGTTTGTTAAACATCAGCGGAATGGCCATATGTGAGGCGGCGCAAGAATCTATTTCTGTCGTTTTGTATTCACTGGGCACTAAAGTTTGTTCAACATAATTATTGCGCCCTAAATGTCTGTGCACAATGGCTGTGCCGTCGTCTTTGATAAATATGGGGTGCAAAAAACATAGATTTGGACTGCGCATTGCTGACAATACGGATTCTACCACGGATGGGTCATTGAACCATAAATCCATAAATTTATAAGCGGCAGTGGGTGAAGTTCTGGGAATTATACCGGACGCAATTCTGCATATATCTTCAAATAAATGCGCGCGCGACGGGTGATTTGCGCGAATTTTTTCCATACATTTGTCATATTCAATGTTGTTTGGAGTTGGAATGGCGCGTTTTTTATACATTTGTTGTTATATACCACTATATTAGTGGTATATATTTATTGTGGATGCAATAATAATTTTTACATAGATGGGACAGTGCATACAATGGATGCAAGTGGGGGAACACACCTTTGGTGCCGACACCTTGACTGCGCCCCCTTAATAATGGATGTGAGCAGGGGATCACACCTTTGTTTCCTCCACTTCTCGGTTTGCAACCACCTTGACTGCGCCCCCTTTACAATGGATGGAACGGAACCGCTGAAAGCGGTGACGTAAGCAGGGGATCCAAAGGGGAGAGGCACCTTTGGTGCCTCCACTTCTCGGTGGTTGCAAAGCAACCACCTTGACTGCGCCCCCTTTAAAAGTCGCAACTTAAATCAAACACATTGTCAGCCACTTCTTTGTTTGCCAATGCATACTCACTCACCGTGCGTTCAAAAAAATTGCTTTTACTCTCAATGCTGATCAACTCCATGAAGTCAAACGGATTTGCGCTGTTAAACAATTTATCATTACCCAACTGCAAACACAGTCTATCCCCGACAAATTCAATATATTGCGACATTAATGTTGCATTCATTCCAATCAAACGACAAGGAAGCGATTCCAATATAAATTCTTTTTCAATGGCCACCGCATCTGCAACAATGGCAGCAATGTCCGATTTTGGCAACCGGTTTACAAGTCCGTTATACAATAATATGGCAAATTCAGTATGAAGTGCCTCGTCACGACTAATAAATTCATTCGACAGTGTCAGACCTGGCATTAATCCACGTTTTTTAATCCAATATATTGCTGCAAAACTGCTGCTGAAAAATATGCCTTCAACACAAGCAAATGCAACCAACCTTGTTGCAAATGACACTTCGTCGCCACATCCAATCCATTTTCTAGCCCAATCCGCCTTTTTCTTAATGCACGGACTCAAAGTCATTGCATTAAACAATTTATGTTTGCGGTCTTTGTCTGTAATATAGGTTTCAATCAACAAACTATACATTTGTGAATGAATGTTTTCCATCGCAATTTGAAATCCATAAAAGGCGCGCGCCTCCGCCAACTGCACGTCTCCCATAAACCTTGTTGCCAAATTTTCCATCACTATTCCATCTGAGGCCGCAAAAAATGCCAGCACCATTGATATAAAATATTGTTCGTCATCCGTCAACTTTGTTTTCCAGTCCACCAAATCCTTTGACAAGTCTATTTCCTCCGCACGCCAAAAACAATCCACCTGTTTTTTATACATTTTCCATATTTCTTCATTCTTTATGGGAAACATTACGAAACGTGCAGTGTCTTCGCGCAACAAAGGCTCATCGGCAATTTGGGGTGTCATATCTCTAAATAATTAAATAGGCAGATTTTTATATGGGTTTGTTTTGACCTCTCCGTGTGCCTTGTTGTTGCGCAACGGAACAAACGCACTTGTTGCGCAGCACTGCAGTAAAATTACGTTGCAAACGTTGTGTTGAATATATATAAAGTTTGAATGTTCAAATCATACAGTTACGAAGTTGATACAAAGAACATAAATATTGACCTCAAAACGCTGCAAAAAATGGCCTTTGTTTACAATGCTGTTGAAAAGGGTTGGACGGCCAAAAAAAAAGGCGAACATTACGTGTTTCAAAAACTGCACGAAGGCAAACGTGAAGTTTTTAGTGAAGATTATTTAGAAAAGTTTTTACAAGATAATTTGGAATTGGAATAAAGACGCTTCAGAATTCACTTGGTTTTTCTTGTTTTATTTGATTTTTTTGAACTTTCTTTATTGGTTGTTCTTTTTCCCAATGTTGAAGCCGAACTGCGAGTTTTGGCAAGGTGAATGTCATAACGTTTTGTTCCGCTGTTGTCATATCCCGCAGGCGCCAAATACGATTCAATATTTGCTCTGAATTCTGGCGCAAGGTCTCGCATTGTTGGCAGACGCGACAATGTGTGCATCTCGCTGAATCGCTGAGCATTTTGCTCATATTCAGTGGGCTGTCTATACATTCGTTCTGCAAATGTAAGCAGTGGGGGTGGGTATAATACTCTTCTATAATTGTTTGCTTTAATGTTGGCAATAATTGTGGACAGCCGTTCACTAATGTGCCCAGCCGATGACGCGTTTTCTCTATTTGCTCTTTTTGCTCTGGCCACCGAATCCACGTGGTTACATAATATATTTAATATTTCTATGATGTTTGCCTTTGCTTCGTGCTTATTTCCAGATTCTTGTTTCACACCTTTGCATATTCTAAACGCCGACCCGTTGGGTCGGCGTGTTTGAATATGTGAAGTAACCGTCACTTTGTCACTGATAAAAACATCATTTGTATCCGAGAAATCGCCTTTGGCGATTTCTGGCAATACAATTGGCGTTTTAAAAGTGCAAAGGTTCAACATAAAATATTGCAATTCCTTCAAACATCTGTCAAGTTTTGATTCCAATATGCGGTTTGTATGTTCAGTTTCGTTCATCAATGCCAATGTTGACAAACGATGCAATGTTTTCATTATGCATTTGACCACATCCAATAAAAATTTGTTTGTGTATCCTTGTTGAATCAACTCGTTTTCTGGTATATATTGTTTGTATTCATTCACCCGGTCATCGTTATATGCGTATTTTGCTTCCATATAATATACCAAATTAGATTCTCTTTGTGAACCACAATATTTATTCTACTAAATCAATCCAGGTGCTTGCCCACGTATCATTCTCACCTGGATAACCCAGCGGATTGCATAACATCGGCACCCCGTATATATGTTTTTCTGACGCAGTGTGTGTGTGCCCATATATCCAACAACTAATGTTGTTTTTGTTGTTGCATATAAATTTTTCCATATTGCAATGAAACCACGGATTCACATCACATCCTGCATACTTGGGTGCAACCAATTGTGGCGATGGCATATGATGTGTGATGATGACGTTTTTTCCAGTGAGTGGCACCTGTGACCTGAGCCATTCGCGACAGCGTTTATGGTGGTCATTGTATGTTTCACGTGTCAAGTTTGGAATATATTTTGTGTCGTTTATTGGCGGAACGCCTTCGTTCACGTGAGTCCACAAAGTTGTTCCAATAAAATTTACGTTATTGTATGTGTATGTGCTGTTATTTAACCAATGCACGTTTGGCCAATGAAAATATGATGCCATTTTTTCATTCACTTGTTCTATTGTCAGGTTATCGCCATTGTAATATTCATGATTGCCATTAATGACAAATACTTTGGCAAAATTTTTGGATAAATAATTCATTGTGATGTCGTAATTTTTTTTGCTGTTCACAACGCTTCCAATGTCGCCTGCGCAAACACACACTTCATTTGGTGTTGATGGGCGAATGCGCATTAATAGGCGATTTAATGACAGCAAATTGTGAAACTCTGTGTGCAAATCGGATAAATAGCGAATTCTCATTGTTGTATTTTGTTGTTTGTTGTTGTCTTTGTTTTGTTGTTCAATTTTATTGAGACAGATTATGTAAAAAAAAGGTGTGCATAAAGCACACGGCTTTTGTCTTGCTTGTGTGTTGCAACACTCAACTTAACATGCGCCTAATAAAATTGCGAATAATCAATGCGCTTGATGTTTTTGCGAGGAGATGTGCGTAATGCCATTTGCTTTGTTGCCCTATTTTTGACTTGGGCTTTGGATATTTCATTTTGCGCAGCTATCAGTTCAATTCTGAATTTGTCACTTAACATATCGTTCTTATTTATTTGCATAATGCATTTGTTTATCATAATACTACATTTGTCCATTTCTGCCATCAATTTATTTACAATATCTTTGTTGACGACCGGCCATCCAATAGTAGATATATACTGATTGCGAAATTCTTTTATTTTTCCATACACAACAACCGTAAAATTATTCCACAAATGTGGGTTCTGTTTGTTGTAGTCCTTGCAATTGTCAAATAAATATTCAAACTCAGCATTTAGTTTTTCAAATGTTTTTGTTGCAGGAATAATCTGGTCTTTGGTTGACTTGGCATCACCCCACTCCGCATATATCTTTTTCATATTAGCAGTAAATGACTCTTTTCTCTCCTTGTACACAGCAATGTTGTCGTTGGGCACATACACTTGCTTGGCAAGCGCGCGACTTTGACTTCTGGTAACTACGGGCATCGTTCGTTGATATAAACTAATAATTATGTTATTGTTCTTTGGTAGACAGATAGAAAAAGGGTTCAATTTTAAAGGGAAGAGCCTCCTATCGGAGGCTAAGGCGCCCGTTGGGCGCCAACGGTGGAAAACCCTTCGGGTTTTCATCCACTGTTCCGCTTCGCGGAACTAACCAAGGATAGTTTTGCTGCGCAAAACAGTGGAGCGCCAAAGGCGCTCTTCCCTTTGGATCCCTCCTTTTATTTTATTTGGCCTTTGGATAAGGTGCTCCGATCCCTCCTTTCCTTTAACCAATTTGGCTTGTCACAAACATATTGCCAAATTTATTGTTTACATATATTATAATGCAAACAATATTAACATTGCTGTTTATTTTATGTCCAATATTGTCTTCCACCGCATATAATTATTATATGCTTGCAATGCAAAAATGGTGCGGCTCTGAATGGCAAATACACGGTCTTTGGCCTCAATATAATTCATCTTCTTGGCCTGAATACTGTGTTGCGCCAGCGTATTCAGCAATTACAAACACAACTTTATTGCAATATATGAACAAATATTGGTCAAATTGTGGCAATCCGCAATCATCTTTATGGGAACACGAATACACAAAACATCTATCCTGTATTATTGAACAGTATCCTATGTTGGACGAAGATGAAACATTTGAAATGGCCATCAATGCATTTGAAATAACAAACACAACTGCATTGTGCAACTCATCGTTGACAGATTGTGAAGTCTGTTATACATTGGATATTGCCAATGAGGGCACCTCCGGTTTTGTTCAAATTGAATGTTAGTAATCGGCTTCTTCTTCTTCTGCTTCTTCGGCTGCATTCATCAATTCATTCAATCTATTGACTTGCTGCGTATACATATCTTCTGCGCTGGCATTCAAGTGTGACATTAAATCATCCATATTATCTGGCTGCAAATGCATTTGTTGTTGGCCTAAATTATATAAAATGTTTGTTGCATTTGTTTCGGCCATCGGTCTTAACGTTCTTAATATTTGGCCAAACTGCGCAAAACGTTGAGTCATTCCTGGAGTGCGATTTTGTTGATAGCCAGTGCCATTATAAAAATTCAGTCTTTCGTTGAAGTCTGCAATAATATCAGCCAGGTGTGCATATGTTAACGGAACGTGTCCTGCGTCTCGCATTGCTTGCAATGCTGATATGTTCAATGTGCGAATAATATTTTCGTATAATCCTGACAATATTTGAATGTTACTGATCGGCGGAACCGAATGCAACAATATGTTTATGGATTCATTAAATCTGTTGCCATAATTCAGTAACGATTCAATTACTGCATCTACAATTCGTTCATTAAATATATCAGGGTCATTTTCGGCAACGGTTCTTTCAATTACGTTAATCAATAACGCTTCATTTGTATCTCCACTGAGTATTCGCGACACAAATGTTTCCAACAAATATCTTCCATCTCTAAATTGTGCATAAGGTGACAATGCGTAAACTTCTTCAATGCGATTATTTGCCAAGGGCTGCCTGTTTATGTGTCGTTCATACGCATACCTTGCTAAATCTTGAAGTTGTTGAGAATGTTGTTGTTCCACGGCAGCAGATGGACGTGCACCTGCTCTAACGCGTCTTGTTTTCACACGTTTTTTGCCTCGTTTTGATGTTTTTTTGACTGGCATATATATAACACCAATATATATATACCAGAATGTTAATATCCTGCTGCTTCTGCAGCAACACCATCATCATCTGATTTGTTGGTTGACTCATCATTTGCAATGGCTTTCAAATGTGAATAAATATCTTCAATATTATCTTGGTTCAAACGCATATATTTAATATTTTCTGGTGTCAAAGAACGTGTATTATTGTATTTTTCTAAAGAATGAATTAAATATGAGGTCTCTGTCTCAGCAGCGGGTTTTATTGTGTTAAATATTGCAATGAAACGATTGACGTGTTGGCGAGTCTCACGGTCATCATCGTCATCATTCTCTGGCAATGTCGCTTTTAATGCCTCCAATTGGTCATTGGTTAATGGAACGTGTCCTGCATTACGCAATGCTTCCAATACAGTTGGATTCACATAATCTATTGCCAATTCATAGAGTCTGTCTAATGTGTTCTCATTTCGTATTGGAGGCATTGATTGTAATATTAATACCATTGACCTGTTAAATTTTGAGCCATAATAGATTAAACTTTCTATAATATCATCAACATTGTTCTCGTTCAAAAATGTATTGAGGTCACTGAGTGCAACAGTTTTATTAATAACATCCAACAATATGTTTTCGTCTGTAGTTTCATCAACCCACACAGTTGCAAATGTTTCCAACAAATACTTATCATCTGCAGTTGCGCGTGGCGACAACCGACTTACTATTGAGATATTTATTTTATCAAATATTGATGTATCCAACAATTTACCAAGTTCAATATTGCTTTGTTCAACATTCAATTCTTTTGGGATTATTTTTTTTGGAGCACCTGCTCTAACGCGTCTTGTTTTCACACGTTTTTTGCTGCGTTTTGATGTTTTATTGACTGGCATATAATATTAAATAATATTATTCTGTTTTTACATAATGCTAAATTGAAACTCACAAATTGGAGAATAATGGTTAATGTTTATTCTCCAATTTGGCCTTGAACAAGGCCCCCCTTGGGAGGAAATACAACATATACTATTATATTAATTTATTACCACGTGTGGTAATAAATTAATATACGTTCTCCAGGCAACTTTGTTGCCTGGAGAATAATGGTTAAGATAATTGACGTCTGCGTCTTTGTCTGACCCGCATCCATCGGATACGTCGCCAAAATCTTACTGATTGTATATGCATTTGCACACTATCTATACAATATTATCATCCACGTAAACAACTTTGTTGACCGATTTGTTCATTGCCGCATTTTCAATTTCTTGATTTAAAATGGATTCCAAAGCCATTAATCGTTTCCATAACATTGGATTTGTTGCGGATTTGCCATCTGGTTTCACAATTTTCTTTGTACCAAACACAATACAAACACAATTTGGAGTGTTTGCAACATCTGTGTGCGTTGTGACCAAGATGGTTGTCTCATTTATGGTTAAAGACAGAGTATTTTCATTTGCATCAACAAATCCGTCAAATCGGTCAAATATAAATTGTTTTATGGCAACTGTTTTTGATTTGTATGTTATTTGATATGTTAATGGGTCATTGGGAAAATGGTGGATGAAGCAGGATTTGCAATATCCGCGGAACAATGGTGTTCCTGGGTGGGCGCACCGTTCAACAGGTGATTTGTTGATATGTTCTGTGCAAAATAAAAGGTGTGAATTTGGGTTTGCGCGGTTTCTGCAATTCAAATAGTGGCAAAGAGTTGGCATAAATGTCCTGCAGATGAAAAGATGGGGCATTTTTACGCGGCGTTTACAGGGGGCGGCGAAGCCGCCCCTTCATCGCAGTAGAGGGCGGCTTCGCCGCATATAGCCCCAGTTTTTTGTGTTTTTCGCTGTTTTTTATTTTTTTCCCAGAAAAAATGCTTTAGCAATTATATAAAAATCTACAATGGGAGGAGCCTTAATGCAATTAGTCGCTTACGGTGCTCAGGATGTGTTCCTTACCGGAACCCCTGAAATCACTTACTGGAAGGTGTCTTACAGACGCCACACCAATTTCGCCATGGAATCTATTGAACAAACTTTCAACGGCCAGGCTGACTTCGGTCGCCGCGTGTCTTGCACCATTTCCCGCAATGGTGACTTGGCTTACAGAACCTATCTGCAAGTCACTCTGCCCGAAATCAACAAGGACCTGGGCGCCAGTGGCAAGATTTATGCCCGTTGGTTGGATTTCCCCGGCGAACAACTCATTTCTCAAGTTGAGATTGAAATTGGTGGCCAGCGCATTGACCGTCAATATGGTGACTGGATGCACATCTGGAATCAACTTACTATGTCTGCTGAACAACAGCGCGGTTACTACAAGATGATTGGTCATACTACCCAGTTGACCTACATCACTGACCCCACTTTCGCTGACATCAATGGTCCTTGCGCTGCCTCCGGTGCCGTTGGACAGGTCTGCGCTCCCCGCAATGCCCTGCCCGAGACCACTCTGTATATTCCTCTGTTGTTCTGGTTCTGCAGAAACCCTGGTCTTGCTCTTCCTCTTATTGCCTTGAAAACTGTAGGGCAGAAAAGTATCCATCCCGTAGCATACGAGCACTGCTGTGGGGAAAATATGTTGTGGTCTCGTTGCACTGATATGTGCAATTCCCAGATGCTAGTCGCTTGTTGCTAACTACCCAAATGTGGTAAGCCAAGTGGCGACAATTTCAAATTGCGGGAAAATCGTAAAGGTGTTAATAATTGTGCAAATAAACTTAAAGATAATATTATCTTAACTGTTATAATGAAAAAGTGTTGTAAATGTAAAATAGACAAAGATTTATCCAAGTTTGGTGTGTTGCGTGCATCACCTGATGGATATAGATATGATTGTAATGATTGCAGAAAATTGTACAGAGAATCAAATAAAGCAAAAATCAAAGAAGCACAACATAAATATTATGTTGAACACAAAGATGAATTGCTTAAAAAAAGTAAAATATATAATGATAATCATCGTGCAGAAATATGCGAACAAAGAAAATCATATCGCGAACGTCCAGAAATCAAAGAACATATCAAAAATAAACAAAAAGAATATCTTCCAATTCGTTGTGAAAAGATAAAAGAAAGAAGATTAAATGACGATTGTTTTAGATTATCAGAAATAATGCGAAGCAAAGTTCATAAAATGGTAAAAAATAGTGATACTTCATATAAAACCTTAATTGGTTGTGACCACGTTTGGTTTAAAAAATGGATATCATTCAATTTTGATGAACATATGAATTGGAACAATCTAGGTTCATATTGGGAAATAGACCACGTGTTGCCAATAACATTATTTAATCATAACAATCTTTGGGAATCAAAAATATGTTATCATTGGACAAATTTACAACCACTTCATAAAACAGAAAATAAAAAAAAATCTAACAAATTGATGCTTCATTATTATTTTAATAATTTGGTATCTGTTGCAAGATTTAACAAAACGCACAAAGAATTTTTAGGCTACCAAGCATTGAACGAAAGTTTAATGTGGCTGAGAACAAAAAACTCAGGTATGGTCACAATGCCACACATGAAGAGAAACACAAACTTCTCTGAAATTGACAATCCGCATCCAAGCACCTCTGCCAGTATTGATAATGGCGTGGTGAAGGTTCAACGACTAAACGGAATTGGGTCTGAAGAGTATTATCAACTCTGATGATGACTTAAGATATAGTCTATTCCCTGGCTCAAGTATTTGTAGTTAACGTTAATCGCTATAAATATGCCAATAAATACACCGAAAGGTGGGGTATCGTGAAGTGCAGTATCACGAAGTTAAGATTAACATTGACTTCAGACCCATCGGCGAGTGCCTCTGGGCTGTCAAAGACATTTATGGCACCGGAAACCAAGCCGCCACCACTGCTTACCAACAGTCCCTTGTTGCTGCTTCCATCTATGTTGACTATATTTACCTTGACACTGATGAACGCAGAAAGATGGCTGCCTCTCCTCACGAGTATCTTATTGAACAACTTCAATACACTGGTGACGAATCTGTTGGCTCCTCCAGTAACAAGATTAAGGTTAACTTCAACCACCCCTGCAAGGAACTTATCTGGGTTGTTCAACCCGATGAGAACGTTGACTACTGTAACTCTTTAGTTGGTGGCGAAACCCTTTTCAAACTTCTTGGTGCCCAGCCTTTCAACTACACCGATGCTCTGGACGTTCTGCCCCCTGCCATCCACGTGTTCGGTGGTCCCGCTGAAACCTCTGGCGCCAATGCCTTTGTTTCCGGCAATGTGTTCCAAATGGCCGGTGCCCTTGATGCCTTTGTCTCTGGTGGCAATGCCTCCACCCAAGACTGGACTTCCGGTGTGTCTTCTACCCAGCCTTTCGGTGCTAGTGAAAGTCCTTCCGGTTCCTCTGTGTCCGATGCCGGCACTTTCGTTCTTGCCGAGACTGCCCTTGACATGCACTGCTGGGGTGAAAACCCTGTGGTCACTGCCAAATTGCAACTCAACGGCCAAGACCGCATCTCTGAGCGTGAAGGTTCCTATTTTGACGTAGTTCAACCTTTCCAGCACCACACTCGTGCCCCCGACACCGGCATCAATCTCTATTCTTTTGCACTGAGACCCGAGGAACACAACCCCTCTGGCTCTTGCAACTTCTCCAGAATTGACAATGCCACTCTTCAACTTATCCTGTCTTCCAACACTGTTGCATCTCTAAGAACCGCCAAAGTTCGTGTTTATGCTTACAGTTACAACATCCTTCGTGTTATGGCTGGAATGGCTGGAATTGCATACTCATAAATCCGTGACCAACAATTTAATGTGAGTAAATGTGTATACAAAATATATGCAAGTTATGAATAATTCATAGCAACACCCCCAAATTGCGGGAAACCTCTGAAGGTATTAAATACTAAACTGTATAAGAAATTATGCAGCGGCTTATGCGAAAGCAATAAGGTATAGTAATAAGTTTAATATTATAGGGCAATCCGCAGCCAGTCTTCTAAGTTCGTTTTGATTAGAATATGAAGGCGGTTCAACGACTAAATGCTGGTGGGCAGGAGGAAATTAATCACTTCCGATGAATGCTTAAGATATAGTCTAATCCCACGCGAAAGTGTGTTGTGCCCATTGAAAAAGCACAAAGTGGCAGTAAAAGGAAATAGTTACTGTGTATTCACTGGTATTAATGCTTAAATGCATGGTCAACCAATTTGTATTTTGATAAATAACAAATGTTTTTTATCAAAACTATTTGTCTGCCTTATTTTGTTTGCGTTTTTCAACAAGTTCAGTTGTGTGAAGTGTTTTCCACTCTTCACTGCAATATTTGTTTTGTTGAGCCAATTTTCGCAAATCTTTTTTTTGTTGTCGTTCACTAATTATTTCCTGTTTTGTTTTTTTGCAAGTATTTTCAACAATCATTTTATTTTTACTATCGTGTTCGTTTGTGATATCAATATCTTTGCAATTATTGTATATTGCCATTAGTCGGTTGAAAAACTCGGTTTGTGATTGTGTATTTTTCATATAGTTGCATTCACTGCAACACGATTTAACATTCAGTTCAGTGTAACCACCTGAATTATCAACTCTGTCCAACCCATTTTTATGTGTGTTTGATTGATTTTTACCGCATATATAACAAGGGTTTGCAATAATACAGTTGAATGTGTTAATTGTCAGTGAAAATTCAATATTTAATTTCGTTGCTCTTTGCATATAACTGGAATACGATATTGAACCACAATCTGGGAATGCTTCATAATAATATTGCTTATTGTTAATCATATTTTGATGCGACAATATGTGTATCACTCGTTTCCAAAATACACATCCGTGTAAGCATCCTTTTGTCAAATTACACAGTTTGCAGGCAGTTACTGTGTTGTCCATAGTATAACCTATAGAATTATCAAATCTGTCAATACCCTTGTATCGGGTATCATTAGCCTCAATATTGCAATAATAACAAGGCATTAATATGGCCATACTGAACGTATCAAATGTATATTCGTTTTCATAATTTGTTTTAATGTTTATTCTCCAATTTGGCCTTGAACAAGGCCAAATTTGAAATACAACATCTACTATTATATTAATTTATTACCACGTGTGGTAATAAATTAATACACGTTCTCCAGGCAACTTTGTT
>JACCDP010028887.1_pt1 | contig 17385 bp, 18 predicted proteins | sample 7445841 | NCBI WGS metagenome assembly JACCDP01 (sample SAMN15323441, study PRJNA562643) | freshwater metagenome | isolation source: river surface water | place: USA:Blue River Watershed | collected 2017-08-17 | reverse complement strand
TCATTTAAATTGGCGATTCTCATGGTGATAACTTATTGAATACAAAATATGTAATTAGTGATGTTACATAAATAGTAGGTATTTCTAGAAATGAATAACCAAAAATAAATTTTCCTATTAAAATCATCCAAAAATTCAAACAAAATGGACACGTAATCAATCTAGTAAAAAAACAATTGTGTTTTTGTAATAGATATGAATGGTATGTAATGGTAAAGTCAGTTTCTTTTGCAATTAAATAATCATTCACTTTAAACCATTTAAGTTTCAATGCATGACTATATTCAACAAATGCTTCGGTGTTGAACCATATAATAAGAATGAAAACAAATAAAAAAATCATATAAACCATAGTATTTTCTATATATAAATATTGATATTGTTATGAAAGGAATTATTTTATCTGGTGGAACAGGTAGTAGATTGTATCCGCTTACTTCAACTGTTAATAAACAGTTACTTCCTGTATATGATAAACCAATGATCTATTATCCATTATCTACAATGATAACATGTGGCATTAGAGAGTTTTGTATTATTAGTACACCGGAATATTTACCTTTGTATGAGAAATTATTTGGTGATGGTAAACACTTAGGATTGGAGATTTGTTATAAGGTTCAATATAAACCAAGAGGTATTGCCGAATCATTTATTATTGCTGAAGATTTTATCCAAAATGACACAGTTGGATTGATATTGGGAGATAATATTTTTCATGGAATGGCTAGAATGAAGTCAACTTTAGATGGTGCAATTGTATTTGCATATCAAGTAAACAATCCAAGTGCGTATGGTGTAGTAGAATTTGATGATAATAATAATGCAATTTCAATTGAAGAAAAGCCTAATAATCCAAAAAGTAAATACGCTGTTCCTGGTTTATATTTTTATGATAATGAAGTAGTAAAATTAGCAAAGTCATTAAAACCATCTATTAGAGGTGAATTGGAGATCACCGATTTAAACAGAATTTATTTAGAACAAAAAAAATTGACAGTGATACAATTTCCAAGAGGTACTGTCTGGTTAGACGCAGGAACTCCCGAATCTTTATATCAAAGTGGTGCTTACATACAAACAATTCAAGAAAGACAAGGCATTAAAATTGGATGTGTCGAGGAAGACTGTTATAGAAAGAAGTTTATTAATAAACAACAACTATCTAGTATAGTTGACAAAATGCCTAAGAGTGAATATAAACAATACTTAGAGAAAATATTATGATTATACTATTTGGATCAACAGGTTATATTGGAAGTGAATTTAAATATCAATTAGAACAAAAACAAATCAAGTTTAAATGTTGGCCTAATACTCAAAATACGACATTTAATGATTTGGAGATGTGGTATAGAGAATCGAAATATCCAATTATTGATGCTGTAATTAATGCAGCGGGATATACTGGGAAGCCAAATGTGGATGCTTGTGAACTGGCCAAAGAAGATACTATTCATGGTAATATTGTTTGGCCTCAAATATTAACTGATTGGTGTATATTAAATGGTATTACACTGGGTCATGTATCTAGTGGATGTATTTACACTGGAAGAAGAACAGATGGTAATCCATTTACAGAGGAAGATGAACCAAATTTTTCATTTAAACAAAACAATTGTAGTTTTTATAGTGGTACAAAAGCAGTTTCAGAAAAAATAGTATCAAAATGGAACAAAAATTATGTATGGAGATTGAGAATTCCATTTGAAGAGAATAATAATTCCAGAAACTATATAAGTAAAATGTTAAAATATGAAAAGTTATTACAAGCAGAAAATTCTATTAGTAATAAAAAAGAATTTGTAAGTGCATGTATACAAACTATTACTAAAAAAGTACCATATGGAATTTATAATATAACCAATACAGGATATATTACGACCGATATGTTGGTACATAAACTTAAAAACACTATTGCCAGAGATAAAATTTTCACTTTGATTGATGAAAAAGAGCTTTATGCTAATTTTGCAAGCGCAAAGCGTTCTAATTGTATAATGGATAATAGTAAAATACTATCTACAGGAATTAAAATGAAAGATGTAAACGAATCATTGGATTATTGTTTACAAAATTGGAAATTTTAAATTGACTTGATATTTGTATTAGGATCATGTATTGGATACTTTCCCCATTTATATTTAAAATATTCAAACGACTCCATTTCTTTAATCTGCGATTCTTTAATCTTATCGGGAGATTTATGTGTTACACTCACGAAGTGATAAAAATTACATTTATAAGTTCTTTTTAATTTTAAATTAGATAGATTTGCTTTTAAAAAAAACTCCCAATCAACAACATTTCCATTAGGATATGACTCGTCCCATCCTCCTATTTTTAGATAATTTAATTTAGTCATTAAGAATGGTAAAGTAGATCCTTCATTAGATACTATATCTTTTCTGAATTTAGGTTCTTCTTTTTGGAAATTATCTACAGAAAATGTTGTATTTATGTCGCCAAAATCATGAATTACAAATTGTTTGAACATACTTGGTTTTGGTTCAATTTGATTTGGTGTTAAAATACAATCATTAGTAAAGTCTTTTAGTAATATTTCATCCCATCCTATAGGAAAGATGTTATCATCATTTACAACTAGTATTATGTCATTTGAACAATTATAAACACCATAATTTGTTGCTTTACACAATCCATAATTTTCTTCAAAAATAATACTTTTTATTTTAGATTTGTATTTTTCTAAAATAGGTTTGTTTATTTCATGTGTACCATCGACTACTACTATTATTTCATTATTATATTTTTGACCTTTTAATATTGAATCAATACAAAGGTCTAAACATTTAGTGGCTGTATATGTAGGAACTACAATTGATATCATATATTATTCCAATCTTTAAATGGACAAATCCAAGGTATTTCAGTATGAGTTGAATTTCCTGGAACACAAGAAATTAATGATCTGTTGTTATTTTCTATAAGATCACAAAATGCATCAAAATCTCTAGGGTATGAATTTTGAAGATATTTAAACCAAATATCTTTATCTTTTTTAATTGTACGGCCTGTTGTAGCAAATGTTAGTGTAGTAGAATTAGTTAATTTCCAATGAATGCTATTTGTCTTTACTAATCGTGTAATTTCTCCGCCACCTTCAATAAAAGGGTTTCCACCATCCGATTTATCAATATACTTATCTGGATGATCATATAGTGTAACATAATTAGATATTTGTAGACCCTCTTTAATTAGATTGTCTGAATTATGCCAATGTAAATAATCGTCTTCTGCATAGTAGATATAATCATCATCATTACATTCATCACATGATTTTGATACTATATATTTAAATGATTGTGCATTATTTAATTGAGTATATTCTATTTTTATAGAATCGGTTTTTTTTGAATTTATAAAGGATAATAATTTTTCCTCGGTAACATTATCAGCGACGATGGTAATGTAGTTTCCGTTAATATTAAATTGATTTAAAAAATTATTTAAACAAAACTCTTTAGTAGCAAAAGCCAATCTATTTTTTTTGTAAGAATTGTTACTTATTCTGTAGTATATTTTCATATTTAATTAAATATTCTTTCACAATTTTTGATAAAAGAATCGACTTGATTATCAGACCGTTTTTCAAAAATTTCTATTTCTTCGTTTATTTTATTCAATGTTGATTTTGCATGATACAATTCGGCATCGGAATTTCCATATGCAATTCCATATTTACTAACTGATACATTATTGTTTAACCATTCATCTTTAGTAAATCTAAAAGGAACTACAATTACTTCACATCCACACATAGCTGCTTGTATAGATAAAAATGTAGCATCATCATAACAGTAGAATGTTTCAGTTGTATTAAATAAATTGGATAACTGTACTAAATTTCCTACATCATTCCATTCAATTTCGATGGAATCTGATGGGTGAATTGGTTTACGACTTTCAGGTGGACACTTTCTGTATGCAAAACAACTTCCTTTTCTTGGTAAGTTTTTATTGTAAAAGATATTTTTATGAAATTCTAATATACACAAGTTATCGTCAAAATTTGATTCTGGATTTTTAGTTAAAATTTTTGTAATTGGATCTTTATGTAATTTATACAAATCTACGAAATATATTATTTCATCGTTACTATTCCAAGTTGGCAAATATTCGAATGGATCGTTTAATAACCACCTTACAAATTTTTTTGTATTTAATGCATTTATTTCCTTTCCTCTCAAATTTTCTGGGTATATAACAACATACTCATTTAAATTATCTAATTGTTCTTGCGTAATAATTGGAGTATTATATTCCCCGTAAACTGTATAGTATGGTGATCCGTTTTGAACAGGAAAAAGAACAGCATTATGTCCTTTTATATTCAAAGTATGACATAATTTATGTAGTACTTTTACTCCGCCTACACCCATATAAAATTGATGACTGTATATTATAAAATTCATAATTAATTTTTTATTATGTTAGAATTTATTGCGTATTGTACCCAATTGTTAATTAAATTATTCATATTGGAATAAATAAAATTGGTTTGTTGTGTTTTCTTCACTTTTTTTGTTAAAAACTTTTTGTATGTTGATTTTAACGATCCGTCTCCTGTTTCTTTTGAATCTTCATCTCTTAATACTCCGTTATCATAAAACCAAATTATTTCATTTTTTAATATGTATTGTTTGACATCTACACCATTTAATTTTGCGATATTACATATATTCATCGAATAAAAATCCCACGGACCATATCCATTCCAATCAGGTAATACAGGTGCCAATTTTTCATAGAAATTTTTATTGTAAATATCACACCAACCTGCGTATTTGAAATTTTCTAACGGAGAAAGTTCTACGGATGCGGATGATAATTCTTGAAAAATTTCATGTTTTATTTGATGAATATCAATTTCCGAATTTTGTATATAATTATATTTTAAAAATATTTCATTTACAAGTACATCCCATGTGTTATCCCAACATCTGAATATTTGAGGAGTAATGATAAAGTATTCATTTTTTACTCTTTTTGCGGATTCAATTAGATAAAATAATAATTGATTAGATATATCAATATCAGGACATATACAAATATAAAAATCTATATGTTTTTCCACACATTTTTTTTGTGCATTCAAATGTCCGTATAATTCATTTCCATTATATACAAAAGAATTACAAGAAAATACATTACTTAGTATTTTTTCAAACGTTTTGTATTTTTCTATAAAGAACTCTTTTGGTAAAATTGATGAATTCCAATCAATTACATGTGATGATAGGTTTAATGTTGATTCAATGAATATATTATCATTCTTATCAAGATGGTAATAATTTTGTTTTAAACGATCCGCTAGTATTAATGCATGATCAAGTTCCCACGGCATGAAATGTGTAACTATTTTAATATTCATATAAATCTATTATAACATTCTACTATACCTAATTCAATACCTTTAAATTTTAATCCTAAAGAATTTAATAGTGATCCATTTCCGGTATAATTTAATCCATTTGATAGGTTTTCTATCTTTATATCTACTTTATACGAAGACAATTCATTTATAATATTTGCAATATCACTTAATTTATATTTTTTTAAATATGACATATTAATATCTTTATAACTTGATACTGGATTTTTTAAAAAATATTCAACTACATTAGATAAATCTTCTATATAAAAGAAGTCCATATATCTATCTTGATGAATCACAATTGGTTGTCGGTTCAAATAATTATTGATATTATTTTTTATAAATCTTGTGTTTAATTCATTATGATAAAAACAACCAAATATTCTAAGATTTACGCTTCCACGATTATTTAAAGATAATTTTGAAATGATATTTTTTGACAATCCATAAAAATCTATAGGAATAGTATTAAACACATCATATTCGTTTATATTCGATATATCATATCTTCTATCAAATTCTGCACCAGAACCAAAATTAATAAAAGTTTTATATCTATCATTAAATTTGATTAAATTTTCATACATTAATATATTTCTGTAAAACATTTCATATGTATCTTGCTTTAATCTACTACCACCTTCAATTGCACAATGTATTACTGTATCTATCTGATGTTTATCTAAATATCTTTCAATACTCTCGGTTGAATACAAATCAATAGAATTTCTATTACCATTAAAGAATTTAAAGTTAATATCATTGGATAATAATTTTATAATATTAGAACCAATGAAACCATTTGCACCTGTAACCAATATATTCATATAAACAACTTGTTTAATGGAACTTGTGTTTTAGACATTGAATAATCGTCATTCAACAATATCAAAGTAAGTTCCTCCGAGTTTTTGTTTTTCTTGTCTAATTTTGTATAATTCAATAAATCTTTGACATTTATATTATTGTAGATTGATTTATCTATATTAGATGAATCTATTAAAATATCTAGTATTTTAGATATTTTTGTATTATTTTCTACACTTAATACATTAAGTTGTGTAGATATATCATTTACAATTTTTATTCCATAAATCACTGCTATTCCATGTGGAATTTTATATGATGTTGCAGATTCTAACGCATGTCCAAATGTATGACCATAGTTTAAAATTTGTCTTTGGTTTTTGTCAAATTCATCTATTTCTAGATATTCTTTTTTAATGGACAAACACTTCTTAATTAATATTTCTAGAGTTTTATAGTCTTTATTTATAATTCCTTCGATGTTTTGTTCGAATAAATTTAAAGACTCTTCTCCACCAATAATACATAATTTTATTATTTCTCCTACACCACTGATATAATCGTGTTTTGATAATGTTTTTAAAAAGTCAAAACTGATTATTATTTTACTTGGTGGATAGAATGTTCCTATTATGTTCTTATAATTCAAGAAATTTATAGATGTTTTGCTTCCGATACACGAATCTGTTTGTGCCAATAGAGTCGTAGGAACAAATGTCCAATCAATTCCTCTGAATAGAATGTTACATGCAAATCCACTTATATCTTGTATAATACCGCCCCCAAATACTATTACTTTAGAATATTTATTTACTTTTTTAAGTACCAATTGTTCACATATTTTTAAACATTGTTCAACTGTTTTGTTTTCCTCAACAGCATCAATTAAAATAGGACCTTCTTGGAATAAATTTGGATATAATCTATATATGTTTGAATCACATATTATTATCTTATCCACCATCTCAAATTTTATATTATTTATATCTTCTAAAAAGTGAAGAGAATATTCTTTAGAATATGATTTTATTGTTAACATATAGACAATCCTCCATCAACAAAAATGTTTTGGCCTGTAACATAGGTATTTTCTTTTGAAATTAGAAACATAACGACATTTGCAATATCTTTAGGTTCTGCTAACATTTTCATTGGTATTTTCGATTTTATAATTTCTAATTCTTGTTCCGTATTATTCTGTTTAGTTAAATTAGTGTCTACATAACCTGGCGACACAGAATTTACCATGATGTTGTATTTTGACAAATCCATTGCAACTCCTCTTGTCATTCCTTCTATTGCTGATTTTGTAGTAGAATACATCACTCTTTTTTCTTTTGATCTTGATCCAAATATACTACTGATATTTAATATTTTGCCGTATTTTCTACTAATCATTGATTTACTTACTTTATTTATTAGAAACATTGGAGATATAACATTCACCTGCATCATTTCAGAAACCTTATCAATTGTAATTGATGTTATATCTGATAGATAGTTTATTCCGGCATTGTTTATCAAAACATCAATTTCGCAAGGAGGTTCGTATTTATTTACAGAGTCATAATTGGCAAGATCCAACTCACTTCTTGATGGTGATATAATCGTATATCCTTTGGATTCTAATTCGATTTTAATTGAATTACCTATACCTCTTGATGATCCTGTTAATAACACATTCATTACATTCCTCTTTCCATAATAAATTTTTTCATTTTTTGATTGTTAGAATATTCTGAATCAATATCATCAATCATTAACTTTTCATCTTTTTTACAATCTTTTTTAAGGGTAAAACCATATTCTCCTAACATCAATTCTCTTACTGATATTTGTCCTTTATGAATTGGGATTGCTAAGTAGATGTCATCGTTGGATATCTTACTTCCTGCTTTTATATCACGTTTAAAATAAACTCCTCTAATGTAATTATCTAGAAAATCTTTTTCTTCTTTGATTGATATGATTCGTTCATTTGAAGAATTTCCACACATTGTTTTAGCTTTGTGCCATGATTTAAACCAATTATCAATTTCATCTGGTGTAGATGAATATTTTGAAATTTCATTTACACCATCTTTAATATCAATGTGTTTTTCAAAAGTTCTTGCTCCTTTTGCATATGAAATTAACATAGAATCAACTGAATCTCCTTGTTCATGTGTAGAAAATCCAATTACATGATTTGGGTATCTGTTTTTAAGGAACTCTATTTGATTTAATTGTAGATCATGATCTTTATTAGGATATGTTGCAATACAATGGTTCATTGCGATAGGAATATTTCTTTTGTCGAAGAATGTTACCAAATCATCAATGTCTTTTAAAGAAATTCCTCCTAAAGATACGATTACAGGTTTTTCAAATGATGCTATTTTATTTAAAAGAATCCAATCATTATTGTCTGCACTCGCTACTTTTATTATTGGAAGATTTAAACTTTCACAAAAATCTACAGATGATTCATCAAATGGTGTAGCCATTGGAATCAAACCACATTTTTTAATGTGATTTACTAAGATTTTATAATCATCATTTGATAGATAAGTTTCTTTTGTTCTTTTTATATATCGAATATCGACTCGGTTTATATAATCTTTGTGAATAAAATCTTCAACTTTTCTAAATTGTAATTTAATTGCTGCTTTTACATTATTAAATTTAACAACTTTTGAAAATTGATCTATTATCTTAATTCCTCGTTCTAATGAACCTAAATGATTATTTGTCATTTCTAATACAAATAGGTCTTCAAAAATTTTATTGTTTGTGTTTTTCATAAAAATTAAAATGTTTCTGAAATGAACATATCAGTTAATTCACCAGGTATAATTTTTCCATTTTGGTCTATACCTTTTGGAACTACTTTGGGTTCAAAATATTCTTCAGGATGAGATATTATCTCACATATTACAGGTCCGTCAACATTTAATGTATTTAAAATACCATCATTTATTTCATCGTTGTTTTTTATTGATACATAAGGTATATCAAAAGCATATGCTATTTTTTTAAATGACGGAAATGATACACCAGAATTTTTGTTTGATGCATGGTATTGTCTATCAAAAAAAGTATTTTGAGTTTGTTTTATTGATATATATCCATCATTATTTATAATGAATATTTTAATTGGTAAATTATAATGTTTTACTGTTTGTAATTCTTGAAGGTTCATCATTATACTGCCATCTCCTTCAATGCATATAACAGAAGAATTATTTGCAAGGCACGCACCCAATGATGCTGGCAATCCATATCCCATAGACGCACATCCTACATTTGTAAATAACTTTTGATTTCCTTTTAATCTAATTGATTGTTGAGTTATAACATGAGCTGCACCATTACTAGTTACTATTGGACAATTTTCTGGTAATAATTTTGATAATTTTTCTATAAAAACATAAATGCTTGTGATATTTTTTAATTCATAATGTTTTTTAAATACGAACGAGTCCGACTTTCTTAAGTCAACACAATAAGATTGCCAGTCAGAGATATTTAAATTTATATCATTTGAATTTATTTTATCAAAGAATATATTTAAATCGTTATTTAAAACATAATCAATTTTAAATTTATGTTTATTTATTTCATTTAAATCTATATCTACAATTATTTTTTTTGCGTTTTTAGCAAATTTATTTACATCATATCCTGTAGTTTTAAGTGTTAGTCTCGACCCTAATACCAATAATACATCACACTCTTGTATTATTTTATTGGATGATCGTTGACCCAAAATACCGTATCTACCGCAATAATATTCATAACTTTCATTTACTGTGTCAATTGCTGAATGACAGTTAGACATAATGGGTATTTTTGTTTTATTAAGAAAATTAAATAATTTATCTTCAGAATTTGATACTTTAATACCGTTTCCTATTACTATTAGTGGCTTTTTAGCTTGTTCTAGTAATTTTACTATTTTAGTTAATAATTCATCATCAAAATCATTGTCCTTAACTTCAGGAACATATCCATCCAATGTGTTTTCATCAACTGTTGCACCTTGGATATCTAATGGAATGTCGATCCAAACTGGTCCTGGTCTACCATTGATGGCTTCATAATATGCTTTTTCTAAATGATAACGTATCTGATTTTTATCTGTAATCATTACTGCATATTTGGTCATTGTTTTCGCAGAATCAATAATTGGATATTCTTGATCTCCATATTGTCTTACTTTTGTATCTCTTATAGTTTGATTTAAACTTACTTGTCCTGAAAAAATAAGTGATGGAATAGAATCTGTCCAACAACCGAATACGCCGTTTAATGCATTAATTCCGCCAGGGCCAGTTGTTACGATTGATACACCTATTGTTTTTTTTAAACGAGTATATCCTTCTGCTGCCATCGTAGCAGATTGTTCATGATGAACGCATACTGTTTTAATTTTAACAGATTTTCTTAATCCTTCTATTAAATGAATACATCCCCCGCCTGATACAGTAAATATATGTGTTACATTTTTGGATTCTAAAAATTTAATCACATAATCAGCAACTTTAATCATAAAATATTTAATTTTTTTTGATTTTTATTGCGTTTAAATATATCAACATTACCATATAAAATTATTTTTATAAAATTCAATTATTGGTTTTAATTCTTCATCAAATTTACATTGTGGAGACCATCCCAATGAACGCAATTTATTATCATTCAACGCATATCTTACATCTTGTCCAACACGTTGTATAGCAAAATCTAAATATTTTTCTTTATAATTTAAAGGCAATTCACCAAAATACTCTGATATTATTTTTTCCACGGTAACAATGTTTGATTGTTCGAATCCACCAGCAATATTAAAAATTTCATTTTTTGCGTCATTGTTAATGATAGTTATGATGCCCTCTGCAGTATCTTTTGCATGTAACCAATTTCTTTTTGGTGTACCATAATTATGAAGAGGAATTCTTCTACCAAGTTTCATAAATTTACATGATTTTGGAATTAATTTCTCAACGTATTGTCCAATACCATAGTTATTGGTTGGTCTGACAATAACATAAGGCAGACCATATGTTCTGCTCCATGCAATAATCAATTGATCTGCTGCAGCTTTTGTCGCAGAATATGGATTACTTGGTTTTAAAATATCTGTTTCTATATGTTCACCTTCAATTACATCACCATATACTTCGTCTGTACTAAAATGAATAAATGTAGGTGTAACATATCCCTCTTTTTTATATGCTTTTAACAGTTCTAGAATATTATACACACCGTTAATATTGGAATGTATAAAATCATCGCTTTTACGAATTGAATTATCAACATGTGTTTCAGCTGCGGTGTTAATAAAATAATCACAATCAACTAATCTTTCAATATTGCATATATCTAATTTTTCAAAACTAAATCTTGGATTTTCATTGAATTCCTTTAATAATTCAACTCTAGCTGCATAAGTGATTTTATCGATACCTTTTACATACCATCCTTTTTCTAAACATGCTCTAGTAACATAAGACCCGATAAAACCTAAACATCCAGTAATATATACAATTTTTTGATTAGTCATAGTAATTTATGTATATACATATATACACATATATTTGAAACTTTTTTTTAAATTGTGTTGAAATAAGATTCAACAATGGTTTGTACATAATCTAATTGATTAGATGTAATTACTGGACTAGTTCCCAGAAAGAAAGTGTCAGTTGTAATCTTTCTTGCAATTGGATATTTTGTAATAACATCGTTTTTATTAATTAAACCATTATATGCTGGTTGTAACATAATATTACCCGCAAAATATGGTCTGGTTTGAATCTTATTTGATTCTAAAAATCCGACAATATCTTTTCTTTTGAACTTGGAATTATCTTTAATTGTTAATGCAAACGCAAACCAACTTGGATCGGATAGAATAGTTGCCTTTGGTAGAATAAAAAACTCTTCATATGGTTTAAAGATGTTAAACAATCTTGAATGATTCTCTTTTCTTTTGCGATGAATTTCAGGCAATTTCTTTATTTGTTCTAATCCAATAGATGCTTGAAGCTCGATTGGTTTTAGATTATATCCAATTTCATCATATACATACTTATGATCAAATATCTCATCTGGCAATTCTGGTAACCAATTAGAAAATCTATTACCACAACTACCATTTTTTAATAGATTTGCTTTTTTGCCGACACAATAACATCCACGGCCCCATTCACGAAAACTTCGGGCAACAATTTCTTGCATTTTAGTATTACAGGCAACAAATCCACCTTCACCCATAGTCATATGATGTGCTGGATAAAAACTACAACTTGCTAGTTCTCCGAAACTACCAAGTGGTTTGCCATCATATGTAGACCCAAGTGCATCACAACAATCTTCTAATAGAATCAAATTGTATTGTTTAATAATATCCATTAATCGATTCATATTAGGAGGATTTCCTAATACATGTGCAAATGTAATAATCTTTGCTCCATTTTTTGCTTCTTCTTCAACTTGATCTAGGTTTAGATTTAATGTATCTAAATCAATATCAACAAATACTGGTTCAAATCCTACTTGGAAAATTGGATTTAAAGTAGTAGGAAATCCTGCGATAGGAGTAATTACTTTAGTTCTTTTTGGAAGATTATATAATCTTTTTGATGTCATAACCAACATCATTAATAAATTAGAACTACTGCCACTATTAGTTAGTATACCGTATTCTTTATCAAATTGTTTAGGAAATAGATTTTCAAAGGTTATCGCATCTTGTCCCAATACTAACCATTCATTCAGTAATGATTTTACTGCAGCGGTATATTCTTTATCATCAAAAAAAGGTCCAGCATATTGTACCCAATCTTTACCTGCTTCCCATTTTTTAGATGCATGTTTTTCTTTTATGAAATCTTCGATGTTTTTTAAAATATTAATCATGTTAAGTAATACTATACTATATAATGTTTTGTGTCAATTTAATTGTTGAAAGTATTTAACTCTATCATTTTTTTATAAATTCGTAAGACAAATCCCAAATAATTCTTGGCTAATTCATAATTTTTTTCTATGACTTCTAATCTATCTATATAATATTCCGGACTTAATTGATTTATTTTAAAAATACAATCATCTACATTTTCAAATTTTATTATACCATTTGGGTCAAAAAAATCATTAATGTCCGAACATCCCCAATAAACAGGAATGGTTTTCATTAGAAAACAATCTATGATTTTTTCTGTAAAAAATGATTTATGTGAAAAGTTTTCAATGCATATACCAAATGACGATTCTCCAAATACTTGTTCTTTACCAAGTCGTGCGTTTGGTATATCATTTCTATCTCCTATAGTATAATAAAAATCTTTGGGTATTTTTATTTCATTTTGTCTTGCAAGAAGTTCATGTCTCATATGATGACCATATGAAAGTTTTAATTTTCCAGACAAGTGAGATATTTTGAATATTTTGTCTCTGTCAACATTATATTGTTCTGGTAAAAACCATGAATCTCCAAATGGAATATAATGCGCATTTGAACAATTATTTAATATTCTATAATTCCAAGTTAAGATATATGTGAATAAATTTTTATTTTCAATTACCCAATCATGTAAACCAAAATATTCATTTGGTTCATTAACAACAATTACATTAATTGGATTGATAGATAATTCTTCATTATTTGGTTTTCTATCCATGAATAACGATACATTTGAAGTTATATGTTGATTAAAAATATTACGAACATACGATTCCTCTTGATGTGATATAAAAAAATTCATTTTATTGCTTCTATATTTAGACTTAGTAAAGTTCCATTTTCTTTATCCATGTGTGGCAAATATATTTGTGTATAATCGTCAATATTGTTGTGTTCGGTTTTTTTCCAATCATATCTTTCTACATTTTTAAAACCTATAGATTTCAATTCGGATGATAATGTATCAAAATCCCAACACCAGTAATGATAGTTTTCTTCATAATCCTGTCCTCCATATAACATACCAGACAAAATTCTTAAATTTTTTGTTTGTGTATAATAATTAACAATGGCTTCAAAATCTGGTACACCAAGTCGAAGAATTCCATTTGGTTTTAATATTTCAAACCACCTACTGAGTACGCTCATGTATTCATATCTACCGATATGTTCTAAAACATGAGATGCATATATTACAGATATTGAATTATTCTTATACTTTCTTAATCTAGCAATATTGTCAACTTCATCTACGCCTGGCAAATATCTAATATCAATATTAATATATCCATCTATATGTTTATTACCACAACCCAGATGTAACTTAATATCATTTTCATTTATATTCTTCATATTTTTTGTAACTGAATTTATAGATTATGCGATATGAACCAATTATAAGATTTTTCTAAACCATCTTTAAGACTTATTTTGGGTCTCCATCCCATGTTAAATAATTTATCGCAATTTAGTAAACGTTTTGATGTTCCATCTGGTTTAGATGTATCCCATATAATTTTTCCTTGGTATCCAACTATATCACTTATAGTTTCGGAAATTTTTTTAATTGTAAAGTCTTCTCCAAAACCAATATTAATAATATCATCCGAATTATAATTATTCATTAAAAATATACATGCATCTGCCATATCATCAACATATAAAAATTCTCTGAGAGGAGAACCTGTCCCCCAACATGTAACTGTAGGAGAATTTTGAATTTTAGCTTCATGAAATCTTCTAATCAATCCTGGAATAACATGAGAGTTAGTTGGGTGAAAATTATCATTAATTCCGTATAAATTACATGGCATTACACTAATAAACTTATCATTATATTGTCTATTATATGATTGACATTGAATTATACCTGAAATTTTTGATATTGCATATGGTTTGTTAGTTGGTTCTAATTCACCGGTTAATAAATACTCTTCTTTAACTGGTACAGGAGCATATTTTGGATAAATGCATACGCTTCCTAAGAAAATTAATTTTTTTACTTTAAAATCATGACATGCATGTATCACATTATTTTGGATAGATAAATTATCATGAATAAATTCCGCTGGATAAATATTATTTGCATGTATTCCACCTACCTTTGCTGCAGCAAGAAATACATAATCCGGAGAATTATCACTAAACCATTTGTTTACTAATTTTTGATCTTTAAGATCTACTATATTTTTATCTACTGTTAGTATATTTGTATATCCTCTTTTAGATAATTCTCTAACTAGTGCCGATCCAACTAAACCTTTATGGCCAGCAACAAAAATTTTATCTGATATATTCATTTTATTTGTTTGAATTGTAATAATTAGGAGAAAAATCACAGACTGTATAAACTAATACTTTCATACTTTGAATCCTTTATTTTCTTCTTCTGTAAACATTTTGTTATATCTTATATTTGTTTGTATTTGTTTTTCAATTGTTTTATTATGATGTAAAGATAATTCATAGATTGCTGGTAAATGAACATATGTTTTTGCACCTTCTACTTTTTCATGTAATCTGCGTTTCCATTCAATACAAGGTAAATTTTTAAATAATCTGCCTTGTGGATCTGGCCAATTAACTATTAATCTATCTTCGTACTGTGTTAATCTCCAACCCCATTGTTTTGCATTATCGTCATTCACACCCTTGAAATCATTTATACGAGGAATCCAAAATAAGTCAACATCATCATTTAATTCAATTAATTCTTTTAATGATTCCAACAATGTTTCGGATGGTAGTTCATCATCATCGATTTGAAAAATATATTCTCCTTGACATAAACTTTTACCATAATTTTTGTGTACACTATAATTTCCGTCTAGTTTGTGTTTATAAACTTTAAAGAATCTATTATCAGATATATTATCTAACACTTGTAATGTCAATGGTTCATCACTATAATCATCTAATATAATACATTCATTATTTTTACCGTACTTATATAGTCTTTCTAAAAGGGTTTGAAGTTCATACCCTGTATTTTTAGTAGTAACCAGATATGATATAAACGGTTTTGACATACTTATCAAATATTATTTAGTTTTGGAAGTTCAATTTTTTTTAATTTAGGCAATACAATTTTCTTTTCCACTGAAAATTCTGGAACATATTTATCTAAGATTCCCCATAGTTTAGTATCCATAGCACTAAGACTAAATTTTTCTACATTTTCAATACGTAGTTGTTCCGCTTTATCGGTGTATGATTGGTTATAACTATGATAATACTGTTTGAATTTATCTTCTGCCAATCCATAAGCAACATAAAACCAACTGGATTCTTTAATCAACCAATCATTTGCAGATTCAGGATGAATTTGTTTGATTGAACCTTCAAAGAACGATGTATACTTAGGATTCAAGAAATCCAAATGTCCACTCCAATTTGATGATATTACTGGTTTGCCACTCAATGAAGCCAACAACAATGGATGACCGAATCCTTCACCGTGAGTAAAACTAACATGTACTTTTACTTTATCATGATTTAACAACGCATTCATTTCAATAGGAGTTAATTCACCGTGCAGCAGATATACATTTGGACAGTTATCTCCAACTTCTGATTGAATTTGTTTAATTCTATTTAGAATTTCATCACGATCAACAACAGAGAAATTTACCCCACTTGTTTTTAGCAACAAACATGGTCTATTCTCTGGAGATTTATTTTTAAATGCATTGCTAAATGTCTTAATAAGATTTCCAATGTCTTTACGATCATTATACAAACTTCTGTGTGTCCATTGTCCTACAAACAAGAACGCAAATTTTTCGGGAATTGATGACAAAACATTTTCAATTGATTCGACTTTTTCATCGGTTTTTTTATAAATGTTTGTATCTGCACCCCAGAAACATACTTCCATTGGTTTATCACTCTTGAGAAGTTCTTTTCTACCATCTTCGAATTGTTTTTGATATTGTGCAGATTCAAATACTTTTTTAACATGATTACTGGTGACAATATTCATGTTCATTCTATTTAATCCATCAACGAATTGACCAGACGCCATAGTAGTTTCAATTCCAGCAGTAATACCAATATTATATTTTCCTGCTGGTTGAAATTCATTTGGAATACTGATTTGAATAAATAGGTCTGGTTGTTTATTCAAAGGTTGATTGAGAAACATTGTTGCCAATTGTCTGTCCTCTTCAGTAGACAAATCATCAATTGTTGTCTTAGATGGACACCCACCCCAACGAGTAGGATTGATTTT
>JACCDP010136594.1_pt1 | contig 17391 bp, 11 predicted proteins | sample 7445841 | NCBI WGS metagenome assembly JACCDP01 (sample SAMN15323441, study PRJNA562643) | freshwater metagenome | isolation source: river surface water | place: USA:Blue River Watershed | collected 2017-08-17 | reverse complement strand
TGGAAAGCATGGCGGGGTTAGTCCTTGCGGAGGAGGTCCTTGATGACGTCGAGGCTGAGTCCGGACGAGACCGAGTCTGATTCGGTCAGGAGCTTACGCAACATCTCAGACTTGGACTTTTGGAGCTCCATGACGCGTTCTTCGATGGTTCCGGCGGCGATCAGCTTGATGCTGGTGACCGTGCGGGTCTGGCCGATGCGGTGGGCGCGGTCCGTGGCCTGGGCCTCGGCGGCGGGGTTCCACCACGGGTCGAAGTGGATGACCGTGTCGGCGCCGGTGAGGTTGAGGCCCGTGCCGCCCGCCTTGAGCGACATGAGCATGACCGGGATGGAGGGCGTCGAATTGAACGTATCGCAGACGCCCTGGCGGTCCTTGGTGGAGCCGTCGAGGTAGCAGTAAGGGATGTCGCGGTCCTCGAGCGCCTCCTTGAGGAGCTGGAGCGCCGTGACGAAGGTCGAGAACACCAGCATGCGGTGGCCGGCGTCCTTGGATTCCTCGACGAGCTCGAGGAAGGCCTGGAGCTTGGCGGAGTCGCCTTCCGCCATCTTCGGGTCGAGGATGCGGGGGTCGGCGCAGATCTGGCGGAGGCGGAGCAGCTGGTTGAAGGCCGCCATCTGGATGCGGGCCTGGGTGGCGCCGCCCATCTCCATCTCGAAGATCTCCTGGCGGGTGGACTCGAGGATCTCGTCGTAGATCTTCTTCTGGTTGTCCTCGAAGTCGCAGTAGACGATCTGTTCGATCTTCGCGGGCAGCTCGGGCGCGACGGCGACCTTGGAACGACGAAGGATGTAGGGCGCGGCCATCTGCAGGAGCCGGTCGTCGTGCCACTTGCGTTCCTCGGCCTGGACGCGTTCCTCGGGCTTGGGCAGGTAGCCCGGCATCAGGAAGCCGAAGAGCGAGCGCAGGTCCTCGAGCGAGTTCTCGACCGGCGTGCCGGTGAGGATGTAGCGGCCCTTGGCCACCAGCTGCTTGACCGCCTTGGCGGACTGGGCGCGCGGGTTCTTGATGTTCTGGCCTTCGTCGCAGATCGCGGCGCCCCAGGCCACCGCGGTGAAGGCCGCGATGTCGCGCGACAGCGTGCCGTAGGAGGTGATGACGAGGTCGAAGCGCTGCAGGTACTCGTGCGCGGTGAAGCGGTTCTGGCCGTGGTGGGCGAGCACCTTGAGCGACGGCGTGAAGCGGCGGGCTTCGCGGCGCCAGTTCTCGACGAGCGAGGCCGGGCAGACGACGAGGCAGGGGCCGTCCTCGGGGCGATGCTGGCGCAGGGCCTCCATGAAGGCCAGGGCCTGCACGGTCTTGCCGAGGCCCATCTCGTCGGCGAGGAGGCCGCCGAGGGAATTGTTATGGATGTGCCAGAGCCAGGCCACGCCGACCTGCTGGTAGATGCGGAGCATCTTGCCCAGGTCCTCGCGGATGGGCGCGGGCTGCAGCTTCGAGAGGTTGCGGATCGCGGAGGAGCGCTTGCTCCAGGTCTCCGGCGGGGCGAACGCGGCCTGCAGTTCCTCGGCGATGGCGTCGGCGCTCGCGAGGTCGGCGTACCCGATCTTCAGGTTGAGGTCCAGGTCCACGTCGCGCTTGGCCTCGCCGGTGATGCGGCGCTGGGCGTTGCGGATCGACTCCATGAGCTCCGGCGTGATGAGGCGCGGGCCCTGGTCGGTGTAGAAGAACATGCGTCCGCTCGAGAGGGCTTCCTGGATGACCTTCGGCGACTTGCCTTCGGGGTCGATGCCGATGGCGAAGCGGAAGCCGTCGTTCTCCTCGGCGGCGTCGCACTTCGCCTTGGCGAGGTCGACGTTGCGCAGCGAGTGCGAGAGGTTGTGCGTGAAGAAGGCGTCGTTGTCCGTCATCAGCAGCTTGTGATGGCGGGCGAGGAAGTTGAGCACCTGGATCGTGCCCGCGAGGTACCATTCGCGGGTCGTCGTCTCGAGCGTGAAGCCGCTGCGCTGGAGGACGTCGCGCAGTTCGGCGACGGGGCCGGAGGACTGCTGGGGCAGGCGGATGCGCAGCCACTTCATCGAGCCGTCGACCCACGGGCGGTCGTCGCGGCCGCGTTCCTGCGAACGGACTTCCTGTTCCTCGGGGCCGTCGTCGGGGGTCTCGCCCGCGGCGTTGGTCTGGGGCGTCGCGACGGGTTCGTCGAGGTGCTCGTGGACCTTGTCGAGCTGGTCGCCGTCCCATGCCAGCGGGGTCTCCGGAGCGTTGGCCATGCGGAAGATCTTCAGGCCCTTGCCGATGGCGAGGAGCTGGCGGAGGTGGCGGCGGGTGAGGGGGAGGATGCCCTGCAGCTTGCCGTGGCAGAGGTTCTCGAGGATCGCCAGGAAGAAGACCGTGTCGCTTTCGATGGTCCAGGCCTTGCTGCGGTCGAGGTTCTCGGGCGCCACCTGGACGCCGTCGACGCGGAGCTCGAGGCGGCAGATGATCTCGTCGCGCGCGGCGGCGGTGACGATGTTCGGCGGGATGATGAAGCGCACCTCGATGGGCGTGCCGCGTTTCTCCGAGAGAGTGAGGGATTTGAGCCGGGGTCCTGCCGGGGTCGTCTCCGCTTCCTTTGACTTTTCCTTCTTGGTTTCCGTCGTCTTCACCTTCGTCGCGCCGTCCGCCGGCGGTTTCCCGGGCGGCGCGGCGGGTTTCGGCGGCGGCGTCGCCTCGGCCTTGAGGTAGCCTTCCTTGGCGGCTAAGACGAGGTAGGTCGCGACCGAGTGCACGCAGAGTTTCCTCCGCCCGACCGACACGTCGCAGCCGCATTCGTTGCGCTGGAAGGTGACGGAGCGGAGGTTCCAGCGGGCTTCGCGGGATTCGGTGCCGTCGTCCACGAGGGCTTCGGCGATCGGCGGCGTCCAGACGGCCTTCTTCACCTTGCCCTTGGCCACCAGCTCCTTGGCGAGCAGCACGGTCGCGCCGCCGGCGAGATCGATGAGATCGTCTTCGGAGATGTTGGGCAACGGCTGACGCGGCGCCATGGTGAGGGTGTGCGGTGAAAAGCGACGTCCGAAAGGACGCGCCAAAGGAGGGAAAACCTAGTGGGAAGACGTATCGCCTTAGACGGCGACGTCTTGGACCGGGACTCCTGGGTGCATCTCGAAGATGCCAACGGGGGTCGTCGGGCCTGTCATTACGATGGAATAATCATCGCCGATGCCAATGATAATCTGACCTCCCGGCATATTAACCGTCAAATCCGCGTCAACCAGGCCCATTTTGCGGGCCACGGCGGCCGAAGCCGAGGAGGAGGAGCCGGAGGCCATCGTGTAGCCGGCGCCGCGTTCCCAGATCTCGATCCGCACGTTCTTGCGGCCGACGATCTTCATGAACTGCACGTTGGTGCGATTCGGGAAGTTGGGGTGCGTCTCGAGGTGCGGGCCGTAGGTCTTGGCGAGGTCCGGCGTGAGGTCGTCGACGGGGATCACGCAGTGCGGGTTGCCGACGGTCGCGGCCCAGTACTTGAAGGTCTTGCCGAGGACGGTGATCTCTTCGCCGAGGACTTCGCGGTCGGCGCCGACGTGCGGGATGACCGGCGCGCGGAAGGAGACCTTGCCCATCTCGACGCGGATGCGGTCGCCGCCGTCGAACACTTCGCAGCGCACGATGCCGCCGAGGGTGTGCAGGCGGAACTCCTGGCCTTCCTTGATGCGCTTGGTCTCGAGGAGGTGACGGCAGAAGATGCGGATGCCGTTGCCGGACTTCTCGGCTTCGGAGCCGTCGGGGTTCAGGATGCGGAGGCCGAAGGTGCCGTCGGTGCGCTCGATCGGGCCGTAGAGGATGCCGTCGGAGCCGAGGCCGAAATGGCGATGGCAGACCTTGCGGATGGCTTCGGGCGAAAAGAGGGCGGGGCAATCCTTGGGCTCGAGGACGAGGTAGTCGTTGCCTAGGGCATGGTATTTGGCGAAGCGCATATTCGCCCTCTGATTGAGGTTTATCGGCCCGTTTGGCAAGCAAGGGGTGCGCTTGGGCATTCATGGCTTTATTTCCATGGTTCGCCGCCCTAGGAAGGCATCATGCGCCTCCTGCCCCTGGTTGCCTTGTTCTACGGTCTCGCCTTGGTCGCGGCCGATAAGCGTCCGCCTAACATCGTGCTGCTTTACGCCGATGACATCGGCTGGGGCGACCTGGGCTGTTACGGCGCGAAGGTCATCCCGACGCCGAACCTCGACAGGCTCGCCGCGCAGGGCACCCGCTTCACTTCGGGCTATTGCACTTCCGCGACCTGCACGCCTTCCCGCTACTCGCTCCTCACCGGCGAATACGCCTGGCGCCGCCAAGGTACCGGCGTGCTCCCGGGCGACGCGCGTCTGATCATCAAGCCGGGCCGCCCGACGATGGCCGCCAGCCTCGCCAAGCTGGGCTACGCCACCGGCGTCGTGGGCAAGTGGCATCTCGGCCTCGGTTCCGGCGACGTGAACTGGAACCAGAAGATCGACCCTTCTCCGAACCAGATCGGCTTCACCTACTCCTTCATCATGGCCGCGACCGGCGACCGCGTGCCGACGGTCTTCGTCGAGGACGGCTCCGTCGTCGGCCTCGACCCGAAGGACCCGATCGAGGTCAGCTATAAGAAGCCGTACCCGGGTGATGCCGACCTGACGACCGACGCCGAGCGCGCGAAGCTGAAGATGGATTGGTCGCACGGGCATAACATGGCCCTCGTGAACGGCGTCGGACGCATCGGTTGGATGAAGGGCGGCAAGGCCGCGCTCTGGAACGACGAGACGATGGGCGACACGTTCGCCGAGAAGGCCTGCGGTTTCATCGCCCGTAACAAGGACAAGCCCTTCTTCCTCTACTACGCCTCGCATGAGAACCATGTCCCGCGCGTGCATCACCCGCGCTACGCGGGGAAGACGCCGCTGGGTCCGCGCGGCGACGCCGTGGTGGCGTTCGACGATCAGGTCGGCCGCATCCTCGCCGAGCTCGACAAGCAGGGCCTGGCCGAGAACACGCTCGTCATCTATTCTTCCGACAACGGGCCCGTCCTCGACGATGGCTATAAGGACAGGGCCGTCGAACTGAACAAGCAGGCCGGGCATGCGCCGGCCGGCCCCTTCCGCGGCGGCAAGTACAGCATCCTCGAAGGCGGTACGCGCGTCGGCTTCATCGCCCGCTGGCCGGGCTTTACGCCTGTCGGCAAGGTCTCGGACGCGCTCATCTCGCAGGTCGACCTTCCGGCCGTCTTCACCAAGGTCGCCGGCGGCGACCCGACCGATTTCCTCAAGCTCGACTCCGTCGACACGTCCGCGGCCCTCACGGGCGGCGCCGGACGCGAGACGCTGATCTCCAGCACGCAAGGCAACCATCTGTCGATCCGTGACGCGCGGTGGAAGTTCATCTCCGGCGTCGGCGCGCCCGGCAAAGGCAAGAAGGCGCAGGGTCCGGTCGTCGATCTCCTCGGCGCCGAGACCGAGCAGGCCAACGATCGTCGCGACCAGTCGGGTCCGCGCCTCTTCGACCTGCAGGCCGATCCCGGCGAACGTAACAACGTCGCCAAGGAGCATCCGGAGGTCGTCGCTCGTCTCAAGGCCTTGCTGGAGGCGCAGCGTGCCAAGGGCGTCGGCCAACCGTTACCGAACTAATCGCTCGATTAATTTCGGCGGGCTGCGTTGTCCCGACTTGAAGCGGAGATGGGAAGGGTGATGCTCGACGTATGAGCAAGCCCCCCATCCGAGTCCTCTGCGTCGGCGCCGGCCATATGGGCCGTTCGCACGCCTTGGCTTATCATAAGCTGCCCGGTTTCCAGATCGTGGGCCTCGTCACCCGTTCCGCCGATTCCCGCGCGAAGCTGAACGCCGAACTCGGCGGCGGCTATGCGGAGTATGGCGATTTCCATGCCGCGCTCAAGGCGGCCAAGCCCGACGCGGTCTCGATCTCGAGCTATCCCGACACGCACGCCGAATACGCCGTCGCCGCGCTGGACGCCGGCTGCCATGTCTTCGTCGAGAAGCCGCTGGCCGTGACGGTCGCCGAAGCCGAGCAGATCGTCGCCAAGGCCAAGGCCGTGAAGCGCAAGGTGGTCATCGGCTATATCCTGCGTCACCACCCGGCCTGGACCCAGTTCATCAAGGCCGCGCAGACGCTCGGCAAGCCGCTCGTCATGCGCATGAACCTCAACCAGCAGAGCTCGGGCGACAACTGGAAGACGCATCGCGCGCTCATGCAGACCTGCAGTCCGATCGTCGATTGCGGCGTGCACTACGTCGACGTGATGTGCCTCATGACCGGCAGCCGCCCCGTGCGCGTGTCCGGCATCGGCGCCCGCCTCTCCGACGAGCTTCCCGCCGGCATGGTCAACTACGGCCACCTCCAGGTCACCTTCGCGGACGGCTCGGTCGGCTGGTATGAGGCCGGCTGGGGTCCGATGATGTCGGAAGAGGCTTTCTTCGTGAAGGATGTCGTCGGTCCCAAGGGGTCCGTGACCATCGTCGCCGGCAAGGGCGCGCAGGAGGGCAACTCGGCCGACGTGGACGGACACACCGGGGCGCAGGCGCTCAAGGTGCACCATGCGGCGCTCGGCTCGGACGGCAGGTTCGCCAAGCCCGATCAGCTCGTCCCGACCGAGGCCGACCCCGGCCATGACGGTCTCTGCGAACGCGAGCAGGCTTATTTCGAGAAGGCCATCCGCGAGGACGTCGACCTCACCGCGCACATGGACGACGCCGTCAACTCGATGCGCATCGTCGCCGCGGCCGACCAGTCGTTCCGCGAAGGACGCACGGTCAACCTCTGAGCGGCGATGGCGCATCCTAACCTCGTCTTCATGGGCGTCTCCGGCTGCGGCAAGAGCACCGTCGCGGAGCTGTATGCGCGGCGCACCGGCGCCACCTTGATCGAGGCCGACCTTTTCCATCCGCCGGAAAACATCGCGAAGATGAGCGCCGGCACGCCGCTGACCGACGCCGATCGCGCGGGCTGGCTCGCCGCGATGGCCAACCGTCTCGCCGAAGGCAAGGACCGCGGCGAGGCGATGGTCGTCACCTGTTCGGCCCTCAAGAAGGCCTACCGCGACCGTCTGCGCGAAGGCGACGCCGACCTTTTCTTCGTCTTCCTCGACGGCAGCCAGGAACTCCTGCAGGCGCGGCTCGACGCCCGTAAGGGACACTTCATGCCCCCCGGCCTGCTGGGCAGCCAGCTCGCCACGCTGGAGCGTCCGAACCTCGCCGCCGAGAAGTGCCTGCACGTCAGCATCGCGCTGTCGCCGGAGCAGATCTGCGCGACGGTCGGCGTGGCCATGCGCCGCTTCGCCTGAAAGGCAGAAGGCCCGCGCGACGGCGGGCCTTCGTGGGTCGTTCTGTCCGGACGATTACTTCTTCCAGACGACCTTGGCCGGCTCGATCACGCTCGTCTTGTCGAGGGTCGGGAAGCCTTCCGGGACGGGCAGGGTGACCTTGCCGGTCGCAGCCCACTCGGTCGAACGGGCGAGGATGGTCTGGAAGCCGACGCAATGCAGGGCGTCGTGGCTGGTGTCGGCGGCCATGATGTGTCCCATGGAGGTGGTCACCACGCGGCCCTTGTTGAACGGGGCGTACCAGACCATCGGCTCATGCATGTCGGTGCCGCCGAACTCAGGCTTGGAGAAGGAGCTGGAGAGCACGTGCATGTGGTCGGCGCTGCCGCGCATGCGGTGGTAGAGCTCATCGGTGGCGTGGAGCCATTCGGCGGGCAGGCCCTTCATGATGGGATGGGCGGCATCGCGGGTCTTGAGGGTGAAGGCGTGCTTGGGGCCGTGGCCGGAGCCGAAGCCCTTGCCCTGGATCTTCTCGTCGGCGTCGACGAGCGCGACGGCCTGGCCTGTCTTGTCGTCGACGGCGATGCGCTTGCCGAAGGTGGCGCCGCGCCAGCCGCAGCAGATCATCTCGTTGAAGTTGTCCCAGCCGGTGAAGGCGTTGTTGGCGGCATGGACGTTGACGAGGCCGCCGCCGTTCATGACGAACTCGGTGAAGGAGTCCTTCATCGCGGTGCCCCATTCCGGGCCGTTGTAGTTGTTCACGATGACCTGGTAGTCGGCGAATTTGGGGGCCCACTGCTCCCACTCGCCGGCATGGGCCTGGTTGAAGGCCGCCTCTTCGGCGTTCCAGGCCTTCATTGCGGCGTCGAACGCCTTCTTGGCGGCGGCGTCGCCGGCCTTGGGCTTGCCCGGCTTGGGCTTGGCGAACCCGGCGGGGGCGGTGGACACGGTCACGGTGAAGAGGCCGGTGGCCTCGAGGGTGGCCTTGGTGGACTCGGTCGTGCGGACCCAGTCGTGGTTGTTGCGTCCGTCGAGGATGAGGACGCGGATCTTGTCGGCCGCGCCGAGGGGCAGGGCCAGGAGGGCGAGCAGGCAGACGAGCCCGAGCTTTTGCAGGGATTTCATGAGGAGGCCTTCATTGGAGGCATTTCCCGGGGGTGGGCGAGTGTTTTTCAGTGACGATCCAGCGAACGGTAGTGGATGGCCTCCAGCAGGTGGGCCGTGGCGATGCGATCGGACTCGGCGAGGTCGGCGATCGTGCGGGCGACGCGGAGGATGCGGTCGTAAGCCCGGGCGGAAAGGCCGAGCTTTTCCATGGCCTGCTGCAGGAGGTCGCCCTGGGCTTTCTCCAAGGCGCAATGTTCGCGGAGTTCCTTGCCGCCGAGCAAGGCGTTGCAGCCGCCGATCCGGCGGCCGAAGCGCAGACGCTGGCGGGCGCGCGCCGCCTCGACTCGGGCCCGGATGACGGCGGACGTCTCGCCGGGGGCGGCGTCCCGCAGCTCCTCGAGCGTGAGCGCGGGCGCCTCGACCTGGATGTCGATGCGGTCCATCAGCGGCCCCGAGATCTTGCCGCGGTACTTGCGGACCTGCATCGGTGAGCACCGGCACTCGCGTCGCCGGTCGCCGAGGTGTCCGCAGGGGCAGGGGTTCATCGCGGCGACGAGCATGAGCCGGGCGGGCAGGGTGACCTTCGCCGCCGCGCGCGAGACGGTGACCTGCCCGTCTTCGAGCGGTTGGCGCATCACCTCGAGCGCCGAGCGGCGGAACTCCGGTAGCTCGTCGAGGAAGAGCACGCCGAGATGCGCGAGCGAGACTTCGCCCGGGCCGGGCATGCTGCCGCCGCCGATGAGCCCGATGTCGCTGATGGTATGATGCGGGGAGCGGAACGGCCGCTGCCAGCCGTGGCGACCGTCGCCGAGCGGCGTACCCGCGGCCGAGTGCACGCCGAGGATCTCCAGGAACTCCTCCGCATCCGGCCGAGGCAGGATGGTCGGGATCCGTTTCGCGATGAGCGATTTGCCCGAGCCCGGCGGCCCGATCATGAGCAGGTTGTGTCCGCCGGCCGCGGCGACCTCGACGGCTCGGCGGATCGCCGCCTGGCCTTTGACTTCGGCGAAGTCCGGCTGGCCTTTGGTCGTCATGACCTCCGGCGCCGGCGCCGCCAGCGGCGCCACCTTGCTTTCGCCGGTGAGGAAACGCAGGGCGCCGTCGAGGGTGTCCGCGGGGATCGCCTCGATGCCGCCTACGAGCGCCGCTTCCTCGGCGGAGGCGCGCGGGAGGATGACGCCGCGGAGTCCGGCTTTACGCGCGAGGATGGCCATCGCCACCCCGCCGCGCACGGGCCGCGTCGCTCCGCTCAGGCCCAGTTCGCCCGCGATGAGGTAATGCTTCAGGAAGGCTCGGTCGAGCTGGCCGGTCGACGCCGCGATGCCGAGCGCGATCGGGAGATCGTAGATCGCCCCTTCCTTCTTCAGGTCGCCCGGCGCGAGGTTGATGGTCGTCCGCGTCTCCGGCAGGCGCAGCCCGCTGTTCTGGAGCGCCGACTGCACGCGCTCTTCGGATTCCTTGACCGCGGCGTCGGGGAGGCCGACCAACCACAGCCCGAATTCGCCCATCTCGCCCGAGTTGACTTCGATCTCGACGGGGACGGCTTCGACGCCGACCAGGGCGGCCGAACGGATGACGGAGAGCATGCCGCAGGGCAGGGGGAAGTTGCCAGAGTCACAACCCCCGACGCTTAGGGCCTAAATCTCGGCATTACTGCCCATTGCTGGGTAGTTAACCTTGGCAACCCAGGGCCGGTTCGGCTGTCTTATTGGCTGCCCTTCATGTCCCCCCGTCTCGTCCTCATCCTTCTCTGCCTGACGCCGTCGGTCTCCTTCGGCGCGCTGGCGCCGTTCCTCGAGAAGAACTGCGTCGAGTGCCATGACGCCGACGCCAAGAAGGGCGGACTCGACCTGACCGCACTGAAGGCCGACCTGAAGGACGCGAAGTCCTTCGAGACCTGGGTCAAGGTCTTCGACCGGACCGCCAGCGGCGAGATGCCGCCGAAGAAGAAGGCGCGTCCCGACGCGGCCCAGCAGTCGGCCTACCTCAAGGATCTTTCCGCCTTGCTCGTCCGTCATGACGCCGCGCGCATCGCGACGCAGGGTCGCACGGTCGAGCGTCGCATGAACCGCTTCGAGTATGAGAACGCGGTGCGCGACCTGCTCAAGGCCCCTTGGCTCGACCTCAAGGAGATCCTGCCGGAGGACACCGACGCCTTCCGCTTCAACAAGACCGGCCAGGCCTTGGACGTCTCGCACGTCCAGCTGCAGCGATACCTCACGGCCGCCGAGGAGGCCTTGAAGTCCGCCTTCGTCTCCTCCGTCGAGAAGCCGGATGCTTCGCCCCGACGCTTTTACGCGCGGCAGCAGGGCAGCTATACCGGTAAGATGAAGTTCTCGGAGTTCAACCAGTCGCCGGAACGCGCCACTTTCCCGACGCTTGGCTACGCCGGCCAGCCGGAGGTGCGCGCGGGCAACGCCCCGGTCACGGTGGGCAAGTCCAACCCGAAGCTCCGCGACGAGGAAGGCGTCGGCGTCGTGCATGGTTCTTATGAGCCCGTCGAACCGAACTTCGCCGGTTTCCGCGCCCCGCAGGCCGGGCGCTATCTGCTCAAGCTTTGCGGGCATTCCGTCTGGGTCGGTCCCGGCAAGACCATGGCCAAGGGCAAGGTGCGCTGGCAGATCCCGGACCTCGACAACATCTCCAAGGGACGCCGCCCCGAGCCGGTCACCGTCTACGCGCTGACTCCGCCTCGCGTGCTGCGTCGCATCGGCACCATCGACCTCGGCGCCGACGTCACCGTGGCCGAACTCGACGTCTACCTGAAAGCCGGCGAAAGCGTCCAGATCGACGTCACCCGTTTCTTCCGTTCCCGCCCCGGCGCCGGCCGCTTCTATAATCCGCTGGCCACGCCCGAAGGTCAGCCCGGCCTGGTGATGCGCTGGATCGAGGTCGCCGGACCCCTCGCGCCGCAGTGGCCGGCGGCCCCTTACGCGGTCCTGTTCGACGACCTGCCGGCGAAGCGCGCCGTGGGTTCGCCGCTGCGCTACGACGTCGAGAGCCAGGATGCGCCGAAGGATGCCGAGCGGCTCCTCCGTCGCTTCGTGAAGCAGGCCTACCGCACGCCGGTCTCCGCCCAGGAGGAAGTCCGCTTCCTGCCCGTCATCCTTGGCGCGATGAAATCCGGCAGCACCTTCGCCGAGGCGATGCTGGCCGGCTACACCGCCGTGCTCTGCTCGCCGTCGTACCTTTATCTGCGGGAGAACCCAGGACGGCTCGATGACCACGCCTTGGCGACGCGCCTCGCCTATTTCCTGTGGAACTCCCCGCCGGACGCCGAGCTCCGCTCCTTGGCGGCCGCCGGCAAGCTGCATGAGCCCGCGGTGCTGCGCGCGCAGACCGAGCGCCTGCTCGCCGATCCTCGCTCCGCCCGTTTCGTCACGAGCTTCACCGATTACTGGCTGGACCTGCGCAAGGCCGGGGCCAACGACCCGGACAACCTGCTTTATCCGGACTACTATCTCGACGACCATCTCGTGGAATCCGCGCGGGACGAGAGCCATGCGACCTTCGCCGAACTCGTCCGCGGGAACCTGCCCGCGCGCACGATCGTCGACGCCGACTTCGTCTTCGTGAACGAGCGTCTCGCGTCGCTCTATCAGCTGCCGCCCGTCGAGGGCGCCGGGCTCCGCAAGGTCGCCTTGCCCAAGGGCAGCGTCCGCGGCGGCTTCATGACGCAGGCCGCGGTCCTCAAGGTCACCGCCAACGGCACCACCACGTCGCCGGTCATCCGCGGCGCCTGGGTGATGGAGCGCGTGCTCGGCCGCAAGCCGCCGCCTCCGCCGCCCAGCGTGCCCGCCGTCGAGCCCGATACCCGCGGCGCCGTGACGATCCGTCAGCAGCTCGAGAAACACCGCACCTTGGAATCCTGTTCCTCCTGCCACACCAAGATCGACCCTCCCGGCTTCGCGTTGGAGAGCTTCGACGTCATGGGCGGCTTCCGTCAGCGCTACCGCGCGCTCGACGGCAAGACCCCCGAGGTCGGCATCGGCAAGAACGGCCAGGCCTTCGCCTTCCATGACGCCTTGGCGGTCGAGGCCTATGGCGAACTCGACGGCAAGAAGTTCAAGGACATCCGCGAGTTCAAGCAGATCGTCGCCGCCGACGAGCGCCAGCTGGCCCGGAACATCGTCGGACAGCTGACCGTCTTCGCCACCGGCGCCCCGGTGGGCTTCGCCGATCGTCCGAAGGTCGAGGCTCTCCTCGATCAGGCCAAGCCTGGCCGCTACGGGGTCCGGGATCTCATCCACGGGCTTGTTTCCAGCGATCTCTTCCTTAACAAATAACCTTACCCCCATGTCCCAGCCCCTGACCTCGGCCAACACCCCCTATGTCGCCTTCAAGCGCGCCGTCTCCCGCCGCCGCTTCCTGGCCGGCACCGGCGTGCTGCTCGCCCTGCCGATGCTCGATGCCATGACCCCGGCCTTCGCGGCCGCGCCCGCCGCCGCGACCAAGCCGCGCCGCATGCTGGGCATCTGCAACAACCTCGGCCTCGTCCCCGATTACTTCTTCCCGACGGGGAAGGGGAAGGACTACAAGGCGTCGCCTTATCTCGAGCTCCTGCAGGCGCACCGCAAGGACTTCAGCGTCTTCTCCGGCGTCTCGCACCCGGACGTCGACGGCGGCCACCCCGCGGACAACTGCTTCCTCACCGCGGCGCCCCATCCCAGCAGCGGCGGCTTCCGCAACACGATCTCCCTCGACCAGTTCATGGCCGAGCGCATCGGCCATCTCACGCGCTTCCCGTCGATGACCCTCGGCGTCAACTGCGCCCGCGGTTCGCGCAGCCTTTCCTGGACGGCCGGCGGCGTGATGATTCCCACGGAGGAGAAGGCCTCCGAGGTCTTCCGGAAGATGTTCATGGGCGGTTCCGCCGCCGAAGTGCAGGCGCAGGAACGTCGCCTCCAGCTCGGCCAGAGCATCCTGGACGCCGTCGGCGGCCAGGCCGGCGAACTGCGCCGCAAGATGGGCGCGACCGACCGAGACCGCCTCGACCAGTATTTCACCAGCGTCCGCGAGCTCGAGCAGCGCATGCAGATGTCCAAGGAGTGGGAGCGCAAGCCCCGCCCGGTGGCCAAGACCTCCGCGCCGCTCGATCCGAGCAGCCCCAAGGAGTACATGGACAAGGTCCGCCTGATGTACGACATGGCCCGCCTGTGCTTCGAGACCGATTCCTCGCGCGCGGTCACCCTGATGCTGGACAGCGTCAACACGCCGGCCCTCGACATCGACCACGTCCACACGACGACCGACGGTTACCACAGCCTTTCGCACCACGGCAAATCGGCCAAGAAGCTCGCCCAGCTCAAGGACATCGACAGCATGCACATGCGCCTGCTCGCCAAGCTCATGGAGGACCTCAAGGCCTCCAAGGAGGACGGCGCGCCGCTCCTGGACCGTACGATGATCCTTTACGGCAGCAACATGGGCAACGCCAGCACGCACGTGACGACGAACCTTCCGACCCTCCTCATGGGCGGCGGCTTCAATCACGGCCAGCACCACGTGTTCGACGCGGAGCACAACTACCCGCTGCCCAATCTCTATGTCTCCATGCTCCAGCGCATGGGCATCGAAGCCGATAAGTTCGCCTCGTCGACCGGCGCGATGCGCGGCGTCAACCTCGTCGGGTAAGTCCGACGTGGCGGGGCGGCGGCTCGCTTAGGCGCTTGCCCGCAAGGGGGCGGCCGCGTCATTCTGGCCGCACCCCTTATGAAGCTCCAGCGACACCCTGATGCCGTGGCCATGGGCCGCGCGGCCGCGACCCAAGGCGCCGCCGTGCTGCGCGCCGTCCTGGCGAAGAAGCCTCGTGCGAACCTCATCGTCGCCACCGGAGCGAGCCAGTTCGAGACGCTGAAGTGCCTCGTCAAGGAGCCTGGCATCGATTGGGCGCGCGTGACGATCTTCCATCTCGACGAATATGTCGGCCTGCCTGAGTCGCACGGGGCCAGTTTCCGCAAATATCTCCGCGAGCGCTTCGTCAGCCAGTTGCCGGCCAAGCCGGAGTTCGTCCCCGTCGATGCCGACGCCAAGGACCTGGCTTCTGAGCTCAGGCGCCTGAACGACCGGATCGCCGCCTGCCCGATCGACCTCTGTTTCGCCGGCATCGGCGAGAATTCCCACCTCGCCTTCAACGATCCGCCCGCGGACTTCGCGACCGAGGTGCCTTACATCGTGGTGAACCTGGACCACGCCTGCCGCCAGCAGCAGTTCGGCGAGGGTTGGTTCCCGACTTTCGACGCCGTGCCCAGGCAGGCCGTCTCGATGTCGATCCGTCAGATCATGAAGAGCGCCTGCATCATCCTTTCCGTGCCCGACAAGCGTAAGGCCGTCGCCGTCAAGGGCACGGTCGAAGGCCCCGTGACGCCGGGCTGTCCCGCCTCGATCGTCCAGCAGCACGCCGACTGCACGCTGTACGTCGACGAAGCCGCCGCTTCGGAGCTCGCCCGCTGATTCCGTGTCCGCCTCCTCGTCCCAGCGCATCTTCGGTCGCGACCCTTCGACAGGGCGGGGCATCGCGGTCTCCGCCGAGGGCGGCGTCATCACGGCGATCGATTTCGTCGAGCATGGCGAGACCCGGTGGCTTTGCGCCGGCCTGGTCGACCTGCAGGTCAACGGCTACGCCGGGCATGACCTCAACGGTCCGTCCCTTGACGTCGCCACGGTCCGTTCGCTTTGCCGCGCGCTGCTCAAGGTCGGCGTGACGGCTTTCCTGCCCACCCTCATCACCGCGCCGGAAATCCGGATCCTCGCCGCCTTACGGACGATCCGCGAGGCCTGCGCGCAGCACCCGGAGGTCGCCGCGATGGTCGCCGGCATCCACGTCGAAGGCCCGCACATCGCTCCGGAGGACGGGCCCCGAGGCGCGCATCCCGCCGCCGACGTACGTGCTCCCTCGGTCGCCGAATTCGACCGCTGGCAGGAAGCCGCTGGCGGCTTGGTGAAACTGATCACCTTGTCTCCGCATTGGCCGGAAGTCCCGGCCTATATCCGCCATCTCGTGAAGGCCGGCGTGATGGTCTCGCTCGGGCATACCTCCGCGGACGCCGCGCAGATCGCCGCGGCGGTCGAGGCCGGGGCGACGCTTTCGACTCACCTCGGCAACGGCTCGCACGCGATGCTGAACCGCCGTCATAACCATCTGTGGCCGCAGTTGGCGGACGATCGCCTGACGGCGATGTTCATCGCCGACGGGCATCATCTGACTCCGGCGCAGCTGAAGGTCATGCTGAGGGCCAAGGGGCCGGGGCGCTCCTTGGTCGTTTCCGACACCGTTGCCCTCGGTGGCATGGCGCCCGGAAAGTATGAGACCCCGATCGGCGGCAAGGTCGTCCTGCGTGAGGACGGATTCCTGGCCATCGATGATGGCACCGGTCATTATCTGGCCGGCGCCGCCTCGCCCTTGGTCGCGGCTATCCCTGTCTTGGTGAATCAAGTCGGGCTCAGTCTGGCCGAGGCGCTTGATCTGATTACTTCGTCGCCTGGCCGTCAGGTCGGGGGCAGGGGAGTCTTGGCGGCCGGGCAGCCGGCTGACCTCGTGGCCCTACGCTGGGATGGCTCGAATTCTGTTCCTGCCGTCGCCGGGGTATGGCTGCGCGGAAATCAGGTGGTCTGAGCCGGGACGGACATCGATTTATTCGATGCGGGGGGGCTTAACCTAAGCCTCGCCTTGGCCTGTTAATCGCTCAGATTTCCGTCATGCAAATCGAGGAATTCTTCGGGGTTGTCGCAGTCTTGGCCTTCTTCGGTTTGCTCATCTTCATCCCGATCCGCTTCTTCATGCTGATCGGCGAAGTGAAGGCTTTGGAAAAGCGCGTGCAGGCCCTGGCTGAGCGCACGCCTGTCGATGCCCCCAAGCCAATGGTCGTCGCCACGCCCGCCGTGGCGGTCGCACCGGTGGCCGCCGCACCTGAGCCTGCCCAGGTGTTGCCGCCTCCTCTGCCGGCAAGGTCCGCGCCGACTCCTTCGGCACCGGTCGTCGCGCAGCCTGACCCGCTGTTCGAGCGCCTGCGCGACCTGGGTCTTCTGCCGCCCGCCGACCTCAAGGGTGAGTATGCCCTCGGTGCTTGGTGGGCCGTGCGGGTCGGTGGCGTGCTCGCGGTCGCGGCCGTCGTCTTCCTTGGCATCTGGCTCAACCTGCGTTCCACCATTCCTCCGGTCGTGCGCGTGCTTGAGGTCGCTCTGGTCGGCGCCGGTCTTTTCTGGGGAGGCCTTCGTCTCTCGGCCAAGCGCAGGGACCTGGGTGAGGTGTTGGCCGCGTCCGGACTCGGCGTCTGGCAGTTCGCCGCCTGGGCCACGTATGGCCTCGATAAGATGAGGGTCTGCGACAGTCCCGCGCAGGCCGCCTTGGTCCAGTTCCTCGTGGCCTGCGGCGTAGCCTTCGTCGCCATCGCGAGGGGCAGCAAGCTCTTCGGGCAGCTGGCCGTCGTCTTCGCCGCCGTCGCCGTCTACTTTTCCGTCGGCACGGGAGCGGCGCCTTGGCCGACCGCGATCGGCGCCGGCTTGGTCGCCTTGCTGGGCGTCATCCTGATGGTGCGCGGGCCGTGGGGTTCCGCCGGCGTGCTCGGCCTCATCGGTTCGCAGGCCTGCCTGCTTTTCCTTTACGACGCGATGCCGACGAAGGACGCGAATTACCTTCCGCTCCAGCTCGCCGCCTTAGGGTCCTACCTGGTGCTCTGGCTGGGCGAGCGCTGGGTGAAGGACGACGCCGTGCTCCTTGGCCGGGATGCCCGTTCGGCTTTCCAGCTGGCGGGTTTCTTCGCTCCGGCCCTCATCGCCTTGTTCGTCGCCCGTGGCGGAGAAACCGACCGCGCTACCGTCTCGTTGCTCATCGCGGCCATCGCGGCGCTCGTCGGCTTGCTGGAACGTGATCGCACGCGTCTCGTCTGCGAGGTCCTGCTCCTCGGCGCGGTTTCTTTCGCGGGCGCAGGGCTCGCTTGGTTGGTCGATCCCCATCTGGTCTGGCTGATCTGGGTCCTCGCGGCCTTGTCCACCCAGGTGGTCGGGGCGCGCACGGGTTCCGCGTTGGTCCGCTGGGGGGCGGAACTTCTCGCCGGCGTCGCCGTACT
>JACCDP010617920.1_pt1 | contig 17394 bp, 16 predicted proteins | sample 7445841 | NCBI WGS metagenome assembly JACCDP01 (sample SAMN15323441, study PRJNA562643) | freshwater metagenome | isolation source: river surface water | place: USA:Blue River Watershed | collected 2017-08-17 | reverse complement strand
CTCCCTAGGGTTCTGAACTCTCCCTCATAGTCAAGATTTTCAGCTGGACTTTTAAGCATTTGGCTTTACAGTGAAGCGTTGATGAACAATTGCCTATTACGGAGAAGCTCTTAGCACACAATGAATGAGAAGGGAATCAAAGTCCTCGGGTCCAATAAGAAGGCTTTCCATGAATATTCGATCACGGATACATGGGAGGCTGGCATTGCGCTACAAGGCACTGAGGTCAAGGCTTTGCGTGATGGAAAAGTGAATTTAGGAGATGGCTGGGTAGATATTACTCCCGGAGGTCAAGCAATACTGCGTGACGTGCATATTGGTCACTACTCACACGGCAATATCATGAATCACCTGGAGCGTCGATCCAGGGTTCTTTTGCTCCATCGCAGAGAAATCGATAAGCTAACTCGATCATTAAGAGAAAAAGGCTTCAGTCTCATTCCCTTGAAGATCTACTTCAAAGGTCGCTTTATTAAGATTGAAGTAGGCCTTGGAAAAGGCAAGAAAGCCTACGATAAGCGTGATTCTTCTAAGGAGAAAGACGCTAAGCGAGAAATAGATCGAGTGATGAAAGGTCAACGACGTTGACTCACATGTGAAAGTAAGTCCTCAGCCCTTAGATTTTCCTTTGCTGGCTGGCTCTGTTACGCTTTCGCGAGTGAGGTTAATATCCTCTAGCCATTTACCGTCTTCAATACTCCAGATTTTGAATGTTCGGGCGCCGTCGTCTGCCATGCTCTTCACGAGAGCGTAGACTAACTTACCCTCAGGAGCTAAGGTAACCATTCCGAAGTATTGATCTTTCGGCACAGTCAACTCCGCGAGGGGAGTGTTCTTTGCCTTGTTATAAAGCAGAACATTTCTGAATTGTGGAGCGACCGCCCCCCTGCGCAATTTAAAATCTGGAGCTTGAATTAAAGCCACTTCTGACAGAAAGTCATAATCAACCCTGATATTATCGACATTCCATTCCTTAGGAAGTTCCATGGAATGACTTCGAAAAGCTTATCCAGACCAACCTTTAATCGTTCTTAGTTGAATTTTTTGCGGTTCTGTCCCTATTTCTAACAGACCAAACAATCCTCCATTTTGAACAAATTTAGCCCCCTTCTTCAAAACCAATATGCTATCAGGCTGCTTGTTGCCGCCAGTAAACAAGTGCAGTTCAGCTTTTTCTGGTTGCACAGCGATAACCTTTGGGGGCTGAAACTCTGCATAGAGCGGGACATGGTCTTTAGGAAAAGTTGTTAAAGTACGCTTTTGGAGAGTTGTAAAATCAAATCCTTGGACGATCCCCTGATCAAGATCAGCAAAGTTATTACCCTGATCAGTCGCAATCAACTTATAACGTGAAGAAAGGAAATTTTTGACTATCCTCTGCTGCTTTGCCCACTGAACCCCAACTCCAGCCGATACTCCTTCTCCACAAGACGCTCGTCCCTTTTTTAAGTCAAAGACACTGGCACCCTCTAGCGGCAAACCGTGCCCTATCATAATGGGGTTGGTATCTAACTTAAGTCCTACTATTCGACGACTGTTACGGGCATTCAGATCAATTTCATAAATATAAGTTTTAGCGTCAACTCTTTGAGCTTCTCCGGCTGAACGGCTCAAAAAATACAGAAGCTGTTTCCCTGGGGCTATAAAAAATTCACCATTATTCGGATTGGCGAGGTATGTACTACAGTCTATAGGAAACAGCTTTTCATCTTCTTTTGAGTACAATTCTGGAACTGAGGTTGTGACTGGACTTGCGGCAGGCTGCTGCCCTTTGCCTCTCGGCAAAACACCATCGTTTGCCATGAGCCCTGAAGTAATAAAAGCAGCACTAACAAGCAAGCATTTCCAATCCTTCATGATCCTATGACCCCCTCTCGACCAAGCTCTTCGATACCTATCCTTTTCATAATACGAAAAATTTCTTTTGGAGGCGACGCAAATGGATCTCTTAAATATTTTGGGAACAGAAGCATGCCGTCGACAGGAGCTTTTAATTCCCCTTTTTGACTGGTACCAACGACTTGCCCAGCTTTCATTGGCTGAAAATTGATAAGTCCCTCCTGGAGCATCATCCCTGTCTCAAAAGAGACAACTCGCTTCCAAGTGTAAACTTCCCTATGCTCGACTCCTTGATCTGGAGCACCAAAAAGTGCGTGACGTTGAGCATAAGCTATCGCTGCCATAATGCACTGAATACCCACCCCAGTTTGATAGGGATCAAATCCCTTCTGCCCTAACTCAAGTGTTATACCAACACCACCTTGATGGTTGACATATTCGTCGGTACACATTCCATCCTTAGAAAAGGAGCTGCCCCAGTGAGTAATGATGGGAATTTCTTGGTTCAATGCATGCGCAAATGCAAAACACGGACGTGTATAAGGAAATATAAAAAAAGGTTTAGAACTTGGCTCAATGGTTTGATGAATATCTAGAAAATAATAAACATCATTGAGCAAGGGCTCTAATTCTCTAGCTCTTTGATCTTCCCAATCTTGAGCCCCTACTCTACCGAAGGCTCTGTTCAAGTCTCGTTCTATAAATCTCTTATTAGCCAGAGAAGCTCTAGAATTGCCAAGTACAAATGCGATTCTCACTTTGGGCTTCAAAATACCCGACTTTAGATACTCAAGACAGGTCTGGAGAACTTGTAGGCCTCCGACTTCGTTTCCATGCGTTATAGCTTGCAGGGCGACATGAACGGGCTTTTGCTCAAAATCAGCAAGCGGTTCATCTGGCGACCAAACGTAGGCAAGATCCGCCACCTTGTCCACCCGCCCTGCGGCTGTTCCCCAGTTTTCCAGCGTTTCCTTGAACGTATTGAGCGATATCGCTACGAGTTGCTCCATGATTAAGCCTCGTTGAAATTCCCGGATCGAGTTCCCCTAGCGGAACTACCAAAAGCCTCAGGTTACACGAGAGCTATGATATTGTAGAAGCCTTTTTGTGTCGGAGCTACGAAGCCGTCTTTTTCCACTTTTTGAGCTGGTCTTCGACAGACTCTAGAGTACGTTGGGCCTTATCGAAATCCCCTTTCAATTCAAGTGACTTCTTTAGATAGTCTCTCGCAAGAAGGTAGTGATCGCTATTCTTGTAGGTGATATGAGATAATGCTAAATTAAAGAAAATTTTATAATTCTCTTTAGACTTTGGGAAGTATCGAAGTGCTCGCTCGTATTCCGTAATAGCTCTATCGACTTGATCACCTTTGGCAAGTGCAACACCGAGATTGTTATAATGGCGCACAACTTCTCTAGGGTCAGATGTCTCTTTGCATAAGTGAATCGCATGATCATCGAACCCATGCTCATAAAGCTTAGAAAACATCTCGAATTTGAGCTCGGTTTGATCTTTGTGGAGATGAATCATTTCACGCATTTTCTCAACGGCTTTGTCCGGGTTTTTAGCTAAAAGATAGGCACTAGCCATGTCATTAATTCGATCAATGTTTTGAGGAGCCTCTTTGTCTGCCTCCTCCATAATCTTCAAAGCATCCTGTATTTTTCCCAATTTAAGTAACAGGCGCCCTTTATGATTCAAAGCCGACAAGTTCTTCGGAGCTGCCTTTAACCATCCTTCAACTGCATCCAATGCCTGTGTGATTTCTTGAGTTTGTTCGTATAGTTCCCTGAGAAGATCATACCCCTTAGCACCGAGATGCTTAAGTTGTGTCTGCACAAACACTTTTGCTTCAGGTAGAGTCTCTGCTTTTGAAGCTAAAGTGCGGGCCTGCCGCACAAGCTCAGCGTACTTTAAGCGCTGATTCCTTTTCTGAAAGGATTTTTGAAGTAACGCTAAAAGTTTTGGAGGCACAATTGGCTTTACCAGAACTTCGATATCTTCAAGTTCATCTATAAGCTTTTTTTCTGCTGGTTCCAGAGCACGACGATTCCCTAAAAGGAGAACAAGTCCGCTGCATTTTTTGTCGAGATTATCATGACTGCGCCATCTCTGCACAAGAACAAGAGCAGGCAACTCAGAAAAATCGATATCAATGAGAATTACGGGATAGATATTTTGATTAAAAACATAAAGAGCTGTACCCAAATCGGTAGCGGCATCCAGCTTAATTTTTGCCTGGTCAAAGGGCCTCTTCAAACCATTCGCGATTGACTTATCTTGGTCAATTAAAAGGACCTTACTAGGTAAATCATTATCACCCATAGACTCCCCTCTTGAGGTCGACACATACCTCTTCGTCTCACAGCTTCACGGCAAGATCGTAAAATTTTCTCCCCAAGCTTTGCTCCTAAAGTGTATCATGGGCGACACGGTTAGCAAAATTCGACCTAGTTTTGGAGGAATAAAGCTTGAAGATCGGCCTATGCACTGGCGGAGGAGACTGTCCTGGACTCAATAGTGTCATCAGAGCAATTGTGCGATATGCCGTGAGCAACCTAGGTCATGAAGTTATCGGAATAGAAGATAGCTTCAATGGACTGCTATCGAATCCCTGCAGAATAAGAAAACTTGGACCCGATGATGTGTCTGGAATTCTAAATCGCGGCGGAACCATTCTTGGAACAAGCAATACAGGAAGCCCTTTTAAAAGGAAAAAGCCAGAGGATCCTGATCCTTCCGAAAAAATCCAAAAAGTCGTAAAATCTTTCACGGAAATTGGTCTGGATGCACTTATTGTGATCGGAGGAGACGGCACTCAAGGAATTGCATACCAATTCTCGAAACTAGGCATACCCATTGTTGGCATACCTAAGACCATTGACAACGATCTCGCACACGCAGATGTGACCGTTGGATTTGAAACGGCGATCGAGGTCTCTAGCGATGCTATTTTAAGACTGCAATCGACGGCAGAATCACATGAACGCATTATGATTCTGGAGGTCATGGGACGCCATGCGGGACACATAGCGCTTCATAGCGGAATGGCTAGCGGTGCTCACATCATTCTTATTCCTGAAATCCCTTTTTCGTACGAAGCAATAGTCCGCAAGATTCAAGAACGCCAAAGGCATGACAAGCACTACAGTGTGATTGTGGTAGCTGAAGGCGCTATGGAGAAGGGGGCCGAGCCTATTTATCGACCATCTGCATCAGGAAAGCTCCAACTAGGTGGAATAGGCAATGTTTTAGCCAATAAGCTTTATGATATGACCGGCATGGAAACTCGTATTACTGTACTTGGACATATCCAGCGGGGCGGCCAACCATGTCCAAGAGACAGGATACTAGGCTCCCTCTATGGAGTCAAAGCTGTAGATATGGTGCTTGCAAAGCAATTTGGACATGTTGTCGTTATGCATGAACACAGGATGAAAGCCGTTCCTTATGACGTAGTAGCCAATACCTTTCGCCCTTTAGCGCCCGATGATATCTACCTAACGGCTGCAGAAGCTATCGGAGTCTGCTTGGGACGCTAAAACAAAAAACTCCGTTTGCACCTTGGTACAAACGGAGTTTTTTTGCTTAGCGTGTTGCTTTAAATGAGCTTGCGCCTGATTATCTTACCTTACCGCCACGCTTTCCATGGGGAGACGCGCTTCTACGACGGAGTACTCGAAGTTTCTTTTGAGCGCGTAAGCGTGAGGTTTTACGACGCTTACGAGATGGTCTGTTTTTGCGAACGATCGCCATAATGATATCTCCAGTTGGACTTAATAACTTTATTTTTTGAGGTCTTACAGGTGGCATGCTGTGAGCAAACTTGCTCAAAATGGCCCCGGCAAGAGACCGTGAGCCTATGGCGGAAACTCTTCAGAGTCAAGAGCTTTTTGACAAGCACAAAAAAGCTGGTACAATGATGAACACTTTAAACGTACCCAGTCCCACACCTCAAGTTTGCCGCATTGACGCGGATTCGACGCCCATCGAAAAACTTGAGAACAGAGAGGATCGCTTCAATGGAAACTCTTTTGGTTTCGACCTTCGATACGAATCAAATAGGCTCACAGGAGTTTATCCACAGCTTTCGTATGGAACACCTTCAAGAGAAAGATGAGCATGTCATTGTCGAAGTTATAAAGCGGACTCTCATGAGCTTTCCCGATGAGGGGGAAGTTTTGGCGAGTACTCTCAGGCGTCTCCCTAACTTTTTCAAATGTTATGAAAAACCTGGATCCAGCTACTTAGTCATTAAAGATTCTGCAGCTCGTTCACTCCTCGGTGGAGTCGGTCTCCAGCCTTTTGCAGGGCTAGATCCGGCAGAGGGGATCGCAGAGATAAGAGAATTAGTAGTAGATACACCCTTCCGTGGATTAGGCTTAGGTCGCAAATTGCTCCAACTCGCCATCCATGATGCGGCTCGAAAGGGCTACAAGCGCATCTACTTGGAAGCAACGTCTCAAATGAAACATGCTCAAACTCTTTTTCAGAGAACCGGTTTTAGACCTATCGACTCTTCTGCAACACGCTCTCAAACCGGCTCTAGCTTTCCTAGCTACTTTGTTCTGGAAAGTTTGTAACTTACAAGCGGACTCTAGCGCCCAAAGATAAGGTAGGCACATTGATCTGGCTGCTGGAATCCGCGAGTTCAGAAAACTTGGCCTGAACCGAACGCAGATTAAACCCAACACTCATATCTAGCCTTTCGCTAGCAGGAAACACGGCATCCCACCCCACGAGATATGCGACTCCTGTGTCGCTAGCCCCCTTATAACCCAACTGAGCAACTCCTATCCCTGCACGAAAAACACCGAATACATGATCACCCAGGCTGTATCCATAGCCAACCTTCAAGAGCGCCATCATGTCCAAATCAAGATCTACATCGACCTTCTGATCTTTCAGCTCGTAACTTAACGATCCCTTGTCAAGTTCAAGCCCAAATTCGACTCGATTCCAGGCATCTCTTTTGACACCCAACCCTACATCGACTCCCAGGAGCCATGCAGGCCCGGGAGAGGAACTATCACTACTCGTCGACTGCCCTATGGCAAATAAACCACCCACATATGGCCCCCCGGTGTTTTTGTCCACAGGTTCAGATTGACCAAATACATGTCCTGCCAGGGAAAAACTTGCAAGAAGCGGGATCCAAAGTAGTGCGCTTCGCATTGATGAACTCCTCCGAAGGGCATCAAGCCCCTGTTATATGTGGGCAATATACACGGATCTGAAGATAGAGCGCCAACTAAATGGAATGGGCCTTGCCAAGACAAACTTTTTCCTCTAGTCTCCCTCGACCTAATTGAATTAGGCTGACCAAGTCAAGAGGTAATGACAATGGCATCTCCAACCAAAAAATCCAAAGTTCGTCGCGCTATCAACAAAGCTCGCGCAGGCAAGAAGCGTAAAAATAAAGTTCGCATCCTCGGCTCTACACCAGCCAGTTTGCCACTAAATGCTCCTAACGCCAACGAGCTAGCTCAGGCCGCCAAGAAAGCGTAAGCTTCTTAAACGACAGAGACCATCAAGGTTGCAAGACTTGCAAGGCAAGCTGGCAGCCTATTGGTGTTTTATCCTTTTTTATCTCTAACGACCAGCATTACCTGTAAGTTCTTCTTTAATCAAAATGCCAAGCACCGTATAGTGTTGCAGTTAAACCGGCTTACCAAACCAAAATTAGTCAACTCAATCCCTGGATGGAAATTCCTATGGTCACAAATGACCTACATGTGACTCCGATCTCAGATGCACTCAAAGGGTCCCATATTGATTTAGTCGTCTCTGGATCTATCGGAGCCGTCGAAAGCGTGCGATTCATTCGTGCAATGCGTCGTTTAGGAGCAGAGATCTACCCTTATATCACTCAAGGGGCTCAGCTTTTTACAACGCCTACCGCGCTAGCTTGGGCTTCCACTCGAGAAGCAATACAACACTTCGAAGGAATAGCCTCCCACTTGGCACTTAGAGATGCATGTATCGTTGCACCAGCATCCGCTAACTTTATCTCAAAAGTTGCGCAAGGCATCACAGATAGTCCCGCTACAGCCTTAGTTGCATCATATCTTGGGCAAAGAAAACCTGTCTTGTTTGTTCCAAATATGCACGACAGCTTGTGGGACTCCCCCTTTGTGGCCGCTAACATTCAACGTCTCAAAAGTTTTGCGCAATTTCTTAATCCCCGAACGGAAGAAGGTAAACAAAAATTCCCAGATCCCAGGGTATTAGCTGACAATATCGCGCATCTCATCAATAACGAAAAGAATAAGATTAAAATTCTCGTCACCATGGGGACAACTCGTGGCTACATAGATAGCGTCCGTTATATTTCAAATTATTCTTCGGGTGCTCTTGGGTCAAAAATTTCAGAAGAATTTTATCGCCAAGGATACTCCGTACAGGTAGTAGCAGGTCCATGCTCTATAATGCCAAAATCATTCAGCGAACTCATTCATGTGGAAACACATGAAGAAATGGCTGCCGCAGTGGAAAAATCAAATCTTCAAAAACTCTCTGGAGCGATTTTTGCCGCCTCTGTTCTAGATTTTGTTCCTGATAAAAAAGTTGAAAGAAAAATTCGGTCAACAGAAAATCTAGAGGTCTCTTTTACAAAGACAAGTAAAATTATTAACTTGGTAACACAGACGCTTGATTTTAAAATTGGCTTCAAACTTGAATCCGACCTAGTAAGCAACAACAACGACTTGGCTCAAACTTATATCAATCGATATGGTTTAACCCTACTGATTATGAATCAACTGGCCGAAGTTTCGTCATCCAAGCACAAAGCTTATGCTTATAAATCCAAACAAAACTCAGCAATTGAATTAGATGACAAAGAACACATTGCTCGATTTTTAGTAGAAAATGCTAATCAAACCTTTTGTAATTTCATTGACGCAAAATGAGGCTAATAGAATGAAATACTTTAGAGCAATAATCTTTTGGCTAAACTTTGTATCCTTCACTTTCCTTTTATATATTTTTCTCCTCCTCGTCGTATTCTGCTACACTCTATTTGCAAAAAATAGGCGCACTGAAGGAGCTCACTGGGTAGCTACAATTTGGGGCAAACTCCTGATGGCCTTAGCGCCTGGGTGGACTTCAAAGGTTTCAGGCACCGAATTTCTCCCCCAAACTCACAAAGACCCACCTGTTGTTTTTGTGGCAAACCATCAAAGCGGGGCAGATATTTGGGCTTTGTATTTGACAGGCGCTCAATTTAGATGGCTTTCAAAGAAAGAAGTCTTTCAGATTCCCCTCATTGGTTCTGCGATGAAATGGGCTGGCTATGTTCCCATCAATCGAGGCGATAGAGGTTCTCACTCTGCCGCACTTAAACAAAGTGGAGAATGGTTAAAACAAGGCATTAGCATGGTATTCTTTCCCGAAGGGACACGATCAGAAGACGGCCACTTGAAAGAGTTTAAACCAGGAGCTTTTAAATTAGCACTAGAGTACGGTGTCGCAGTTCAGCCGATAATTATACGAGGAACTCGCAACATGATGCAAAAAAAGTCATTGATGCCTATGCCCGCACACCTTGAAGTTGAAATTTTGCCAGCTATTCCGTCGCTAACAAACGAGTCGAGCGAAGACTTTGCAAAACGCGTCCACGTACTTTTTGCAGAAAAACTGAATCAAAAGACACACTATCCCAAGAATTTATTGTCAGAAATCACTAGAGAAGACTATCAATTTAGCAACTAAAAAGGCACTCCAATCATGGAGTGCCACTTTTAAGGGTTTTTAATTAAGTTTTATTAACGCTTCATGTTGACGACTTCTTCTATCATACTGTCGGTCGTTGTAATGGAGCGTGAATTTGCTTGGAAGCCCCGCTGGCTTCGAATCATCTCAACAAATTGTTGGGCCATATCTACATTAGATTCTTCGAGAGACGAAGCATAAATCGATCCCCTAACACCAGTTTGGGGTAGACCAATGCGCGGAGAACCTGAATCTAGAGTTGCAAAGAACTGATTCCGACCAGCTTTCATGAGGCCGTCAGTATTTTCAAAACTTGCAAGAGCCAGCCCACCAAGAAGTTTTTCAATCCCGTTGGTATATAGACCCTTAATTTTACCATCTAGATCGATTTTGATAGACTTGATGTTGCCTGACTCATAACCGTTTTGACTATGAAATACGGTGATTGACTGAGCTGCAGTCGATGTCGCAGCTCCTACTCCATTACCTCCTTCAGTGGCCATATTTTTTCCAAAATCCAAGTCAATCTTCTGATCTGGCACTGCTCCTCGCGAGAAGTTGATTCCAAAATCAAAAGTTTCTTCGCTCAGAAGGTTACCCTTGCTATCAAAACGTACCAGACCACTTCCCACCTGCTTAATAGGAGCACCATCGGAATCGGTCACTTCCTTCCCATCAACAGTACCATACCACTTCCACGAAATACCTTCTGCATCCTCTACACGTCGGAAATATGTTGTCATCGGATGTTTATTCCCATGACTATCAAACACATTCACAGTTGTTACAAAGTCAGAACTCTCGATTGGATTATTAATGTCGAACTCACCTTCACGAACCTCAATCCGAGAATCTAAATTAAGATTCATCATCACTTTCGAAGTTCCCTGGGGAGGAATATTGTTCGTTGCGAGACGAATATCCCCCAGCTGAGGCGAAAGGACCCCTTTATTATCTGCAGTATAGCCCTGAAGATGCCCACCTGTAGGGTCTGAGAGATAACCGTCCTTATCGAAGTGAAAAGCACCAACACGGGTAAAAAACTGACCTCCCGCCTCCTGCTTTTCTCCCTTAGGATTAGATACAACAAAGAATCCATTACCTTGTACTGCAAGATCTGTGAGTCGATCGGTTACAGACAAGCCTCCTTGGGTGTGTATAGTCCGGACATTACTCAATCGAGCACCTCGACCAAGTTGGGCTGTACCTGATGCCCCCCCCAGGTCAACAGAGAGTAGATCGTCAAACTCGACTCGATCGTACTTGAAACCCTTTGCGTTAGCGTTGGCAAGATTGTTCGCTACTACTGACATACTATCAGACATAACTGACAATCCAGTGACTCCGGTGTACAACGCCTGTGAAATCGGCATAAAACCCCCTTAAAAAAGGCCCAACATCTCAAAGCAAAGATATTGATCTTTTCTCAGACTAACATAGCGTCAGGGGGAGAATTAAAATCCGCGAAAATGCAGACATTGACCTGGGGAGGGCAAGGAAAGATAGGCAAGTTCTTCAGGGATAGAAGTTGATTGATAAACTCGACTCAACACCTATCCCCTCAGCTTCTTTATGCTATATTACGAGTCCGATTTGGAACTTCCGCTTCACTAGTCCCGTCTGCTACTTTAGCAAGTCGAGCAGCTTCCTCGCCATTTTCAGCAACCCATTTCTTATATTCTTCAGGCTGAAGAACTGGGGATGGAACTCCATCAGGGCGAGGATTGTCTACCACATCTTGCCAAGCAGTATGGAGGGTCCTGAGTAACTTCTCGACATTCTTCAAACACTCAGGATCATTTTTTATATTACCTTCTATTAACTTATCGATCATAAAAACATAAAGATTTTCCAAATCAACTGCTAATTGACCACCAGTTTTAAAATCGAGAGTAGCCATAAGTTCGGAAATAATTGCAGTTGCCTTACTGATATATTTACCCTTCTCAGCAATTTTCTTCGCTTCCATCGCTACTTGAGCCTGACGAGTAAAACGTATAGCTCCTTCATAGAGCATCAAAAGAATTTTACCTCGACTCGCCGTCGTGATCTGGGTTTTCTGGTAATTCTTGTAGGGATTGTTCATCTTGAATCATCTCCTAACGATTACCGCCCCAGGATTTCCCTTCTGACAACCTTATTGGTTGTTGCCAGCCTGGAAGCGTTGTTTCAAAAAATCTCCCTGGGCTTTTAGGCCCGAGAGCTGACCCTCTAGTGAAGTAAATCGCCGTTTTATGGCTTCTTCTTTCTTACCGAGTTGCGCTTCTTTGTTCGCAATCTGCTCATCTTGGTTCTTTATGATGCTATCGAGCGCTCGAGTCCTAGACTTGAGAACACCATTCTGAGCATCCCGAAAACCTTTGATGGTATCTGCAAGTCTGGCTGCAACACCGACAGCAGTCTCAGTTCTCACAAATACTTTGGCAACTCCTTCATAGTCTTCGGCCAAAGCTGCACGAACTTTAGCATCAGAGTAATCTAGCTCACCAGTCTTTGGATTGGTCGTAATACCTATATCTGCGAGAGTACGGAATTTTCCAGCCGAATTTATCGGGAGTCCCAAGGATCCCTGTAGGGATCGCATGATACTCTTTAGAGAACTATCTCCGGCCAAAATTCCCGCTCGACCAGTTTTAGGATCTACCTGGTACTGTTGGTTAATATACTTAGCTAACTCGTTATATTTTTGAACGAATTCGTCGATTGAGCCAACCGTTGTATCGATGTCATAAGTTACGTTCATTTGTACGCGCGTGCCCGCCTCAGCTCTCTTTACATTGAACACAACACCATCGACCAAAGCCTCGAGTGTATTATCCTCGTCAGTAACCGGGACATCTTCAAATAAGACATCAAGATTTCGTCCTGCAACTTGTTCTTTGAATTCAAGAAAAGTGGTATCCTCATCGATGAAGATCTTGGACTCTTTTCCACTTTTTTCACTCATAACCAATAATCGAAAGGAATCTGGTTGATACTTTGTATTCACAATCATTGCCTTGAGACCAGCATCCTGATTGTTAATCGCATTAGCTACATCTTGAAGTGTAGAACCAGGCTCAATGGTAAGCTCAAGATCCTCTTGCCCCTCACGCTGAATCAACATATAGCCAAATCCAACTGGAGTCTGATCTTTATCTGGAAATCCATAAGCCAGTTGCTTTTCAGACTTTGCGAGACCACGAACCTCAAATTCATAGTTCCCCGGCAAAGTATAGCCTTTGACAGTACCATCCATGATATCAGGATGAGACGACTCAATTTTCATTTTATAAAAATCAATTTTTGTCTTGAGCTTATTCAAACTAGAGTCAAGACCCGAAACAAGTTCAGACATCTTCGAGAACTCATCTCGCTCTGCTTGAACCTTTTCTTTTCTCTTCTTCGCACTGTCAATTGGAATCTTTTCTGCTTCAATCAGACCTTCGACTATTTTCGGATCAAACAGGCCAGAGGCAGCACCTGGTCCTCGAATACCCATACTTCCTCCCAAACTATTACATAGGAGTGGTGAAATGCAGCTGATAAACCCAACAAAACCAAATCAATTCTTAGAGCGAAATATTCTCCTTCAAAATGCACTCCGCCCTCAGTCAACTCGATTCCCGATACAGGATGAATACCCGATAGTCCTCTCACCCTTTAACAGCTCTTTGAGCTACTGCTTCCAGGATGCTACGGTATTATGTGCACATGCCAATCTATGGCCTCGGAGAGTTCGTGACAGGTCGCTTCTGGAGTCTTATCAGGTAGGTCTCGTCGGAAATGTTGCTACTGCCGAAACCCACAGAGGCAAAGGCCTTATGCGAGATTTGATCAGCAATCTTGTACATATTGCAAATGAACAAAACTTGTCTGCACTCATACTGTGGAGCGACCTCTCAGAATTCTATCATAAATTGGGGTTTGAGTCGCTAGGCAAGGAATACCACTTCCATTTCGATGCTATGGAACTTGAACGACTTACGAAAGTGAATATTTTTGAGCTTTCTCCTGAAAGAATCGATGCAACTGTCCTAAACAACATCATGGAGTTGCGCTATAAAGTTCCCCTAACCCTCGAAAGAAGCCTTACAGATTATCAGGTCCTCTCAAGAATACCAAACATGAAGCTTTATACAGCATGGGAGGACACAAACCTCGTAGGATTTTCTTGGATCGGAAAAGGTGAGGACATGGTTGGGGTGATTCATGAATGGGGTGCATACGAACCGGAATACATGTTAGATATCGTTCAATTTGTTACAAGAGCCCAAGACCTGGATAGGATCATGGTCTTAAGCCCGTTTGAACTAAATGAAACATGGTATCAAGCTTTTATAGAAGAAAGTATATTATGTGAAACAATTCCTATGGCTTTTACAAAAATACTAGATGAAAGCAAAAGAGACTCGTTGGCGAGTCTCTTCATTTGGGGCATCGATTCTATCTAGATCAGGTCTAAGATTAATCAACCCTGCTGGAGAAGAGTGAGTGCCATCTTAGGAATCGAGTTTGCCTGTTGAAGTACGGAAGTACCTGCTTGCATGAGAATATTATTTCTTGTGAGTTCAGAAGTCTCCACAGCGATATCGACATCCTTAATGCGAGATCCCGCAGCCGACAGGTTTTCGATTGAAACTGAAAGATTTCGAATGGTACTGGTCAATCGGTTATCAATTGCACCCAATTCACCTCTGATCGACGACACCTCTTCAATCGCAGAATCTATGAGCGCTAAGCTTCTTTGTGCATTTACTTTGGTATCGATAGATAATTCTTCGAGTCCGAGCTTATCAACATTCACATCCGACTTGAAGGCATCGAATGAAATCCTATCAACACCAAGAAGGTTTTGACCGCCAGTATTCACTTGGAAGTCAAGGCTTCCTCCAGTACCGTCCAAAAGCACGGTACCATTGAATTCTGTAACGTTTGCTACACGATCGACCTCTTCTTTAAGCGCCTGATATTCTTCGTTGAGATAACGACGTTCCTGAGCGCCAATAGTATCACTCGCGGCTTGCACCCCAAGTTCTCTTAGTCTTATGAGAATGTTCTGAATTTCTTCAAGGCCACCCTCAGCAACCTGTACAAGTGAAATACCGTCTGATGCGTTTCTTTGGGCCTGGATCAGACCTCTCGTTTTAGCACGTAGCTTTTCAGAAATAGCCAAACCCGCTGCATCGTCACCAGCTTTATTAATGCGATAGCCACTCGATAAGCGCTCCAAAGATCGATCAAGTAGCCTGCGCGTATTGATCAAGTGTCTTTGAGCAGTGAGAGAAGAGACGTTGGTCGCGATACGCAAACCCATGAGCTGACCTCCGAAACGTTCAACAGGACCGCAGAAAAAGGCTGCTGTTGAAAGTGACTTGTACTATCGCAATGAAAGGAAATTTACTCACCTGATCTCATTCTAGCACAGCAATTTTTGACGGCACAAGGCGACGTCAAAGGTTTTGACAGGTAAGATTTGCCTACATACGTTAACAACGGTAGCTTACAGGGAAGTTCTTCTTAAAGACCGATGATAGAAAAGATGACAAGTGAATCCTAGAGCACCAGGATAACTAGGAATTTTCCTTGAATAGGAATCTTTTCAGCTCTCTGAAGCACGCACTCCAGAGAGACACTTAAGATTAAAGATTGGATAGATCATTCAAGAGAAGTCCAGCCTTAGAAGATTCGATCAAAACAGGAACAGGAAGACTGTCAGCTTTCAACCAAAATTGAGTCCCACTTTCTCCCTTCAACTCAAGCAAGGAAAGGACATCAAGCTTCTCTTTCTCTCCAAAAATAGACAAAGATACTTTAACCGTAGCTTGATCAATTGCTTTTTGGTCTTCAGAAGTTGGGTAGCCTTCTATTTTAAGTTTCAAAAATTTATCAAGCCAGTTCTTAAAAGATTCATCTGCAGCATCTTTTTTCTCTTTCTTGAACCACTGACGCACATCACCTTTAACTTGAACAAAGTATTCAGTTGTCTTTGTGCTTTGCATTAAGCTCACAGACTTCACATCTTCTGACTTAAATTGGTAAGGCTGACTAAGTGCCAAACGAGCCTTCGGTTTATCAAGCGGACTTAGGAACTGTCTATCTAGCATAAAGACACTATTCTTTGCGACATCAAGGACGAAAACTTCAGAGGATTGAAAACTGCGCTTTCCAAACTTTAAAGTGAGCGACTTCCCACTCCCAAATTCCAAAGTTAACTGCTGATTAGACTTATCAAGACCAAAATCTTCTAGCTTTAGACCTTCTGCTTTTCCAAGAACTTTGGCTGCTCTCAGGGGACTAAAACCATCAAAAAGACTTTGAATAGAATCTTGGGCTAAGAATCTATCGATAATGGCCTTTCCATTTTGCTCCGGACTTGTAGTCGAGTTGACTTCAACCCAGTAGCGTGGGAGGCTCTGATCTTTTTGTATCGAAACTTTTTGTCCTTCACCCTCGTAGAAAAGGCGAACTATGCTCCCCTTTGGTACCATATCCCAATCCTGCCCCACTTCTGTCTTTGAGGAACTGGACTGACTTACGTAAAGTGCATAAAGTGAAGCCACGATAAAAAAGACACCATAAGGAATGAGTTTATTTTTCATACCCGAATCCTTTTTCTGCGATTAACCCAAATACCAAGAAAGATGATAAAAGCTGGCACAGCATAGATAGAGCCCATGAAGACAAAGAGTTCTCGCCCTTTCGAGTGCTGAATCTTGATATCCTCTTCTGATTCAATACCTCCACTTATATCATTGCGATCAATGAGCCATCGAAGGTTTTCCAAGGCAGCTAATTGATTCCCACCGTTCGACATGAGTGGATCTGAGAACATCGTTGAGTCTGCGAAAACTAAGACCTTGGCTTTTTTATCTTGAGCCACCTCCTTTTCAGATGCGACTGCTATTGGCATTGACTCCTTCTTTTCGACCCCCTCATCGAACTGCAAATTTTTGTTTTTATCGAGGTAGCTCGACTTCATACTTAGGATAGTACCAACTGTTTTCCAACCATCAGTAGAAGGACTGACCTGAAAGGCACCTGAGTAGAAACTAAAAACTGCTAACTTATCGTCATTTCGAGTAAGAGTAGAAACAGACTCATGCGATCCAAAAACGTTGGTATAAAGGAGTAATTTATCTACCTGACTCCCACGTCTCTGATTTATATAGTCTTGATCGCTTACAAGAGGATCTTTCTTATATTCGATCCCAAGTTCCCTTAGAAAGTCAAATAACGAGGCTTGCTCTCCTGCTTCTAGGCCTTGGGGTCTTTCCCCTCCAAACTCTATGTCCAGAAAAACCAAAAGCTTGCCACCCTTATGTAAAAATTCTCGTATCGCCTGGATCTCTTCCGGAACAACAGCTGTTATGGGACTTGCAATTACGACAACAGATGCATCATCGGGTATCGATGAAAAAGCAGTTCCCAACGAGCGAGGATTTATATTCTGGCTGCGCATTAAAGACTCAAGTGCCCGAATAGAACGTGGTGGAGAATTTTTGTCTAAGCTCCAGCTCATCTCTCCGTGATTGGCCAAAAAATAGACGTTCTTCGCTTCAGCAGTCAAAGTCAGGAGATTTTTTTGAAAATCCTTATCTAGGACTTTTAACTTGCTTCGAGCATTTTCTAGCTTATCTCCTACATCTATCCGTTGTCGCCGCCCCTCTTTATTTAGAACTATTTGCCCGTTCCGTGAAACACGAAACTCCTCTGCCTGAAGCGGATCAAAATCTTTATCATAGTACGAAACTTCTATGCTTTGACTTTGCTTGGAAACGGCCGAGATGTATTCCCTAACGAAAGGTAACACGTCACTATCTTTAGAAAAGAAAACACCAATCTTGACCGGACTTGAAACCT
>JACCDP010011910.1_pt1 | contig 17394 bp, 14 predicted proteins | sample 7445841 | NCBI WGS metagenome assembly JACCDP01 (sample SAMN15323441, study PRJNA562643) | freshwater metagenome | isolation source: river surface water | place: USA:Blue River Watershed | collected 2017-08-17 | reverse complement strand
GGGTCGTTGGTCGTGACCAACCGTGGTTTGGCCAAGTCGTTGCTGCCCTTGGGCGTGTTGATGCACCTCCCCTTGCTGGGCATTGCTTGGCTCGCGGCCAACCCCCAAGTCAGCCTCACGACGATCAGCATCCTGTTCTTCGTCGAATACTTCGCTTACGGTGCCGGGGTCTGCGCCCTGCTGTTGGCCATGATGAAATTGGCCGCCGGCGAGGAAGCGGCGACGCGCTACGCGCTGCTATCGACCATCGCCTTGGTCGCCAGCTACCTGCCCGGGCTGTGGGCCGGGGCGCTGGCGCAGCAACTGGGCTACGCCCCTTACTTCCTGTTCGCCTTGGCCCTCGCCATCCCGGGTCTGCTGGTCGCCCACTGGGGGCGGCGTGCGTTCGCGGCAGCCTAAGCCTTCTTCGGAAGGACGACCAAGGTCTGCGCCAGTTTGGCGTCGAGGAAACGTCGGGCGAAGGCCTGAACGGCGCGCTCATCGGTGGCGGTCATGCGCCGATCCCATTCGGCGTCGAAGTTCGCGCCGAGTCCGACGAGTTCCCGCACCATCGCTCCCTGCATGCGGGCTCCCGCGGACTGCCGCCCTTGCCGGCGGTTGACGCGCAGACGACGCTTGGCGTCGTCGATCTCTTCCGGCTTGAACTGACCATTGCGTAAACGCACGAGTTCCGCCTCCATCTCCTGGAGGACCTCCCGAGTGGCTTCCGCCGTGGTGCCGGCATAGAGGTAGAACATGCCTTGGTCCACCGTCTCCACCCGGGTGGCGCCGACGAAATAGGCCAAGCCCTTCTCCTCGCGCACCCGATGGAAAAGCCCGCTCGCCATGCCGCTGAGGAGTTCCTCGGCGACATTCGCCGCGGTGACGAGGTCGGGGCCGAAACCACAATGGGGATAGGCCACGCAAACCACGGCCTGTTCCCCGACCGCTTCATGGCGCTCGCTCCGCGCGCCCTGCGGGGCGTGGGGCGGCAAGCCCTTGGCCTCGAAGGCAAGTTTGGGCAGCTGGCCGAAACGGGCCTCGACGAAGTCCAAGGCGGCCTGACGGTCGTAAGAGCCGCTGATGCCCACGACGAGGTTGCCGGCGACCACGAGCTGCTGATGCAGCGCCGCCAAGTCCTGCGCGCTGATGGCGGCCAACGTCTCCGGGGTGCCCGAAGCATCGATGCCGAGCGGGTGCTCGCCGAAGAACTGCTCCAGCAAACGCAAACGCGCCTTTTCCACGATATCGTCGGCGGCCTCGCGGCAGGCCGCAATGGCCACCGCGCGCTCGGTCTCGAAGGTCTCGGGCAATAGCTTCGGGCAAAGCACGCCGTCGGCCACCAGCTCGGCGATCTTCGCGAAGTCGGAACTCAAGGCCTCGCCCCACACCCCGCACGTGATCTGCGAACCATAGTCCGCGAAGGTCGCCCCCATGGCATCGACCTGACTCGCCACCTCCTCCTTGGTGCGTTTGGCCGTATCGCGCGTGAGCAAGGTCGACAGCAAGCCGGTGGTGCCGCGCTTGCTCGCCTCTTCGTAGGCCGTGCCGGCCGCCACGAAGACCCCGAAGCCCGCCTTGGGAATGGCTTCATCGGGCTGCAGCAACACCCGCACGCCGTTGGCCAGCGTCAGGACCTCGAAGGTTTCCGCCGCCGGCGTCGGGCGTCGGGCCAGCGCGACTTCCGCGGCCTTCTGGCCACGCATGGTCGCCTGGGTGACGGTTTCGGGCTTCAACCACTGGCGCGCCGACTTGGTGAGTTCCTCCGGCGTGACCTTCGCCAGTTCCTCGACGCCACGGCGGGGCCAGGAGATGTCATGCCCCACGCAGGCGGCGTACCCATAACGGGAGACCGCGGCGTGGATGTTCTTCAGCCCATTGACCATCGCGACCACGGACTGCCGACGCACCTTGTCCAGCTGCGCTTGCGAAACGCCCTTCTGCAGGAGCCGGTCGATGACCTCGAAGTAGGCCCGCTCGATGGCCGCCGCATCGGCCCCGGCATCGCCGATCCAGCTCAGCCAAGCCAAGCCGACATCGCGGATGCCCATGACATGGGCGTCGATGGCGTGCACGAGCTTCCGCTTCTCGCGGAGCTCATCCCACAGCAAGGAACTGTTGCCGGAACCCAATACTCCGATGCACAAGTCGAGCGGAGCGCGGCCTTCGGCGAAGAAACCCGGCACGCGCCAGGTCGCGACCCCCTTGGTCGTCGAGACATCGCGCACCAAGTCGCACCGACGCGGCCCGGCTTGCGGTGGTTCGAAGGCCGGAACGACCTCCAGACCCGGCCGCCGCGAGAAGCGTCCGAACCAGCGTTCGGCCGAAGCGAAGGCTTCCTCCGGCTCCATCGAGCCACCCATCGCCAACACGACGTTGCTGGGGGCATAACGCCCGGCATGATAGGCGCGGAGATCCTCGGGGGTGAGGCGCACGAAGAGTTCCTGGTGGCCGATGATCGGGTGACGCATCGGGTGGCTCCGCAGGGTTTCGGCCAGGACCTGCTCCGCCAAGATGCTGTCGTGCTCGTCGTCGCGCATGGCGATTTCGCGCAAGATCACCTCGCGCTCCATCTTGCAGTCCGCCTCGGAGATCAACGGGTCGAAGACCATCTCCGACAACGCCTCCATGGCGGTCTCGAAGCCCTCCTGCGGCGCATCGATGTGGTAGACGGTGCGGTCGAAGGTCGTGTAGGCGTTGGAATTGCCGCCCGAACGGTGGACGGCTTCCGTCAATTCACGGTTGGTGAAGCGCCCCGTGCCCTTGAAGACCATGTGCTCCAGGTAATGCGAAATGCCCGAGCCTTCCCAGCGACCCTCCTGCGCGCTGCCGGTCCGCACCCATGCCTGGACGGTGCACAAGCCGATGTTCGGGCGGTGCACGTAGATGACCTCCAAGCCGTTGGCGAGCACGCGTCTTTCGGGATCCGGGCCGGCGATCTGGCTGAAGCTAAGGCCTTCAAGGAATGACATGGGGTTAGGTATGCCGCTCCCGAAGACGGGTGCAAGCGTGCGGCTACGGTTATTTCCCTGCTCAAGCCAAGGCCAGCAGGGCGTCCAGGTCCAACGCTTCCGTGACCATCGCCCAATCGCCCGCGCCGTCCCGCGGCCATGCCTCCATCGGGCGGTCCCAATACAGCTCAACGCCATTGCCGTCCGGGTCGCGCAGGTAGAGCGCTTCGCTCACTCCATGGTCCGCCGCCCCCTCCAAGGGGATGCCGTGAGCCCGCAACTGCCGCAGCACCTGCGCGAGGTCACGCCGCGTGGGGTACAGGAACGCGACGTGATACAGGCCGGTCGTGCCCGGCGACGGCGCCCGGCCGCCCTGGCTTTCCCACGTGTTCAGGCCGAGGTGATGGTGATAATCACCCGCGGCCAAGAACACGGCTTGGCGACCATACCGCTGCTTCACCGCGAACCCGAGCACACCGACGTAGAAGGCTTCCGCGCGCCCGAGGTCGGCGACTTTCAGGTGAACGTGGCCAACCGACGTGCGGGCGGGAACGACATAGCGACTCATCCGCCATGCTTTGCCGTCACCGCGGCCCGGGCAAATCAACAATGCCATTGAAAAACAAGGGGAGCCCCCCTATCCCCTTCTTTTCCCCTTCTTCCCGGGGGCTCTCCGTCCTTCCCGATCTTCGTCCATGTACATCCCCCCTGAAATCCGCACCCACCTCGAAGAGGTCGAGCGCCGCTCCGGCTACCTCTGGAAGTTCCTCGATGTGGCGGGCAAGCAGGTGCTGATCGGCAAGCTCGAAGAACAGATGACCGCGCCCAATTTCTGGGACAGCCAGAAGGCCGCCCAAAAGGTCATCTCCGAGTGCAACGGCTACAAGTCCATCATCGGACCCCAGGTCATCTTCCGCCGCAAGCTCGACGACGCCAAGACCTTGGCCGAATTGATCGTCGAGTCCCCCGACGGCTCCGCGGATGCGGAGGTCGAGGAACTCCGCAAGCTCGCCAGCGACATGGTCACGGAAGTGGCCGAGCTGGAGATCGCCTCCTTCCTCTCCGGTCCGCACGATAAGTCCAACGCCATCGTCACCGTGAAGGCGGGCGCGGGCGGCACGGAATCCAACGACTGGGCCGACCTCCTCTTCCGCATGTATACCCGCTGGGCGGAACGCCGCGGCTTCAAGGTCGAGATCGAAGACGTCGCCGAAGGCGAAGGCGCCGGCATCAGCCAAGCGACCTTCCGCCTCGAAGGCCCCAACGCCTACGGCTACATCAAGGCCGAACGCGGCGTGCATCGGCTCGTGCGCATCTCGCCCTTCGACGCCAACGCGCGTCGCCACACCTCGTTCGCCTCGGTCGACGTCGTGGCGGAAATCGACGACGACATCGAGATCGAGATCCAGGAAGCAGACCTCCGCGTGGACGTCTACCGCTCCAGCGGCAAGGGCGGCCAGCACGTCAACAAGACCGAATCCGCGGTGCGCCTGACGCACATCCCCACCGGCATCGTGGTGGCCTGCCAACGTGAACGCTCGCAGGTCAAGAACCGCGCCTTGGCGATGAAGATCCTCCGCGCCCGCATCTACGAGAAGACCCTCGACGACAAGCGCGCCGAGATGGAGAAGTATTACGGCGAAAAGGGTGATATCGGCTGGGGCAACCAGATCCGTTCCTACGTCTTCCAACCTTACCAGATGGTCAAGGACCTGCGGACGGGCGTCGAAACGGGCAACATCCAGGCCGTGATGGACGGCGATATCGACGCGTTCATCAACGGCTGGCTCCGCGCCGGCGGTCCGCGCACGCGCAACAAGGACATCAAGATCGAAGACTGACCGTCTTCGCGGAACCCATGCCCAGCCAAGCCACCCTGCGCCAAAAGCTCCTGGATCAGCCGCTCTTCGCGGACAAGATCTGGAAGCTGTCGCCGGAGCCTTGGCCGCTCAGCGAAGCCCAGGTCAAGGACCTCAAGCGCATCGGCGCCGCTTGCCTGAGCTACCATCGCGCGCTGGAGCGCCTGTATGTCCGATCCTTCACGGACAAGAAGATCCTCCGCAACCGCGACGTCCACGCCAAGTGGGTCTCCGAATACCTGGATCGCTACAAGCCCCAAGGGCTCATCGAGCATGGCCGCCACCGGGCGGTCAAGGGGCAGTGTCCGGTCGTCCTGCGCCCGGACCTCCTGATCACCGACGATGGGTTCACGATGACGGAATTGGACAGCGTCCCCGGCGGGGTCGGGCTCACCGCCTACCTGAATGAAGTCTACGCCGAGGATTGCCCGACGCTCGTCGGATCGACGACCATGCCCGAGCGTTTCTTCGCCGCGCTCGGACGGCTGACTCCCCAGAACCGTTTCCCCTTGGTGGCCATCGTCGTCAGCGAGGAAGCGGCGACCTACCGGCCGGAGTTCCTCTGGCTGGGCGAAAAGCTCCGTTCACTCGGTCATGACGTCCATGTGGTCGACCCGGGCCAGCTCATGCAGATGGGCTCCGAGACCTTCATCCCGGTCGATGGTGCCCCGCGGAAGGTGGACCTGATCTACCGTTTCTTCGAGCTCTTCGACCTCGCCAACGTGAAAGGCGCCGACGGGATCTTCAATGGCGTCGAGGCGGGCCAAGTGGCGCTGACTCCGCCGATGAAGGCCTACCAAGAGGAGAAGCTCGGCTTGGCCCTGCTGCACCACCCGATGCTCTCCGAGTTCTGGAAGGAGAACCTGCCCGAAGACCATCACGAGGCCCTGTTCCGCATCGTGCCCAAGACCTGGATCATGGAGAAGACCGACCTCCCACCGACCGCGGTCTTGCATGCGCCCTTGATCAGCGGCCGACCGATCCGTGACTGGACCGAGCTGGCCGAGGCTTCCCAGCGCGAACGCAACCTGATCATCAAGGCCAGCGGCTTCCATGAAACCGCTTGGGGCGCCCGCAGCGTCACGCTTGGGAGCGACGTTTCCCGCGAGGAGTGGCTCGAAGCCATCGAGCGCGCCCTCGACCCGGAGAACGACACGTTCCACGTCATGCAGGAATACCATAAGCCTTCCCGCCTCAGCCACCCGGTCTACGCCGAGGATGGTTCGGTCGTCCCGGCGGATGGTCGGGTCCGTCTCTGCCCCTACTACTTCGTCGACGGGGATACCGTGGAGCTCTCGGGCGTCCTTTCGACGTTCTGTCCGGCCGACAAGAAGATCATCCACGGGATGAAGGACGCCGCCTTGCTGCCCTGCAAGCTGGTGGGCGCCACGGCCTAATCTCCCCCGGGCATCCTAGGTTGCCTTGCCTCCGGCAAGGATTCCGCCAACTTCATGGGCATGAAGCGTCTGCTTGCCCTCCTCATGCTTGGCTGTCTTTGGCTGGCTCCGTCCGCCTCGGCCGCCGCCCACACCAAGGTCGACCTGGTCAACCTGACCCCGGACATCCGCCCCGGCCAAAAGGCTTGGGTCGCGGTGCGCTTGGTCTGCGATGACCACTTCCATGTTTATTGGAAAAACCCCGGCGACGCCGGCCAAAGCCCGACGATCGAATGGAAGGACGCCGCCGGTACCGCCCCGGGCGCCCTGCTTTACCCCGGCCCCATGATGCTCGACCAGAAGGGCGTCTACAATTTCGTCCATGAACATGAAACGTTGCTGCTGGTCGAACTGACCATTCCGGCGAACGCGACGGGCGAACTCAACCTGAAGGCCAAGGTCGAGTGGCTCGAATGCGACGACAAGGGCTGCTATCCGTTCGACAAGGAAGTCGCGTTGAAGCTCAAGGTCGGCCCCGGCAATCCGACGGTTAAGCACGACCCGAAGCTATACGGCGACCTCCGTCCCGTCGTCCGGGCCAATTACGCCGTCGAAGCCACCACGTTGACGGTGACGCCGGCGGCGGAAGCCAAGCTGGAACTGTCCAAGGTCTGGTTCCCCGAGCGCGCCTTCCTTTCCGCCGAAGCTGTCTTCACCCAGAAGCAGGATGCCTTCACGAAACGTTTCAGCCTGAAGGACGCTCCCGACAAACTCACCGACGGCCCCGTGGTCTTCGCCGCCCAAGACACGAGCGGCACTTGGCACCGCGTCGAAGCGACGGCCACGGCTGGCGGCGCCACCCCCGGCCCGGCCAGTCCGACGACCAAGGAGGTACCCAAGGGCAACGGTAGCTGGCAACCTTGGTCCCCCGAGGCCGAAGCCAAGGCCCTCGCCGCGGGTCGGACGGTCTACGTCGATTTCACGGCCGAATGGTGCGCCACTTGTCAGATCAACAAACGCGTCTACAAGCATGAGGCCGTCGCCGCCGCCTTGGCCGACAAAGGCGTCGTCCTCATGAAGGCCGACTGGACCAAGAAAGATGCGGTGATCGCGGCCGAACTCACCAAGTACGGCCGCAGTGGCGTGCCCTGCAACGTCTTCCTGAAGCAAGGCGCTCCGCCGGCTTTGCTTTCCGAAGTGATCTCGGATACGGAAGTCCTCACGGCCCTCAACGCCATCAGCGCGGGCCAGGAATACCGCGCCGCCAACGAGTCCCACGGTTACATTGTCTGGTTGCTCCTGGCTTTCGGCGGCGGCGCCCTGCTCAACCTCATGCCCTGCGTTTTCCCGGTGATCGGCCTGAAGGTCTTGGGCTTCGCGCGTGAAGCCGGCGCGGATCGCGGCGCCGTGGTGCGCAATGGACTGCTTTATTCGCTCGGGGTCGTGCTCAGCTTTCTGGTGTTGGCGGGCATCATCCTTGCCCTCAAGGCCGGCGGCAACTCCGTCGGTTGGGGCTTCCAGATGCAGTCGCCGGGCTTCGTGCTCGGCACGTGCGTGCTCATGGTGACGCTTGGGCTGAGTTTAGCCGGGGTCTATGAGATCGGCACCGGGCTCGCCGGGACCGCCGCCAGCGCGGAACCGCAAGGGGGCGCGTCGGGTGCTTTCTTTTCGGGCGTGCTTGCGACCGCGGTGGCGACGCCTTGCACCGCGCCTGGCTTGGGGGCCGCCTTGGGCTTCGCCCTCGATAAGGACCGTGCGTCGGGTGAGACGTTGCTGTTCTTCGTGGTGATCGGCCTCGGCATGGCCCTGCCGTACCTCCTGCTGTCCGTGTTCCCGAAATTGACCAACCTCCTGCCGCGTCCGGGCGAATGGATGGAGACGTTGAAGCAGGCGATGGCCTTCCCGCTATTCGCCTATGCGCTCTACTTGCTCTGGGTGCTCAACACCCAAGTCGAAGACCGTGCCTGGGTGCGCGATGCTTCCCTCGGTCTGGCCGTGCTGGCGGCGGCCTGCTGGATTTGGGGCCGCTGGGGTGCCCCGCATCGCACGGACCGCGAGCGCCTGATCGGCAAGACCGCCGCCGTCTTGCTCTACGTGCTGACCCTCGCCCACCTCTACTGGTACCTGCCCTGAGCCGACGGAGGTTCGCCCCGGAACGGAGGCATGAAAAAGGCCCGCTTTGCAGCGGGCCTTTTTCATGGCTCAGGGGGGAACTCAGAGCGCGGTGACCGGAGCCGGTGAAGGCGCAGCGCCCGCAGCGGGCGCGGTGCCGGTCGCGGGCTTGGACGCACCCGAGGTGATCGGACCGGAGTAGTTGGCGTCGACGACGATGGCCTTGCGGTCCTTGGCGGCCGACTGGCGACCAGCGGCGCTCTTGTCGGCCTGCTGGGAGCCGAGGGCGAGGACTTCCGTGGACCCCTGGTTGGCGCCGGACTTCACGAGGTAGTCGCGGACGTTCTGGGCGCGCTTGTCGGAGAGACCCAGGTTGTATTCTTCGGTGCCGAAGTGGTCGGTGTATCCCGCGATGATGACCTTGGTCGCATTCACGCGGCCGGAGATGCCGTCAAGCTTGGCGCGTTCCTTGGCGTCGACCGTGTAGCGGTCGAAGTCGAAGTAGATGGTGGTCAGGATCGCCTCCGGGGGGATGTTGCCGTTGCGGATGGCGTCAGCCATGGCGCTGAAACCAGGCGGACGGGTGTCGAGGCCGGTCGAATTGCCGCCACCCGCGTTCGGGTTGAAGTCGGAAGGCATGCGGGAGGGACCGCAGCCCACGAGGAGGCCGGCGGCGACGAGGAGAAGGGAGAGACGCTTCATGGTTAAGTGGATAAAAGGTGCGTTTTCTGGGGTCGGCAAGCCTTGACTCGATTAGTAGCGGCGAACCTTGGGGTCTACCTTCAGGGACCAAGCATCGATGCCCCCCTGGACGTTGGAGACCTGGGTGTAACCTTTGGCCCTCAAAAACTGGGTGACGCGGAGACTCCGGCCGCCGTGGTGGCAGTGAATCAGGACAGGGACGTCCTGCGGGATTTCCTTCAGACGCTCGGGGACCGTGGCCATCGGGATGAGCTTGGCGCACGCGATGCTGCAGGTGGCATGCTCCGAGGGTTCGCGAACGTCGATGAGCACGGGCGGTTGAGCGGAGGCCAGCAAGCGAGCGGCTTCTTCGACGGAGACTTCCAAGGGATGTTCGGACATGGCGGCAGGGATGGTTGCGCAGGTGGTGGGTTGGTAGAGGGATTTCTCGAGCGAGATGATGGCTGGCTGGGAGCCGCAAGCGGGGCAAGCGGGGTCGGCGGTCAGCCGCACCACGCGGGACGAGCCCGCGGCGACATCGATCACCTGGAGGCGGGAGTGCGTGCGTTGGCCGAGCAGGACGGCGATGACTTCCGCCGCCATCCACGAGCCGACCACCCCGCAGGTCGCGCCCCACACGCCCGCGTCGGCGCACGTGGGCACCGCGGACGCATCGGGCATGGCCGGGTAAACACAGCGGTAGCAACCGGCTCCCGGCAAGAAGACGCCCACCTGCCCTTCGCTCCGGAGCACGCTCCCGTGGACCAGCGGCTTGCCCGCCAAGACGCAAGCATCCGCGGCCAGGAAACGCGTCGCGAAATTATCGGTCCCGTCGACGACCAGGTCGTAACGCGCCACGAGCTCGGTCGCGTTCTCGACGGTGAAGCCCTCCGGATGGAGCGCGACCTGGAGGCCGGGATTGATTTCCGACAAGGCTTCGGCGGCGGAGATGGTCTTCGGCAGCCCCAAGGTATCGAAGCCGTGCAGGACCTGCCGGTGGAGATTGCTGAGGTCGACCTTGTCCGGATCGGCGATGCCCATGAGCCCGACCCCGGCCGCCGCCAGATAAAGCGCCGCCGGGGACCCGAGGCCGCCTGCGCCCAAGACCAAGACCTTGGCCGACTTCAGCTTGAGTTGACCGGCTTCGCCTACGCCGGGCAGACGCATCTGCCGGGAATAGAGTTCCCGTTCATGCGGGCCGAGGCGTGCGTCCGACGACATGCCTCCATGCAGTCCCAGCCCTGCCCCGCTGTCAAACCCCAGCCATCGTAAAGGAGGGATTGAAAATAACCGTATCCTTCCACAGCGTCCCGCCCGTGTCTTCCGTCTTTCTCGGCATTGACTATGGTTCCAAGCGCGTAGGCCTCAGCCACGGCGATGAGCTGGGCTTTGCCTTTCCCTTGGCGGCGGCCACGGCCCCCGAAGCCGAAGAGCGCTTCAGCCAAATCGGCCGCGAGATCGCGCGGCTGAAAGTCACCCGACTCGTCTTGGGCTACCCGTTGTCCTTGGAAGGCGAAAAGACCAAGCGCTGCCTCGAGGTGGACGCCTTCGCGGCGGAACTGACCCAACGCTTCGGCTTGCCGATCGAACTGGTGGATGAAGGCCTCACCAGCCAAGCCGCCGACGGGCTTTCCGACCAACGCAAGCCCCGCTCCACCAAGGAGCGCCAAGACCAAGCCAAGTCCGGTGTCCGCGATTCCCGGGCCGCCGCCGTCCTGCTCCAAGACTTCCTCAACAGCCGAGGATTCGGCGCCTGACCCGATGGCCGCGCGTCCGCCCAACCAGCAGCCCAAGACCGACCTCACCCCCGAGCGGTTCCTGGTCACGGTCGCCTTCGATGGCACCGACTACAAGGGCTGGCAGATCCAAGACGAAGGGCGTACCGTCCAAGGGGAACTGGAGGGACGACTCTCGCGCATCTTCAAGACGCCCATCACCATCCACGGCAGCGGGCGGACCGACGGCGGCGTGCACAGCGTCGGCCAGTGTTTCCATTTCGATGCCTTCTGGCCGCATCCCACCAACCGCCTGATGCATGCCATCAACACGGGCGATCAGGCCGGGCTTCTGGTCACGCGGATCCAACGCGTCCCTGCCGACTTCCATGCCCGGCGCTCGGCGACCGGAAAGCGCTACCGCTATGAGATCAGCCTCGGCTACCCGCCCCCGTGGGAGGCCCGGTACTGCCTGGCGGTCAATTGGGATTCCCTGGACGTCAAAGCCATGCGCAAGGGCGCCAAACTGCTCTTGGGTCGCCACGACTTCCGCGCCTACGGTGCGACCCATCGCCAAGGCATGGAGAACGAGCACCCCGTCAAGGACCTGCGCCGCTTGGACGTTCGGCAAAAAGGTCGCCGCATCACCATCGTGACGGAAGCCAGCGGTTACCTCTACAAGATGGTGCGTCGCCTGGTCGGCGGACTCATCCGCGTGGGCGAAGGCAAGCTGCCGCCGGAACGGCTCTTGTCCTATCGCGAAGAGAAGGTCATCACCGCCGAAATCCCGACCGCCCCGGCCCGCGGCCTGTTCATGGATAAAGTCTTTTACGACCCGGCCGATCTTCGCCCACGGAAGTGACCTTAAGGCGAGGCAAGGGCCTTAATCTTCCCTAAAGGTGCTTTCTGGTAAAACTGCGGCATGAACACACGCTCACTCGGTTTGCTGCTCACCTCCCTCTGCGCCTGCCTCGTCCTGGCCGCCGCCCCCGAGGATGGCAAAGGCCCTGAGCCAAGGGCGAAAGGCGGCAAGGGCGGTAAAGGCGCTGATGTCGCCAAGGGCGCGGTCGATCTCGTGGCCGCGGCCAAGCCGACGAATCCATCGTCGTCGGCCTTCACGCTGACTAGCCCGGTCGTCAAGGACGGGGCAAAACTCCCGACGGAGTTCACGGGCGACGGCGCCAGCGCGAGTCCGCCCTTGGCGTGGTCCAACGTGCCGAAGGGCACCGTCAGCCTGGTGCTGATCATGCACCACCTCGACCCCGAGGGTAAGACCAAGGTTTACTGGCTGGTGACCGACATCGATCCGCAGCGGACGAGCGTCGCCAAGAACGCCACCGACTTCGGCAAGCTGGGCCTCAGCACCGTCCACGACCGCGTCGAATATGCGCCGCCCCATTCCAAAGGACCCGGCCCCAAGCAGTACGTGCTCACGCTCTTCGCCCTTTCCTCCAAACCCAACCTGGCGGACGCCACTCAACCGGTCACCATCGAAGCGCTGCTCCCGGCCATGAAGGGCAAGATCCTTGGCGCGGCGGACCTGAAGGTAACCTACGCCCGGCCCGCCGGGGCGTCCGACGAGGCCGAGCCGCGCCCACCCCGTAAAGGACCGCCGCCCGGCGCCAAAGTTGGTTGAGGTGGTTGCGAATTGCCTGCGGGAAAGCAGGCACCTAGACCCTTGCCGTGACCCGCGTACGCTCCGTCATCATCTGGTTCCTGCTCTTCACGGCAGCGCTTTCGGCGCACCCGGAGTGGAAGGAGGCCTACTGCATCGGCGTCATCGACGATGAGTACGTCTTCGACTTCAAGGTGAAGTTCGATGCGCCGTCCTACTACGTCGGCAAACATCCGAAGGAAGCGACGATCCAGGAACTGGATGCCTTGATGTTCGACCCGGGCCGACTCGCCGCTGCCGCCGCCCAAGCGCCCCAAGATTTCCTGCGCGGCACGCGCGTCTACGCCGACGGCGGCTTGGTGCCGCTTGAGCTGGTGGGCTTCCCCACGGCGGCGGAGGTGCTCGCCCTGTCGAAGCAGCAAGGCGAAGCCGATCGCTACCCTGCGATAATGACCGCGAGGTTCCGCGCCAAAATCCCCCGCGAGACCGGCATCATCGAAGTCGTCTACCCGGAGGCCCTCGGCTCGGTCATCACCAACCTGCGGCGCGGGATGGACTCCCAGGTCCTCATGACCGTCGCTCCCGGCGAAAAGGGGCTTTTCAGGATCGGCGAAGTCCATTTCACCTTCGGCGGATTCCTAAGCGAAGGGTTCGCGCACGTCATTCCCGACGGCTGGGATCACTGCCTCTTCATGTTGGCCATGGTTTTGGCCGCGGTCTCAATCGGCGAAGCGCTCAAGCGCTCGCTGGTCTTCACCTTGGGGCATGCCATCACGCTCACGCTCGTCACCCTAGGCGCCATTCCTCCCGTCGGCGCCTGGATCGAGCCCCTCATCGCGGCCACCATCGCCCTCGGCGGTTACTTGGCTTACCGCCAGAAGCCAGCGCAGGCCGCGTTCGTCGTCGTGCCGTTGGTCTTCGGGCTGATCCATGGACTGGGGTTCGCGGCGGCCGCCGCGGATAAGCTGCAAGACATCGGGACGGGCGACCTCGCCAAACTCCTGCTGGGCTTCAACGTCGGCGTCGAAGCTGCGCAAGCCGGCATCATCCTGGCGACGGCCGGGGTGCTGTGGGCCCTGACCAAGGCACGGCTCGAGACGACGACGCTGCGCCGCGTCCTCGGGTTGCTGATCGCCATCGCCGGTACGGCCATCATGACCGCCCGCATCTGGTCCTTGGTTAAAGGCGCTTAATTGCCCACGCGACCCACCGGGCGCTTGGCGGCATCCATGCGTTGCCGCTCGGCGGCGGCGAAGGCCTTCAGTTCGTTCACGACCTCGGGATGCGCGGCGCTGACGTCGTTACGCTCCCCTTGATCGGCTTCGAGGTCATAGAGCGCCCACTCCACCTTGCCCTGCTTATAGGCGGAAGGCTTGCCGTCGACCGCAGCGGGGACGAGGTTCTCATAGCTGCGATAGGCATGGGGGAGATGCAGCTTCCATTTGCCGACGCGCACGGCCTCGAGTTTGTCGCCGTAGTAGTAGGCGAAGTTTTCCCGGGCTTTGTCCGCGGCGCCTTTGGCGGCGGGCCAAAACGACCGTCCATCGATGGGCAGGACCGGCTGGGCCGCGCCGCAGGCTTCGACCAGCGTCGGCAAAATGTCGAGGTTCCCGGCCAACGCGGCAGTTACCTTGCCCGCGGGGATGACGCCGGGCCAACGGATGATGAACGGGACGCGGACGCCGCCTTCCCACGTGGTGCCCTTGCCTTCACGGAACGGGCCCGCCGAACCGGCATGGCGTCCGAAGTTCAGCCAAGGGCCGTTGTCGCTGGTGAAGATCACGATGGTCTCTTTTTCGACGCCCGTTTCCCGCAGCGTATCCAGGATATTGCCGACCTGCGCATCGATCTCGGCCATGGTGTCCGCGTACGGAGACGCCCCCTTCCCCTTGAAGGCCGCCGAAACGCCGAGGGGCGTGTGCGGCATCGAGGGCGCCAAGTAGAGGAAGAAAGGCTTACCCTTGCCCGCATTCTGCCGGATGAAGCGCACCGCGCGAAACCCTTGCACCTTCGTCAAGGCATCCATGTCGGTCCAGTCGTTCACCGTCCCGAAGGCGACGCCATCCGCCAGCCACGGCAGCGGGGGGTAATTCTTGGTCACGTCGCCGGGCACGTAGCCGTTCGGCCACATGTCATTGGAATACGGCAGGATGAGCGACTCGTCGAACCCATGGGCGGGCGGAAGGAATTTCGGGTTGTCGCCCAAGTGCCACTTACCCACGACGCCCGTGTGGTAGCCCGCCTTACGCAACAGGGTGGCGAGGGATTCCTCCGTCGTGCTGAGGCCCAGTTTCGAATTCGGCATCAGCGCCGTTCCGCCCAAGCCCACGCGGTTCGGATAGCAACCGGAGAGCAAGGCCGCGCGGGAGGAGGTGCAGACCGCCTGGGTGGCGTAGAAACTGGTGAAGCGCATGCCATCCTGGGCCAAGCGGTCGAGGTTCGGTGTGACGTTCTGCTTCGAGCCGTAGCAGGCGGGATCGGCCCAGCCCATGTCGTCGGCCATGATGAGCACGACGTTGGGTTGGGCGCCGAAAAGAGTTGCGCACAGGAGCAGGCACAAGGTTGGGGTGAACCTCATGGCTGACTTGTAGCCACGGGTGCGGTCCGTGCCAAGTACCTTTAAGGCGTCTTTTAGACCTGCAGGCCGAGGTCCTTGCACACTTGCGGATGCTTCCGGGCCTTGGCCTTGAACTCGTCGACCGAGAAATCGGCCACGATGAAGTCGCCATACCGCAACGACGGACACTTGGACTGGCTGGTGAGCGCCACCAACTGGCGCATCTGGTGCATGTCGGCGATGACGTCGCGGACGTCGAGCTTGACCCCTTGGGAAGCGAAGAACTCCAACGCCTGCGTGCACCAAGGGCACCCGGGCTTAACATAAAGGATCGGCAAAGGCTGCGGCATGCCTCACGCAAGCCGAGCCCGCCCCGGTTGGCAAGCCGCCCTTCCATTTACCGCCATGGCGTTGACACCGCGCAGGCCGACGGACAAAAAACCCACCCCTTCCCCATGGAAACCATCCACGGCGCCCCCAGCTACACCCTTCGGACCGCCCAGGTCGAGTTGGCCATCACGCAAACCGCCGGACACCTCGGCCCGGTGACCTTCCACCTGCCTGGCCTCAAGGCGTCCCCGTATTCGCTCTCGCCCTGGCAACCGCACGAGATCGACCAATCCCTCCCCAACCTGCTGACTTACCTCCGCGGGGATTTCATGTGCCTGCCCTTTGGCGGCCAAGAGAAAGGCCCACCTCACGGCGACACGGCGAACGCCCGATGGGATTTCCAGAACCAGACGAACCACGCGCTGGTCCTGCGCCAGAAAGGCACCGACACCGGTGCGGTCGTGACCAAGACGATGTCGCTGGTGGAGGGCCATCATGCGATCTACGCCGAGCACGTCATCGCCCAGCTCGAAGGTCGCTGGAACTACGGCAACCATCCGATCCTGGACCTCTCCGCCGTCCCGGCCGGCACGGCGCGCATCGCCACCAGTCCCTTCCGGCTTGGCTCGGTCTACCACGCCGAATTCTCGAATCCCGCCGCCGGCGAATCGGGCATCCTGAAACCGAATGCGCGCTTCTCCGACCTGCGGCAGGTCTTGTGCAAGGACGGCACCACCACCGACCTCACCCGCTACCCCGCGCGCCCTGGCAACGACGACCTCATCATGCTCGTCAACGCCCCCGCGACCGAAGCCCAACCCTTTGCCTGGACGGCGGTCACCTTCCCCGAGGGCTACGTCTGGTACCAGTTGAAGAACGTCGCGGATTTCCCCTGCACGCTCTTCTGGCTCTCCAATGGTGGCCGCCCCGGTCACCCTTGGGAGAAGCGCCACTTGGGCCGGCTCGGGCTCGAGGAAGTCTGCTCCCACTTCTGCGACGGGGTCGACATCGCCCGCGAAGACCGTCTGGCGGCCGACGGCGTCCCCACTTCCCGCGAGTTCCGCAAGGACCAGCCCGTCCGCCTCCCCATCATCCAAGCCGCCGCCGCGGTCGGCCCGGGCTTCGGCCCGGTCCAATCCATCACCCCCGCCGGCCCCGGGTTCGTGCGGATTTTGGGCGAAAACGGCCATGCCGTGACCGTCCCGCTTAATTGGAACTTTTTGAAGCGCTGAAACCCCTGCGACTAATCCTTGTCCACCCCTGCGGACTCCCCTAAATCCTCCCTCCCCACCCTTTCCCCCAACCTCATGTCTAAAGCACCTCAGACCACTCATGACCTGACCACGAAGAAGGCCAAAGTCGCCTCCCTCGTCGAAAAGGAAATCGCCCGCACGGGCGGACTGCTCCGCCTCGCCCCATGCTGGGTGCCGCGCTCCTTCCTCCAACCCGGCAAGCGCCTCAAACTGCACCCGGATGACCTTTACGCCTTCGGCCTGAGCCGCGGCGGCATCGACGAGCGCTGGTTCGCCTCGACCACCGAGGCCGCCAACGACAACCGCACGCCCGACGAAGGCCTGTCCTACGTCGTCATCGGCGACACGCGCTTCACGCTCAAGCAGGCCGTCGCCGAGTGCGGCGCCGCCCTCATCGGTTCCAAGATCTGGAGCAAGTACAAGAAGTGGCCCGTCTACTCCAAGTTCTTCGACAACATGGGCCCGATTCCGCACCACATGCACCAGAACGCCAAGCAGGCCAAGCTGCTCGGCCTCGAAGGCAAGCCGGAGTCCTACTACTTCCCGCCCCAGCACAACAACGTCGGCAACAACTTCCCGTACACCTTCATGGGCTTCGAGCCCGGCACGACCAAGGCGCAGGTGCGCGAGTGCATCGCCAACTGGCACAAGGGCGACAACAAGATCCTCGCCCTCTCGAAGGCCTACAAGCTCGAGCCCGGCACCGGCTGGCTCATCGACCCGTGCATCCTGCACGCTCCGGGCTCCCTCTGCACCTACGAACCCCAGTGGGGCTCCGACGTCTTCGGCATGTACCAGAACATCGTCGAAGGCCGCGAAGTACCGTGGGCCCTCCTCGTCAAGGACATGCCCAAGTCCAAGCACCAGGACGTCGACTTCATCGTGGACCAGCTCGACTGGGACAAGAACGTTGACCCGAACTTCAAGGACAACCACTACCTCGAGCCCGTCGTCTCAGTCGAAGGC
>JACCDP011414008.1_pt1 | contig 17409 bp, 15 predicted proteins | sample 7445841 | NCBI WGS metagenome assembly JACCDP01 (sample SAMN15323441, study PRJNA562643) | freshwater metagenome | isolation source: river surface water | place: USA:Blue River Watershed | collected 2017-08-17 | reverse complement strand
GCCTCGGTGAGCAAAGGGTCGAACACCAGCGTCAGGTTGTTCATGCCGGGGATCACCGCCTGCACGCCCGGCGCGCCGCGCAGCGCGTCGGCCAGCTGCCAGATGTGCTGCTGCAGTGCCAGCGACACCGGCGGCGCCAGCGTGCAGCACAGCGCGGCTTCGCCGAGGGGGTGGACGGACAACTCGCTCATGGCCAAAGCATGCCATGGCACCGGCGGCGTCCCGGGCGGCAGGGCGCAGTCGCCTAAACTCCTGCCCCCATGACCGAGCCCCTTTTCACGCCCGCCGACGAGTACGCCATGCGGCTCGCGCTGGACCAGGCCCACAACGCGTGGCTGGTGGGCGAGGTGCCGGTGGGTGCCGTCATCACCCGCGGCGGCCAGGTGGTGGCCACCGGCTACAACCGCCCGATCACGACGAACGACCCCACCGCGCATGCCGAGATCGTGGCGTTGCGCCACGCGGCGACGCTGCTGGAGAACTACCGGCTGCCCGAGTGCGAACTGTTCGTCACGCTGGAGCCCTGCGCGATGTGCGCGATGGCGTTGATGCATGCGCGCTTCAAGCGCGTCGTCTTCGCCGCGACGGACCCGAAGACGGGTGTCGCCGGCTCGGTCATCGACCTGTTCGGCCACCCGCAGCTCAACCACCACACGCGCATCGAGCGCGGGCTGATGGCCGATGCCTCGGCCCAGCTGCTGCGCGATTTTTTCGCCGAACGCCGCGAGGCCGCCCGCGCGCGCCGCGCCGAGCGCCAGGGGCTGATCCCCACCGGCGAGGCCACGCATCTCGACGACAACCCATGACCACGCTCACCCTGTTTTCCCCCTCCGGCGCGGTGCCCAAGGCCGACGCGATCAAGCGCGCCACGCGCCGCCTGACGCAGCTGGGCTTCGACGTGAGCGTCGATGCCGATGCGTTGTCGCGGCAGCAGCGCTTTGCCGGTGACGACGCCGCGCGGCTGGCCGCGCTGCACCGCGTGGCCGACGCGGCGCCAGCGGTCGCGCTGGCCACGCGCGGTGGCTACGGCCTGACGCGGCTGCTGGACCAGATCGACTGGGGCCGCATCGCCGCCAGCGTCGAGAGCGGCACGCGCTGGGTGGGCTACAGCGACCTGACGGCGCTTCAGAACGGCTTCATCGCGCGGCACAAAGGCCTGGCGATGTGGTCCGGCCCGATGGCCAACGACGACTTCGGCCGCAGCGACGCCGATGGCGGCGTGGACGAGGTTACGCGTGACTGCTTCGTCGAGGCGATGAGCGGCGCGCTGGAGGCGGTCGGGTTTCGTGAGTCGACGAAGGGCTTGGACGGCGCGTTCGATGGGCTGGAGGCGCGCGGCCGGCTGTGGGGCGGCAACCTGACGGTGCTGTGCTCGCTGCTCGGCACGCCGCACTGGCCCAAGGTCAAGGGCGGCATCCTGTTCCTCGAGGACGTCAACGAACACCCCTACCGGGTCGAGCGCATGTTGCTGCAGCTGCAGCAGGCGGGCGTCATCGACAACCAGGCCGCCGTGCTGCTGGGCGACTTCAGCGGCGCGGCCCGCACGCCCAACGACCGCGGCTACAGCCTGAAGGACGCCGTGGCCGCGCTGCGCGCGCGCACCAAGACGCCGGTGTTGACCGGGCTGCCCTTCGGCCACGTGCGCACCAAGGTATGCCTGCCCGTCGGCGGCACCGTGGAGTTGTACGTGCAGGGGCGCGAGGCCATTCTGGGTTGGCAGTCAGACCCTCGCCTCGCGCACGCGGCGCATGAGGCGGGTGAGGCCTGCGGGCCGGACTGCGGCCACGACCATCACCACGGCCACCACCACGACCACTGACGGCCCTGCGGGTTTTCCTTGTCGCCGGGCCCTGGGGCGTGGTGGCGGGTCTTCACCTGACGAGACCGTTTGCGGATCTATGATGCCGCCCCTCGCCTCGGCCCTTGCCGGGGCGTCGCGTTTTTGGGGGCGTCGGCTTGGGTGCAATTCGTGTCGGGTTCATGGCGGGGCTGGGCGTCGCGGCGCTTTTGTTGCTCGCCGCCTGCGACAACAGCCCCCACCCGCATGGCGCGGAGCGCGAGAACACGCTGTTCATGGCCTTCTCGGAGCGCTCGCCGCGCTTCCTGGACCCCACCTCCGCGTACACCGCGCCCGAGAGCACCTACGTTTACGAGATCACCGAGCCACCTTACGGCTACCACCCGCTCAAGCGACCGTACACGCTGATCCCGCGCGCCGCGCAGGCGCTGGCCCAGCCGTACTTCCTCGACGCGCAAGGGCGCCGGCTGCCCGACGACGCGCCGGACGACCAGGTGGCCGAGGCGGTCTACGACATCCCCATCCGCCCGGGGCTGAAGTGGTCACCGCATCCGGCCTTCGCTGTGGACGCGCAGGGCCGCTACCTCTATCACCACCTGAAGCCCGGTGAATTGGGCGAGCGGCGTAGCCCGTTCGAGTTCGCGCAGCTCGGCACGCGTGAGGTGGTGGCCGAAGACTTCGTGTATGCGCTCAAGCGTCACGCCAGCCCCAGGCTGGATGCGCCATTGGCTACCGTGTTCTCGGAGCATGTCATCGGGCTCAAGGACTACATGGCGCTGCTCAAGCGCGAGAACCGGCAACTGCTGGCCGGTCTGCCCGAGAACCTGGCCGACAAGCCCTTCCTGGACCTGCGCCGCTGGCCGCTGGCCGGCGCGGTGGCCGTTAACGACCACTTGCTGCGCATCCGGCTCAAGGGGCGCTATCCGCAGTGGCAGTACTGGCTGGCAACCACCTTCACATCGGCCATCCCCTGGGAGGTGGACGCGTTCTACGCGCAGCCCGGCATGGCCGCCCGGTCGCTCACCTGGAACCAGTGGCCCGTCGGCAGTGGCCCTTTCATGATGACCGAGTACGTGCAGGACCGCCGGCACGTGATGAGCCGCAACCCAAACTACCGCCCCGACACCTACCCCTGCGAGGGCAGCCCCGGCGACGCGCAGGCCGGCCTGCTGGATGACTGCGGCAAACGCATCCCGTTCGTCGACAAGGTGGTGGCCATCAACGTCAAGGAGCGCGTGCCCATCAAGGAGCTGTTCAAGCAGGGCTACCTGGACCTGCCCGAGATGGACCGCGCGGACTGGGGCGTGACGCTGGGTGTGGACCGCGACGATTCCGACGCCGTGCGGGACTTCTACGCTGAGCGGGGCTTTCGCCTGCCGATGATGGTGGACACCACCAACTGGTACCTGGGCTTCAACTGGCTGGACCCGGTGGTGGGCCAGGGCGACACGCCGGAGCAGCAACAGCGCAACCGGGCTTTGCGCCAGGCCATCGCCATCGCCATCGACTGGGAGGAGGGCTACGGCCGCATCTTCCGCGAGAAGGGGGGCGACGCGGCGCACGGCATCATCCCGCCGGGCGTGTTCGGGTCTCGCGAGGGGCAGCCCGGCGAGTTCAACCCGGTCACGCACCGGCTCGTCAACGGCCGCATCGAGCGCCGGCCGCTGGCCGATGCGCAGGCGCTGATGGTGCAGGCGGGCTACCCCGGCGGCCGCGATGCCCGCACCGGCCGGCCGCTGGTGTTGAACTACGACTTCCAGCGGGTCGTGACGCCGGAGCTGAAGGCCGAGAACGACTGGCTGGTGCGCCAGTTTGCGAAGCTGGGCATCCAGCTCGACATCCGCGCCACCGACTTCAACCAGTTCCAGGAAAAGATCCGCCAGGGCCGGCACCAGATCTTCTGGTGGGGCTGGTTCGCCGACTATCCGGACGCCGAGAACTTCCTGTTCCTGCTCTATGGGCCCAACGCCAAGAGCCTGCACGAGGGCGAGAACGTGGCCAACTACGCGAACCCCGAGTTCGACCGGCTGTTCCGCGAGCTGCAGTCGCTGGAAGATGGCCCACGCAAGGCCGCCGTCATGGCCCGCATGAACGACATCGTGCGGCAGGACGCGCCCTGGGCCTGGGGATTCTGGAGCTATTCGGGCCTGGCCTTTCAGCACTGGGTGCACAACGGCAAGCCCGGCGTGGTCGTGCGTGACCGGGCGCGCTACCTGCGTGTCGACGCGCAGGAGCGGGCCCGGCGCATCGCCGAATGGAACCGGCCGGTCTGGTGGCCGCTGGTGGCGCTCGCGCTGGGCGGGCTGGCCATCGGCATCGCCACGCGGCGCGCCTGGGCGCGGCGCGAGACGGCCACGGCGCTGGGGAAGGGCGCCTGATGCTGCGCTTCGTGCTGCGTCGCCTGGCTTACGGCCTGGCCGTGCTGGTGGGCGTGAACCTGTTCACCTTCATGTTGTTCTTCTCGGTCAACACGCCCGACGACATGGCCCGCCTGAACATCGGCGGCAAGCGCGTGACGCAGGCGCAGATCGAGGCCTGGAAGACCGAGCGCGGCTACGACAAGCCGCTGTACTTTGACGCCGGCCGCGAGGGCGCTGAGCGCTTCACGCACACCATCCTGTGGGAGCGTTCGGTCAGCCTGTTCGCCCTGGACTTCGGCCGCAGCGATGCGCGCCAGGCCATCAACATCGGCCACGAGGTGAAGGTGCGCATGGGCGTGAGCCTGCGCCTGGCGCTGCCGCTGTTCCTGCTGCAGGTCATCGCCAGCGTGGCGTTCGCGCTGCTGCTGGTGTTCTTCCGGCACACGCGCATCGACTTCTGGGGCGTGGTGCTGTGCGTGCTGATGCTCTCCATCAGCAGCCTGTTCTACATCATCGTGGGGCAGTACCTGTTCGCGCGGGTATTCCGGCTGGTGCCGATGAACGGTTTTGCGCCGGGGCTGGACGCGCTGCGCTTCCTCGCGCTGCCCATCCTGTTGTCGCTGCTGTCGCGCCTGGGCGGCGAGGCGCGCCTGTACCGCGCGATGTTCCTGGAGGAAATGGGCAAGGACTATGTGCGCACCGCGCGTGCCAAGGGTCTGAGCGAGGGGCGTGTCCTCGGGCGCCATGTGCTGCGCAATGCGCTCATCCCCATCATCACGAGCGCGGGCGGCTACCTGCCCTATGTCTTCCTGGGCAGCCTGGTGTTCGAGAGCTTCTTCGGCATCCCGGGGCTCGGCGCCTTCGTCATCGAGGCCATCACGGGTCAGGACTTCGCCATCGTGCGCACGATGGTCTTCCTCGGTGCGCTGCTGTATGTGGCCAGCAATGCGCTGATCGACATCGCCTACACCTGGGTGGACCCCCGGGTGCGGCTGGCATGACGGAGCGGCCATGAAGCTCGTGCTGTTGTGGACCGATGTGGCGCTGTGGCTGATGGTGGTGGCCGCAGCCGGCTACGCCTGGCGGGTGAGGGCACTGGCGCATCTGCGCACGACCTGGCGGCGCGTGCTGCGCGACCCGGTGGCGGCGAGCGCCGGGGTGGTGATGGCGCTGTTCCTGCTCGTCACGCTGGCCGACAGCGTCCATCTGCGCCGCGCGCTGGAGGCGGCGGGCGAACCGGCGGCCTATGACACGCACACGCTGTCCGCGCTGGACCTGCTGCTGGCGCGGCAGATCGCCATGCGCGAGGTGAGCTACTCGGTGCCGCTGGGCACGCATGGCTTCAGCAAGGAGAGCCTCGTCGACGCGCAAGGCCAGGCTCGGCGCGATTACCCGCGCCTGGCCTTCGGCGGCGCCCATCTGGCGGACCCGGCCACGCAATGGTGGGGCGACGTGGCCCGCCGCACGGCAGCGGGGCTGGCGGCAGGCGTGGTGATCACGGGGCTGCTTGCCGCGCTGGCGGTGGCCGCGCTGGCCCGGCACCAGCAGGGCTGGCGGCGCGCGCTGGCCGACCTCGCTGCCGACCGCACGGACTACCCGCTGCGTGCCGTGCTGGTCACGCTCGGCGTGGTGCTGCTGCTGGCGGGACCCGTCATCGCGCTGGCGCCGCACTACCACGTGTTCGGCACGGACCGCACGGGCAACGACGTGCTGGTGCTGGCGCTGAAGAGCGTGCGCACCGCCTTCGTCATCGGCGCGCTGTCCACGCTCGCCACGCTGCCGGTGGCGCTGCTGCTGGGTGTGCTGGCGGGCTATTACAAGGGTTGGGTGGACGACCTCATCCAGTACCTCTACACGACGCTCAGCGCCGTGCCCAACGTGTTGCTGATCGCCGCCTGCGTGCTGATGGTGCAGGTGTATTTCGACAAGAACGCCGAACTCTTCGAGACGGCGGCCGAGCGGGCGGACCTGAAGATGCTGGTGCTGTGCCTCATCCTCGGCTTGACCGGCTGGGCCGGCTTGTGCCGCCTGGTGCGGGCCGAGACGCTGAAGCTGCGTGAGCTCGACTATGTGCAGGCCGCCACCGCGTTCGGCGTCGGCGACCTGCGCATCATGGCGCGGCACATCCTGCCCAACGTGATGCACCTCGTGCTGATCACGGTGGTGTTGAGTTTCTCCGAGCTCATCCTGTACGAGGCGGTGCTGACCTATGTCGGCGTCGGTGTGGACCCGTCGACCAGCAGTTTCGGCAGCATGATCAACCTGGCGCGCGCCGAGATGTCGCGCGACCCGGTGGTGTGGTGGAGCTTTGCGGCAGCATTCGCCAGCATGGTGAGCCTGGTGCTGGCCGCCAACCTGTTCGCCGACGGGGTGCGCGATGCCTTCGACCCCAAGGCGCGCTCGGCGCGGCCACGCGTGTTCCAGCGTCGCGGAGGCGGCGATGCTTGAGATCGACGACCTGCGCGTGCAGCTCGACGCCGATGCCGGCCTCGTGCGCGCCATCGACGGCATGCACCTGACGCTGTCGCGCGGCGAGACCTTCGCGCTGGTCGGCGAGAGCGGCTGCGGCAAGAGCATGACGGCGCTCGCCTTGATGCGCCTGTTGCCCGAGAGCGGCCAGGTGGCGGGCGGCGCCGTGCGACTGGACGGCCAGGACCTGCTCGCGCTGCCCGAGCGCCGCATGCGCGCGGTGCGGGGCGGCCGGGTGTCGATGATCTTCCAGGAGCCGTCGACCAGCCTGAACCCGGTCATGCGCGTGGGCGACCAGATCGTCGAGGCCATCGAGGCGCATACCGCGTTGCGCGGTACCGCCGCCCGCGCCAAGGCCGTCGAGTGGCTGGCGCGCGTGGGCATCCCCGAGCCGGCGCGGCGCGTCGACGACTACCCGTTCCGGCTCTCGGGCGGGCAGAAGCAGCGCGTGATGATCGCCATCGCGCTGGCGGCCGAGCCCGACTACCTGATCGCCGACGAGCCGACGACGGCGCTGGACGTGACCATCCAGGCGCAGATCCTCGACCTCATCCGCGACCTGCAGCGCGAGCGCCAGCTCGGCGTGCTGCTGATCACGCACGACCTGGCCGTCGTCAGCGGCATGGCTCACCGCGTGGCGCTGATGTATGCCGGGCAGATCGTCGAGGTTGCGCCGGCCGCCGCGTTCTTCGCCGCGCCACGGCATCCCTATGCGCGGCTGCTGCTGCAGGCGCTGCCCGATGCCGGCCGCCGCGGCGAGCCCCTTGCGGCCATCGGCGGCACGGTGCCGCCCCTGTGGCAAGACTTTGCCGGCTGCCGCTTTGCGCCGCGTTGCAACAAGGCCATGACGCACTGCGCCGGCACGCACCCGGAGCTGACGCCGCAAGGCCCCGAGCATCAGGTGCGCTGCCTGATCTACAGCCAGCCCGGCGACGCGCTGCCGCGAGCCGTCGTCCAAGCCAAGCCCGTACAGCCGGCGCCGGCAACTGCCGGTGCGCCGCTGCTCGACGTCTGCGACCTGCGCGTGCGCTTCGCGCTGAAGGCGCCGTTGCTGCACCGGGGGCCGCGCCACTTCGACGCGGTGGACGGCGTCAGCTTCCAGCTGCACGCCGGGCGCACGCTGGCGCTGGTGGGCGAATCGGGCTGCGGCAAGACGACCTCGGGCAAGGCCATCGTCCAGTTGCTGCGGCGCCAGGCTCGCATCAGCGGGCAGGCGCTGTTCGACGGGCAGGATTTGTTCGCCCTGCGCGGCGAGCCACTCGTGCAGGCGCGGCGCGGCCTCCAGATCATCTTCCAGGACCCGTTCGCGTCGCTGAACCCCCGCATGCGGGTGGCCGATGCGTTGGAAGAAGGCCTGATCGCGTTGCGCCCTGATCTGGATGCCACCGCGCGCCGCGCCCGGCTGCTGGAACTGGTGGAACAGGTGGGCTTGCGGCGCGATGCCTTGCAGCGCTGGCCGCACGAGTTCTCCGGCGGGCAGCGCCAGCGCATCGCCATCGCGCGCGCGCTGGCGGTCGAGCCGCGCCTCATCGTCTGCGACGAGCCGACGTCGGCGCTGGACGTGTCGGTGCAGGCGCAGATCCTGAACCTGCTGCGCGAGCTGCAGCGCGAGCGCGGGCTGGCTTACCTCTTCATCACGCACAACATCGGCGTCGTCGAATACATCGCCGACGACATTGCCGTCATGCAACGCGGCCGCCTCGTCGAGCACGGCGCCTGCGCGGACGTGCTGGGCCAGCCGCGTGAAGCCTATACAAGGGACTTGCTCGCGGCGGTGCCGCGACTGCTTGTCACATAACGCTGAGTCAGCGTCGTACGGCGGCAACGGCTAGGGTTTGCCTGTGGCGCTGAGTCGGCTGAAAAAACCCTATCTAAATCAATGTCTTGCGCTCTTGGTGTGAGTCGCTAGGGGCATCTACCGTGCGTTGGCTATGTTGCAGCCGCACAAACTCGCGCACCGCAAACCCGGGCCTATCGCCCAGGTGACGGATCGGCTTCATCTCGGCCGGCAGCGGGTCGCCTCGTGGCGCGCCCCAGCTCTCTTATCAGGAGTTTCAATGTTCAGGAAAACCACCATCACGTGTGCCGTTCTTGCTCTGGCCGCCACAAGTGCGCTGGCGCAGGAGGCGCAGAAGCTCGAGCGCATCGAGATCACCGGCTCCAGCATCAAGCGCATCGATGCCGAGACCGCCGTGCCCCTCACTGTGGTGACGCGCGAATCCATCGACAAGTCCGGCGCATCGAATGTCCAGGAGCTGGTCGACCGTCTCAGCTCGAACAACGGCGGCGGCCGCTCGCTGGGCGAGTCGATCGGCGACTCCAACGCGACCGGCCAGACCGGCGCATCGCTGCGTGGCCTGGGCCGTGAACGCACGCTGGTGCTGCTCAACGGTCGTCGCCTGGCCATTTATCCCTTTGCTGGCGCGGGCGTCGACCTGAACGCCATCCCGCTGGCGGCCATTGAACGCGTCGAAATCCTGCGCGATGGTGCTTCGGCCACCTATGGCTCGGATGCGATCGGTGGGGTGATCAACTTCATCACCCGCAAGGACTTCCGTGGCGGGGATTTCACCGTCGGCTACGAGCAGCCGCAGGCAACAGGCGGCAAGGTGACGTCCGTGCAGGGCGGGCTCGGCTTCGGGGATCTGGGTAAGGACAAGTTCAACCTGCTGGGCACGTTCAGCTACCAGGATTACGGTGTCATTCGTGCGGCGGATCGCGACTTCTCGAAGACGGGTAATCGCCCGGATATCGGGGTGGTCAAATCCTCGGGCAACACCTTTCCGGCCAATGCCTACAACGCGGATACCGGTGACTACATCCCGGGCGTAGCGGGTTTCCCGACCTGCGCACCGCCCGACAGCTTCGTCGGTGCGGCGAATTGCCGCTACGACTACACCAGCAAGATCGACATCGTGCCGGCCTCCAAGCGCTATGGCGGCCTGCTGCGCGGCACGGCACAGCTGAGTCAAGACCATCTGCTGTTTGCGGAGCTTTCTTACTCGAAGAACGAGCTCACGCTGGGGTCGTCGCAGACACCGTCCAGCACCACCGGACGTCCGGACTATGTCTACCCGGGTGGCGGCAAGTACTACCCGACCGCTGCCGTGGATGCGGTCACGCCAGGCTACCGGGGTGACCTGGTGATTGCTTGGCGTATCGTTGATGGCGGCCAGCGGCTGACCAAGGTCACCAACGATATGACGCGCGCCCTGGTTGGCGCCGAAGGCTCGCTGGCGGGTTGGGATTACAAGGTCGGGTTGATGAAGGCGACCTCCAAGGCGAGGGAGGACTTTGTCAGTGGCAACTATTCCGACACCGAACTGGTGCGGGTGCTGAAGACCGGCAATGTGAATCCCTTCGGACCCAATGACGCGGCTGGCTTGGCGCTGCTGAAAGAGGCAGAACTGTCGGGCAATAACCGAGCCTCCAAGACCACGCTGGATGCGTTTGACGTGTCTTTGTCGCGTGAGCTCTTTGCGATGCCCGGGGGCAACGCCGCCGTGGCCGCGGGGCTGGACATCCGCAAGGAAGACTACCTGGACGGCTATTCCGACATCGCTGGCTCCGGCGATATCGTTGGCGGCTCTGGCAACGCCGGCAAGGTGCATGGCGAACGCAAGACCATGGGTGTCTATGCCGAGCTGAACATGCCCGTCATCAAGAACCTGGAATTGAATGCCGCCGTGCGCAGCGACCGCTATTCCGGCACGAAGGGGGAGTCGCGCGACGGCGGGTTCAGCTCGCCGAATCTGTCCTCGACCAGCCCTAAGTTCACGTTCCGCTGGACACCCCTCAAGGAGGTTCTGGTCCGTGGCTCGGTGGGTCGCGGTTTCCGGGCTCCCGCGCTGGATAACCTGTATGCGCCGGCGGCAGGTACGAATACCGCCGGCAACTTCAGCGATCCGTACTACGACTCGCTCAAGGGCTGCAAAGACTTTCCCAATACGAACTATTGCGATACGCAGCTGACGGCGGTCAACAACAGCAACCGCAACCTGAAGCCCGAGAAGTCCAAGACGGCCACGTTGGGCGTCGTGTTCGAGCCGATCCGCGACCTGTCGTTGGAAGTGGGCTACTTCAACATCAAGATCACGAACGGGATCAAGTCGCTCACCGGTGACGACATCCTGAAGGACTGGTTTGCGCACAAGACCGGCCCGACGACGAGTTCATCCGTCTACGCCAACCGGCTGATCCTGAACTCCCAAGGCTATCTGGATCATGTCGAAGCCTCGCTCGAGAACGTTGGCGAAGCGAAGGTTGCCGGCTTTGACTTGGCAGCCCGCTACCGCGTTCGCACGGCTTTCGGTACTTTCACGCCGAGCTGGGACGCCACGGTCGTTACCAGCAGCAGCGAAACCAACATCGTCACTGGCGAAGTCGAGGACACGCTCGGCAAATACCAGAGCGGCGGACCGGTGGTGCGGGTCAAGCAAAACTACAGCGTCGACTGGGACTACAGCGACTGGTCAGCGGGCGTTCGCTATTTCCGCCAGAGTGGCTACCAGGACTATGACGAGGTGCGCCACGTTCCGAAGTACGACCTCTGGAGCCTGCAAGGCCAGTACAAGGGCATCAAGAACTTCACGCTGACCGCAGGTGTACTGAATCTGCTGGACAAGAAGCCCCCGGTCACCGTGCAGGAAGACTATTTCCAGGTGGGCTTCGATCCCACCTATGCTGATGTCAAGGGTCGCAGCTTCTACGTGCGAGCGAACTACAAGTTCTGAATCTTTGAGGATCAGAGCATCACACGGCAGGCCTTCGGGCCTGCTTTTTTGTCTGACGCTTGCTCATGAATTACATCAACCCCTCATTGGATATCGACGCATTGCGTACGCAATTTGCGCAGAATCGTCGGCTTCTTATCCGTGATTTCTTTGTGCCTGACGTGGCCGATGCCCTGGCACGGGCTGTTGAAGCGGTGGATTGGAGTCTGTGCTATCGGGACCGGCATGGCGATCGGAGGCTGACGGGTGATCAACTGCGCGGGCTGGATGGCGCTCAGCGAGCTCATCTTGTGGATGGCATCGCGGAGGTGGCGCGCCATGAGTTCCAGTTTTCCTTCTACACCGAGTCATTGGCCGACGCCGTGCAGCGTGGTGACACGGGTTTGCTCGCCCGCTTCATTCGGTGGATGGCTGACGATGCCTTCCTCGGCGTGATGCGCCGCATCACCGGGGTTGCTGAGGTCAATCGCATCTACGCGCAGGCAACCATGTATGCCCCTGGCAGCTTCTTGCTGGCGCACGACGACCACGTGGACGCCGAAGATCGACGGGTGGCCTATGTGATCAACCTGACGCGGCAATGGCGGCCAGATTGGGGTGGCTTGCTGATGTTTGGCGCCCCCGATGGCAGTGTTCAGGAGAGTTATTTTCCGCACTTCAACTCGCTGTCGCTGTTTGCGATACCGCAGACGCATTTCGTGTCTTATGTGCCGCCGTTCGCGCAAGGGCAGCGACAGGCCATCACCGGCTGGATGATTGCTGCTTGAATGAGTTCATGGGTGCCGCTTGTCGCGTTCGCGCGCCTCGCCCGGGGCGGCCGTACCCTTTGCGAGCGTGATTTCCGAACTGCACGGTCAGCCGGCAAGATGCTTGCGCGGGTTAGCCCCAGGGAAAGCGCCGGCGGTGCACGGCTCAGATGCCGCTGCGGCTAATTCAGGCCGGCGGTGTGGTTCTGCTGCACCGCGTTCGTGGCGATGAAATGCGTGCCCGACGGCTTTAGCCACCGGGCGTTTTTTTTGGCCAGAACGGGTATGGAGGGGCTCTCGTCGTGGGGCATGTGTATGACGAATCGGTAGCGCTCTCCTGAGCGTTCTAGAATGCACCCCCTTCGGGAGCTGGTTGGACGGCTGGAGCGCAACTTCCGCCGTTTCGTAGCGGCCACTGCCCCAGGAGCCATCGACTGTGATTTGTAGTTGCAAGAAGGAGCGCGCATGAATTTTGCGCAGGAGAAGCAGGGCGCATCCCGGTTCACGGGAATCGGCATCGTGGCCCTGATCCACGTCGTCGCTATTTATGCGCTCGCCAGCGGTCTGGCCCGCGACATCGTGAAGAAGGTCAGCGGCCCGATCGATGTGAAGGTGATCGAAGAGAAGGTCAAGCCGCCGCCGCCGCCCGAGAAGATCGTCCCGCCCCCGCCGGACTTGAAGGCTCCGCCGCCGCCGTTCGTGCCGCCGCCTGAATTCCAGGTCACGGCCCCGACGCCGCCGGCTCCCGCCATTCAGTCCACACAGGTGGCGCCGCCTGCGCAAGCCGAGATCCGTCCGGCTCCGCCGCCGGCTCCGGTTGCTGCACCGACACCCAAGCCGACTCGTGTGACGGCAGCCATGGTCTGCACCAAGCGCGGTACGCCGGAAATGCCGTCCGTCAACTGGTCCGGCGAAGCGCTCTTCAAGGTCGTGGCGACCGTGAAGGCCGGCCGCGTGACCTCCGCTGAAATCACGTCGCTGCGTGGTGGTGTTGACCGCAAGGCGCTTCGTGCCATGACGCAGGCAATCGACGCGACGCTGCGTGACACCTATGAATGCCCGGGCGACCACGTGTTCGAGCAAGAGTTCCAGTTCAAGATCGACTAAGACAACGACCTTGAACTCGCGCCGACCCGGCGCATCCAGAACGCATCAAACCAGAATCTTTCCCTAGGAGTTGACTCCATGATTTCTCGCATCACCGGCTTCCTTGCCGCTATCGCCATGGCCGCGACCCTGGCCGTCTCGCCTGCTCACGCGCAAGACCAGAAGCCGGCCGACGTTGCTTCGGCACCCGCAGTCGAAGCCGCTCCGGTTGACGCCGCCGCAGCTCCCGCTCCTGCTGCTTCCAAGCCGGTCGACAACCCCTACAGCCTGGGCAACATCATTGCCCACGGCAACGTGGTTGACCAGGTCGTGCTGGTGATCCTGGCCATCATGTCCATGGGTTCGTGGTACATCCTGGTGGTCCGTCTGTGGGACACCGCCAAGCTGTCCTCGGAAGCCAAGGAAGTTCGCGCCACCTTCTTCAAGAAGGCCAACCTGAACGACGGCGTGCGCAGCCTGAAGGAAGAAAGCGCCTTCCGCTACATCGCCACGGCCGCCATCGAAGCGTCGGAGCACCATGAAGGCGCCCTGACCGAGAACATCGACCACAGCACCTGGGTGACGATGAACGTCGACCGCGCTGTCGCCGACGTCAACAGCAAGATCTCCGCCGGCCTGGGCTTCCTGGCAACCGTCGGTTCGACCTCGCCCTTCATCGGCCTGTTCGGTACCGTGTGGGGCATTCTGAACGCGCTGACCGCCATCGGCCAAGCCGGCCAGGCTTCGATCGACAAGGTGGCCGGCCCCGTGGGCGCCGCGCTGATCATGACCGCCATTGGTCTGGTCGTCGCCGTGCCGGCCGTGCTGGGCTATAACTGGCTGGTCAACCGCAACAAGAGCGTCATGAGCCAGGTCCGTTCGTTCGCCGGCGACCTGCACGGCGTGCTGATGGGCAACCGCGCTGTTGCCAAGCGCTAATCCCTGAGCTGCCGCTCGTAAAGGAGCCAATGCCATGGGCATGAACGTCGGATCCTCTTCCGGCGAGGACGAAGTCAACTCGGCCATCAACACCACGCCCCTCGTGGACGTGATGTTGGTGATGCTGATCATCTTCCTCATCACCGTGCCGGTGGTGACGCAGACGATCGCCGTGAATCTCCCCAAGGAGACCAACGTCGTTCGCGTCACGAAGCCGGAAAACATCGAAATCTCGGTCAGCAAGGACGGTGACGTCTACTGGGGTACCAAGCTGATTCCCGACATGGAGGAGCTCGTGCAGCGCCTCGGTAAGGAATCGGTCAAGAATCCGCAGCCCGAGGTGCACATCCGCGGCGACGACAAGACGCGTTATGAGTCGGTCGGCCGCGTGATCTTCGCCAGCCAGCGTGCGGGCATCATGCGGGTCAACTTCGTCACCGAGCCGCCGGCTCGTGGCGGCTGATCCCAGGAGTCAAGCATGGGAATGAATGTTGGAAGTTCGTCGGGCAGCGGAGAACCCGAAGTCCTGATGGACGTCAATACGACGCCGCTGATCGACGTGATGCTGGTGCTGCTGGTGATGCTGATCATCACGATCCCGATCCAGCTGCACACGGTCAACCTGGACATGCCGCCGCCGAACCCGAACTCGGTGCCGCCGCAAGACCCGGTGGTGCATACCGTCCTGATCGACTTTGACGGCACGATCTACTGGGACGAAGCCGCGCTGCCGAACGTCGATGCGGTGAACGCCAAGATGCAGGAAGTCGGGGTGATGCCTATCAGCGATCAACCCGAGATCCACATCAAGCCGAACAAGCTGGTCGACTATGGCGTCGTGGCTGCGGTGATGGCTTCGGCCCAGCGCAACAACGTCAAGAAGATGGGCATGGTCGGCAACGAGCAGTACGTCAAGTGACGTCCTTTCTGGCCAGCTGACGCCGGTATATTGATGCGCGCTGCCCGAAAGGGCGGCGCGTTTTTGCTTTGCAGGAGAGCAAGTTGATGACTTTGAAAACCGTGGTGGCTGTGGCCGTTGGCGTCCTGGCTTTGTCCTTGAATGGCGCGCCGGGCGCTGAGTTCGGTCTGAGCCAGGCACAAGCCCAGGAGACGGTGCGCAAGGAAGTGGGCGCACCCCTGGGCGAGGCGAGCAAGCTGGTCAAGGCCGGCAAGTACAAGGAAGCGATGGCCAAGCTGCGCGATGCGGAAGCCATCGGCGGCCGCACAGCCGGCGAGAACAATGCGATCGAGGGCGTGCGCTTCTCGGCGGCCATGGGTGCCGGCGATGCCGACACGATGGCGCGTTCGTTCGACGTGCTGAAGCCCAAGCTGGCTGGCCCGCAGCAACTCCAATACATGGAAGCCATCGCGGGCACCTATCTGCGCGCGGGCAACGCCGCCAAGACGCTGGACTGGGCTGGCAAGTACTTCGCGGCCGGCGGCACCAGCCCCTCCGTCAAGCAGATGCAGCAGCAGGCGCAGTTCAAGTCCGGCGACATGACGGCCGTCTTGAAGGACACGCTGGCTGAAGTGCAGGCCGACGAGAAGGCGGGTCGCGTGCCCAGCCAGGACAAGCTGAACCTGGTGCTGTACGCCGCCCAGAAGAAGGGCGACGGCGCGACCGAGGCCTATGCCGTCGAGAAGCTGCTGAACCACTATCCGCGCAAGGAATTGTGGGCTCAGGTGGTGGGCGGCCTGCAGAGCAAGAAGGGCTTCGCGCCGCGCTTCGGGCTCGACGTCTATCGCCTGCAACTGGCCACCGGCAACTTGCGTGGTGCCGACGACTACATGGAAATGGCCCAGCTGGCTGCGCAGGCCGGCTACCCGGACGAAGGCAAGAAGATCGTCGAGCAAGGGCTGGCCGCCAACGTGCTGGGCCAGGGCGCCGAGGGCGCTCGCCACAAGCGCCTGCTGGACCTGATGGTCAAGAAGTCGGCCGAGGCCAAGGCTGATGCGGTCAATGCCGAGAAGTCGGCGGCGGCGGCCAAGACCGGCGACGAACTCGTCAAGCTGGGCCTGTCGCGCGTGTTTGCGGGCGACAAGGCCGGCGGCCTGAAGCTCGTCGAGGACGGCATTGCCAAGGGCAACTTCGCACGTGCCGACGACGTCAAGCTCTACCAGGGTCTGGCCTACTACAACGCGGGCGAAACCAGCAAGGCGCAAGCCGCCTGGCGTGCCGTCAAGGGCACCGACGGCTCCGCCGATCTGGCCCGTCTGTGGCTGGTCCAGTCGCGCACCAAGCGCTGATCGGTGCCGTGGGCGGCTGCCGCCGCTCACGTGATGCCCTGCATGTCAAAGGCCCTTCGCGGGCCTTTTTTCATTGGCGGCCGGGCTGTCGTGCCGTCACTTCGGCGCGAGGCGGATGGCGCCGTCCAGCCGGATGACTTCGCCGTTGAGCATGTCGTTGGTGATGATCTGGTGGACGAGCTTGGCGTAATCCTGTGGGGTGCCGAGCCGGCTCGGGAACGGCACGCCCGCGGCCAGCGCGTCCTGCACCTCCTGCGGCATGCCGAACAGCATCGGCGTGCCGAAGATGCCCGGCGCGATGGTCATGTTGCGAATGCCGTTGCGAGCCAGATCGCGCGCAATGGGCAGCGTCATGCCGACGATGCCGCCCTTGGAGGCCGCATAGGCCGCCTGGCCGATCTGCCCGTCATAGGCGGCGATGGAGGCGGTGGAGATCAGCACGCCGCGCTCGCCGGTGGGCTCGGCCTCGTTGCGGGCCATCGCCTCGGCGGCCAGGCGAATCATGTTGAACGTGCCGATCAGGTTGACCGTGACGGTCTTCGTGAAGCTGGCCAGCGGGTGCGCGCCGTCCTTGCCGACGGTCTTGGTGGCCGGTGCGATGCCAGCGCAGTTGACGAGGCCGACGAGCTTGCCGAGCGCCGTGGCCGCCGCGATGGCCTGCCGGCCGTCGTCTTCCTGGCTGACATCGCAGCGCACGAAGATGCCGCCCAGCTCACGCGCGACCTGCGCGCCGCGCTCGGCTTGCAGGTCGGCAATGACGACCTTGGCGCCATGGCTGGCCAACATGCGGGCCGTGCCTTCGCCGAGGCCCGAGGCGCCGCCGGTGACGATGAACACCTTGCCTGCGATTTCCATGGTGAGGAACCTCTGGTTTGATTGACGTGAACGTCAATTGTGGCCCACAAAAAAGCCGCGGGGCTGGCGCGCCGCGGCTCGTGCCTCAAAGGCGCGCTGCTCAGCTGCTGAGCGCGGCCAGGGCGTTGCGTGTGATCTCGTCGACCGAGCCCACGCCAGCAATGCGACGGTACTTC
>JACCDP010355910.1_pt1 | contig 17409 bp, 14 predicted proteins | sample 7445841 | NCBI WGS metagenome assembly JACCDP01 (sample SAMN15323441, study PRJNA562643) | freshwater metagenome | isolation source: river surface water | place: USA:Blue River Watershed | collected 2017-08-17 | reverse complement strand
TTTTCAGTGTCATATGGCGCTCATACAGGTATTGGTACGTTGCCCCTTTTGTACTATGGAAATGAGGAGCAAAAAGCGAAATACATCCCAAAACTGGCTTCCGGACAATGGAAAGCAGCCTATTGTCTCACAGAACCGGGATCTGGCTCAGATGCAAATTCTGGAAAAACAAAAGCCACACTTACAGAAGATGGAAAACATTACCTCATCAATGGGCAGAAAATGTGGATCACCAATGCCGGATTTGCTAATTTTTTAACTGTCTTTGCTAAGATTGACGATGATCAAAATCTTTCAGCATTTCTTGTTGAAGCCGATGCAGAAGGCATCAGTTTGAATCCTGAAGAGAAAAAAATGGGTATCAAAGGTTCTTCCACCCGTCAAGTTTTCTTCAACAATGTAAAAGTGCCGGTCGAAAACCTACTTTCAACCCGCGGAAATGGTTTCAAAATCGCCTTGAATATTTTGAACATAGGGAGAATAAAACTTGCGCTTGGCGTTTTGGGGGGTGCAAAAGGAACCATTGATGAAAGCATTCGTTATGCCAATGAGCGCGAGCAGTTCGGTCGACCAATATCGAAATATGGTGCAATTCGCTATAAACTAGCCGAACAAGCAATACGTACCTTCGTACTTGAATCTGCGTCCTACAGGGCTGGACAAAACATCGATGATGCGATTGAGGCTTTGGTCAAAAGTGGCATGGACAAAGGACAGGCAACGCTCAAAGGAATTGAACAATTTGCTGCGGAATGTGCCATACTGAAAGTTGCCGGATCCGAGTGCCTGGATTATGTGGCTGATGAGGCCGTACAAATATTTGGAGGAATGGGTTACTCCGCCGAATCTTCAGTTGAACGCGTGTACCGTGATGCACGTATCAACCGTATTTTCGAAGGAACAAACGAGATCAACCGCATGCTGGCAGTAGACATGATTCTGAAAAAAGCACTCAAAGGTGAACTAGATTTGATGGGTCCCGCCATGCAGGTTGCAAGTGAATTGATGAGTATCCCAGACACTTCAATGGGTGAAGAGTCTACTTTTTCGAACGAAGAAAAAAACCTTGAAGGCTTCAAAAAAGTCATATTAATGGTAGCCGGAAGTGCCGTACAAAAGCTCATGCAAACCTTGGCCAAAGAACAAGAGGTATTGATGAACATTGCAGATATGGCCATGTGGACCTATGAGGCAGAATCGGCCTTGCTCAGGGTGCAGAAATTGATTCAAATGCGCGGTGAAGAGGCTTGTAATGTACAAATTGCCATTGTCAAAACCTATTTTTATGACGCTAGCGACCGCATTCACAAAGCCGCTAAAGATGCCTTGAATTCTTATGCCGAAGGAGATGAATTGAAAATGATGACGATGGGATTGAAACGCTTCTTAAAGTCAGCACCGTTTAATCCGAAGGAGGCTCGGCAGTTGATCGCACAAAAAATGATTGAAGAGAAGCGTTACTGCTTTTAGGAAATCAATCGTCTATGAACACTGAAAAATCACCCTTTTCAATCAATGAACCTATGCTCCAATAAGGGTGATTCAAAGAATCGAATAGCGCTTGAATTTCTATGATTCTAGCTGGATCAATAGCCATTAACAACCCGCCATTGGTTTGAGGGTCACAAAGTATAAGCAGGGATTCACCTCCGATGCCATGTACTTTTTCACTCATGTTTTTCCAGTTGCGCATCGTGTTGTCAGGATAGATCATTTGCGCAGCAAAGGATTTCACTCCATCCAATAAAGGGACATTTTGATAATTTATATGTGCTGACAATCCTGCCCCATCTGTCATTTCAATGAGATGTCCAAGCAATCCAAATCCCGTCACATCTGTTAAAGCATGTACTTGGGGGCAAGGGCCTAATTGCTGTCCGATTGCGTTCAAGCTGCACAGGGAATCAGTCAATACTTTCTTCCATTTATCTATGAGTAAACCACGCTTCAGTGCAGAAGACAAAATTCCGGTTCCCAATGGTTTCGTGAGCACCAATACATCTCCAACCTGGGCGGTATGATTTCGTTTCAAGTGATTGAATTCAGCTATTCCATTCACGGAAAGACCGAAAACAGGTTCTGGATTTTCTATGGAATGTCCTCCTCCTATAGCTATTCCAGCTTGCTGACAAACAAAACGTGCACCTCTTAATACTTCGGCTGCGATTTCATTGGATAATTTATCGCTTGGCCAAGCCAGAATACTCAGCGCCAAAATCGGCTTTCCTCCCATAGCATAAATGTCACTGATAGCGTTAGCTGCTGCAATTCTCCCAAAATCAAAAGGATCATCAACGATGGGTGTAAAGAAATCGGTAGAAGAAATCAAGCATTGATTGTTGCCTAGATCGATCACTGCTGCATCATCACCATGCGAATTGCCCTCAATTAACCCAAATTCATTCGATGTTAGATGGTCCTTTAAGATTTCTTTCAAAGACTCAGGAGGTATCTTACAGCCACAGCCCCCTCCTTTCGTGAATTCTGTAAGACGAATATCAGACATTTGCCTTGCTGTATTTTTCAATCAACATATGCGCTATTTCACTTTTAGGCTGACCGGTAATGTCGATTGTGACATCAACGTCCACTTTTGATTTCGTCAAATTGTACATGTAAGACCGGTCATAATAATTCAATGCGATGCAAAAGGCTTCCCTAATCTGATTTTCATCCAAGAGTTCGACTGCTCGCTTTACATGTTGAGGTCCCAATCGCTTGCCAATTTTGAGCATCGAATCCTTCAAACTATTGACAGGGAATTTACCATATTCGTTTATGATACAATCCAAACGCTCATCAAAATTCAATTCAAGGAAAAGTCTTTTAGAGGATTGCATATTATTCCATATACCAACTGGTACTACCTTATCACCGATGGTTCTGCTTTCATTTTCGATCCATATTGGACGGTTGATGTCCATTGAATAGAGCGCTTTAAAAAGATTATTTTCAAATTGTTCCTGAGTTGGTTGAGGCATCATACCCAAAGCACCGAATGCCGATCCTCTGTGTGAAGCCAGTTTCTCCAAGTCAATGACCTGTTCACCCCTTTGTTGCAATTCATTCAGAAGTATGGTCTTTCCCGCGCCTGTTTTACCGCACAAAACATAAAACTGAAAAGGTCGGCTAAAGTACTCCAACGCAAAATTTCTGTATGCCTTGTAACCACCTTTCATAAGAACAGGTTCAAATCCATAAAATTTGAGTAGGAACGCATAAAATTCACTGCGCATACCGCCGCGCCAACAATGCACCAAGACCTGCTTTTCGCCCTTCATCAATTTTACCGCTGCACGCAAGCGATTACTCAATGAGGGGCCACTCAACTCCAATCCCTTCAATAGAGCAGTTTCACGACCATAAAGTTTATAAAGCGTTCCAACTGTTTTGCGCTCGACATCGCTCAGAACAGGAATATTAGAAGCACTTGGGATGTGTCCGGCATTGTATTCGATCTCACTTCGGACATCGATCAATTGATGACCTTTTGACAAGTCGATAAATTGTTCAACATCTATGTAAGTCATGATTCAAACTAAGATTGAACAAGTGAAAGCAAACAGCGAAATCATCCATTTTTCGCGTTTATAATTAGCGAATCAAAACAATACCATCTGCCTGAAAACCAAGACGTGTTTCGGGAGCATTTATTTTCTGAATTTCTTCAGGGCTTTTTCCAGCATCTTCCGCGAGGTGACGAAGCATCTCTACCGATACGGTCTCAGTAAATGCAAAACCGTGAACAAAAGCCTCCGTTCCCGGTGGTGTTTTTGGTGGAATCGTGAAATGATCTTTGAAGCGAACCATCAAAGGCTGCCCATTTCCTTTATCAATGCTAATCCAACAACCAGCGGTTGCACAGACCTGTTGAATGGGTGAACGAAAAGTAATTTCCACCTTTTGGTCTGTTTTAGCCTCAATCATTTTCATCATTTCAGCGACCGAAATGGATTTAGCTGTATCAACTTGAACTGGGCCGTAACTTTTACCCAATCGCACTTTGTCCTGAGCAAAGGATTTAAATGAAAGGGTTGAAAGAAATATTAACAGTGCAACGGATCGCATCTTACTTCATGTAAGTAGTGAAAAGCTCTTCAGTACTGATGGTTTTTCCATCCAACGAAACATACTGGACACCACATGATCCCAAAAATCGAACTATCACATGTCTGTTTTTGTCGTCATTCTGGACCATTTTGATTTTCGCTTCACGGCTTTTTTCAGCATATTCAACAGTAAATGAACTTTGGTAGTAGGATGCATTTTTGTTCACCTTTTCTGCCGTAAGTCCTTCAGGAAGCACAATGGAATACATTCCATTTGACTTACCATCAGTCAAAGCAACTTTTGATGAAATTTTTGCGGTATTCGCTTTGTCCTGAGCTACAGAATATCCAACAGAACCAAGGAATACAAGACACATTAACACGATCGACTTAAACATATGTACACTTTTAAATTAAACCTTAAGAAATTTTGTACGCTTAAAAAGCTACAGCTAATCTAATCTTTTTTTATGACATTTGTCCACAAATGGCGAATCTTTCTAGTTACTTCGACCCAGAAAAAATTGAAGCTGGATGCGATGAGGCAGGTCGTGGTTGCCTGGCCGGTCCGGTAGCTGCTGCTGCTGTTATATTACCGAAAGAATTCAAACATCCTTTGCTGAACGATTCGAAGCAATTGAGTGAAAAACAACGTCAGTTGTTGCGTCCGATCATCGAGCAGGAGGCGATTGCCTATGCTGTTTCATTCGTATACCCGGAAGAAATCGATAAAATAAACATCCTTCAATCAAGCTTTCTCGCCATGCACAAAGCGGTTGACCAACTTCAGATCCGTCCAGAACAATTGTTGATCGACGGCAACAGGTTCAAGCCTTATCCAACCATTCCACATTTTTGTTTTGTGAAGGGCGACGGTCGATTCATGAATATTGCCGCGGCCTCCGTATTGGCTAAAACCTATAGGGATGATTTCATGGATCAACTCGACGATGCATTCCCACAATACGGCTGGAAAAAAAACAAAGGCTACCCAACAAAAGTGCATCGAGAGGCAATTGCGCAATTCGGAGCAAGCCCACACCATCGTCAGAGTTTTAATTTATTGGGATCGGATCAACTCGATTTATTTGATTAAACACGCCCCTGTTCATTATATTCTTGTTTTACCGACAAGTTGCGCATGCGAAAAGAATAATTTTGATGAAACATCATTTATATGTTCGCGCGCTATTTTTTGGGAATTCTAGGAGTTATTTGTCTTGTTTGGATTGGCTATGTTTCAGCAGATCTAGTCGATAAAAAAGACACTTATTCCCCTTTTACACTCTTTGGTTTAGAGGACAAAAACCTCTTGATCGTCAACCGAATATCTGAGGTTGATTTCGACAGGATTCCTTTTAAAATGGCAGCCAAAACGAACGAACTTCTCGGTGCTTTACAGCCACACATCGATGACAACTATTCGCTTGTTATCAGCGCAGAACGACGTCATTTTCTCGTCATATCCCCGAACAACTGGACTTTGGGGAAGGTGAAAAAATTATTTAAAAAAGCCCATTTAGGACTATCTTCCAAAGGAATAAATACTTTAAAAGTTAATGGAGCATTGGTCGAATTTTACAAACATTACCTCTACATTCACACCGAGGATTATGAGACAACAACAATCAATGGCTGGGAAAAATATGACAAGCGAGCCAGTGCAGCATTGATCAATTTTATAGACAATGAGGTCGTTGTGAAAGACATCTACTTCAAAGAAAATGGTAAAATTGAATTCAATACATTCAACGGACAAAGAATCAAAGGCAAGCAAGTGAATGATCGTGTTTTATTTGCTGAAATATTGCCGAGATCCATTCAAAATTATCACTTTACAGAGAAGACTTATGCCGCTTCCATTGATTCAATTTTTGAAAGCGGTCCAATGCATGGTTGGATGGAAACAGGCTATGTTGAATGCATCTACAAAGGACAAACTGTACTTTTGTCGGATTTCAATCCGGGGCAGCAACCCATCAATGTGCTTGGTGAAGAAGCCAAACAAGAAGTGGAATCCGAAAAAATAAACCTTTTCAAAAATATACGGCTTACGCAACACTTTCCCACGAAACCATCGAATGGATTTTATGCGCTCGTATGCAATGATTTTGTTGTCTTAAGTGAAGATCAAAGTGCCTGTGAAGCGCTGGTGGCCAATTACAAACTTGAAAACACGCTCGCTACCGATGCTGTTGCCTCCAAACAAATTTTTGATGATCTCCCACGTTTGGTTTCTGAGCGCATGGTCACAAAAAAAGAAAAATACTGTAAAAGTGTCTACAAGAACAAGATTTTAGAAACGCGCATCTCGCAAAAATCGCAGGAGCAAGGAAGTGATCAACACAATGAGAATGAACCTTTCGTAATGCATATTGATGCTTCTATTCAGGATTTTACCGTTTTCGATGGCAAAGGAAATGCTGCAATATTGACAGCAACTGGTGAATTGATGTACTATGAAAATGGCCGAAACACCTGGATTAAAAACCTTGGTTCGAAGCCAGTTGGTGAAATTATCTACCTCGAACAATTCCAATTTTTACTCGTGACCTGTCAAAATGCGCTGCATCTTTTTGACCGAGCAGGCAATTATGTGATTGGAGCTCCATTAGCTGTTGGTAGCTACCGTCCAGCAAAATCGGCAACGGCTTTCGAATGGCGCAAAAAATTGTACCTCACTTTCCCGGATCAAAGCGGAAATATTGTAGTCTATGATTCAAAACGCAGGTTCCAATTTGCCGCACCTACAGGTGGAGGTGGATCAGTTACTGAACCTGTTCAAGCTTGGACTTCTCAAGGTAAATTGTTTTTGGGTTGTCGCATTGATAAGAACTACCATGTTGTAGACGTTGACAAAAGAAAAGCCATCAGAAGCATTCCGACAGGGGCTCAAGCTGTTTCAACCGTCAATGGCAAGGAGCTGATCATTTTTAGTCAAGAAGGAGGAGGCTGCATGAAAATAGACCAACAAGGAAATAAAAAAGCATTGGAAAACACTGTTTATGGCAACCTAAAACGTTCGGACCTTGGTATGCGTGAATCATTTGTGAGCATTTTCGGACAGGGGACGCTTGCAGTATATGACCAAGCAGGAATCATTGTTGCCACCCTAAAAACAGAAGCTCAAAACAGCGAATATGTGGATGTGAAAAGTATCAATGGTACAACCTACATCGCATTGGTGGATGGCATTGAAAACAATGTATACGTCTATTCATCGCTTGGGTCATCACGCATTGGCGGGACCTATGAAGGAAGCAAGAAATGTACGATTCACCAAAAAAATGGGAAGACAATGTTAACAACGGCTGTTGATGATTACCTCATCCAGTATGTACTTGAAGAAAACAATTAACACAAAACATTAATCTGCTGACAAATGTCAAAAATCGACAAAAAAAAACGGTACTTATTTAGTGTACTTGCTGGTATACTGCTCGTTCTTTCGTTTCCTTTTACTGGCAGTTTAACATTTCTGGGATTTATTGCATGGATTCCATTGTTGCTTGTTGAACGTGAGGTAGCGACCAAACGCTACAAAGCTGGAAAAGTATTTATTCACGCGTATCTTACTTTTTTCCTTTACAATCTCGGCACTACCTGGTGGATCTGGCATTCAACTGCGGGTGGTGCGGTCATGGCATTTTTATTCAACTCATTGTTGATGGCACTGGCATTTTTCCTTTTTCACCTGCTCAATCGAACAACCGAGCGAAAATTCAGTGGATTTTTGTTCGTCTTGACCTGGCTTGCATTTGAATATGCCCACCACATCTGGGAACTTTCGTGGCCATGGCTTTCCCTGGGAAATACCTTTTCCATTTTACCGGAACTGGTGCAATGGTATTCTATTACAGGTATTTTAGGAGGTTCACTTTGGATACTTAGTGTAAATGCCTTGTTGTTTCATTTCCTCGAAAAGGGACTTTTGCAAAAGAAGAAGACTTTTACTGCCTACAAATCGGGGTTGGCAGCATTGGCCTTAATAGTAATTCCTGCGGCGATTTCGCTCATGATATATGCCAATTATTCAGAGAAAAAAGATCAGATTGAAATTGTGGTTGTGCAACCAAATATCGATCCCTACAATGAAAAATTTGTGCAGGAGGTCGACAAACAACTCATCAAACTTTTCGATCTGGCCGATTCCAAAGTGCGCAAAACGACCGATATCGTTCTTGCACCTGAAACGGCTATTAGCCAAGGTTTTTTTGAAGAGGATTTTTTACAATTGCCCTTTTTTCCGATCATCCAACAAAGGAAGGAAAACTGGGGTAAAGTTGCCTTTTTTACCGGTGCATCAACTGCACGATTTTTCCGGAAACCAAATTCCCGTGCCTCGCGCTTACTGCCGAGTGGTGGCTATTACGAAAGCTATAATAGTTCACTTTTAATCGATGCTGAAAACCGGTATGGATTTTTGCATAAGTCAAAACTCGTTCTTGGCGTAGAAAAAATCCCCTTTTCAAATTGGCTGCCTTATCTGGAGGAATTATCCATCAACAATGGGGGTACATCCGGGACACTGGGCATTGAAAACGAACCCAAAACACTGCAGTTCGGCAAGACCGTCTTTGCACCTTTGATCTGTTATGAATCCATTTATGGTGAGTTCAATGCAGAGCAATGCCGGAAAGGTGCAGCAATTATCTTTGTGATAACGAATGATGGTTGGTGGCAAGATTCACCGGGCTATAAGCAACACATGAGCTTCAGTCGCTTGCGAGCAATTGAAAATAGACGTAGCGTTGCCCGTTCAGCGAATACAGGCATCAGTTGTTTTATCAACCAACGAGGAGATGTATTTCAGGCAACCAAATGGTGGACACCCGCCGCTATTCGCCAGGAATTGAATCTGAATAAAGCCACTACTTTTTACGCGCGAAATGGCGATGTTCTTGGGCGACTCAGTGCTTACGGATTGGTCATCACCCTGCTTTGGCTTTTAGTCAAAAGATCTCGGAAATTCTTTCGGAAATAATCTTATTGTTTCAAGGAAATGGCACCAAATTTCTCGGTTCTTCCGTAGAGCGCATACAAAATCAATTCATTGGTTTGATAATCCACAAAGAACATCTTTGGTATTACAACTGCGTTGTATTCACCTTTTTCAAAAAGTGTTTTCCGGCTTACATCACCTGATTTAAGGTCCACCTCTACCAGAGAAACGACATTTCTTCTGCGTCCAAAATTTGCAGGAAAAGTTCTATTATCACCTGTATAGTTTCCAAGTTCATCGAAATTGCGGTCGCTATCGTTAAAAATAAAACATAGTTTGCCATTGTTGACATACCTTGCATAGGAGCTATATGGTCCGCCATCATTCGTAGACACTTGGTATTTATTGATTTTCTTCAACCATTCGAATCCTCCTTCCGGACGAATTTTGAAAGCAACGATGTCGTTGTAGTAATAAGTGTAAGTAGTTCTTGTAGCACCTGTTCGCGGATCCGTGTAGGTAGAAACCACCACATAGTATTGTTCAAGTGAACCGATCAAACTGCCATCTACCAAAACCTCGGTTTGTCGCATCACATAATTGTATAATTGCGGCTCGCCCCTTCCCTTTTGTTCTTTCTTTTCAGCTTTTTCTTTCTCGCGTTCAGACCAATCTTGCGTAATGAAATCCTTTCCAAACTTCTCAAATCCTTCATCGATCACTTGTTGTTTGTCAAAATCGACGCGCAGATAAAAAAGGCCAGAAACACCCACTGATCCCTCGTCTCCATAGATTCCAGTCAAAGTGAAAACACGCTGGTTATCCGAATTCATGGTCATGGCTTCCACCCTTCTACCGGCCATGTTCACCACAAAATCATCCAAGCCTTCGTCCGTTATGTGCAAAATATGCATCGCCTTGTAATTCAAAGGCGTTCTAAAGACCTTTCTTTCTTCTGGCTGACTGAACTCTGTGACAGAAATGAAGTAATCTCCGGTATTGGACAAATAATGCTGATCAATTCGTGACAATTCCGCATTGTATGGCAATTTGTAATCTCCATCAGAAATCTCATTCATTTGGTTATCAAAAATTTTGAAGCCATAGCGATCCCGCTCTCCTTTTCGGCCGGGAATTTCATAAATGACGCCTAAGAACTGATTGTCACGAGAGGTAATTACTTGAAAAAAACCGCGGTCTCGACCCTTCTCCAATTCGTAACTTACCAGCTGTTTCGCATTTCCTAGAGGCTCAAGGCTTTCATCATATTCCTGCATGTAAAACCTATTTTCGCCCTCAAAACGATCTGAAAGAAAGACAATCAATTTATTGCCTACTACTCTGACATCTTCAAAATTGGCCATGCCATTCAATGCTTTGAGCATTATCTTTCCTGAAATTACTGACTTACAATTGACATGCTTGACCAACTTATATGCTCCCAATAAATTGCCACCTGTCCATCGCAAAGAATAAAAGTCCTTTCCTTTTCCGGGCAAAATTGAAATGACATTGCCATTCACTCGTTCAAGTTCACTCCATTGCACACTGCTCTCCTGACCAATGACATTTATAGAGAATAAACCAATGAAAACAACAAAAAACACTAGGACTTTTTTCATGTCTGGCTGGTATTAAGTGTTGTGCACCAACTGAATGCCGGTGTAATTCTGAGGTGTAATTCTCTTTAATTCGGATTTCAGGTCCTCATTCAATGCGAGCGAATCGATGAACGAATGCACCGTTTCCTGGGTAATGGCTTCATTTTTTCGGGTCAAATTCTTCAGCGCCTCGTATGGTTTTGGAAAGCCCTCTCTGCGCAGAATGGTTTGAATTGCTTCCGCAACAACAGCCCAGTTATTTTCCAGGTCTGATGCAATTGCAGCTTCATTTAAAAGAAGTTTATCAAGTCCTTTTAGGGTAGAAGAAAGAGCGATACAGGTATGAGCGACGGGCATACCAACCGTTCGCAAAACTGTTGAATCTGTCAAATCGCGCTGCAAACGGGACACAGGAAGTTTCGCGGACAGGTGTTCAAACAAAGCATTCGCAATGCCTATATTGCCCTCAGAATTTTCAAAATCAATTGGATTGACCTTGTGAGGCATTGCGGAAGAGCCCACTTCACCTTCTTTCAATTTCTGTTTGAAATAATCCATCGAAATGTAGGTCCACATGTCTCTATCTAGATCCAAAACAATCGTGTTGATTCGTTTCATGGCATCGAATAGAGCGGCCAGATTGTCGTAATGCTCGATTTGCGTAGTCGTTTGACTGCGTTGCAAGCCAAGTACATCGTTCACAAAATGATTCGCAAATGCAACCCAATCCAATTCAGGGTAGGCTACAGCATGAGCGTTGAAATTCCCTGTTGCGCCGCCAAACTTAGCCGAGAAAGGCACTTGTTTCAATTGATTGATCTGAATGGCAAGACGTTCTGTGAATACTTGAATTTCTTTTCCTAATCTAGTTGGACTTGCGGGCTGTCCGTGTGTGTGAGCGAGCATGGGAATATCCATCCAGCTTTGCTGAAGAGCAATCAGTTTATTTTGTAATTGCGCTAAAAGTGGCAAATAGACGAGCTCCATAGCCTCTTTTATGGAAAGTGGAACTGCCGTATTGTTGATGTCCTGAGAGGTCAATCCGAAATGAATAAATTCGGTGAACGATTCATAGCCCAATGCAATCATCCTTTCTTTCAAGAAATACTCCACGGCCTTCACATCATGATTCGTCGTTTCCTCAATTTTCTTGATGCGTAGCGCATCTTCTTCGGAAAATTCCTGGTAAATAACTCGCAATTTTGGAAAATCTGCAGCAGGAAAAGCATCAATTGGTTTCATTCCCAATTCTACAAGGGCGATGAAATATTCAATTTCAATTCTCACACGGTAATGGATCAATCCAAACTCCGAAAAGTAAGGACGAAGTGCCATTGTTTTGTTGTGATAGCGTCCATCAATTGGTGAAAGTGCCGTTAAACTATTGAGATGCTTCATTTGTGACTGGATTGGAATATGTCCTTTCAAAAGGAAACACCAAAGATAATAAAACCTAGATGAACTCAAAGCTTTGCTCACAGATTGATTACATTTGAACATGGACTTTTTTCGACATTTTTACATCGGAACGAAAGCCGTTTTTAGATCGGTCCACTTTATCTTCCAGCACCAGCTCTACTGGTATGCATTTTTTCCCATGTTTTTAATTCCCCTTGTTTATTTGTCGGGGTCCTACCTATTGGCTCGTCCCATCAACGAAGAGGTGCATACCATGAACGACATCACCTTATTGGCTTTGCGCTTGTTTTTTGAAATTTCCCTGTCGTTACTCTTCATGCATTTTGCGAAGTTCATCGTTGTCATTCTTTTATCACCTGTTTTAAATCATTTGAGTGTAAAAACAGAACGCATATTAAGCGGCGTAAGTTATCCATTTGATGCAGCGCAATTCATGAAAGATATTGCAAATGCACTATACATCGCCTGCCGAAATCTGATTTGGCAGTATGTACTTATCCTCATCATCGTGATTGTTTCACTTTTAATATGGGGCAAGGTAAGCCATTCACCTTTGTCAATACTTATCTATGTCATCACAGCCTACTACTATGGTTTCAGCTTCATGGATTACTCGCTTGAACGACGAAAACTGGACCTACAACAGCGCATTTCTTTTGTGCGTCGGCACAGAGGAATTGCATTTTCGATTGGCACGTTTTATTCACTTTTGATCTTTGTCCCCGTGGACATAGGAATGATTTTCACCGGAAAAGGTTTTCAAGCAGAAGGTTTTGTCAACAGCATGACTCATTTTCTGTTGCACATTTCATTGTTGATTGCAGCTTGTTTGGCGCCTATTGTTGCAATTGTTTCGTCTGGGATTGCCATGCAAGAAGTTCTGCCTAAAAGAAAACGATGAAAGCTATTTAATCAACAATGGTGCTCGTATAATTTTCTTTCAACATTATACTTTTGAGTCTAAAATTTAGCTTTTTTTGTAAGTAATACCAATCATCATGAAGACAAGTCCTATGAAATATTTTTCTTGCATACTTTGCTCATTGCTTTTGACTGCAATTAGTTTTCGTACAAGCGCAAACAAGCATTTGGCTCCGCCCGACACAACAGCCACAATGATAGACAAAACAACCGCACTTGTCTTGATCGAACAGGGAAAAGAATTGCTAAATGCCGGTCGGGTGCGAGATGCACTTACGCGTTTCAGGGAAAGTGGACAAAAAGATCCAACAAACTGGAAATCGCCTTACTGGGTGAGTCAATGCAATTATATTCAGAACAATTACGGATTGGCATTGAAAAACGCTTTAGAAGCGAAAGAAAAAAGCAAAGATGAGATTGACAACGATTTGTATGAACTATTAGCAAGAACCTACCACCGCAATGGCATGTTGGATTCCGCTTTGCGCTACTACACGATTGCATTGGAAAAATTGCCTGAATTCCGCAAAAAGGATTTACAAATTGGTTTGCGCATCGAGCAATGCAATTTTGCAATTACTGAAATGAACAGTGGTAAAATATCCAAACGAGTTGCATTCAATAGTTTGAATAGTGGGGTCGGAGAATACTGCCCGATTCTGGTTAAGAATGGGAAAGAAATTTATTTCACTTCCCGCAGAAGTGACACCAAAGGAGGTAACATGAATCCAGAAGATCAGGACTTTTTCGAGGATGTATACCTCGCTAAATGGAATGAAGAGCAGAATGATTGGGACAGTGTTACCAACGAATTGGGACGAATCAACTCAGATGGTTTTGATGCAATTACCTACATTTCACCCGACGGATTGAAAGGATTAATGACCATCAACACCACGGCCACCGATGCTAAAGAAACCACAAAAAGCTCTGATATCTTCACCATCGACATGACCACCAAAGGAAAATGGTCATCACCAAAATTCATCGATTCAAAAACAATTAATAGTACTTATTACGATGGTTCTGCCACCATGACACCTGACGGCAATACCATGTATTTTGTTTCAGACCGAAAAGGTGATAAAAGCTCCACAGACATTTATGTCGTGAAAAAAATAGGAAAAGAATGGGGTGAAGCTGAGCCTTTGCCTTTCACTATCAACACCATTGGACGAGAAACCACTCCATACATTACGCCGGATGGCCGCTATTTGTTTTTTAGCTCTGACGGACACAAAGGGATGGGAGGTTTGGATATTTATGTTGTAGAAAATACAGGCTCGGGTTGGGGAACACCAGAGAACCTTGGAATAATAGTGAATACTGTGAACAATGACACCCATTTCCAATATTATCCTTCTCTCAAAAAAGCTGTCATGGCCGGATTTACCATCATCGGTCAAAAAGCCAGTATGGATATTTTTGAGATCGACATGAGCGATTTCACTTATCCAGCAGCGAAATAACAATGATCGTATTTAGTCGCGTCGTAATTCAAGGCTTCATTCTGCGAAAAACAAAGAAGTTCATTCGTGAAACGGTATTTTTTTGAAATTGCCTATGATGGCACAAAGTATTACGGCTGGCAGCGTCAACCGAATGAAATATCCGTACAGGAAACCATCGAGACAGTTCTTTCTAGGCTGTATTCCAATGCGATCATTCAAATTACTGGTTGCGGACGGACAGACACAGGTGTTCATGCCCAGCATTACATCTTTCATGTAGACTTGGAAGCAATTAACGATCTTGAAAAATTTCAGTTCAAATTGAACCGCATGTTGCCCGATGCCATTGTGATCTATTCCATTACAGAAGTGTTAGCGGACAAACATGCACGGTTTTCAGCTACTTCAAGAAGCTACCGCTACTTCATCCATCAGAAAAAAGATCCTTTTGTTACAGATTATAGTTGGTATTTACCACAACAACTCGATCTTGAAGCGATGAACAAGGCAGCTACATTACTCATAGGCACAAAAGATTTTACCTCATTCTCAAAAGCGCATAGCGACGTGAAAACCTCTATTTGCACTGTAACTAAAGCGAGGTGGGTAAATGAAAATGATGGACTTTATTTCGAAATAACTGCCGACCGGTTTCTACGCAACATGGTGCGCGCCATTGTTGGTACGCTCATAGATGTAGGCCTAAAAAAGATAACAGTCGAAGATATACCAGGAATTTTAGCTGCAAAAAATCGGGATGCTGCATCGATCTCTGTTCCTGCACATGGTTTATTTCTCTGGCGGGTGGAATATTAAACCTTATTTGATCTGGATGCCACGCGAAGAATACAAACTTCCCGATTGACTCTTGCTTTTATCGAGACCAAAAGCGAACGTACTTCCAATGCCCAACGTACTTCTCACAGAGATGGTCTGTCCGTGGGATTCAACAATGTGCTTCACAATGGCCAATCCCAGTCCCGAGCCACCTTCGTTGCGGTTGCGACTTTTTTCTACCCGATAAAATCGTTCAAAAAGGCGGGGTAAATTTTGTTCATCGATGCCTGGACCGTTATCTGAAATTTCAACTGTAATGATTTTATCCATCTCGTAGAAGCGAACCGATGTTTTCCCACTAAAATTGCCGTAAAAAATAGAATTTGTTAGTAAATTGAGTAGAACTTGGGCAATTTTTGGGCGATCAGCATCCACGAAAATGTTTCCATAATCCTTCTCAAAGGAAAGCGTTATTTCCTTCTCTTTCGCCATGAGCTCGAGCGCTTCAAAAACTTCATTTACCAATTCTTGGATATCAAAAGATCGAATATCCAATTTCAAAGCGTCTACTTCAAGCCGAGTGATCTGATCCAAATCGTTCAGCAAATTCACCATGCGATCGGTTGCTTTCGAGGCGCGCTCTAAAAAGAGTCTGTTTACCTCTTCGTCCTCCAGGCCACCTTCCAGTAAAGTCAGAATGTATCCTTGTATCGAGAATATTGGTGTTTTTAATTCATGCGCCAAGTTGCCGAGGAATTCCCGTCTGAATTCCTCCTGTTCCTTCAATTTAGAGATTTCAAGGTTACGCTCTTCTGACCACATTTGTGTTACTTTTTCAGCATCGGCGATGACGTCATCCGTTAATTTAAATTTCATCGTATTCTCTTTTGTAATCTTACCTTTTCGGATGGATCGATAGAGCAAACCAAGGCGATCATTGATAAAACGCTTGATAAAAAAATAAAATACACCAAAAGAAATGAGTGCAGTAATAAACGGTAAACCAATCAATACCCAGACTGGAAAATTCAATACTTGAAAATGAATGATAAGCGTCGCAAGACAAGTAAGAGCAAAAATGATTGCACTACCTCCAAGTAATAAATGAATTGGTTTGAAATTCTTCACTAACCGCTAAACGTATATCCGACTCCTTTAATGGTACGAATATAATCATCTCCTAGCTTTTCGCGCAATTTTCGGATATGAACATCAATGGTTCGCTCGCCCACGATGGCTTCATTACCCCAAACTATGTTTAAAATTTGCTCTCTGGTATATACTTTTCCTGGGCGACTAGCCAACATTTCAAGTAATTCGAATTCCTTTTTAGGAAGTAAAATGTTTTTTCCATTGATGGAAATCATGTACTTATCACGATCAATGCGCAGATTACTGGTCTCATTCGAAATGGACATTTGCATGGTGCCATCCAATCTTCTCAACAATGATTCAACCTTACTTATCAATAATCGCGGGCGAATGGGCTTGGTTATGTAATCGTCAGCCCCTGCTTCGAAACCTGCAATTTGTGCATAATCTTCTGATCGGGAGGTTAAAAAAGCGATGATGGGCTGTGTAATGTTCAAATCCTTTCGAATCACCTGACAGGTCTCAATACCATCCATTTTTGGCATCATGACATCTAAAATGATAAGGGATGGTTGTAGTTGTTGCGTCAATCGAATTCCTTGCTCGCCGTCACTCGCTGTAAAAACACGGTAACCCTCCTTTTTAAGGTTGTAGGACAAAAACTCCAAAATGTCCGCTTCGTCATCGACGATAAGAATGGTGTGCCCTTTTATTGCTTGCATAATGGATAAAAAAATGGAGCCGCCCTTGCGAGCGACTCCGATTTGATTGGATTATTTTTGAACTACCAACTTCTTGGTAACTTGTCCGGTTTCAGTTGAAATAGTCATGAAGTACGTTCCATTATCGATGGACATTAGCTCACAGCTGATTTCATTTTTCCCTTGAATCAATGTGATTGATTCATTTTTAACTATTCTACCGAATTGATCAAAGATAGTGTATTGAGCATCCTGGTCAAACTCACTTACAAGACTCAATACCGTTTCGCTCGCCGTTGGATTTGGATAAAGAACTACTCCCTCCAATCCTGACAACTCATCGATACCGACTGAAATAACAACAGTTGTTGTGTATTCATCTGAACAGTTGCCATTGAAAGCCGTCATTGTTACAGTGTATGAACCATTTGCAATGTATGCGTGTGATGGCGAAGC
>JACCDP010369502.1_pt1 | contig 17411 bp, 10 predicted proteins | sample 7445841 | NCBI WGS metagenome assembly JACCDP01 (sample SAMN15323441, study PRJNA562643) | freshwater metagenome | isolation source: river surface water | place: USA:Blue River Watershed | collected 2017-08-17 | reverse complement strand
GGATGTCGCTTCGGACGGCCCCCGTCTGGCGGCTGCCGATGACGAACGAGAGCCCTGCCGGCCCCTTCGTCCCTGAAACTGTGACCCACGCCGCAGGCCCCTCGGCAGCGCGCACCTTGATGGTGAGAACGCCGGGGCGGCCGGCGAAGGCCGGGGTCACGTTGGCCACCTCAGCCGTGAGCTTCGGGGCGTTCCCAGCGAGCGCGGGCGGCACGGGGGCCAGCGCACCGTTCTCGTCGACGGGCTGGAGCATCAAGCGCCCCTCTTCACCGCGCCTCAGCTTGTCGCCATCGATTGCCATCCAGCCGTTGGCACCATGGCGGGTCAGCAGCCGCCGGGAGCCATCGACGAGGTTGTGCACCGCGGCGGCGCCGTCGCCGTGCGCGGTCGCGAACGACGCGTCGCCCAGCGCGACCGAGCCCACGCCCGGCCCCACCTGAAAACGAAGCCGCTCGGCCCCGCTCGCGGCGTCGAACAGGCAGCTGGCACCGTCGTGGTGGACCACGAGGACCGCCGGCGCGGGGGCAGCGACGAAACCGACCGACACCACGGGAACGGCCGCGCACTTCAAGCGCCGCTGCTCACGGCCTGACGGCATCTCGCGGACGGAGGCGCCACCGTCCGCGAAGCCGACGACCAGGCGGGAGCCCGCAGCGTCCAGCGCGACGGCCGTCGGCTCACCCTCGACGCCACCGAAAGCGTAGGGCTTGCGGCTCTCGACGTCGAAGACCCTGAAAGCCGACGGACCGACGCTCGCCAGCTTGGTTCCGTCGGCGGAAAACGCCAGGCCGGTGGGGGCGCCGTCGAAGGTCCCGACGACCGTTCCGTTCCCCTCGTCGTCGAAGCCGAGCAGGCGCACCGTCCTGTCGAACGAGGCCGACGCGAGCAACTTCCCGTCCGAAGACAGCGCCAGCCGGGCAACGCCGCCGGAGTGATCGTGCAGTGTCCTGTCGAGGCCCGACGTCAGGTTGACGACGACGACGGAGCCAGGCTCGGCGCCTGTGATGGCCGCTTTCGAGCCGTCGGCCGACAGCGCGACGACGGCGTCACCCACGTGCGGGGCCGAAAGTTCGCGCACGAGCAGCCCGGACTGGGCGTCCAGATACCGGACAGCGCCGTCCATGCTGCCCGTCAGAAGGAATTTGCCGTCGCGAGAGATGGCGATCGAACCCAGGGCTGCAGGCTGCCCGGCAAGGGGCTCGAGCGGCAGCATGCTGGGGAATTGCCAGCGCAGCACGCGGTCACCTGCTGCGGCAGCGAGAACGCGGCCGGACGCGTCGACCGACAGGGCCTCGCAGCAGCCTTCGGCGACCAACTTCCGCGACGCACCGGCATGGGGCAGCTGCGTCAGTGCCAGCGTGCCGTCTGCGGCACTCGAGACGACCAGCTTGCCATCGGCCAGCAAGGCGAGGCCGTTGATGGGCTTGGTATGGACATCCGAGGAGTGCAGCTCGTTGTTTTTGGTGCGATCGATGACGTAGACGCGTCCCGCGTAGGTGCCGACGACGACGGCCCGTGCGTTGACGGCGAGCGAGCGAACGCGCCCTTCGATGCCCCCGATGCGCGTCGCCCCGCTCGCATCGACGACGACGACGCCTGCGTCATGGTGCGCTGCAACGAGTACGGAGCCGTCCGGGCTGGCCGCGAGAGCGCTGACGGGGAAGCCGATGCCCGGGACCTCCTTGCGGGCGCCGCTGTCGGTGAACTCGTACGGCTTCGAGTCCTGCTGGCCCGCGATGAGCCTGCTGCCGTCGGCGCTGACGAGGAGCAGGTCGGGGCGCGCGTCCAGCTCGCGCGTCGTCACCGTCCTGCCGCTCCTCGCGTCGATGACGAGAATCGTTCCCGAGGCGAGGCCCACCGCCACGAAGCGTCCGTCGGCCGTTCCCGCGATCCGGTGGATGGGCTGCTGAAGGAACAGGCGCCGCTGCTCGCGTCCGTCGGGCTCCCAGAAGCGGAGGATCCCGTCCTGCCCTCCGGTGACGAGCCTTTCGCCCGCGGAGGAGACCGCGGTGACCTTCAGCGCCGAGACCCAAGCCACCGTGCTGGCGAGCGAGGCCGGCTCACCGTCGGGCACGAGCGGGGGACGCGGCGCCGCCGAGAGCGACGAAGCGGCCAGAAATGCACAGGAAACAGCGACGATCGGAAAAAACACCCTGCGGGACATGAGAGCCTCGCGCGGCGAAGGACGCGTCGGGAATGTTGACGGCGGAGGACGCTAGCAGAATCGGCACGGGCAATCGACAGGCGGTTCTGCGACATCACGGAAAAACGAGCGGGGCGGTGAACCGGTCGGTCCACCGCCCCGCTCTCAGGTGTTCTCTTCCCGTGCTAGTTGCAGACCCCGCCCGGGCAGCAGCGCGAGACGGTGGTCATGGGGTCCTTGAAGCAGAGGCCGCCGGCGCACGGGGTGCCGTCGCTGACGTTGGCATGCAGACAGAGGCCCGAGCCGTCGCAGTAGTCGCTGGTGCAGGGGTTGGCAGGCGACTCGTCGGAGCAGGTGAAGCCGAAGCCGGCGTAGCAGACGTTGCTCGTCTGCGGCTTGGTGGCGGCGTTGCAGAACGAGTCGGCCACGACGGCACCGTCGCTGCGCTTGCAGGTGGTGGTGCGCGTCTGCGTGCCGCTGCAGCTGTTGGCCGGGATGGAGCAGGTCGTCCAGGCCGTGACCTCCCAGCTGAAGGTCCAGTTGGCGCAGGCGCCCGAGAGGCAGCGTCCGAAGCCGCTGTTGCACGACGTCAGGTCGGGCAGCGCCGGGTGGATGCACGAGCCGGTGCCGTTGCAGTAGTCGGAGGTACAGGCGTTTGCGTCGTCGGTGCAGGCCGCGCCGGCCACGGCGTTGCAAGTCTGCGAGGCAGCCGGCTGCGTGCCGGTGCAGAAGCTGCTGGAGACCGTCGTGCCGTCGGACCGCTGGCACCAGACTGTTCGGCTCTGAGAGCCCGCACAGCCCGCGAGGGTGCAGGTGCTCCAAGTGCTGGTCTGCCACGAGTAGGTGTAGGCGGAGCAGACGCCCGCGAGGCACTGACCCGAGCCGCAACTGGTGCCGTCGGGCACGAGCGGATGCGAGCAGGTGCCGGAGCCGTCACAGTAGTCCGCGGTGCAGGAGTTGCCGTCGTCGCTGCAGGCGACGCCGCTGCCCTTCGAGGTCGGGAGGCAGCCGCCGATGCCGTCACAAACGCTCGTCGTCTGGCACTGGTTCGGAGAGCAGCTGTAGGCCGTGCCGCCACAGACGCCTGCAGTACAGACGTCTGTCCTCGTGCAGCTGTTGCCGTCGTCGCAGCTGGCGCCGTTCGCCCGGCTGGACCAGGCCGTCGTCGACAGCGTCGGGTCGCAGATCTGGCACTGACCATTGAGCGTTCCCGCCGTGTAGAAGGTGCCGCCGATGGTGCAGCCCGCGCCGCAGCTCGCTCCCGTGCAGTAGCTCGCGGTCAGCGTGTAGCCCGCGCAGACGCCTGCAGAGGTCGAGGTCCGGATCACCTTCACCACCACGGACGTCGGGAAGTTGGGGGTCGTCGCCGTGATGTTGCGGCTGTTGCAGTTGTTGCTGTTGGAGCCGGTGTTGCAGGTGTCCTGATAGGTGAAGTAGTCGACCTGCGCCGCGCAGTCGCTCTTGTACTGGCCGCAGGCCGCCGCGTCGAACACCTGCATCTTGTAGTCGGCGCTGCTCGTCCCGGTGAAGGAGAAGACGACCTTGCCCAGCTTGGAGGTGTTCAGGTCGGCCGTCGGCGTGATGTTGACCTTGACGTAGTCGATGAGCGACGTGGTCGGCACCTTGCCGGTGTGGGTCAGCGTGGTGTTGACCGTCAGCGTGCCCAGCGTGTAGGGCGCGCCGCAGGTCGTGTTCAGGGTCGGCGTGTCGTCGACGCACTCGCAGCCGTCGGAGTAGACGCCGTTCGCGTTGTAGTAGTTCGGCGCGCACGAGGTGATGCTGCAGGCGCCCGCGCTGCAGTTGGTGCCCGTCACGTTTGCCGTCGCCGAGCAGAGCGCCGTCGATGGGTTGTCGACGAGGCCGTCGCAGTTGTCGTCGACGTTGTTGCAGCTCTCGCTGCCCGGATAGATGGCGCCCGAGCAGGTCGTCCACGAGTCTGTGCCGGGGTAGGCCGGAGGCGCGTTGGGCGAGATGGTGACCGAAGCCGAGTTGCAGGTCTGCGTGCCGGCGCGGCAGCGGCCGACGTTTGCGCTGGCCGCAGCCGTCTGCGCCGACGTGTACGGGTAGGTCGTGGTGTCGTAGCAGCTGCGCGTGATCGTGTTGCCGGTGGAGTCCTTGTCGATCGTGCCGTTGCAGTCGTCGTCGACGCCGTTGCAGAGCTCGCTGCGCACCTGCGACGTGTCGGGCGTGCAGTTCTGCGCGACGCCCGAGACGCATTGCGACGTCTGCACCGTGCAGCGGCCGTAGCCGCAGGCCGGCAGGATGCCCATGTCGTCGACGAGGCCGTTGCAGTCGTCGTCCTTGCCGTTGCACAGCTCGGAGATCGGGGTGGTGGCGTTGGTGCAGGAGCCCCAGCTGGCGCTGCCCGAGTTGAGCGCGGCGTTGCAGGCGGCGGTGCCGTCGCGGCAGATGCCGACGTTTCGCTGCGCCGCGGTGTAGGGCGGCGCCGGCCAGCAGGCCTGGACCATCTTGACGCCGGCGACGCCGTCGACGGTGCCCTCGCAGTCGTTGTCGCGGCCGTCGCAGCTTTCGGCCGTCGGCTGCACGTCGGGCGTCGTCACCGTCCAGATGGGCGAGCCGCTGCCGATGACGGCCGCGCAGGTCTGCACGCCCGTGGCGCAGACCGGGATCGGCGCCTTCGTCACGGGATCCAGAGTGGAATCCGGGCCGCCGTAGTAGACGCGCGACAGCTTCGCGCCGGTCGCGTCCTTGTTGTCGATGAGGCCGTCGCAGTTGTCGTCGAGGCCGTTGCAGGACTCTTCGGTCGACTTGGTGACGTCGGCGGTGCAGGTCTGGGGCGCGCCGTTCTTGCACTTCTCGACCGTCCGCTCGCAGACGCCCGCGCCGCAGGTGACCGTGCCCAGGCCTTCATCCGTCGCGCCGTCGCAGTCGTTGTCCGCGCCGTCGCAGATTTCGCCCGTCGGGCTGCCGGGGGTGCAGGTCGGCACGACGCCGCCGCTGCAGCCCGAGACCGTTCTCGCACAAGCGCCCACGCCGCAGGTCACCGCCGGGATGTTGTTGTCGACGCTGCCGTCGCAGTCGTCGTCCTGGTTGTTGCACGTCTCGGCGCTGCCCGGGAGCGGGGTGCAGATGTTGAAGACGCCGTTCGTGCACTGCGGCACCGAGGTCGCGCACTTGCCGATGCCGCAGGTCGTGGTCGCGCCCGCCGTGCAGCCGTCGTCGAGCGTGAAGGCGAAGTTCACGTCGCGCTTGTCGGCCGAGAACGGCATGGTCGACAGCGTGTTGGTGCCGGACAGACGCGTCTGCCGGATGAGGCCCGTCAGCAGCGGGCTCTCGGTCGACGCGCCGTAGATCGTCGGGTCGTCATGCGCCGCGATGCCGACGGCGAACTCGTCACCGGCGTCGATGCGGAACACCATCGCGTAGGCTGTTCCGGCCGCCATGTTCATCGACGACGTCAGCGCCACGGTCTGCGTCACGGGCGTGTTGAGCGGCATCACGTCCCAGGGGATGGACGCCGACGCGAACGTGGTGGTGGTGCCGGGCGTGATGTCGACCGTGCCGCCGACGAGCGAACGGATCTCGATGACCAGCGACGGCTTCGAGCCGTCGGCGCGCGTGGGCGAGGCCGGGTTGAAGAGCCTCGTCAGAGTGACGCGCAGACGACCGGGGCGGCCCGCGCGGTTCACCTTGAAGGTCTGCGCCACCTCGTTCTGGATGCGCGCCGTTCCCTGCGCGAGGAAGTAGCCGCCGATCACGTTCGACGTTGCGCTGGGGTCCGAGCAGAGCACCTGCGCCGTGTCCGTCGGCGGAGTCGGGGTCGGGCAAGGCACCGCAGGGATGTAGCTCCCTGCCGCCTGCTCGTCGCGGCCCCACTCTGCTGCGTCGACGCTTTCCCGGGCGCAGGCAGCGAACGCCAGAAGACCGATGATCGCTGCAGAGTGAGCTGCGCGGTCGAGTCGGAAGAGCATGGACGCTCCGGATGGACCGGCTATGGCGCGGGCTGATTCCCGAGTCTGCCGGCGAGTCGACCATGTAGGTAACCAAAGGGCGCTACGAAACACAAGCGCTGGTCGCAGGCTGGAGTTCAGCCCCCCACCGGGTGGGGTCCTGGAAGGCCTCTGGCCGGGGGGGGGCACGACCCGCCGCGGTCAGGCTCCGAGGGCGGGACCCGACGGCTCGACGACGACCAGAGCGGCGCTGTCGAGCACGATCCGGCACTGCTTGAGGGCGGTTCGGACCTGATCGGCGAACTGCTGCTCCTGAATCATCTCGGCGGCGCGAAGGACCCGGGAGGGGCCCGTGGCGCGTTCCGCGTCCAGACGCAGGCGGTCGAGGCGGCGGGCCGTCTCGGCGTCGAGGCGCTCGAGGGCCGATTTGAGCAGCGTCCGGAGCCGCTGCTGCGCGGTCTGCCGGGCCAGTTGTTCGAGGGCGCGGACCGTCTGGTCGCGGCGGGGGCCCGAGAGCGGCAGTTCGTCGGGGCGCAGGGTCTGGACGCGCTCGGCGTCGTCGACGAGGCCGACGAGGCTGTCACGCAGGTGTGCGGAGCCGTCGCCGCCCAGCTCGACGCCGACGCGCAGCAGCACGGTGTCGAGGAGCCGTTCGGCCTGACGGCTGGGGACATGGGCTCCCTGGGCGAGATCCTCGGCCTCGGGGAGCTGCACGAGAAACGAGAAGCAGGCGCCGAAGGCCTGACCGGAGCGCGCTCGGACGCGCAGGGCGGAGGCACGGCCGAAGTCGCCGTCGGAGACGAAGTTCATCAGCGATTCGACGAGCGGATGGCCGGTGGCGAGGTACTGGACCTCCTCGCGCTCGACGGCGGTGTCGCGCCAGAAGGTGCCCTCGATGAGTTGCTCTTCCCCGTCGTCGACGTCGATGCCGGCGAGGCCGTCGACGGCAAGGGTGGAACCGATGGTGAGGCGGCACTGGAAGGCGTCGACGTTCTCGTCGGTGTCGACGCCGATGCCGACGCGGCGGGCGATGTTGAGGACGGTCTCCTCGAGCCGTTCGTCGAGGTCGCGGGCGATGGCGTGGAGGCCCTCCTCGAGGTCGGCGGAGGTGTCGAAGTCGGAGTCGGGCTCGAGGCCGAAGCGCTCGAAGGCGCGAGAAAGCATGGTCGCAACGCGCTCGCGGTCGAAGGAGCGGCGATCGAGCAGCGGGTCGTAGTCCTCGGTGATGGCGGCGCGCGCGGCGCGGATGGCCTTTCCGAGGCGGGCGCCGTAGTCACGCCAGGCCTTTTCGCCGCCGGTTGCGGAGAGGTGGAGCAGCTCGCCCTCGACCTCCTCCAGGACGTTGTCGAGGCCGCCGATCGTCTCGGTGAACACCTGAACATCGTCTGCAAAAATGTCGACGATGCGCGCCGCGAGGGTTCCCGCGGCGTAAGGCACTAGGATCTCGACGGGGCACCGCTGACCGACGCGATCGAGGCGGCCGATGCGCTGTTCGATGGCCGACGGGCTCCAGGGGAGGTCGTAGTGCACGAGGTAGTGGCAGAACTGGAAGTTGCGCCCTTCCCCGCCGGCCTCCGACGAGACGAGGATGCTGGGGCCGTCGGGGTCGCGGAAGCGGGCGACCATCCGGTCGCGGTCGAGGGCCTGCAGGTCGCCGTGGTACCAGAGCGGCGCGAAGCCCTCGCGGGTCAGCTCGGTGACGAGGTATTCGAGCGTCTCGCGGCTCTCGGTGAAGACGAGGGTCTTGGCGCCGGGTTCGGTGCGTGAGGTCTCCTTCAGGCGGTCGCGCAGGGCCCTGAGCTTCGCGTCCTTCGCAATCCCGACGAGTGCGGCGGCGCGCTTGGCGAGGGCCTTGAGACCCGCCTCGGGACGGGATTCGAGGGCCTTGGCGAGGGCGACGGGAGAGGAGTCGAGGCGGCGCAGCAGGAGGCCGAGCGGAGCCCCCTTCGGGAGCGTGCCGGCGTCGAGCGCCTCTCGGATGGCCTCGTGGACCTCGCGGTCGAGGGCGAGTGCGGCCCTGTCCAGCGTGACGTCCAGGCGGTGCAGACGCCGCTCGGTGAAGCCGCCGACGACGGCACGGCGGTTGCGGATGAGCCGGGACGAGAGCGAATAGACCTCGGCGAGGTGGTCGAGGAGCGGCTCGCGCAGGTCGGCGTCCTTGCCCACCCTGGCGGCGAGGTCGGCGAGCATCTCGTCGCGCGGAAACAGCGCGGAGACGGCCTTGGCGCGCTTCGTGACCTCGCGGGAGGGGGCCGATTCGAGGGCACGGACCAGCTCGGTGAGTTCGTGCTGGCTCTCGAGGCGGCGCTCGAACTCCTCGAGGTTCTGGGCCGGTGCGCTCTCGACGAGGCGCAGGAGGCGGTAGTACTCGGCGGGATCGAGCTTGAGCGGCGTCGCAGTCAGGAGCAGCAGACCCCAGCTGTTGGCAGAAAGGCCGGAGGCGACCTCGAAGGCGCGCTCGCCGCGCAGGTGGTGGGCTTCGTCGAAGATGACGAGGTCCCAGCGGTTGTCTGCGTCGGCGGCGGCCTCGCGCGCGACGCCGTTGCGCATGAGCAGCTCGAGCGAGGTGACGACCAGGTCGTGGGCGGCGAAGGGGTCGGTGTCGGGGTCGCTCTTCGCCTCGGCCTCGAGCCGCTCGGCGTCGAGCAGCGTGAAGCGCAGGTTGAACTTGTGGAGCAGCTCGGTGAGCCACTGTACGGCGAGGTGCGACGGGGCGACGACGAGCACGCGGCGGGCGAGGCGCGCGTGCAGCAGCGCCGAAAGGACGAGGCCCGCTTCGATGGTCTTCCCGAGGCCCACCTCGTCGGCGAGGACGTAGCGCGGCGTGCGATCCGACAGCACGCGCTGGGCGACGGCCACCTGGTACGGCTTGACCATGACGCGGCTCGCGAAGAGCGCGCCCAGGCCGTCGCAGCGGCGCTCGACGTCGAGTCGGAGGGTCGATTGGCGCAGCTGCCAGTTGCGGGCGTCGCCCCACTGCCCGCGGGCAAGCCCTTCGAGGGCGCCGGACGGGGGAGGGAGCGCGCCGACGTGCTTCTCGCTGACCTCGCGCTCGGGGCCGTCCGGAATGGAGACGGTGAGGGTGTCGAGGTCGCCTGGTTCGACGTGTGTAACGGTGCCGCGCACGACGGCATCACCGTCGCCGCGCACGCGGACCTCGTCGCCGGGGACGTAGCGGTGGCGCTGGACGGCGCGATCACGGGCGGAGATCTGCAGCTCTTCGCGCGGACGGCCGACGAAGCGGACGGTGAGGCGCAGCCCGTCCTTGCTGACGCCGACGACGCGGCCGATGCCCCAGGAGGGCTGCTCGGCGTGGATGACGTGGTTCCCGATGAGGCAAGCCATGCCGATCTCGTTACCTTCCTGCACAGCCCGGGACGGGACGTGGCGACTGGCCCCGGCGGAGGCACATGGAGAGTCGGCGGAGCATAACCGTGCGCTCCCGGCCGCCAAAGAAAAGCCTCGAGTTCTTCGGTCGTTCGGTCAGTCGATCGCGCCCGAGGAGGCCGCAGGAAGTTCCGCCTGCGCGATGAACGAGAGATGGTCGCGGGCCTTGGCGACGTCGGACTCGAACTTGAGGACCACCCTCAGGGTCTGGTCGACGAGCGCAGCGTCCAGTGCGGCGGCGTTGAGGACCACCAGCGCCCGGGCCCAGTCAAGGGTCTCCGAGATGCTGGGCGGCTTCTTCAGTTCGAGCTTGCGGATGGCACCTACGGCGGCGACGACCTTTCGGACCAGCGCGTCGGAGATGCCCGGCACGCGGGTTCGCACGACGGCCAGTTCACGCTCGGCCGTGGGGAAGTCGATGAACAGGTGCAGGCATCGCCGCTTGAGGGCGTCGGAGAGCTCACGGGCCGCGTTGGAGGTGAGCAGCACCCGCGGGACATGGGTCGCGCGGAGGGTGCCCAGCTCGGGGATCGTGACGGCGAAGTCGGAGAGGAGCTCCAGCAGGAACGCCTCGAACTCGGGGTCGGCCTTGTCGATCTCGTCGATGAGCAGGACCACCGGCGTCTCGGAGGTGAGCGCCGACAGCAGCGGCCGCGGGAGCAGGAACCGGCGGCTGAAGAAGACCGACTCCGATTCGGCGAGGCGATCGGCGGCCTCGGCGATGGTCGCGGCGCCCTGCGTCAGCTCGCCCAGCTTTTCTTTCAAGAGCTGGGTGTAGAGCAGCTGCTTCGCATACTCCCATTCATAGAGTGATTTCGCCTCGTCGAGCCCCTCGTAGCACTGCAGCCGGACGAGGGTGCGGCCGGTGGCGGCGGCGTAGGCCTTGGCGAGTTCGGTCTTGCCCACGCCGGCCGGCCCTTCGACGAGGAGCGGCTTTTCCAGACGGTCGGCAAGAAAGAGTCCGGTCGCGATGTCGCGGGAGGGCAGATAGCCGGCCTCGGTGAGGCGGCGGGTGACGTCGTCCAGGTCAGTGAAGAGATGGGCCATGGGAATCAGCGCCCCGGACGCGGGGGCTCCTCCTCGGCGGGAACGATGCGCTCCTCGCCTTCGAACGGTTGTCCCTCGGGCAGGCGCCAGGCGTCGCGGCTGGTCCAGCTCGAGCGGAAAGCGACCGGAATGCGGCGGCTCGGCTGCCGAATTTCGCCTGTGAACAGGACCTGAACCTCCTCGGATTCGTGCGGGAACGGGTCGACGAGCCAGACGGCGAGGGCGGCCTGAGGCGGGAACTCGGGCACCCATCGCTCCGGGTTTTCGATGAACAGCCGCGGCTGGCCCGATTTGCCGCCCGCGAAGGGCCGCTTGCCGCCCGAGGCGACGAAGTCGAGCGCGAGGGACTGAAACGAAAACATCAGCTCGGTCTTGCGGGACGGGCGCTTGCCGTCGTCGCGGGCCGATGCCTCGACGCGCGGTGCGCCCCAGAGGACGGCGTCGATTCGCAGTCGCGGCCGGCCGTCCTCGGTGACCGGTGAGACGTCCATGACGTCGAGGCGCAGGCCGGGGCCGGCGAGGCTGTCGAGAGGGTTCCATGTGCCCTTGGCGAGCCGCTGGTGGAACCGTTGGGCGGTCTCGAGAAACTCGCGTCGAAGGGCGATTTCGTCGGGTTTGAGACGGCCCGAGGCCTCGAGGGCGTCGATCTCGCGGGCGACGGCGTCGGGATCATGCAGACCGGGGAAGCGCGCCTCGACAGCGTCGTTCTCCTCGATCCATGCGGCGAGGGCGGGCTCGGTGCCGCCGCGCCAGGTATCGGGATCGGCGGCGCCATACAGGTACGAGGCCCGTTCGACGAAGGAGGTGCGGACGCGGGCGTGCGCGAGGTCGTGGTTCAGGCGCCGCGTCTCGTGCCGGTGGAACCACGCGGCTCCGCTCAACGTGGAGAGGAGTGCGGCACCAGACAGGACCGAGCGGAGTTGCGCGTTCACAGTGGAACCCTTTTCACTCGGACCGTGCACAGGCGGCGCCGCGGGACGGCCTGCTGGTAGCGCAGGACAGTCCGTCACGCAACGCTTCGGCCTGAAAAAGAGCCGCTGGAGGGTTGTCGAACCCCACGGCCGTTCATAGATCGCCGACCAAGTCCCTGTCACCCACGTCGCATGCCGCTCCCGGACCGGTCGGGAACGGCCGCGGGAGGTCGCATGCCGAATGACCTGCATCCGATGGAGCCGAGCCTCGTGGAGGCGATGGAGCGCGCGCTCGACCGGGGCGTCTTGCTCGACCCGTGGCTCTTTGCCGACGGTCATGGGGCACGGCTCGCCGGCAGGGCGATTCGAGTCGAGGCGGTGCCGATGGGCAGCGACCGGATCGTCCGTCAGGTCACACGGCGCAGCCGCCGGACGAGGTCCTGAGGACGATGGACACGGCCATCGCCGAGGGCGGCGCACGCACGGGTTCGGAGCAGGAGACCGGCCTGACGGCGCTGCTCGAGGGACTGCTTGAGGCCGACAACGCGGGCATCGCGGCGCGCCTCGCCGTGGATGCCGTCACGGAGAACCAATGGGCGGACGAGGCCTGCTGCCTGCTGCAGCGGGAAGGGGCGAGCCGCGCCGAGACGCTGGCCTTCAGCCCACGCAACCGCCGCGAACAGGGTTCAAAGCAGGGTCCGGGGCTCGTCACCGACCTGTCGCTCGAGGTGCCGCACGCCGCGCCCGGGGCGCTGTACCTGCCGATTGCCGTTGCCCCGCAGGGCCGGGCCTGTCGCGGGATGCTGGTGTGCCGTGGGGTCCAGCAGCAGTCGAAGGCAACGCTGCTGCGGGTGGCCCGTTCGCTGGGGCTGGCGTTGCGACGCCTCGCCGAGCTGGAGCGCAGCCTCGTTTCCGAGCGGCTGCTCAGGCACGAGCGGACGCAGCTGGACGGGATCGTCGCGGCGCTGCCCGACCCGATTCTGGTGGCCGACGGCGACGGACGGGCGATGCCAACGAACGCCGCCGCGCGTCGCCTGTTCGGGCCCCCTCTGGTACCCGGTGAGGGACGGCGACGGGCGATGGCGCTCAACGAAAGCCTGTTTCGCGCCGCGTGGGCGTCGCAGGCCTTGGGGACGGGTGGAAGTGCCCTGTTTCTGGCCGATCCGGAGACCGGCGAGGACCGTCTCTTCGAGCAACTGACCGCACGCACGGGGGCAGGCCCTGCGGGCACGGTGGTCAGCATGCTGCGCGACGTGACGGACCTTCGGAGGACCGCGGACGAGCTGGAGGCGAACTACCGGCGGATGCAGCGTCTGGAGGCGGAGAGCAGGGCCGAGCGGGACCAGATGGATCTGATCATCGATGCGGTCACCGACCCGATCGTGGTGACCGCCCCGGATGGGCGTATCGTGCTGATGAACCGGCCTGCGGAGCGGCTGTTTCTCGCGGGTGACGTCGCCGCCGCGCTGCCCGTCCGTCAGGCCGTGCGCGAGAACGACCGACACTTCTCGCGGTTCATGACGAGCCTGATGGAGAGCGCGCACGAGACGCGGCTGCGCGGCACGCTGATGCTGACCGACCCGCAGACGCTGGAGCCGGTGCCCGTGGAGGTCCACGCGGGGAAGCTCCCGCCGGCGGCGGGCGAACGGCCAGGGATGGTGACGATTCTCCACGACCGGAGCGAGGCGCTGGAGAACGCCCGCCTGTGCACCGAGCTGCGGCGCGCCTCCGATGAGCTCGAAGAGAAGGTCCGCGCCGCGACGGCGGAGCTTCTGGACCGCAACGAGCAACTGCGTCGTCAGCACCTCGCGCTGGAGCAGGCGAGCGCGCTCAAGACGCAGTTCCTCGCGAACATGTCACACGAGTTCCGAACGCCGCTCAACGCGATCCTGGGCTACACGGCGATGCTGCTGCAGGGCGTGTCGGGCGACCTTCCTGCGCCGGCCAAGCGTCACCTGACCCGGGTCGATTCGAACGCCCGGCACCTGCTTGGAATCATCAACGACATCCTCGACATCTCGCGCATCGAGTCGGGTCGCATGCCGCTGACGCTGACCGAGTTCAGCCTCGAGGAGCTCATCGCGGAGCTGCTGGCCGAGGCCGAACCGGTGATCGCGAAGTCGAGGCTCGTCGTCACGGCTCAGACGGCCCAGGGGCTGCCGCTCGTGCGCAGCGACCGGCAGAAGCTGAAGCAGGTGCTGCTGAACCTGGTGACGAACGCGCTCAAGTTCACCCACGAAGGGAGCGTGACGCTCGAGGCGGCACACGACCCCGAGGGCGATCAGATGCAGCTTCGGGTGAGGGACACGGGCATCGGCGTTGCGCCGTCCGACCGCGAGCGGATCTTCGAAGACTTCCGGCAGGCCGACAATTCGCCCACGCGCGAGTACGGCGGCACGGGCCTCGGCCTCGCCATCGTGCGCCGACTGACCGAGATGCTGGGCGGCCAGGTCTCTCTCGAGAGCACCCTCGGTGAAGGCTCGACATTCTCCGTCGCGATTCCGCGGCGCTTGAGGCGGCGATGAGTGAACGGGCCGCACGACGTCGGGTCGTCCTCGTCGTCGACGACTTCGAGGATAACCGCGAGATGTACATTGAATATCTCTCGCATCACGGCTTTGAGGCGCTTGGCGCGGCGACGGGCACGCAGGCGCTGGAGCTCGCCTTTGCGCATCGACCGGACGCGGTGCTGATGGACATGTCGCTGCCGGGCCTCGACGGATGGGAGGCCACGCGGAGACTGAAGGCCGACGTGCGGACGGCGGGCACGCCTGTCATCGCGCTGACCGGACATGTCCTCGCCGGCCACTCGCAGCGGGCCGCAGAGGCGGGCTGCGACGCCTTCCTCTCGAAGCCCTGTCTCCCGGAGCTGATGCTCCAGACCGTTCGCCGCTTTACAGCGGCCGAAGGAGCCGCCGATGACGCGACGTGAACGCACCGCGCCGAGCGCCGTCTCGCCCCGCCGGGCCGAGCGTCGGCGCGAACCGGAGGGTTCGAACGGAGTCCGCCGCGTGCTGGCCATTCGACGTGCGGGAGAGCCGCTGCCAGGCACCGGCGCGAGTCTCGGCGATGCGTCCCTGCTGCGGACCGTCACCTACGACGGGCTCGAGGCCGTCGTGCGGGATGACGACGAGACACCGCTCGCACCGACGCGTGAGAATCTGCTCGAGCACGTTCACACGGTCGATGCGCTGGCCCGCCAGACCACGCTGCTGCCGCTCTCGTTCGGCACCCTGCTCGCTTCCGATGCCGATGTCGCCGCGCTGCTCGCCTCGGGACAGGAGACCTTCAAGAAGACGCTGGCGAGGCTCGCGGGACAGGTCGAGTACGCGGTACGCCTCGACTGCGCACGCAACGACGCGGCGAGGCTCTGCGAGGGTGAAGACGAAGACCTGCGAATGCTGGGGCGCGCGATTCTTCGGCAGGAGGGCCATCCCTTTCTGCGCCTGCAGTACGAGCGGCGGCTGCAGCAGGTGCTGGCCGCGGGCGTACCGAGGGTGCAATCGCGCCTCTCGAAGATGCTGGCACCGCTGGAGGCCCGGGTGCGATTCGAGCCGCTCCTCGGTGATCGGGCGCTGATTCAAGCGGCGGTGCTGCTGCCGCGCTCTCGGGAGGCTCAGCTGGTGCCGACGCTGCATCGGCTCGCGCGGGATCTGGGCGGCGCGACGGTGCGCTGTGTGGGGCCGAGCGCGCCCTACTCGTTCGTCTCGTTACGGGTTCGCGTGGGGCGCGACGTGGCTGCGGAGTGATGCCGCCAGCGCGGCGCCCTGGGCACCGAACGGGGTGAGCTGCAAGCGCCGCCGTGAGTCATCGAGGCGCGCGAACCGAATCTCGAGGCGCTCTTCGGGCGCGCACTCGGGCACCTGATCAAGCCACTCGACGACAAGCATACCCGCGCTGCCGATGAGGTCGTAGAAGCCGCTGTCGTACAGCTCCGCGGCGTCACGGACGCGATAAAGGTCGGCGTGGTGCAACTGCATGCGGCCGCCCGAATAGGTGTGGACGATCCCGAAGGTGGGGCTCGACACACGCGCGCTCTCCGGAACGCCCGCACCACGCGCGAGCCCGCGGACGAAGGCCGTCTTCCCAGCGCCGAGGGTGCCGATCAGCCCCAAAAACAGGCCATCGGGGGCAATGCGGCCGAGCGCCTCGCCGATGCGCGCGGTCTCTTCCGGACTGCTGCTCTCGAGGTCGACGATCATCCGCCCTCCAGCTCGACGAAGGCCGCGGGCAGCTCGTCGGCGACCTCGCTCGCAAGCAGGCCCCGCAGGCCCCGCGCCGCGCGCTCCCCGGCGAGGCCATGCAGATGCACACCGAGCCGGGCGGCCGCCCCGGGCGCGAGGCCCTGAGACAGTAGGCCTCCGATTGCACCGGCCAGGACATCGCCCGTGCCGCCCACAGCAAGCGCTGCCGTGCCGCTCGAGTTCACGTCCAGAGAACCGTCGGGATGGGCGATCACCGTCGCCGCGCCCTTCAGCACGACGTGCGCGCGAAACATCGATGCGGCCTGCGTCGCGGCAGCGAAGCGATCGCGCTGAATCGCCTCGGTCGTCGTATCGAGCAGGCGTGCGAGTTCAGCAGGATGCGGCGTCAGGACAGGCGAGACGCGCGCGTGCGCCAACGCCTCCTTCGCATCAGGATCGGCAGCGATGGCGTTGAGCGCGTCGGCATCCAGGACGGACGGAATCGAAACGTGACCAAGCAGCTCCGCGAGCACACGGCCGAGGGACGGCGCCACGCCGAGGCCAGGCCCTGCGACCAGCGCGGCCTTGCGATCGAGCAGGCGCAGCAGCGACTCGGCCTCGAGGCGCTCAAGCAGCGCGCCCATCGCTTCGGGCAGCGCCGTCGCGAGGCTCTCCAACACGCCCGAGGACGAGGCGACGGTGACGAGTCCGGCCCCCGCACGCAGTGCGCCCCGTGCGGCCAGCAGCGCAGCGCCCGATTTACCGGGAGATCCCGCGACGAGGAGCAGGTGGCCGTTCGTTCCCTTGTGCGCGTCGGCGGCCCGCTTCGGCAACTGCGAACGGAGCAGCTCTTTCGTCATCCAAGTGCGCCGGGCCCCCGGTCCGTCGACCGCGGGAAGACCGATCGGAGCGACGCGGACATCTCCCGCGAAGCTCCGCGCCGGGTACTGCGTCAGGGCGATTTTCAGGGCGTGCAGCGAGATCGTGCGATTGGCGACGACGTGGGGACCGATCGGATGCCCCCTGTCCGCATCGAGGCCGCTCGGAAGATCGACGGAGACGATGGTCGCCTCCGCCTCTCTCGCCGCGCGAATCGCCTCGATGAGGACGCGCGCGTTGCCCTCAGCGGAGCGCGTGAGCCCCGTACCCAGCACCGCATCGACAACGACGTCGGCAGGCCCCACCGGAGGCAGCTTGGAGACGACGGGAACACCGAGCCGGGTCGCCGCGAGAGCGTTCAGCCGAGCGTCGGGCGACATCGTTTCGATGGCGTCCATTGAAACGACGACACTCGGCAGACCGTCGGCGAAGAGGTGGCGCGCCGCGCACCAGCCGTCGCCGCCGTTGTTGCCCTTGCCGCAGACGATGAAAATTCGGCCCCGCGCGCGCAGCGCCTGCTTCGCGGCATCGGCGACGGCCCGTCCGGCGTTCTCCATGAGCAGCGCCGTCGGCAGCCCGACGTCTTCCTGGGCCCGGCGGTCGATCTCACGAAACTCGGCGGCGGTGTGGATGCGCATGGCGGCCTCCCGCGCCCGTCAGCGGCGCATCAGCGCGATCATCTCCTGGACGGCGCGCTCCATGCCGACCAGTACGGCCCGGGCAACGATGGCGTGGCCGATGTTGAGCTCGGTGATCGCCTCGATGCCAACGATGGGCCTGACGTTGACGTAGTTCAGTCCGTGTCCTGCGGCGACTCGGAGCCCCTGCGACCTCGCAAACGACGCAGCTGAGACGATGCGTTCGAGCTCGGCGGCCTGCTCATCGTCCGAGGTGTCGCAGTAGCGGCCGGTGTGCAGCTCGACGGCCTCGGCGCCCGTGCGCTTCGAGG